>Ga0194128_10003394_pt1 | contig 24546 bp, 20 predicted proteins | sample TA2KigCa65mmetaG_FD_148650 | JGI IMG/M metagenome (GOLD analysis project Ga0194128, IMG submission 148650) | Freshwater microbial communities from Lake Tanganyika, Tanzania - TA2015037 Kigoma Deep Cast 65m | ecosystem: Environmental > Aquatic > Freshwater > Lake | place: Tanzania: Lake... | reverse complement strand
CCGGCGCGACGCAGCCGGCCCCGGCGCCCGCGGCGCCGACGCCCGCACCGCAGTAGCGGTCAGGACCAATCCAGCCTCCCGCTTCGCCGGGCCGCCGGCGGAGCAGGCCACGCGGAAGTGGCGGAATTGGCAGACGCACCAGCTTGAGGGGCTGGCGGTCGCAAGACCGTGGGGGTTCGAGTCCCCCCTTCCGCACCATAACCCTCGTAAAGTGAAAGGTTTGCACGGCTCAGTCATACCGCGGCTGAGCCGGCAGACGCGCCAGCCGGGCGGATATACGCGTGCGGTTTGTGCGTCTTTGACGCCGACTGACGCCATTCACCACCGACGGATGGCGCAATGATGCCGAATGGCACCTCGACCCTTCCGATCCCAAGCGTCGCTTGTGTGTTCTCTAGCAAGAATCTGCAAGCCAATCCAGGCGCCGCACAGGCGCCGCAAGCCGCCACCGCGCAACGTTCGTTGTCTGCGTCCGTAACGACGGGTCGAGGCATCGCTGGAGCGGAACAAGATTGAGACGGTGCTGCGGCAGCTCCTCTATTTGCGTCGGGGTGGCGCACTCGGGCGTCTTTTCGCCGCCCGCGGTATCGCGGCAGCCTGGAGCAACTGCGCCATTCCGGAGAACAGGGCGGCCAATGTCGATGCGGTTTCGGGCGGCGCTTCGATGACGAGGCCGCCGCGGTCCGTGCGCTGGACAGTCAGACCGGACACGAGTCGCTGGATGTCGGTGGGCGATAACGCCGGCTCCGCTCCAGTGGCCGCTGCTCCCGCCGCGTCGCCTGATTCGTCTCCCGCCGCCACAACGGCCTCGATCTCACGTTCGGCACCATCATCGTCGGACACGGCGCCATCCTGGACGCGATCCGGTGCGGACGGAACCATCCCGGTGACGATACGCTCGATGCGGGAGAGGAAGGTTCCAGAGCGCTCGAACGCCACCTCGTCGGTCGTTCCGTCGAAGAGCCCTGTGAAGAATGCCTGCTTGGATCCGACGAGATCTGCGATCCGCGACTCGATACCTGGCTCGCTCACCAGATTGTAGACATCAATCGGGCGGCGTTGACCGAGGCGGTAGATCCGGCCGATGCGCTGTTCGAGCACCGCAGGGTTCCAGGGCAGCTCGACGTTGATGCAGGCGCTCGCGGCTCGCTGCAGGTTGAGGCCCACGCCGCCGGCATCGGTGGCAAAGAGCACGCGGCAGGCGGGGTCGTCGTGGAAATCCACGATGTTCTGCGTGCGCCGCTTCTGGCCCTCCTCGCCGGTGAAGAACGCCGCCCTGACACGCTCGCGCGTGAGCAGGTCGCGTGTCGCCCAGTGCGCGAGTCGAAGCATCCGCCGCCACTGGCTGAACACCACGACCTTGCGACCCTGAGCCAGTGCCAGTTGCCCGATCAACTCCCGCAGCTCTACCAGCTTTGGAGTCGCAAGACCCCGAAGCGTGGCATCGGTGGGGCGCTCGATCCGTGACACATCGCGCCAGATCTGCTCGAAGCGCAGTTGAGCGAGGCCGTTGGCGATGATCCGCTGCGTCGTGAGCAAGGTCATCAGCCGCAGGAACTCCGGTTGCGCGAGGGAGCGTCGCTTCGCACGGCCAAGGATCTGCGCGATCGGCACGTTGAGCGCATCGTGCTCGTCCATCTGCTCCGCGGTCATTTCGATGGGAATCCGCGTGTCGGTCCGCGGCGGCAGCTGCGAGAGCACGGCTTGTCGCACGCGCCGGACCATGCAGGTGGCGAGACGAGTGCGGAGTGTATCGAGATTTCTCGCGCCGGCGATCTCCGCTTTTCCCTCCGCCGGCGTCGTCGTGTGCCAGGCGGTGAGGCGCCACTTCGGCTCAAGCGCGAGGTCGTCGACCCACTCGACAATCGACGCGAGCTCGTCGAGTCGGTTCTCCATCGGCGTACCCGTCAGCACGAGACGGTACGGCGGATCCAGGCGCTTCACGGTCAGCGCGGTCTTGGTCGCCCAGTTCTTGATCCGCTGCGCCTCGTCGAGTACGACGATGTCAGGTATCCACTCCCGCACGACATCGATGTCGCGAATGAGTTGCTCGTAATTTCCCAGCAGGAATCCGCGCCCGCACGCCTCGAACACGGCTCGGCGCTGATCGGGAGTGCCTTCGATGACGACGGCGGGCGCATCGGTGAAGAACTGCCACTCACGCAGCCACTGCGGCTTGAGCGCGGCCGGGACGACGAGCAGGCCGCGGCGCACGCGGCCGGTGTGCCACAGGGCGTGACACGCGGCAATCGCCTGCGCGGTCTTGCCGAGACCCATGTCGTCCGCCAGCAGCAAGCGACCCCGCTCGAAAAACCGCTCAACGCCGTCGCGTTGGTAGCGATACAGTGATTGCTTGAGGGTATGCAGCGCGCGGTGCAGGTGCTTCCGGGTGCTCGCGGCTTCAATCTGGTGCGAGAGCCGCGCGCGCTCGCCCCGCAGCAGCGCGTGCAGGGCTGGTTCGACGTTCTCGCTGGCGAGCGTGAGCAATCGATCCACGAGTGCCAGCCGCCGCTCCGGCGCTCCTGGGACGGCAACCGTCCGGCCGTGACCCTGGCCGGGGCGCAGCCAGCGCCGCAGATGACGGTCGGGTGCGCCGTCCACCCAGTGAATGCGCGCCATCCAGTCCCCGGCGCCGGTCAGCGGACGAATCGGATCCCAGCGCAACGGCGCCAACTCGGGAGGCGACTCTCGCTCGACTTCGCCGCGTCGCCGATTGGAGACCACGCGTTCAAGAACGGCGACGAGGTGCTTGCACAGGCCGAGCGAGTTCCGGAGAAAGTCGGCGCACTCGCAACTGCCGTCGAGCGGTTCGATCCCACGGAGCAGCGTGCGGTACGGGCGTGCGCGCGACCCGCGACGCCGGGTTACATACAGCCCCAACGCCCGACCCCGTGGCCGGCCGATGATCTGTATTTCATCGGCGTGAGCGGACGCGCACCGACGAAGGACCGCATCGATCGCGTCGCGCTGCACCGGCCAGTCGCCTCCCTGCGTGACTGAGATCACGTGACGCACGATGATCTGGGGCGCCACGGCGCCTGTCCGTCGCTGCGCGCGCGCGAGCAGCGCCTGGTAGGTCTCGCTGTCGGCGATCGCTTCGGTTTGAATCGAGGGGCTTGGCATATCTCCACCGCTGATGGGCAACGGGAATTGCGGGTCGCGAGTCAACGTATTCTTTCACAGCCGCCCGACACTGGACGTCATGCCCGCGCGCGCCGTCGAAGACTCGCGCGCGTGGTCGTCGGTGCGCCGCCCCACTGCGCCAGGAATTGCGTGACGAACGAGTGTTCCTGACTCGCCTCCACAGCCAGTGGTGCCAGGGCAAGTGCCACCGCCAGCGCGGTGTGGTAACCGAGCGACCGCGATGCGACGGCACGCGTGTAGGCGGGATGGGCGTCGTTGATCCAGATCGTGCTGTCGACGAGCCGACCGAGCTCCGGATCGCCCGGTCGCGATTCGAACTGCACCAGGAGTCCGTAGCGCGCCGGCCGTCGGCGTCCGGCCACCGTGTCGAGGGTCCCCACCGACGCGGCGGCATGGACGTGCGGGTGACCGTCTTCGGGCGCCACAGGCTCGTGCTCCCGTGCTGGCTGACCTTCCGCACGCCGTGACTCCTCTGGCGATGGGAGCGGCTCTGGCGTCGGCGTGGGCGGCTCCTGTGGCGGTCTTGCGACGACGCCCTCCCGTGGCGACAACTCGGTTTCTCTCGCCATGGATTCATGGCCCACTGGGACGTTCGCGAAGAGTGGCGCCGGTACACGCTCTGTACCGCGACCCGGCATCGGCAGGCGTTTCTGGCCTCCTGCACGACGATCCACGAGAGAGCGCAAGAGCGGGAAATCATCCGCAAGATCTTCCAGGACGCGCTCGAGGTCTCGTTCCAGGCGGGCCATTCGCGGCCGCGCCTCGGCATCCCGCCGATCACCCCATTCGGCCAGCTGCCGGGACACGACTTCCTGAATGGCCTTCCGGTAGGCGAGGTACGACGCGCCGCGCGCGCCGCTCCTGATGAAATCGTTCTTGCTCAGCGTGAGACAGGCGGCCAGGTCCGGCGCCTCAATCAATCCGGTGATGCGTGCGGGTGCGGCCGGCGTGAGCCCGAGCCACTCCCAGCCCTGCTTGATGACCTTGCCAAACGTACTGATCGCAATGCCTTCGCGATCGGACGGAACCACGGCGTTGCGTTCGATGAAGCCAACGACCGACGGCGTCCGGCGTCGACCGAGCCTGATCGCGATGGGCACGCGCTCCGATCCGGGACTGCTCGGCTGAACCAGTTTGCGTCCATCGACCTCGAACGCGACGCCGTTTGGATAATGGCGGCGCAGCACATCGTTGAACGAGGGGTCGAGCAGCGGCGCGAAATGGCGTCGGAGGGTCTCCTCCAGATAGCCGGCGTCGAGCAGAGGCGACAGTTGGTTCGTCAACGTGAGTCGCACGGCCGTTCCGCGAGTGGTCGTCAGACCAAGCGGCGGCGCCCACTTCCAGGGCGCCCGATGCCGTGACGCCAGGTACCAGCGGGTCGCGACATGGGTAGCGCCACGCCTCGTCTCCGTGAAGACCTCGCGCGACACGAGAAGCCCGAGCTTGATGCCCACCCCGGCGAATCCAATCCCCTCACCTCGCCGCTTCGTGCTCGCGGCAACGTCGTGGTATCGGGCCAACTCTCTCCGCTGCATTCCCCGTCCATCGTCGGCGATGGTCAGCGTCCCGTTGGCCGCATTGGTGCCGAAACGGATGCGCGTCGCACCGGAATCGAGCGCGTTGGCAATGACTTCCGTGAGGATGGTCTCCTCGAGCGAGCCGGTGTACGCGTCCCGCAGGTCTTCAAGGAGATGTTGGAGGTCGACTCGGGTTTCGCCCACGCAGGGATCTTATCGCGCTGAGAAATGACGACCACCCACCAGCAGGGGATACGGGTCAGCCGAGGATATACTGAGACTGCAACAGCCAGGATGATGGCGTCGGATCGGCTGGAGGATGCTGAAGGACATAGTGGCGACGACATTCGAGCGAATTACGCACGTCCCTGATGTCCTCGCCGGCCGCGCAACGATCCGCGGCCTTCGCATCTCGGTCGCTCATGTCGTCAACCTCGTCGCCAACGGCATGACTGTGGCCCAGATCGTCGACGAGCTGCCAGACCTCGAAGAGAAAGACGTTCGCCAAGCGATCAGCTACGCAGCAACTCTCGTGCGAGATCAGATTTAGCCGTTCTGCAGCCGATTCTTGGTCCTGGCCTGGGCTAACTTCTGATGGAACATCGGGTCGGCGTCGCGCGCGGCCTGTCGCGTGGCGGCGAAATCGTGCCGTCGGCTCTCGAGGTACTGATCGACGTCCTCGCGGTGCGCCAAGTAGTACGTGATTGCGCCGTTCACGTGCTCAAGCGTTAGAACAGGGAAGGCCTGCGCGATCGCCTCCGGCGACTGTCCGGACCGCAACGCGTAGACGATCGAATCGAGGGACACACGCGGGCCAGCCACCACATACACGTTCTCACGCTGCTCGACATACGGCGCGCTCATCCAAGCCTCGGCTCGATCTTCGACCGGACGAACTCCTGCAACCAAGGGCCGTGTTGCGCATCCAGATTCGCGAACTCGCATCTCAAGAAACGCGAGCGATAGCCGTGGGCCGGCCGGCTTGGGCTATGCTGGTTCGAGTGAGTCCGACCGTCCTCCGGGTCACGGGGTTTCGGTTCTACTTCTTTTCCCGCGAGGAGTGGCGACGGCATGTTCACGTGAGCATGCTGATGGCGACGCGAAGTTCTGGATCGAGCCGGCTCTTGAACTGGCTGCAAACTTCGGTCTCAAACCGCAGCAGCTCACGGAAGCTCAGCGTCTGATCGAGGAGCACATCAATGAGATCCGCGCCGCTTGGGCCAAGCACCTCCCCGGCGGAAGTCACTAACGTTTCGCCTCACGGCTTCTGGCTGTTCGTCGGCGACCGCGAGATGTTCGTGCCGTTCAAGGACTTTCCGTGGTTTCGTGACGCTTCGGTTCGGGAAATCACGAATGTTCAACTTCCGAGCCCGCACCACCTGTATTGGCCCGACCTCGACATCGATCTCGCAGTTGAATCCATTGAACACCCCAAGAGGTACCCGTTGGTGAGCCAGACGCCTCTCAGGAGGCAAGGGCGGACCGCCACAGCGCGCCGCCAACCCGCGAAGAAGCGGGCACCCGCCGCGCGCCAACGCGGCTGAAACGTTCACGTCGGCAACACAAGTCGTAGTGGTAACCGCGTCTCGGCCGGATCCAGCGGAATGGGACGAGACGTGGCTGAAGAGACGGACATGAAGACCAGGCCGACAACGAAGCTTATGCGCGATGGAGATCTCGTCGCGGAAGTAGAAGTCTACCTTGTGGACGGTGACGCAGGCTGGACACCATACCTGTCGTTGGATGACGCCTACAAGCTCGACGACGTCCGAGAGGCCCTCAGGTCTGGCGACGTCGACCGCGCCGCAAGCCATTGCCAACCGGGTGTACCGACTGACGCCCCTTGCGTAGCGGCGCGCGTGGCCGTCTTCGCTGCCCTCGCCTATGCGTGACGCCGACGGCCGGTTACACGTGAGCGGGCGGGGGATGGCGACCGCGCAGTGATTCCTCTTCGCGAATCGAGAGGATCAAGGTACGGTTCAACTCGAGTGCCGCGATCGTGGCACGCCCGACCGAGGTGATTCCGGCGATCCGCACCCCGTCCCATCGAAAATGGTCGCGCCAAGTATCACGACGCGGATCGAAGAGCCGATCGTCTCGACCGCTCTCCGGATCTCGTGCACTCTGGCGCGCCCCCTTCCGCAGGGAGCATGAGACGCACGCAAGCGCGAGGTTTCGTTCATCGGTCGACCCACCTGCGGCAAGTGGCCTGACGTGGTCGACGTGAAACACGGCTTCTTGTCCGGCCTGCGCCAATCCGCAATACTCGCACCGGTCTTGTGCCCGCTCGGCGACGAGGCGCCGCAGCGCGCCAGGAATCGGCATCCGTCAGCCGGCGTGCGACGATCCGCCAAGCCGTTCGGCGCGCAGCCGGAGCAGAGACAGGAATTCTGAAAGATTGACGAGACCTTCCGCCTCTTCCCGCTCGTCGTCACTCAACGGGGTGCCCTGGTCCTGCTTGTCGAGCAAGGCTTGTAGACGCTGTTGCACTCCGGATGGCAATCGAAAACGCGCCAGATCGTCTGGCACGTCGAGTTCGACATGAATAGCGGACATCTATAGTCTCCGCACAGTTGTGTCAGTCGTGCTCACGCAGTCCCCACTCGACGTCCTTGCGCACGAACTCGTCCGTGATGTCGGGCCGATGCACGTCGAGAAAGCGTCGCAGCGCCTCTCGAATCACATCGCCTTCGTTCTGGAACCAGCCGAGCGCCACGAGTGAGCGGAGCTGCGCGTACAGTTGCTCGGGAACCTCGGTCTGGACGGTCTTCATCCCCTTATGTTCCTGGACGATGGTAACAGAGGCCCGTCCGCGGGCAGCGACAACAGCCCTTGGGGCTGGCGCGTGAAAACAGCCCAGCGAGCCGCCGAAATCGTCGCGGCGCGTCGCAGGACTCCTCGCAAGAATTTGCAAGCCAAACCGCCGCAGACGGCTTCAGTGGTCCTCGATCCGAAATGACGAGGGACAGCCGACCCCGATTTTCCGGGGTCGGCTTTGATCGGCCGTCTCTGGTTTCAGCTTGAGGGGCTGGCGGTCGCAAGACCGTGGGGGTTCGAGTCCCCCCTTCCGCACCAATCCTCGAAACCCTGCGAAATACCGAGGCTTTTCGAGCCTCGGGCCGGCTTTTGTCCACCGATTGTCCACGAACTGGGCAGCACTCGGCGGTACTGGGCTGAACCCCCCCTTCCAGATTTCAGCGTATCGCCTGGCGATCCAGGGATGCGCCAGCCCGTCTTCGCATCGTCGGCCCTTCTACTCGTGGCATCCACAGGAGACGTGCCAATGAAGGCAACCGACTCTGGCCGGGGCGGGCCGACACCCTGTTTGGTCCGTACAACGGGTCCGGCGGCGCCACGACAGAGTCGGGATCAGAACGTGAGTCGTACGCCGACCTGCCCCGTCCTGCTGGACGACACGCTGATGATCCTGCCGAAATTGGGCGCCGTGACGATCAGGACCGGGTCGTCGTATTGCGGCCAGTTGAACGCGTTGAACGATTCCGCGCGCGCCTGCAGCCGCACATTGCCGCCGAGCGTGAACGACTTCGCCACCGCGATGTCGACGCGCCGGCGGCCGGGGCCCTGCACCTGGGACGGGTTCTGCGTGCCCGGCCGCACGGTCGCCCGCGTGATCGGGTAGGTCGGCACCAGATCGTAGGCGCGGCGATCGAGGTACTGCAGCGTGTCGCGCCAGTTGTCGAAGACCTGCTGCCGGCCGTTGTAATCGGGCCGGCTGCTGCCCATGCCGGACGGCTGCTCGATCCGGAGCGGCAGGCCCGTCCGGAAATTGACGACGCCGGAAAGCTGCCAGCCGCCGAGCAGGCGCCCCACGAAGCCGCTGCGGTCAGCTGGCCACGGGAGGTCATAGACGACCGTCCCGGTGACGCGATGGCGGACCTCGTCGGCCAGTGGCGAGAGGTCGATGTCGGGATCGAAGAAATCCTGTGTCTGGAAGTAGGCGCCCCCGACCGAGCTGTTGAAGTTGCCAACCAGGTTGCCGCCCTGCTGCGCCCAGCCCTTCGCCAGCGTGTAGTGCAGGCTCGTCTCCAGACCACGAACCCGGTTGACCCTGAAGGTCCCCTCGAACGCGTTGTACTCGAGCGTCTGCGTGCTGGTCACATACCAGCCGCCGGGGTTCACGGCCGGGTTGGGCCGCGCGCCGGTCTCCCGATCGAAGGCGAGCGCGAAGTTGCGCACGATCGGCAGGTTCCTCCCGTTGGTGTGCACGTAGCCGGCCGACGCCATCATCGTGCGCCCGATCTGTCGCTGCACATCGATCGTCGCCTGCACGGTCTCGGGGCTCTTGATGTCGGTCTGAATCATGTAGTACTGGTTCTTGCGGCCGGCCGCGTCGCGGATCACGATTTGCTCGTGGTCCTCCGGATACTGCGGCCAGGCGACGCCGCGTGCCGCCATCTCCGCCGCGTTCCATCCATGCCGGACCGGAGAGAAGGGGCGTGCCACGGCATTCTGGAACAGCGCCATCAGATGGCCGGTGGTGAACACGCCCGCACCGCCGCGCACCACGGTTGCGCCCGCCGCATCGACGGTCCAGGCGAATCCGGCGCGGGGTCCGAAGTTCAGCCGATCCGCGTCGAACACATCCCGCGGATCCCTGAGCGGTCCGAAATCCATCCGGCGGAGATCGGTCGGGTTGCCCAGATTGTTGATCTCCGCGGGCTCGTCCGTCGTGGCTCGGTAGCCGAACGCCGGATAGTAGTCGTACCGCAGTCCCAGGTTCAGCATCAGCCGCTGGTGAACGCGCCAGTCGTCCTGGATGAACCCCCCGACCTGGTCGGTCCACGCCCTGTGCGGCGGGTTGCCCAGGGAGAGCAGGAAGGCACTCGCCCGGTTCGCCAGCAGATCGTCGAGGTTCTGGAACGTGAAGCGGTTCGACTGAGGATTCGACTTGGAGCCCACCTCCCGCGCCCAGCGGAACCCGAACTTGACGTGGTGGGCGCCGGCCACCCGGCTCACCTTCTGGTCCACGTTGAAGGCGTCGTAGTCCATGTCGAGGACTTCGGTGCTCGGCGCGTTGAACAGGCCCGACACCCTGACGTCGCCGATCCGCTTGCGAGCGTTGCTGAACTCGCTCTGCGGCCCTCGTGTCGGCGACTCCTTGAACCAGAACTCGTCGAATCGATCGAGCGTGTTGCGGTTCCACCCGAACCGGCTCTCGGAGATCCATGAACGGCCGGCGAGCACGTACTGGGTCGCCAGGCGCGTCGATCCGTTCTCGAAGATCTGATCATTGCCGATGAACGCCCTGGGGTTCCGGGCGTACGGCCGCATGCGGGAGACGGTCACCGACAGCCTGCCCGTCCCCGCGTTGAGATCGAGCTTGGTCAGGAAGGTATTGTCGCGCCGGATCAGCCGCTTGGCGTCGACGTACTGACCGACGACGTCGTTGATGGGGACGTTCGGCAGCGGCAGGGCGTCGAGCACGATCCGGGTCTCGGGAAACGGCAGCGCCGCCAGAATGCGATCGCGCGTTGCCTGCGTCGGCGTGTTCGTCTGCCGCGTCACACCCGAATTCTCGCGATATCCCTCATAGGTGCCGAAGAACAACAGCCGGTCCCGGAGAATCGGTCCGCCCAGCGACGCGCCGAACTGGTTGAACCTGATCTCGGGTTTGGCGGTGGTGGCGGGCAGGAACCGATCCCGCGACGAGAACGCCTCGTGCTGAAAGTTCTCGAGCAGCGAGCCATGGAACTGGTTCGTCCCCGACCGCGTGATCATGTTGACGTGGCCGCCGATCGCGCCGCCGTACTCGGCGGCGAGCACGCCCTTGACGACCTGAACCTCGGCGACCGCCTCGACGCTCATGATCTCGATCTGGTTCTGCCCGCCGTAGTTGCCGAACCCGCGGTTCTCAGGGTTGGTTTGTGCGCTGCTGCCGTCGACCGTGATCGCGCTGCCGCCGTCGCCGACGCCGTTGACGCGGAAGGGGCGCCCGCCGGCGAGGGCGGCATCGGTCGAATTGACACCCGGAGCCAGCAGGACGACGTTCTGGAGGTTCCGCCGCGCCACGGGGATGTCGCGCACTTCGTCGCCGATGGAGCGAATGTTCGCCGTGGAACTCGTCTGGACCAGCGGCGCCTCCTCCGCCACGGTGACCGTCTCGGTCACGTCACCGACCTCCAGCACGTACGTCTGCCGCACGCTCTGCCCGGCGCCGAGCGTCAACCCCTGGCTGCTGTACGTCTTGAATCCCTGGAGCTCGATCGTGAGCGCGTACTGGCCGGCGGGAAGCGCGGTCAGGGTGAACTCACCGCGTTCATCGGATACCGTCTCGCGCACGAGATTGGTACCGACCTGGGTCGCGGTGACGCTCACGCCCGGCAGTGCGCCTCCGGTACCGTCGTGAACGACGCCGTACAACGTGGCCGTAATCACCTGGCCACGCACGTTCGCCGACGCCCCGACGAGCGCGGCGGCGAGAGCGATCGCCGAGAGCGGCCGAATCAGCATGATGAACCCCCAAGAATGGCAGTTCCGCCGGCCGCGCTCGATTTTGGGGGTCTTGTAGCATCAAAATCCGTCCGGTGTCCAGCAGGGCATCGACACACCCTCCTCGGGGCTCCGAACACGTGCGTGCGTCGGCGGCGATCACCTTCAGTGTCTGAGGGGATGTTGCGGACGTGCTTCGAGCGCACTCTTCGCCGCGGCTGAACTCCGTATCCCCACAGCGACGTGACGAAGGACTGGTGCTTCCCGCGGCGACAGTGCAGACTATCAACCCGTGCTGGCAGGTGGTTACAACTCCGGTATTGACGCAGGGGGAGAGAGTCGATGCGGTGATACTGCATGCTGTCGTGGCGGCCCTGCTCCTGTCCGGGCCGGCCCACGCACAGGAATGGATCAATTACGAGGATCGGGCCTGGGGATTCTCCATCAATTTCCCGCACGAACCGAAGATGGAACGGATCGACTACAAGACGTACTTCGGCCAGACCGTGCCGGCGCGTGTGTACTCGGCCGAACAGGGATCCGGCCGCTATTCCCTGACCGTGGTGTATTTTGCCGGCGTGCCCACGGATTCGCACACCGCGGTCTCGTACGCGGCCGAAGCGATCCGCGACAAGGGCAAGGTCACCTATTACGCCTTCGACAGTCTCGACGGCATCCCCGGCCAGATGATCAGCACGATTCAACCGGACGGGCGGCTCATTCAGGCGGGCGTCTATTTCGTCGACCAGCGCCTGTACATCGCCGAAGGCAGCGTGGCGGCCGGCAGCGCGGCACCGGCGCAATTCCACCAGTCGATCAGAATCGTCGACCCTGACGGCAACCCGATCATTCTCGAACCCAACTGAGGACGCTCGGACCGGCCAACCGTTGTCCACCGACTCGGCGGCACTGGCTATAATGCGCGGCGGCTGACGCCCAAACATCGTTCGGGCCCGAGGAGCGACACATGAGAATCAGACGCTGGCCCATCGGCGAGATGCCGGCCGACATCGCGTGCCGGCATCACCGGCCGCAATCGAACGGACGCCGTGCGCTGTGGGGTCGCGCCGTGGCCCTCGGGCTCCTCCACGCCGCGCTCCTCGTTCCGGGTGCGGCGGCGCAGAATCCGGTCTATCCGGCCGGCCCGCCGTGGCGCCCCGCGCCGGGCGCGGAGGTCACGGGTCGGGACCTGCGCCAGGAGCTGAAGAACAAGACGACCGGCACCTTCACGGTGGCGTCGGTCGGCGACATGTTCTGGAAGACTCCGGTCGCCAGGCGGATGAGCGCTCCCCTGCGCGAGATCCTCCGCAATGCCGACATCACAGCCGGGAATCTCGAAGGAGGCGTCGGCTTCGATCCGGACCTGACCGCCCGTGCGATGGCCGACCTGGGGTTCGACTTCCTGGCGCCCGGCGAGTTCGGCGGCTCGCCGGAGTTGCAGATCGCCACGCAGGCGCTGAGCCCGTTCGGGATCAAGCTGGCCGGCGCCGGCCCCGACCTCACCACGGCGCGCCGGCCTGCGTTTCAGGAAGTTCCCGAAGGCCTGGTGGCCTTTCTTCACGCATGCCCGGGAGACAACCTCTGCGGGCCCCGCGCGACGAACACGTCACAGGGCGTGAATCCGCTCGGCGTCACGGTGTGGACGACGGTCACGGCGGAGCAATTCACGCAGCTCGAGGCGCTCGAAGCCTCGGTGCTCGCGCGCCGGAACGAAACGGACGTCGTGGTCCCGACCGCGCTGCCGCCCGCCCTGCCCCCCGGGCGCCTGAGGTGGCTCGGCCAGAACTACATGGTGGCGGACAAGCCCGGCGAGCTTCGCCACGAGCTGAACCGCGCCGATGAGCAGGCGCTGGTGCTGGCCGTGCGGAACGCGAAGGAGCTCTCGGACTTCGTGATCTTCCACATGCACGATCACCTCAATCGCTCCCTGTTCCAGGCCTACTCTCACAGCAACTACCCTGCCGACTACCTGCGGCCCTTTCTCCACAGACTGATCGACAACGGCCTCGACATGTACGTGGGCTCCGGCGTGCACACGGTGCAGGGCATCGAGATCTACAAGGGCCGCCCGATCTTCTACAATCAGGGCAACCTCGGCATCGATCTCGTGCGAGGCCTCGATTCGACGCCGGAGCCGCACGGGATGACCCGGACCGAGCTCACGGAGCGGCAGCGGGCGGGGTTCTTCACCGACGAGAGCAACTCCATCGCGTATATCGCGCAGACGACGTACCAGGACGGCAGGCTCGTCGAAATCCGCATCTACCCTGTCGACATCGGTCTCGGCACGAGGCCGTGGTCGAGGGAGAACGTGCCGACGACTCCCACCCCCGAAAAGGCGCGCTCCATCCTGGAGCGGATTCAGCAGTACTCCGAGCCCTTCGGCACGAAGATCAGCATCGAGAACAACATCGGCATCATCCGCGTGCCGCCCGAGGCGACGGTGGAGATCGGCGGCGATCTGGATATTCCCGGGCGCCGGTCGGACGGGCAGTGAACGACGCCATGACGACCCGCAGCGTAGTTCGTGCATTCGTGGTGGCGGCGGCGGCGACGAGCCTGACCGCCGACCCCGGAGCGCAGTCGCAGCGTGCCCGCCAGGGGCCCGAGACCCCGGCGCCCGCCCGGGGACCCATCGTGCAGCCGTCCTCCACGTTTCCATTGAAGCAGCTGGGCATCGTCAAGGCCTCGCACCCGGGCGAACGGGCCCAGTTCGGCGACGCCGTCGCGCTGAGCGGCGATGGCAACACGATGGCCGTGGGCGCCAAAGCCGAGAGCAGCGCAGCCACCGGCGTCGATGGCAACGAGTCGGATACCTCCGCGTTCAACGCAGGCGCCGTCTACGTCTTCGCTCGGGCGGGGGACCGATGGGTGCAGCAGGCCTATCTCAAGGCCTCGAACGCCGGCGTCAACGATCAGTTCGGCCACATGGTGGCTCTGAGCGGAGACGGGAACACGCTGGCCGTGTCGGCGTACTTCGAGGGCAGCCGGGCCACCGGCGTCAACGGCAGCCAGGAAGACGACTCGATGGCGCAGTCGGGCGCGGTGTACGTGTTCACGCGAGCCGGCGGAACCTGGTCGCAGCAGGCCTACCTCAAGGCCTCCAACACGGGCGAAGGCGACCAGTTCGGGTTCGCCCTCGCCCTCAGCGGCGACGGCAACACGCTCGCGGCCGGGGCCATTGGCGAAGACAGCGCCGACAGCCGGATCGACGGCAACCAGGCCGACGACACCGCCAACAGCGCCGGAGCCGTCTACGTGTTCACCCGCGCGGGCCGCAACTGGTCGCAGCAGGCCTACGTCAAGCCGTCCAGCCGCGGCGGGGCCCGTGCCAACGAGCTGTTCGGCTATTCAGTGGCCCTGAGCGCCAACGGTGACACGCTGGCCGTGGGAGGCTACGACGAATCCGGCGCGTCGAACATCATCAACGGGCCGGAGGAGAGCCTCGGCGACCCGGCCGTGCTGCGGGCGGATCTCCGCCAGCCCGGCACGGGGGCCGTCTTCGTCTTCACGCGCCGCGGAACGGCGTGGTCGCGGGAGGCCTATCTGAAGGCGGCCACGCAGGACCCGGGAGACTCGCTCGGCGCCTGGGTCGCCATCAGCGACGACGGCAACACGGTGGCGGCGTCGGCGCCCGACGAGGACAGCCTGACGACGGGCGTCAACGCGGTGCAGGCCGGCCACTCGGGGCGGATCGGCACGCTCGACGACGTCTCCTCCGGCGCCGTCTACGTGTTCGTCCGGACCGGCACCCGCTGGTCCCAGCAGGCGTCGTTCAAGGCCTCGAATTCCGGTATCGAGGACTGGTTCGGCCAGCGCCTGGCCTTGAGCGGCGACGGGACCACGCTGGCGGTCTCCGCGCCCAACGAGGACGGCAGCGCGAAGGGGATCAACGGCCGGCAGGACGACCGGTCGGCAACCGATGCGGGGGCGGTGTACCTCTATACGCGGACCGGGACGGCCTGGACGTTCCAGTCCTACCTGAAGGGCTCGAACACCGAGGCGTTCGACGAGTTCGGCAGCGCGGTGGCCCTCAGCCGCCATGGCACGCTGGTCGTGGGCGCCCGCTCCGAAGATGGCGGCTCGAAGGGTGCGAACGGCAACGAGGGCGACAACTCGGTGACCGATTCCGGGGCGGTCTATCTCTTCGGCTACTGAACCGGCGGACGCACGCGCGCCAGCCCGAGCCTATTTCTCTTCTGCCGGCGGCGGAGCGCCGAAGTTCGCCGTCCGATAGATTTCCTGGCCGCCGTCGGCCAGCACGATGCGGGCGCGGTCGGTCAGGTTGATGTACGGGGCGCCGCTCTTCAACCTTCGGCCCGTCACGGTGACCCGGCTCCCGACCCACTTCTTCGTCGTCTCAGGCGTCCAGCCGAAGTTCTTCGCCAGGTTCTCAGGCGCGTTCATCTCCCCCGTCCACCTCGTCGTCTTGCCGTCCTCGGCGACGTCGAGCACGACGAACGCGTGGGGATTGACCATCACGAACTGCACCACCGTGCCGGTCACGCTGGTCACGTCCGCGATGTAGCGGCCTGCGTCCCCGTGATGCGCCCTGACGAAGCCGGGCGGCACGACGGACCACACCCCCAGGACCACCGCGCAGAGGCAGGTCTTTCGCATGCCCTACTGTCTCACAAGGACGCGCGCGAGGGAACGCCGCGCGGTCGGGGCTCGACCGTCAGCGCTCATCGACGGAGACGATGGCTCCTGAAGAACTGCCACATCACGGCGGTCGTGTCGATCTCCCTCCTGGTCCAGGTGTGACCCAGGCCATCGACACGAATCATGCGGACCTCGGTCCCGTCGCGGCACCCGTCGTAGCGCAGTGTCGACAACGGTCCGGGCTCATCCTCGAGCCGCACGCTTCCCGTGCACGCATTGTGGCGCGCCCAGCCGGCGAGCGCCTCGGGCACGCTTTCGAGCCAATCCGCGCCGCGCCCTGGCGCATGGCCGTCGTAGGGGTTCTGCGCATCGGCCAGCCCATGGAACGTCAGTACCGGGACCGGACCGTCGCACGAGGCACCAGGGAGCCGAAGCCCCGCCACCGGCGCGATCGCCGCGATCTGCGACCCGAGCCGGCACCCGAGCAGCGACGTCATCCGCCCGCCGCCCGAGAAGCCGGTCGCGTACACGCGCGTCTCGTCGGTGCACACGCGCGCCGCCACATGCGCGATCACGTCACGGACGTAGGCGACGTCGTCGGCCCGGTTGGTCTGCACGGGAACGTTCCAGAGCCCGTCTTCCGCCTCGAGCGTCGCCACGATGAACCCTTCACCCGCGCCCAGCGTCTCGAGTCCGCTGTTTCGGGCCTGCCCTGCCGCCGTTCCGCCGCTCCCGTGGAGATCCAGGACCAGCGGAAGGCGCGGACGTCCGTCGTAGGCGGGCGGCACGAACAGCCTGTACGCGCGCGGCCGCTGCCCAGAGACGAGCCGCTGCACCGACACGCCCGGGGCATGCGGCAACTCGCACGACGGGACACCCGCCGCGCGAGTCTGCGCGTGCGCGGGCGCGGCGCCGATCACGAGAACGACCGCTGCGATGACGTACGGCACGCGGATGTCCACTGCTCCCCCTGATCCCCGCTGTTCCGCAGTCGCGCGTCCATGCGTGCCAAAAGGCAATCGGCCTTCCCCGTGCGAAGAAGGCCGATTGCCGTCCGGCGCCGAAAGCCGTTGACCTAGGACGCGGCTACGCGCGTGTACTTGTTGAACCAGGCGATGGTGCGGCTCCACGCCTCCTCCGCCGCAGCCTTGTTGTAGCGTTCCGGCGTGGCGTCGTTGAAGAAGCCATGAACGGAGTTCGGATAGATGTGGCCTTCGTGCGGGATGTTGTGCTGCTTCAGCGCCGCCTCGTACGCGGGATAGGCCTCCACCAGCGGCTTGTCCAGCGCGCCATGGTGTACGAGGATCGCGGCTCTGATCTTCGGTACCTCCGCCGCCGGGGGTGCGCCGCCGTAGAACGGAGCGGCCGCCGACAGATCCGCGCCCAGCAGCGTCGCCAGATTGTTGGACATGCCGCCACCGAAGCAGAAACCGGTGACCGCGACCCTGCCGTTCGAGAGCGGATGGGCCTTCAGCCACTGCGCACACGCGATGAAGTCCGAGGTCAACTTGGGGCGGTCGATCTTGTTAAAGAGCTGCCCCCCCTTGTAGTCGTCGCTGGGATACCCGCCGACCGTCGTCAGCGCATCGGGCGCAAATGCCATGAAGTTCGCCAGCGCGAACCGCCGTGTGACGTCCTCGGTATGCGGATTGAGTCCCCGATTCTCGTGGATGACGAGCACGGTGGGCAGCTTCGTCGGCGTTTCGGCGCGGGTATCCTGGCTGAATGGTCTGACGAAATAACCCTTGATGTAGCCATTGCCGCTGGGCGACGGGATGGTTTCGTATGTCGCCTTGATCCGCTCGTCATCGCGGCGAACCTGCTGCCCCAGCGCATAGTTCGGCATCAACGCCTCGACGATCGCCGCCGCCGTCAGTCCGCCGACCGCAAAGCGCCGCCCGATTGCATCCATGAAGTCCCGACGATTGATCTCACCGTGAATGAACTGCGTGTACAGCTCGACCGCTTCCGCAGGAATCTTGATTCGTGTCTGTTCCGTCGTTTGTGCCACTGGATGCCCCCTTTCGGCGGGTAGAAACGTGACGGGCCGGAGCGACCCGCGCTCCGGCCCCACATGCATCGGGCGATGACGCCGATCAGTTCGGATAGGCGCTGCGGTTCACCATCTGGCCCCGGAAGTAGACCGCATTGATCCGCCGCGTGTTGGTGATGTTCTCCAGCGGATTCGCGTCGAGCACGATCAGGTCGGCGCTCTTGCCCGCCTGGATCGTGCCGGTGTCGGTGAACCGCAGGAACTCGGCCGCGCGGCCCGTCGCCGCCGCGATCACCTGCATCGGCGTCATGCCCGACATCGCCATGGCCTCGATCTCCTGGTGCGGCGCCCACGGCGTGTTGCCGTCGGTGCCGAGCACGATGCGGGTGCCCTGATCGCTCAGCCGCTTCAGGTTGCGCGCCTGGATGCCGAACGCCTCCGCCTGCTTGGGGTTGTCGACGTTGGCCTTCTGCACGGCGGCGAACTCGTCGGCCGGGATCCGGCCCTGCAGCCAGGCGATATCCCACGTCTTGCCGGGGGACGGCAGGTTCGGATTGACGGTGACGTTCGGCCGCTGCTTCATCATGTTCAGGAACTCCTGGTCGACGTCGCGGTCGCGCACGCTGTGCGCGAACGCGTCGACGTTGGCCTTGAGCAGCCCCTTGCCGTCCTCGAGGTCGAAGATGTGCGCGGTGACGCGGACCTTGTGCTTGTGCGCCTCCTCGATGATGGCGCCGTAGAGCTCCGGCGTCAGCTTGGGCACGGTGTTGTCGCGGTTGTCGACCCAGATCTTGATGATGTCCGGCCGCTTCTTCGCGTTCTCCTGCACGACCTTGCGGGCGTCGGCGACCGTGCCGACCCAATACGCGGCCTGCTCGCGCCCCTTCTCGATGCCGGTGACGCCGCGGCCGGCGGTCAGGAGCCGGGCGACTCCGGGCATGTTCCGTGTCTCGTCCCTGGCCTGGAAGCCGACGTCGGTGGTTTCCGTGCCCATGCTCATCGCGGCGCCGACACCCCAATGGACGCGGCGCCTCATGTCGCGAATGATCTGGTCGCGCGTCGCGGGCGCATGGATGTGGGTGTCGAGCATCATCGGCATCACGGTCTTGCCGGCCACATTCACGCGCTGGGCGCCCGCCGGCACCTGCACGTTGGCGCCAACCGCCTGGATCGTCGCGCCGTTCACGACGATGGTGCCCTTCTCGATCGCCGGGCTGCCGTCGCCGACGATGATCCGCGCCCCTTCGAGCGCGATGACCGGCGCCTGGCCGGTGGCGGGAACAGACCATCCGACAAGCACAGCGGCAATGCTTGCGGCTGCTACAGTGAACAGTGTCGCTCGGCGCATCGGAGCCTCCATGTCTGAAAGCGGTGTGGGCAGCGACAGATTGTATCCGAGGACCACAGGCGCGATCGAACACACGCCCGCCCGCCCGGGCGAGTCGCCCGCGCCGGCCCCCCGGCCCCCGGCGCGGGCGACGCACCATCGAGCACGTAGGCCCGACCTCCCTGCGCCGGGGCGAAGGTCACTTGGCCGCGAAGCAGTAGATCTTGCCCGCGCCGCCCGTCCCGTTGAACGCCTTCAGGCTGCACCCCTTGCTGTTGTGCGCCGAGTTCCACGAGGTCGTATTGCCGCCCGACCGGTCGTGGTGGCCCAGACGCGCGCTGCCCGCCTCGGCGCTCGTCCAGTTGTTGCACGTCATGTCCTCGCCGGCCGGATAGGCCCTGCCGAGCGACGTGGAGCCGGTCAGGATGTCGTGCTTGTTCTGGGGCTCGGCCTTCGTGTCGCGGAAGCGGCCGGGAATCTCGTTCCCCCGCTCGTCGAGCGCGGTCTCGTGGAACAGGTAGTTCCGGTCGCGCTCGTTGTCGCCGTGCAAGTCGGCCACGTTGGCCGCGACCTGCACGCCCTTGGCGTTGTGCCACGGGCCCGACCCGATCCGGTCGCGCGCGTTGACCGCGTTCGGGCCCTGCGTGCTCAGATACGCCCGCCACGTGCGACCGCCCGCGCCGGCCGCCGTGGCGAGCTTCTGGCACAGGGCATCGGCGCCGGTCAGGCCGCCGAAGTTCCCGCTTTGATCGGTGCTCGTCACGAAGAACGTCATCGGCGCCGCCTGCCCCTGCTGACCCTGCGCCGGCGGCGCGGCGAGCCCGATGGCGGCCACGGACGCGGCCAGAAGTACAAGATGTCCTCTCATAGTGTTCATCTCCATAAGGGAAGCCGGGATCGATGGGCGCCCTGCAGCGCCCGACGATCGCTCCCGGGTTGGACTCAAGCGTACGATTCTATGGGCCTCGCCGCGGCAGCAGAATCAGGTCCAGACACCACCCGGCCAGCTCGACCATTCCCGGACGCCGCCTCCCGACCTGCGCGCGTCGAACGGCGGCAACTCGCGTCGGCTCAAGAGGTCACGCTCACGGCAGCGGCTCCTGCCGCTCCCGCTTCGGGCGCCACGGAGAAGTACCCGAGGACCTGCACGACGCGCTGGCCGACCGTCGGTGCGCGCCTGCGCGAGGAACGCCGTGAAGGTGACCCGCGCCTCCGGCGGCTCGACCCACGGGCGATCGTCCAGCCGGCTCAGCAGCCACCACGAGGCCAGCCGGCACAGCGCGGCGCCGCCGAAGAGGAGCACGAAGCCCGCAAGCCCCTGGCGCGCCAGCGCCTGCAGCAGCGCGCTCAGGATGCCAGCCTGAAACGCGTTGCCGCCCAGGGCCAGGACGTCGTAGGTCGCCTTGACGACCGCCAGCCGCGCGAAGTTGTCGCCGTAGGTGGCCTGAATCCGGTCGGTCGCCTCGTCGTCCATCATGAAATTGACGTACGCGCCTTCGAGATTGTAGGGACGCACGGCCTTCCAGTACGAGCGACCCCAGGCCTTCAAGGCGTCGGCCTTCGCCGCGTCGGAATCGATCGCGGCGATCACCATCGAGAACGTGGCGTCTCGCGCACTCCACGCCGTCGCGTGGCGGGCGACGCGGCGCACGGCGCCGTCGATCGGGTACAGGTGCATCAGCGACAGCGCGCTCGGCGCCGCGAGCGTGAGGCCCGCGACGCCGGTCGTCGACACGATGCCAAAGGGGACGGCGAGGCCGAACGCGTGGGTCGCATGGTCCACGTCGCCCGAGGTGCAGCCTGGTCCGACGCGCACGGTGCGGTTCGCCGGATCCACGCGGACGCTCTTCATCAGCGACAGGTCGATCACCAGGCCGTCGTCGACGCTGCCGAGACCGGGGCCGTTGTGGCCGCCGCCGCGAATGGCGATCAACAGGCCCTGCTGCCTGCCGAAGTGCGCGGCGGCGATGACGTCTGCCGCGTCGGCGCAGCGCGCGATCAGGCGTGGGCGCTTGTCGATCATGCCGTTGTACAGCGCGCGCACTTCGTCGTACTGCGGGTCGGCGGGTTGCACGAGCGGGCCGCGAAGGCGCTTCTGGAACGTCGAAACGGCATCGGTCATTGCTCCCTCCGGGGCTGGATAATCGGCGATGTGCTCGTCGAAGACGCTCAGGTCATTCTTAGTGTAGCGAGCGTCGGGCGCCGATAGCGCCGGCTCTTCCATTCGGGCGCGCCAGGTCACGCGCTCGGCCGGCGGCCGCGCTCGAAGGCGTCGATGAACTCCTGGCGCTGCTCCAGGCTGCCGAGCATCAGCAGCTTGCCGTCCCCCGGCAGGATTGTCTCGACCGTCAGGCGCGTGTCGAGCGTGCCGTTGCGCTCGAGGGCCACCACGCTGAGGCCGGTCCGCGAGCCGATCGCCGTGTCGCCGAGGCGCCGGCCCGCCAGCCCGGCGGGCATCGGCAGCTCGAAGAAGCTGACGCCCTCGCCCAGGAGCACCGGCGTGTGGCCGCGCAGCAGCGCCATCACCGCCTCCACGCCGAGCGAGGTGTAGCTGAGCGCGAAGTCGGCGCCCGCCCGGTGGATCGCCTCCACGTTCCGCTCGTGCGTGATGCGGCTGATGATGCGGATGTCGGGGTTCAGCCGCCGGCAGTACACCGCCAGGTAGATGTTCATCGCATCGTCGTTGGTCGTGAGCAGCACCGACGCGACGCGGGAGATCCCGGCGCGTTCGATGGTGCCGCGATCGGCCGCGTCGCCCGCGAACACCTCGTCGGCCACGCCCCGCACGGCCGACAGCGCGCCCTCCTCGCGATCGATCGCGTGCACCGTGACGCCCTTCCCCTTCAGCGACAGTGTCGCGGCCTGCCCCACCTTGCCGGCGCCGATCACGAGCACGGCGGCGTCGCCCTGCCCGCCGGGCATCATCTCGTTGAGCCGGGCCATCTGATCCGCGGTGCCGGCCAGCACGACGACGCTGGTGGGCGGGATTTCGAGGTGCGGAAAGGCGGTGCGCAGCCGGCCGCGCTCCCAGAGGCCGACGACGCTGACGCCGGTGCGCTCGCGCAGGTGGGTGTCGCGGATCAGCAGGCCGGCCAGCGGCGTGCCGCGCGCCGGCAGCTCGGCGATCTGCACGTCGCGGATCGACCCGATCACGTGGGCCTCGATCCGCCCCGTGTCCACGCGGTTGGCCAGGTACTCGCCGAGGCGCCGCTTCAGCGCCAGAATCGCGGTCGCGCCGCCCAGCTCGAGGATGTCGATCGAGTCGTCATGCTCGGCCAGCGCGGCCACCGGCACCTCGGGCGCAATCTCGCGCACGGTGAGCGCGATGTTGGTGTTGACGGTGTCGGCGCAGTTGGCGAGCACCAGCCGCGCCGCCCGCGTCTCCAGCCGCTCGTAGCTCGACCGCGCGTCGTTCTCGCCCGCGACGATCGAAACGCCCTCGCCCACGAGCGCCGCGGCGCGCCCGGGGTCGGGCTCGAGCACGACGTACGGAATGCCGACGGCCTGGAACCGCTCGATCAGCGACTCGGCCAGCACGTCGTACTGCGCCACGATGACGTGGCGCGCGGTCCCCTTGGCCACGTGGCGGGGCGCCCGGAGGCGGACGCGCGCCTCCAGCCAGGGTGCATAGAACAGCCGGATGAACAGGAACGGCAGCATCACCAGGAGGAAGAAGACGCCCGACAGCAGCACCACGATGCTGAAGAGGCGCCCGATGTCGCTGACGAACGTGATGTCGCCGAATCCGAGGGTCGTCATCACCACGAGCGTCCAGTAGACGCCCGTGATCCAGGAGTGCTGCTCGCCCTCCACGTAGAGCTTGATGACGTGGAACAGCACGGCGTAGACGCCGACGAGGCCGCCCAGGAACAGCAGGTACGTGACGAGGCTGCGGACGTTGGCGCGCGCTTCGCGGCTGACGAAGAAGAACGCGGCCAGGTCGCTCGACAGGAACTTCACGGTGGCGCCATGATAGTCCGCGGCGAGCCTGGCCGGACCCCGTCACCGCGGCAGGCGCACGTCACTCGCACTGGAGTTGCCATGCCCTACCGGATGCGGACTGGCTGCCTCGTGGCCCTCGCCGCCGCGCTCCTCCCGCCCCCGACCGCTGCTCCTCAAGTGAGGCGGTCGGCGATCACGGACGTCACGGTGGTCGACGTGACAACCGGCGCCGTCCTCCCGCCCAGGAGGGTGGTAATGATCTCAGGCGCGGGCCGCGGCCGCCCGATCGCTCGGGCAGTTCCGCGCCCGGGGTCCGGCTGAAGCCGGACGCCACGTTGCTGGGACGCGATCGGCGTGAACAGTCCGGGTTATCGACTCGCAGGATGGCGCGCGTTCCAGGCCGGCGCGTCGTGTTCACCGCGACGTGCCGGCGCGGGACTGCCTGTTCGGAGCAAAACCGTAGTCATCGCGAGCGCCGCGTCAGGCGGGCGGGTGGCACCGCTGGAACGCTGCGCCGGCGGAGGCTGAGTCTGCCGCCGCTGGGCCGGTTTTCCGGAGGACAGGCGGTTCCGCGCCGGCGGGTCCGGCGAAAGCCGGACGCCACGAGCTTGGTATCGCGATCCTCGTGAGCGGTCCGGTTATCGGCTCGCAGGCTGGCGGGCCTTCAACGCCGGCACGTCGTCCGAAGTGATGCCCGGGTACTTCCTGAGCCCGAGGCTGTACAGGTGCCGGGCGTCCGCCTCGCCCTCGAAGCAGGAGTCTTCCCAGATCTCGAACCCCTCAGTCGGATGCCGCGTCAGCGGGAACGCGATCGTGAACGGCCGGGTGAACACGAGCGGATCGGTCACCGTGGCCGCGTAGGCGATCGTGTTCCGATCGAGCATCGTGAACCGCTCGGTCACCGTCGCCGCGTCGGTATAGAACGTGCCGCGGCGGTCCAGGAACACGCGGCCGTTGTGGTTGGTGGTGTCGACGACGAGCGTGTTGCCCTCCCACCGGCCGCGCGCGTCGCCCAGCCACAGCCGGATGCTCTTCGCGACATGCGGTCGGCCGTCCATCGGGATGACGCGAAACGCGTGCGCCTCCTCCGACAGGATCGTGAGGTGCCCGGGACTGTACAGGATTTGATAGGCCGGCCCCTCGAAGATGTGGCGCGGCACCCCGGACAGGTAGCAGTGCACGTTCTGGTCGATGTACCGCGCTTCGTTCTCGCGTCGCTGGGCGGCCGCCCAGGGCTGCAGCGGCAGCTTGCCGTCGGGCGGATCCACCACGAAGCTCTTGCCCGGCCCCGCAGGCACGTCACGGCCCGTGCGGCGCACGCCGACGCGCGCGGCGTTGTCCCAGGGCTCCTCGAGGTCTTCCTTGGCCTCGTTCCCGTGACGCCAGTGGCCGCTGAAGTCCGGCGTGCCATCCGCGGTCCGCGGGGGATCGAACTTCCCCGCCCGCTGCTGCGCACATCGCCAGAACTGCGCCGGGTCGTCGGAGGCGCACGGATGCTCCGGCGCCGCGGCCGCACCGGCGGGCGCCGCCTGCGGCGCCTGGTCGGCGGCCGCCGGCAGCGGCCACACCGC
>Ga0194128_10003382_pt1 | contig 24613 bp, 24 predicted proteins | sample TA2KigCa65mmetaG_FD_148650 | JGI IMG/M metagenome (GOLD analysis project Ga0194128, IMG submission 148650) | Freshwater microbial communities from Lake Tanganyika, Tanzania - TA2015037 Kigoma Deep Cast 65m | ecosystem: Environmental > Aquatic > Freshwater > Lake | place: Tanzania: Lake... | reverse complement strand
CGGTTTGAGGACTAATGGGAGAACCGCCGCGCGGCTTAATTTCCACTTTTATGTCGCGCACCCGCTTCAGCCCAAACTGAATCTGCCGCGGATCGCCGACCGACACAATCCGTCCGACTGACGCCGGTACCGAAATATTCGAGCCCGGCCCTCCGAGATTCGCGTGGTTCGGGAAGTTGAACGATTCGACACGGAACTGCAGGCGATAGCGCTCGCGAATCAGAGTGTCCTTCAACATGCTCACGTCGAACACCATGTCACCCGGCGCGAAAAGCAAATTGCGCGGTGAGTTGCCGAACGTGAACTGCGCCGGTACAGCGAACGCGGTCGTGTCGAACCAGCGGTTCTCATTCCGTTCGCCCCGCGGCAGCGCCGCCGGTTGAAGCACGTCCGCGCGTCCCCCCGCCCAGCCGACTACGGCGGTATTGAAATTCACCGAGAACGGCTGGCCGGTCCGCAAGTACGTAATGCCGGCGAGTTGCCATCCTCCAAGCGCGCGGCCGATCGCGCCGCCGCGCTGCGCCCAACGTTTGCCGGGGCCGAAGGGTAACTCGTAACTGTAGGCGGTTGTAAAGATGTGACGCCGCACTTGATCGGAGTTCCCGCGGTCGCGCCCGTTGTTGTACGGATCCTCCGGTCCGCCCGAGATCGGTGTGTTGTCGAGCGAACGGTTCCACGAATACTCCACTTGGAATGTCAGCCCTTTCGAGTACCGCTTCACCGCTTCGAGTTGCAACTGATGAATTGTTGAATCGCCCGCCGATGCGACGTAAGCGATGCCGGCCCACGGTTGATACGGCCGCCGCGGCTGCACCTGGCCGGGCGCATAGTTGCGCGGCTGATTCAACTGCCTGCCGTTGTACGGCAGGTGCGCGGTGTGGTTGCCGACATACGACGCGCGCACGCCGAGGTTCTGAACAAGCTCGCGCTCGAGCGTGAAATTCCACTGATAGGAATCGCCGTTCTTGATGTTGCGGTCCATGATCGTGATCGCCGGGTTGGCCGAGATCGTCGAACCCGTTGTGAACGGCCGCGCCAAAGTGAGCGACGGCGCCAGCCCGGCGGCGGCTTCGTAGGTTTCCGAAAGCTGATACGGCGGGTTCGAAAAATTCAACGGTCGCACGCCGATGAAGAACGCCAGCGGATTGTGAAACACACCCGCGCCGCCGCGAATGACGGTCTTGGTGTTCGCGAATGGCCGGTAGGCGAATCCAATGCGAGGCGCGAAGTTGTCGCGGTCCGAGTTGTAGACGTTGTCGCTCGCGCGCAGGTCGATCGGATACGCCTGCACCAAGCGGGCTTGCGCTTGCGGAGGCAATGACGCACTCGGAATCACCAGCCGCCCCGTGGCGAAGTCGAAGTTCGATACGGCGTTGTCCCGCTCCCGCCACGTGGTCTGTACCATGTAGCGCAGCCCTAGGCTGACCGATAGCCGCGACGAGACCTGAATGTCGTCCTGTACAAAGGCGCTGTAGCGCGATTGGAAGAATCCGCTCACCGAAGTCGGCGTTGAGCGATAGGTGCGAATCGGCAAGCCTAGCAGGAAGTCCGTGAACGAATGCACCGGTTGCGGCGCGCCCGTCGCCGAGTTGCTGAAGCGCCCGTCGAAATCGAACCGGCCGAAGGTCGCCTCTTGCAACAGGCCGCTGCCGAATCCGCCCGAGAACGGATTCGTCACGCTCCGATAGCGCGCGAAATCGAAACCTGCCTTCAACGTGTGCCTCCCGCGCACGTGCGTGACGTTGTTGATGTACTGCGCGGTGAACTGGCCGGAGCGGTCGCCGCCGCCGTAGTCGCCGATTGTCTGATGGCTCGTAATGTTCACCGTCGGCAAGCCGACGTATGTGTATCCGCCGAAGACGTCCGGGAACAGCGTTTTTGGATCGAACGTCAAATTCTGACCCTGCCGCGTCGAGCCGTGATAGAACCACGCCACGCGCGCCTCATTCAACGTCCGAACGGTGAAGTTGTGGTTATACGTGAGCTGTCCGCTGCGCGTCCAGTAGCCGAAATCGCCGCCGTTACCCATCGTTGAGATTGCGGTTCGGCTCACAAAATACGGACTGCCCTTGGAATAGTTGATGCTCGCGAACAAGGAATCGTTGGAGCCGAAGCGGTGATCGACGCGCGTCATGATGCGGTTGACGTCGTAAATGTTGCCCACCGCGGCGATGTAGTTGCTCAATGTATCGGCCGGCCCGATGCCCGGCCGGTTCGGTAGCGGCAGCCGGTCAATTAATGTCTTGGCGCGCGAATCGATGCGGCCGCTGGGCACTTGATTGTTCGGGAACGGAGTTCGCCCGAGCGGATCGAGCGCCACCGGAAGCCCCGCGAAATTGCCCTGCTGCATCGCCGCCGTGGCCAGCGACGCCGTTCGCGTTGTCGAACTGCGCTCGCGCAGTCCTTCGTATCCGGCGAAGAAAAAGGTCTTGTCCTTGACGACCCGCCCGCCCATGGTCGCGCCGAAATCGTTGCGGTTCAGCGGCGGCTTCGGCTGACCCGTCGCGCGGCCGTTGCGCGCCGCGTAGGCGCGGTTGCGGTTAAACTCGTAGGCCGCGCCGTGAAACTCGTTCGAACCCGACTTCGTCACGATCGTCACGCTCGTCGAGCCCTCGAACTCCGCCTTGGCGTTGTTCGAGTCGATCTTGAATTCGGCGACCGTGTCGACACTCGGCACGGTTGATAGTCCCGAGGCGAACGAATACGCAGCGCCGCCGTTTCCAAAGTCATTGAAGTTCACGCCGTCGACGTTGAATTGCACGCCGCCCCAATAGCCGCTGCCCGCCACGCGCGGATTTGACGCGCTGTCGGTGGTGACACCCGCCGAGATGCGAATCAATCGGTCGAGCGTGCGGCCGTTGAGCGGCAGCGTCACGATCGTCTTGCTGTCGAGAATGTTGCCGATCGTCGCATTCTCCGAATTCACAACCGGCGCCGTGGCTCGCACCTCGACCGACTGCGCGACGGCGCCCGGTTCGAGCGTCATATCCACGCGCACCGAACGGTTCGGCGGGAGCGCGACACTCCTGGCGATCGCCTACTTGAAACCGGCGTGTTCGACGGTGATCGTGTAGGTGCCCGGAGGAAGGTTCGGCACAACGAAGTCGCCCGACTCCGCCGAAATGGCCTTGTACTCGAAGTTGGTCGAGTCGTTACGAACGGCAACCGCCGCGCCAGCAACCGCCGCTTGCGACGAATCGCGCACGACGCCAACGAAGTTTCCGCTGATAATCTGTGCGATCAGCGAAGTGGTGCTCAACAACAACGCAAGAGTCCGTGACATAAAAAGCTCCCAGCATGTCGAACGAGTCGTTTGGAGGTGCGGGTCGGGATCGAACCGACGAATAAGGGTTTTGCAGACCCTGGCCTTACCACTTGGCTACCGCACCTTGTTGTCTATGAAGTATAGGTTATCGCAGAATAGGCCTCGACTCAAAACCGAAAACGCACCATCTCTGCCGAACCGCCCCCGGTGCAATAATCAAATCGAGGAGAACTAACATGGCAAGAGAAAGCAGTGACAAAGTAGTGTGGTTCCTGGCGGGAGCCGCGATTGGAGCCGCCGTCGCGTTGCTCTACGCACCCGCAACCGGGGAAGAGACCCGCGCCAAGCTGCGCGAGCGCGCCAGCGAAGGCAAAGACCTTCTCGCCGACCGCGGGCGCAACCTGATGGAACGCGGCCGCGAGCTCTACGACAAAGGCCGCACACTCGCCGACGAAGCCGCCGACATGTTCGAACGCGGCAAGAAACTCGTCGAAGGCTAAGATGTCCGCCTTGCAACTGTCGGCGTACGCCAACGAAGCGTACGCCGATTTCACTCAGCCCGCCAACCGGCGCGCGCAAGAGGAAGCGCTGCAAACCGTCCGTGCTCAACTCGGAAGAACGTACAACAACCACATCGCGGGCCAAGCGTCGTCGACCGGCCAGTGGCTCGATTCGGTGAATCCGTCAAAACCCTCGGAGTTGATCGGTCGTCACGCGAAGTGTTCCGTCGATCAAGCTATTCGAGCGGTTGACGATGCCTTTGCCTTCTTCCCCGAGTGGAGCCGCACGCCCGTCGAGAGACGCGTCGAGATCATCGTCGAAGCCGCCGCGATTCTTCGCCGGCGCAAGCTTGAGTTCAACGCGTGGCTCATTCTTGAGTCCGGCAAATCGTGGGCCGAAGCCGAAGCCGACACCTGCGAGGCCATCGACTTCTGCGAATACTACGCGCGCCAGATGCTGCGCTGGGCCAAGCCCGATCCGATTGTGCAAATGCCCGGCGAGCGCAACGATCTCGTCTACCTGCCGCTCGGCGTTGGCGTAGTGATTCCGCCCTGGAATTTCCCGCTCGCGATTTTGGCCGGCACGACCGTCGCCGCGCTGGTTTGCGGCAACACCGTTGTGCTGAAGCCGTCGAGCGAAACGCCGGTTATCGCCGCGAAGTTCGTCGAAGTGCTTCGAGAAGCCGGCATGCCCGATCGCGCGCTGGCGCTGTGCGTAGGTAGCGGCGGCGAGGTCGGCGACGCGCTCGTCTCTCATCCGAAGACGCGCTTCATTTCGTTCACCGGGTCGCGCGAGGTCGGTCTGCATATCAACGAACTTGCCGCGAAGCCGGCGAAAGGCTGCATCTGGATTCGCCGCGTGGTCGCGGAGATGGGTGGCAAGGACGCGATCCTCGTCGACGACGACTGCGACCTCGAAGCGGCCGCCACCGGCGTCGTGCGGGCGGCGTTCGGCTTTCAGGGGCAGAAGTGTTCGGCCTGTTCGCGGGCTATCGTACATGAGAACGTCTACGATCGCTTTCTCGAACTCGTGAAAGAGAAGACGGAGCGCTTGTCGATCGGCGCGGCCGAAGTTCCCTCCAATGCGATGGGCCCGGTCATCTCAGCCAAGGCGCGGAAGACCATCGAGAGTTACATCGAAGCCGGCAAGACGGAAGGTCGCCTCATTACGGGCGGCGTGCCGGCGTCCGGCGACGGCTATTTTCTGAAGCCCACGATCATCGCCGATGTCGATCGTTCCGCGCGCATCTTTCAGGAAGAGATCTTCGGCCCGGTGCTCGCGGTGACGAAAGCGTCCAGCTTCGATCACGCCATCGAACTTGTCAACGACAGCGACTACGGACTCACCGGCGCCGTCTACACCAACGACGCCGCCAAGCTCGAAAGGGCTCGCCGCGAATTCCACGTCGGCAATCTCTATTTGAACCGCAAGTGCACCGGCGCAATGGTCGGCGCGCACCCGTTTGGTGGATTCAACATGTCCGGCACCGATTCGAAAGCCGGCGGCCCGGACTACCTGCTGCAGTTTCTCCAAGCCAAGTCCATCGCCGAGAAGGTGCGATAATAGCGGATACCTCGCCACAAGCGAGGGCTGCACGATTCCAAGCAAGAGATCAACTCTGACCGACTTGCCGGAAAAGGCGCTCCACCGGAGCGCCTTTTCCTTTGGCGCCGGCGCCGCTCCGTCTACGGAGCCGTTCCGTGGTAACGTTTCTCCAAGCATGATCTCTCGCCGCGCCATCTTCGGACTCCCCTTCGCACTGCAAAGCCAAGCCCGCCGCCGGCCCAACGTCATTGTCTTCATGACCGACGATCACGGCGCCTGGGCCACCGGTGCATACGGTTGCGCCGAAATGCACACGCCGAACATCGACGCGCTCGCCAAAGGCGGCGCGAAATTCACGCGCGCCTTCGCGTGCACGCCGGTCTGCTCCCCGAGCCGCATGACGTATATGACCGGCTGTGTGCCCTCCGTCCACGGCGTGCAGGACTGGCTGCGGCCGGAAGATAGTTTCGGCGCCGCTGCGAAGGGCTGGCTCGACGGCCTGACGATTTTTCCCGAAGCGATGGCCAGGAACGGCTATCGGTCCGGCATGGTCGGCAAGTGGCACATGGGGCACGACGAAACCGCCCAACGCGGCTTTACCTACTGGGCCACCGTCCCCGGCGGCGGCGGCACGTTCAAAAACGCGACTTTCGTGCGGAACGGAACAACCGAAAAACGCGAAGGGTTCAAGGAAGACTCGATCGGCGACTTCGCTCTCGAATTCCTCGGCCGGCAGTCGGCCGACACGCCCTTCTATCTCCACGTGCCGTTCTACGCGCCGCACACGCCGTTCGACTTCCAGCCCGGCGAAGACCGCAAACACTACGACAACGCCGCGTACTCCTGTTTTCCCGATACCGCCAAACATCCGAATCAAAGTCGCGGGCTCAGCGCGCACCACGGCAACCGCGCTTCGATGAAGAGTTACATGTCGCTCATCAGCGGCGCCGACCGGAACATCGGCCGCATCTTGCGTCTGCTCGAACAGAAAGGCTGGCGCGACAACACGCTCGTCGTCTTCACCGCCGATCAAGGCTGGAACGCCGGCCACCATGGCGTTTGGGGCAAGGGCAACGGCACATGGCCGTTCAACATGTACGAAGAGTCGATCCGCGTGCCGATGATCTGGAATCACCCGGCCGCGATCGCTCCCGGCCAAACCGTCACCGCAATGGTTTCGTCCTACGATTTATTCCCGACAATGCTCGACTACACCGGTCTCGCCGCTCCGGCCGACCCGCGCCGCGTCGGCCGTTCCTACGCCGCGTTTCTGCGCGGCCGCAAGCCGCGTTGGGAAGAAAAGCTGTTTTTCGAATACAGTTACTCGCGCGGCATGCGCACGCCCACGCGCAAGTTGATCCTCCGTGCCGAAGGATTCGTCAACGAGTTCTACGATCTCGAAAAAGATCCTGGCGAAACGGCGAACAAGATCGACGACCCCTCCTATGCCCGCGAGATTGCCGCGATGCGCGGAGAGATGGAAAAGTGGTTCGCCAAGGCCGGTGCGCCAAAGCTCGACGCCTGGCGCGGCACGACGAAACAGAACCTCACTCCGTACGGCCCGTATCCGAACGAGAAAAAATGATGCCAACACTTTCCGCCGCCCGCGCGTCTTAAAATAAGAATGATGTTCCGTAACACCCTCCTCCTGGCGACGATGTTCCTCGCCGCGGCCGCGCAGGACAACAAGTCCCTGTTCACCGCCGCGCCGCCCGAGGTGGAGAAGGCGCTCCGCGACCGCGTCTCCGGTTTCTATCAGGCCTACGTCGATGGCAAGTTCCGCCTCGCCGAGCAGTATGTCGCCGAGGACACCAAGGACCTCCATTACAACCAGGAAAAGAACAAGTACCGCAATTTCGAGATCGTGAAAATCACCTTCGACGACAAGTTCAAGACCGCGAAGGTTGTGACGATTGTCGGAACCAATGTCTCGATGCGCGGCAATCGTATGGATGTCGCCGCCCCGATGGCCTCGCACTGGAAGCTCGAGGACGGCAAGTGGTTTTATTACTACCATCCGAGCCTTGGCGTGGATTCTCCCGTCGGCATCATGCGCCCGGGCCCAGGTACCGCACAGCCCGGGACAGGCTTCGGCGCCATCATCAAGAACCCGATGGCCATCCTGAGCCAGATCAAAGTCAGCAAGAAATCGATCCTCCTCAAGGGCCACGAAAAATCCGAAGACACCTTGACCGTCACCAATAACGCGCCCGGCCCGATTTCTCTCGCGTTCCAAAGTGAAACCGCGCCCGGTTTAAGTTGGAAACTCGACAAACCCGAGATTGCCCAAGGCCAGACCGCGACGCTTACGGTTTCCTACCTGCCGCCCGACAAACGCGCCAAACCCGCTTTGCGCGGCGCGCTTTCGATTGAGCCCTTTGGACAAACTGTTCAAATCCCGGTCGAGTTCGATATCCCTGACGAAGTAAAGAAGCAGCTTCCGAAGGCCAACTAGCCGAGCCACTTTGGCCCTCCGATTGCTGAAGTCTCGTCGGAGGTAATTTTGTTTAGAGTGACAAACACGGCTCTGCCGCGCGTTCCCGAACGCGCCCCGGAGCGGCAGAACATCGGCAGAGGCGCAACTCGCGAATTCGCCCCCCGATCAATTCCTTTTGAAGAATCCCGCGCTTCGGCTGGCGATGTCGTCCGAATCGGGCGGCAAGATGTTGGCAGCCAGCCGCCAGTCGTCTCGTTTTCGCCACCCAGTCCGGCGCCCCCGCCGGCGGCTTCGGCGCCGCATCCTGGAATGGCCCGTCTCAATGATGCTCTCCATTCGACTGGCATGAGTACGGCGGGGCTTGATATCCGTTACGAGGAGGAGCATGTCGGTTATCCGGGCGGATCGTATGTGAACCGGAACATCGTGGTTTCAAACGGGTCGAAGACCGAGCGCTTCTCGGCCGACCTGACCGAGCGTAATCCGATGGTCACCGCGGCCGAATTGCAGCGGTACTTCAACGTCTCGGCGAGCCTACTGCCCGGCGGCGTCATCCGGCAAGTCTAAAAACGCCGGGGCCGGACGAACCGTCCGGCCCCGGCCATCTTATTTTGACTACACCCCGAGTTTTCGAGCGATCGCTTCCAGAATCGCCCGGTCTTCTTCGGTGAAGCCGCGGTCGGCTTCCAGCGTACCTTTGATCCGGACCGCAACGACTCCGGGGAAGGGAATGAACAACTCCTCGTCGCCATTCAAGCCGCGCAACGGCGGCGGTACTTCCTGTACATCCGAACCCGGGACATTGGCGACGCCAATACCCTTGGGCGGAATATTCACCGCGCCGGCCTCGTCTTTGGAAAGCACGAGGACGTCGAACACCGGCTTGCCGTCGGTGCCGAGAAGCGGCGCGCCGTTGGCCGCGTACGAAATGACATTGTCGTACACGACGGTTCGGCGAGGCGCATCCTTGGCGGCCGGGTCAAACCAGTATTTCGGTGGCCGGTTCGCATTGAACGGCGCCGGGTCGAGCCCGGTTGCCTTCTTGTACGCTTCACGCGTCTGGTAATAAGGGAACAGGTGCAGGCGTTCAAGCCCGAACCGGATCTCTGCATTGGCAGACATTTGGGTAGGTACCTCCTATTCCCAAACTACCTGCCTAGGCAAGCGAATAAAGAGGTATATTTTTTCAACTTGTTGAAAACAAATAAGAAATAAATTTCAAGCTCTTGTGAACGATACTCCCAGCCGTGCGCAAATCGCTATTCGTCGTCTTCGGTATTTACGAAATTGGATCCGAACGCTTGGATCAAGACCGAATCATCCAATGCGTAGGGACGCTTCTCAAAGTTAATAATATCAATGGCATGCGACAAAACATCGCGCGGGTGACAGCGGCGTTTGGCCTTGCCCGCGGCCCGATAGTGCCTGTCGAGGAACCGCTCCACCAAATCGCGTGGGCACGCCAGTCCTCTGCCCTCGGCAAACTTCATAAAGATCTGAATAAACTCGTCTTATCGTGGACTTTTCAACAGCATGTTATATTGAATACGTCTCAGAAAGGCCTCGTCTCCAAGGGAAGACGGCTTCAAGTTCGACGAGAAAATCAGAAAGCACTCAAACGGCACCGTCATCTTCGCACCGTTGGTGAAGGTGAGGAAGTCGATCCGCCGTTCCATCGGCACGATCCACCGGTTCAGCACCCCGGCCGGCGTCACTTTTTGCCTGCCAAAGTCGTCGATCAGGTAAATCCCATTGTTTGCTTTGAGTTGAAAGGGCGCCTCGTAGAACCTGCTGACCGGGTTGTAACTCAGATCCAACATCTTTAGGTCAAGTTCACCGCCGCTCACAATAAACGGCCGCCGCGTCTTGAACCACCGGCCATCGGCCCCGGACTCGATCGTAAACGCCGACAGCGTATCTTGCTGCTCCTCGATCGGGTGATGGTAGATCGGGTCGAACATCTAGATAATCATGCCCTGACACTCGATGGCATAGGGCACGTAGATCGGTGTCTCGTCGACGTTGAACAGCGCTTCGGCCAGGAAGGTCTTGCCATTTCCCGGCTGCCCGTAGATTAGGAACGACTTCCCCGCATTCACCGCCGGTCCGATCGCGTTCAACAGTTCGTCGGTAACCGTCATGTGCTTGTACGCCTCGCGGAGCGCGGCCATCGTCAACCACCCGTCCCGCTGCTTCTGCAAGCGCACCATCTCGGCATACTGCGCGAGCGGCACTGGCACCTTGCCCGAATAGGCGCACTGGCCAATGTACTCCTTCGCCAAATCGCGCCCGTTCTCGGTCAGCATGAACTTCGACGAAATCGCGCCCATACCGAGCGAACTCTTCACGCCAATCAAATTCGCTCGCTTCATGTTCTCGATCAGCGCCTCGATCAGGCTGAACTTCAATCCCAGATCGCGCGCGAGTTCGCGGCCGACAACTTCGCCCTGATAGTACAGAGCCTTCAGGATGAGCTGCTCAACCATCGAGCTCGCGATCCCGGCTTCTTCCAACGACTCCGGCACCGGCGGCGTTGGATGGCCGTCCGGCTTCTGTTCAAACGCAACGGCATCATCCAAATTGACAAGGTCAGAAAAAGGCATGTTGGGGTCTCGAATCATCTATCGTCCTCTCGTGGCCAAAACTCCATATCGGCGAGCTATCATGTGTGTTCGGGAGAAAATTCGAAATGTCCAGCACTCGCCGCAGCTTCCTCCAAACTTCAGGCGCCACGACCATGCTCGCCGCCGCCGCCCCGGCCCAGACCCCCAAGGGCGCCAACGACAAAATCAACGTCGCCTGCATCGGCCTCGGCATCATGGGCCAGGGCGATGTCGCCACCGCCGTAACCGTTCCCGGCGTCCGCCTGGCCGCTGTCGCCGATGTCTACGAAGGCCGCCTCAACAAGGCCAAGGAGATGTACGGCAAGGACATCTTCACCACCCGCGACTACCGCGAGATCCTCGCCCGCCCCGACATCGACGCCGTCATCGTCGCCGTACCCGACCACTGGCACCAGATCATGGCCTGCGATGCCATGAAAGCCGGCAAAGATGTCTACTGCCAAAAACCCATGGTGCAAAAGGTCGAAGAAGGCGCCGCCGTGATTCGGACGCAGAACGAAACCAAGCGCATTCTCCAGGTCGGCAGCCAGCGCGCCAGTTCGATCCTCTACGCCAAAGCGCGCGAGGTCATCAAGCAGGGAATGATCGGCGACGTCCGTATGGTCGAAGCGTATTGGGACCGCAACTCCGCCCTTGGCGCCTGGCAATATTCGATCCCTCCCGACGCCACGCCGCAAACCGTCGACTGGGACCGCTTCATCGGCCACGCGCCCAAGCGCCCGTTCGAACCGATCCGCATGTTCCGCTGGCGCAATTATCAGGACTACGGCACCGGCGTCGCCGGCGATCTCTACGTCCACCTGTTCACCGGTATTCACTATGTGATGGACTCCAACGGCCCCAACCGCATCATGTCCACCGGCGGACTCTACTACTGGAACGACGGCCGCGACGTGCCCGATCTCATGATGGGCATGTACGACTATCCCGAGACCAAGGCTCACAAAGCCTTCCACCTCGGCCTCCGCCTCAACTTCGCGGCGGGCGGCGGCGACAGCTCCGGCTTCCGTTTCATCGGCGCCGATGGCGTGCTCGATCTCGCCGTCGGCGGCGCGCTTGTGTTGAAGCGTAAGCCCAAGGACAGCGAGCCCGGCCACACCTCTAGCAACTTCTCGAAGGCCACCGCCGCCGAAATCGTCAAGCAGTATCAGACAAAGTACCCCGCGCAAAAAGCTTCGGCCGACGGCATGCGCGCCAATAGCGAACAGCGCTGGGTGCTGCCTCCGGGCTACACCGAACAGTACGCGCACCACGAAAATTTTTTCAACGCCATCCGCTCGCGCAATCCCGTTATCGAAGACGCCGTCTTCGGCCTGCGCGCCGCCGGTCCCGCGTTGCTGTCCAACGTCAGCCACTTCACGCGCAAGACCGTCAACTGGGATCCCGAGATGATGGTGGTAAAAGGGTAGTTTCCGAAGCAGCACGCTCCCTCTCGCGGCTTTTCAGCCGATATCGCTTGCGTCGCGAAACCCGAATGGCGCCAACCCCGTTGTTTGCGCGGTCTCAGTGCGACACCACTAAGCAAAGCGCCACGCAGTAGTGTCTAATATGAATTGCCCGCAATTTTGTAAGGAGGCCCGCGATGGAATGGTGGATATGGCTTAGCGCCGGTCTGTTACTGATGCTCGCCGAACTGCTCACGCCCGGTGGCTTCTACTTTCTCTTCTTCGGCTTTGGCGCTTGCGCCGCCGCTATCGCCGCGCTACTCACCGATAACGCCATCGTTCAGGCCATCGTGTTCGCGTCGGTATCGATCGTAGCGCTTGCGGCCTTCCGCAAGCCGCTGCTTGAAAAATTGCAGAAGTCGAAAGCCGCGTCCGTCGATCAAATTGCGGGCGAAGTTGCTATCGCTTCGTCCGACATCGCGCCCGGCGAAATCGGTTCGGCCGAACTACGCGGTACGACCTGGAAGGCCCGCAACGCGGGCGGCGTGACGCTCAAGAGCGGCGCCCGCTGCGCCGTCGAAAAGGTCGACGGCCTCATGTTAATCGTCCGTTCGGAGTAACAAGGAGAACCCATGCCTGAATTGATCATCGCTGTTGTGCTGATCCTCGTCGTTCTAATTGTCATCGCCAAGACCGCCGTCGTCGTGCCCCAGCAAAGCGCCTATGTCGTCGAGCGCCTCGGCCGCTTCAGCGGAACGCTCGACGCCGGTTTCCACGTGCTGGTGCCGTTCGTCGACGTGATCCGTTACAAACACACGCTCAAGGAATTGGCCATCGATATCCCCGAGCAGGTCTGCATCACGCGCGACAACGTGCAGGTCGCCGTCGACGGCGTGTTGTATCTCAAGGTGCTGAACCCCGAACGCGCTTCCTACGGCATCTCCGACTACCGCTTCGCCATCATCCAACTCGCACAGACAACGCTGCGCAGCGAGGTCGGCAAGATCGAACTCGACCGCACCTTCGAAGAACGCACGACGATCAATATTTCCGTCGTCAGCGAACTCGATAAAGCCACCGAAGCCTGGGGTGTGAAAGTAATGCGCTACGAGATCAAGAACATCACGCCGCCGGCCGACATCCTCGGAGCCATGGAAAAGCAGATGCGCGCCGAGCGCGAAAAACGCGCCACGATTCTGAACTCCGAAGCTATCCGCGAAGCCGCCATCAACAAAGCCGAAGGCGAAAAGCAGATGGTCATCAAGGCGTCGGAAGCCAATCGTCAACAGCAGATCAACGAGGCCGAAGGCGAGGCCAACGCCATCCGCACCATCGCCGAAGCGACCGCGCTCGGCATCGAGCGCGTTGCGACCGCGATCCAAAGCGCCGGCGGCCGCGACGCCGTGCAACTGCGCGTCGCCGAACAATGGATCGCCGAATTCGGCAAGATGGCTAAGGTCAACAACACCATGATCGTCCCCGCCAATCTTGCCGACCTATCCAGCATGATGGCCTCGGCGATGGCCGTGATGAAGCAGACCTCGCAGCCCGCGCCGCCGCCGGTTCGCTAGCGCGAAAGTCCCGCCGCCAAACGCGGGTGCCGGGCCACCAGCCACGCGCGGACATCGCTGCGCAGCCGCCTCGCGAGTCGCCGAATCTCCTCCGCTTCCTCGCTTGAAACCGTGTCGGTCATCACATAGCCCGATGTATTCCGCTTCTTGCGAAACGTATCCAATAGCTGAATATCTTCCGGCGGCCAGCCGATCGTTAGTTCGAGCGACTGGATGACGCGATAGTGGTGCGCGGCTCGCTCCGCTTCAAAGCCTGCTGCCGCAAGCGCCGCACCCGCGAGTCGTAGCGCCGCGTTGTAGGCGATCGTGAATTTCCAATCGATGTGCAGATCGGGCGTTTCACACGCCGCAAGGTCCCTATCTGCGACTTCGAACAGATCGGCGATCTCCCGCGCGCTTGGAGTGTGAGCCCGCAACCAACTGTTCTTTTGCCAGTCTGTCAAACTCAGGCTGGGATCCATGTACGAACAACTTCTCGCCGGCGGCGACCGCTCGAATGAAATGCTGCCCTTCGGCCAGTCTACGACAAAACTCCTCCACACCGAATACGGTTGGGTTGATCTCCCTGGAGAGTTGCGTTTGCGCGGGCGAGAGCGCCCCGACCACCTCGCGCAAAGTTGCGCCGTCGCCAATAATCATCAAGTCGATGTCGCTTTCGGCCGTTTCTCGCCCCGCGGCGATCGATCCGAAAACAAAGGCAAACTGGATCTTCGATCGAACGGGGCCAAGCGCTTCCAGCAAGACCTCCGTAATCCCGAACGTCTTGCGTACGATTGAGCGTAGTTCCTCGTAAATGGGGCAGCGCGGATTTGCCTGCACGTAGATCTGATGACCATCCGCGGTCCGCGTCAAGACTCCCGCATTGACCAATTGCGCGACTTCCCGCTGTACGGACCCGGATCCAATCGCTAGCTGCCGGATCATCTCCCGCTGATAGAACCGGCGTTCGGAATGGGTAAACAGCAGGCGCAGCACTGCCTTGCGCGTGGATCCAAAAAGAGCGTCCGCTGCCGTACCCATAACAGGTACAATTGTACCCAATTCGGGTTCATGCCGCCCCAAACGCCTTCCGCAGCACCGCGTAACTCTTCGCCACCGCCGTCTGCGGCGTCTCCTTGCCCTCCATCTCCAGCGACACCCAGCCCTTAAATCCAGCGCCGCGCAGGATCTTCGCAATTCGCGGATAGTCCAGATCCAGCGTGTACCACTCCCCGCCGCCGTAGTAGGTCTTCGCCTGCACGATCGTCGCATGCGGCGCCAACTGCGCCAGACCCTCGTATGGATCGCCCGGATAGTTCCCCGTGTCGACGTTGACCCCAAGCCACGGCGAATTCACCGCCTTGTAAATCGTCAGCAGATTCTCAACCTTCGTCGTCAAGCCCCAGTGATTTTCAAGCGCCAGCATCACGCCCTCTTGCTCGCAAGTGCGAAGGCACTTCTGAATGCTGTCGATACACCAGTTGAAGGCGTCTTTATCGGTGTAGCCCGGCAGCGCCGGCTCATCGCCCTTCACTTTCATCAAATCGTCGAACGACTTGATGGTCTTCCACCGTCCGGAATTCAAGCGCACGCAAGGGATCGAAAGCCGCGCCGCCAGTTGCAGGCATTTCACTGTGTGATCAATATGCTTCTGCCGCTCGGCCGCGTCGGGGCTGACGAAATCCTGATGGATCGACAGCATTGGGAACGACAACCCGCGCTCGAACGCCATCTTTTTCAATTTCCCGCAATACGCCGTGGTCTCTTCCGGCATCTGCCGGTGCAGAATCTCGACGCCGTCGAAACCCAATGAAGCCGCGTGCTCGATGACCTTCTCGATCGGATACCGTTCGGTTCGAAAGTGCCAGTAGCTGTAGGTCGATACGGCCAGAGGAATGCGGCCCGTGAATGGCTCGGCGGCGGGAGCGGGCACGGCAAGTGCGGCCGGGGAAGCGAGGACAGCACGGCGGGAAATCATGATTTCTCTATTGTCGTCTATCGCGGCGGCCGTCTTACACCGATCAATTGTTCAGAGGATCGTGCGGCGTCCCGCTCCGGTCTGATAACCTGATTAGAATTACCCAACCATGAGTCATGCAGTAAAGGGGGTAACCCCGATCTCCACCAACCGGGAAGTGAACTGGATCACCGTCATCTTCCTTGTCTTCTTCCACGCGGGCGCGCTGGCGGCCCCGTTCTACTTCGAATGGAAGTCCGTCGCGGTGATGGCGCTTCTCTATTGGATCACCATCGGTTGGGGAATCGGCATGGGCTACCATCGCCTGCATACCCACCGGGCCTACATCGTCCCGAAGTGGATCGAATACCTCTTCGCCATCTGCGGCACGATGACCCTCGAAGGCGGACCGATCTTTTGGGTTGCGACGCATCGCATTCACCATCAAAACTCCGACCTTGAGGGCGATCCCCATTCGCCGCGCGACGGCAAGTGGTGGTCCCACATCGGCTGGATCGTCTTCGGCGAAGCTAAGCACAATAAGACCGAACTGCTGGCCAAATTCACGCCCGATCTCGCCAAGGATCCCTTCTACCGCTGGCTGAATACGTGGCACTTCGTTCCGGTGACAATCTCCTCGATCCTCATCTGGTACTTTGGCGGCTTCTCGATGTTCCTCTGGGCCGTCTGCTTCCGCATCACGCTCGGCCTCCACTCCACCTGGCTCGTCAACTCCGCCACCCACCTCTGGGGCGGACGCCGCTTCGACATCCGCGACGACTCCCGCAACTCCTGGTGGGTCGCGCTGCTGACCTTCGGCGAAGGCTGGCACAACAACCACCATGCGCATCCGAACTCGGCGCGCCACGGCTTGGCTTGGTACGAACTCGATATGACGTACCTGCAAATCCGCGCCCTCGAACTCATCGGCGTCGCCAAGAAGGTAAAAGTCGCAACCGTCGACATGGAATCCTCGCTCGCTCGCAAAGTGGCATAACGGCTAGCCGCGCCGTGGCGACAGCGAAGATCCCATTTCTGGAGCTGGGGGGTGTGCCCGCCGCCGAAACCAGATAAAATCCTGAAGTCCCATGCAGACTCGGCTGACATCGCTCGACGCGTTTCGCGGCTTCACGATGATCTGGATGTTTTCGCAGAGCTTCGGACTCCACCTGTTCAAGGACCACCCGCTCTTCGGGCCAATCGCGCGCCAGTTCACGCACCACGACTGGCACGGCGCCTATGCGTGGGACATGATTCAGCCGTTCTTCATGTTCATCGTCGGCGTGGCGATGCCGTTCGCGTTCGCGGCGCGCCAGGAACGCGGCGAGTCGTTCGGCCATCAGCTAAAACACGTGCTGAAACGCGCGGCGCTGCTGATCTTGCTCGGGCTGTTCGCGCGGTCGCTGCGGGCCAACAAGCCGGTTCTCGACCTGATCAACGTGTTGGCGCAGATTGCGTTCACCTACGTGGCCGCGTTCCTGGTGATGCGCTATTCGGCGCGCGTCCAGGGCGCGGTGGCGCTGGCGCTGCTGGCGTTGCACACTGCCCTGTTTATTTTCGGCAAACCGCCGGACGCGGCCGATGCCTGGATTCGCGACAACAACTACGGCCAGGGCTTCGATATGTGGCTGCTCGGCAAGACCTGGGGCGGCGGATACGCCACGATCAACTGCGTCTCCTCGGCCGCCAACACCATCTTCGTAGTGATGGCCGGTCGGCTCTTGCAACGGGACAAAGAGCCGCTGCGCAAACTGCTGATCGCGGGCGCGGCGGCGCTGGCGTTGGGATTGGCGCTCGATCCGTTCGTGCCGTCGATCAAGAAAATCTGGACCGCGTCGTTCGCGCTGATGAGCGCGGGCTGGACGCTGTGGGTATTGGCGGCGTTCTACTGGCTCTGCGAGGTGAAAGGAGCGACTCGCTGGGCGCGGGCCGGCGTTATCGTCGGCGCCAACAGCATCTTCATCTACGTGTTCCACGAAGTGTTGGAGCGGTGGATGAATCAGTCGGCGAAAGTGTTCATGGGTTGGGCGATCGCGGCGTGGGGACCGGTGGGCGAGATGCTCCAGATCTGGCTCGTCGTCGCGTTTCAAATCTACGTTTGCTGGTGGCTGTACCAGCGGCGGATATTCTTCAAGGTCTAGATGATCGCCGCGATCTCGGGAGCAACCGGACTCACCGGTCACCAAGTGCTGAACCTGCTGCTGGACGGCGCGCGCTACGATCCGGTGATCGCGATCGTGCGGCGACCGACCCATCGGAGTCATCCGCGCCTGCGCGAGTCGGCGGGGCTTCCGGACATCGAGCGCGTCGACGTCGCGCTGTGCTGTGTCGGCACGACGATCAAGAAGGCCGGCAGCGAAGAGGCGTTCCGTGCGGTCGATCACGGCTATGTGTTGGAGTTCGCGCAATGGGCGAGACAGCGCGGCGCGCGACAGTTCGTATTTCTCTCGTCGGTTGCCGCGGCGCTTGCTTCCGCGAACTTCTATCTGCGCGTGAAGGCGGAAACAGAACGGGATTTGGAAGCACTCGGCTTCGAGTCGCTCGACATTTTTCAACCGAGCATGCTGCTCGGCGTGCGCGGTGAATCGCGGCCGCTCGAACGCGTGGGCCAGGTCGTCGCCGAAGCGCTGCGATTTGCCCTCGCCGGGCCGCTCGAACGCTATCGCGGAATCGCGGCGGCGGACGTGGCGAAGGCGATGGTGGCCGTAACGGAAAGGTCCGCGCAAGGCGTGCGGCGCTATGAGTGGCGGGCGATGAATGAGTTGTCAGGTGGATAGGAACACACGCGCGACGACGTTGGTCAGCGCGTGTGTGACCATCGCCGCGCGTATACCCTGGACGTCCATGTAGGCTTTCGCGTAGAACCAGCCCGCGACCGTGGCGATCGCGGCGAACTTCCAGTTGGGGAACTGGCCGAACGGCAAATGCGTGAGGCCGAAGACAACACACGTCGCGGCGAGGCCGGCCGTTGCGCCGAGCCATTTCTGCAAACGCGGCAGCATCATCCCGCGGAAGAGAAACTCCTCGCGCAGAGCGACAAAAACAAAATGACCTACAAATGTTCCGACGACGGCGAGTGCGATTTTCGCCGGATCGGGGTTCAGCGTTCGCAGCGGAAGGAAGGCCACAAGCGGTAGGAAGCAGAGAAACCACTTCGCGCCGATCAGCCATTCGCGCTTCGACGGAAAGAACCCAAAGTTTACGCCAACAGGCGCACGGAAAATCAGCACGGTGAGCAGCAACGTGCGCAGCCAGGCCACTTCGCCGATAATTCCGTTCGGCGCTTTCGGCCACGCGGCCGGATAGCAGAGGCTCGATAGCTTGCCGAGCGCCACCGCGCCGTAGACAGCCAGCAGAACGACGTCAGCGGTGTTCGTCTTCGGCGCGGCGATGTACCAAAAGGACAGCGCGGCCGCGACAAGCGTCGCCAGCGCGCCGTGCCACGCTTCGCCGGTTCCAGCGATCAGCCAGGTCAGCGCGGTGATGCCCGTCAGTGTGCCGGCAAGCTTGACTGGCGGCAGCGCGGCCAGTCGCTCGCGGACGGCGGTTGAGCCGGCGCCAAGAAACAGCGCCGCTTCGATAAGTAACGCGACGAGCAGCCGTGCGCCGGCTTCGGCCGGGATATCCTGACGAAGTATGTACGTCGCGCCGGCACACGTAAGCAGGAGTAGAACAATGACCAGCGTTCGTAGTTGGTGCGCGGGCGGCATTGTCCTAGTATCCTTCATCGCCTCCGCCGCCGAGCCCCCGCCGGGCCTCGCGCGCAAAGCGGCGGAGCGCGAAACCGCCAGCGAAGCGTTCCGCGCGAACTTCGCGTTCCAGCAGAAGGTTCTGGTCGAAGAGATGTCGGCGAAAGGCGGAGTGGCGGGACAGTATCGAGAAACGCGCGAGGTGATCTTCTCGCCGGCCGGCGAACGCACCGAACGCGCCGTTGGTAAGCCCTACGAACACTTCGATCGGCTTCGCATGACCCCCGAAGACTTTCGCGACCTCCGCGAGATTCAACCGCTGATGCTAACGCTCGAACGCTTGAAGTTCTACACAACCCGCTATCGCGGCGAGGAGGCGATCAACGGTGTCGCCTGCTGGGTGCTCGACGTGCAGCCCCGGCAGCTACTCGACGGCCAGCGGCTGTTTGAAGGATTGATCTGGGTTGCGCAAGAAGACTTCTCGGTGGTGCAAAGCGAAGGCCGCGCCGTGCCGCAGATCATGTCGACCAAAGAGGAGAACCTCTTCGTCCGCTTCCGGACGATCCGCAAGCGAGTGAAAGAAGGCTACTGGTTCCCCGTGCTCACGGTGGCCGACGACACGCTCCCGTTTCGCACCGGTCCGCTGCGCCTGCGCCTGCGCGTCGAGTACCTGGGCTATCAGAAATTCGGCTCGGAGACGGTGATCAAGTTCGAGGAGAACGACTAACTCTTCTTGATATCCCGGTGCGAGACCTTCACGTTGTACCCGGCCTTAGACAGGCGCTTGCGCGTGTCTTCGGCCATCATCACCGAGCGGTGATGGCCGCCCGTGCAGCCGAAGGAAATCGTCACGTAGCTTTTGCCTTCCTCGATATAGTGCGGCAGCAGGTACGTCAGTAGGTCGGTGATCTTGGCCATGAACTCCCGCGTTTGCGGAAAGTCGCGGATGTAGGCCGCCACCTTAGGATGTTTGCCGGTGAGGTGTTTGTACTCGGGGATGTAGTTGGGGTTGGGCAGGAAACGGACGTCGAAGACGAGGTCAGCATCGGTCGGCACGCCGTGGCGGAAGCCGAAGCTGGTCACCGAAACAAGAATGCCCGATTCATCGCGCGTGGCGCCGAAGCGTTCGCCGATGAACTCCCGCAGTTCATGCACGTTGAAGCGTGAGGTGTTGATGACGATATCGGCGAGCTTCTTAATTGGCTCGATCAACTGCCGCTCTTCCGTGACGCTCGACGACACGCTCTCCTCGCCGCCCTTGAGCGGGTGCGGGCGGCGCGTTTCGCTGAAGCGCCGAACGAGCGTCGCGTCGTCGGCGTCGAGGTAAATCAGCTTGGTCGGCAGGTGGCTCTTCACCTGCTTGAAGATCGTTGGGAATCGGCGCAGTGCTTCCCCTTCGCGGATATCGACCACCAGCGCGGCGCTGCGGATCTGCGGGCTGGAACCGGTGAGTTCGGCGAACTTCGGAATCAACTCGATCGGCAGGTTGTCGACCGAGTAGTAGCCGAGATCTTCGAGGCTCTTGAGAACGGTTCCCTTGCCCGAGCCGCTGAGGCCGGTGATGATGACCAGTTCCGGTGAGCGCGGCGCCTTCATGACGCTAGTCTCTGATCAAATCGAAATCGCCATCGGCGCGGCGCACCACAACGCTGATGCCTTCGGTTTCGGCATCGCGGAAGGCGACGAAGTTGACCTGCTTGCGAATCGATACAAGCACGGCTTCGTCGACGTTCATCGGCTTCTTGCTGATCTTGGCGGCGAAGACGCGCGGGCCGTTGTCGCGCGGCGCGGGCTTGGCGGCTTCTACTGCGGCTTCGACGGAGGGCTTGAAGCTGTCGCGCTTGCCGTCGCGGATCTTCCTTCGCACCTTGGAAATCTGCTTCTCTAGTTTGTCGAGAGCTTCCATCACGGCGGGCAGATACGCGGGGCCTTTCGCCTCGGCGACAAAGCTGGTGTGCAGATAGTTGACCGCGACTTCGGCGCGCTTGCCGCGCTTCTCATCGGTCAAGACGATGTGGGCGTCCTTGCTGCCGCCGTTGTCGACCATCTTGCTCAGTTTGGCGAGGCGCGATTCGAGGCGCCCTTTCTGCTTATCGGTAAATTCCCCGTTACCGCCGGTGTAGTTGATATTCATCTGGGTTGTCTCCTGGAGGCGCGATCAGTTCTTGTTCCGCCGCTGATGCGTGGACGGGATCTTCATGTCCTCGCGATATTTTGCAACGGTGCGCCGTGTGACTTGGAAGCCTTCCTGTTGCAGCCGCGCCGTGATCTGGTCATCGGTGAGCGGCTTCTTGGAATCCTCGTCGTCGATCATCTTCTTTACCTTCTGCTTTAGCACGAGCAGAGGCGTATTGCTACCGGAGTCGCCTTTGACGGCCTCCGAGAAAAAGAACCGCAACTCGAACACACCCTGCGGCGTGTGGGCGGATTTGCCGGCGACGGCGCGGCTGACGGTCGATGCATGCACGCCGATCTCTTCGGCGACATCCTTGATCATCATCGGCCGGAGGTGCTGCATGCCGAGGTCGAGAAACTCCATCTGGCGATCGACGAAACACTGGCAGACGCGCATGATGGTGTTCTTGCGCTGCTCGATGTTCTTGATGAGCATGGCGGCCGAGGCGAAGCGCTCCTTGACGTAGTTGCGCACGTCCTTGTCGGGCTGCTTCTCGCGGTCGAGCATGATGAGGTAGTCGCGATTGAGGCGGAGTTGCGGCAGATCGTCGTCGTTGAGTTCGATGAGGTACTGGTCGCCGTCCTTGAAGATGTAGACATCGGGCTCGACGACGCGGGCGCCGGCGCCGCCGTAGCGAAGGCCGGGCTTGGGGTCGAGGTGCTTGATGGCGTCGACAGCGATTTCGATGTGCTCGATAGGGCGGCCAAGCGCCTTGGCGATTTCGCGATGTTGGCGGAGTTCGAGCGGCTTCATGTAGTCGCTGACGATGCGCCAGGCGACGCCGCCTTCGCCGCCGCGGCTCTCCAGTTGCAGCAGCAGGCACTCGCGGACATCGCGCGCACCGACGCCGGCGGGTTCGAGCGACTGCACCTCTTCGAGTGCCTTCTCGACGTTCTCGACGGTGTGGTCACCGTAGGCGGCGATCTCTTCGAGGGTCGCGGTGACGTAGCCGTTATCGTCGAGATTGCCGATGACGGTTTCGGCGGCGTCGCGGATCTCCTCGGGCATCACGACGAGGCTGAGTTGCTGGCGGAGAAACTCGGCGAGCGTAACGGGCGAACTGACGAAGGTCTCCCAGCTTGGTTTGTCGGAGACTTCGCCGGCTGGGGATTTGTAGCCTGGGTCGAGGTAGTCTTTGAAGAGATCGCCGAAGTCGACTTCGTCGAAGGGGTCGGCGGCCTTTTCGGCGACGGGGGTGTCGACGGCTTCCGAAGAGCCGTCGGAGGCGAGTTCGGCGCGATCAGCTTCGGCCTCATACTGCGAGGGCGAGGCGGTGACTTCGAGGATGGCCTGATCTGACGGCTCGATCTCTCGCTCGCGTTCGAGGATGGACTGCAACTCTTCGGCCGTGATCTCGTCGGCGGCGTCGAGCGATTCCTCGAGCACCGGATTCTCCGAGATCTCCTGGACGATCTTCTCCTTGAGTTCCAGCCGATTTAGTTGTAGAACCGACACCAACTGGACGAGGCCAGGGGTGAGGATCTGCTTCTGGGCGACCCCAACTTGAAGCCGCTGAGAGAGCATACTCATCGCCCTTCAAGTTTAACAGGGCGAAGCGTTACCAACGTCGCGCCCCAACCGCCGGCGACTTCGGGCGCGGTGCGGAACGAATCGACGAAGGCGGTGCGTTCGAGGACTTTGCGCACGGCCTCGCGCTGCACGCCGATGCCCTTGCCATGGATGATGCGCAATTCGGTGAGGCCCATTTCCCAGGCTGCTTCGAGGTAGGCTTCGACGACGCCGGTGACATCGCGCGGCGGCACGGTGTGCAGGTCGAACACGCTGGTGATCGGCAACTCGACGATATCGTCTTCGGACACTCCTCCAGTTTGATACAACGGTACAAAGCCCATGTCGCACAACACTCCCACCCGCCGCCATTTCTTCATCGGACCGCTTCTTGCGGGAGCCGTCCCCGCCGCCGGATACGGTTCGGCCGCATCGTTGAAGATGCTTGGCTACAAGTCGCCGAACGAGAAGTTGAACATCGCCGCGATCGGCGCGGGCGGCAAGGGCGCAAGCGATATCGCGGGGTGCGCGACCGAGAACATTGTCGCGCTGGCCGATGTCGACTGGGCGCGCGCCGAGCGCACCTTCAAGCTCCACGAGAAGGCGCCGAAGTACAAAGACTTCCGGCAAATGCTCGATAAGGAAGGCCGGAACATCGACGCGGTGATCATCGCGACGCCGGATCACATGCACGGCATCGCGACAATGGCGGCGATGGAGCGTGGCAAGGGCGTCTACACGCAGAAGCCGCTGACGCGGACGGTGTGGGAAGCGCGGGCGTTGACGCAGGCGGCGGCGAAGTTCAAGGTCCCGTCGCAGATGGGCAATCAAGGCTACTCGAATGAAGGCACACGGCAGTGCGCGGAGATGATTTGGGCGGGCGAGATCGGCGCGGTCACCGAGGTGCATGCGTGGACGAACCGGCCGGTGTGGCCGCAGGGCATCGCGGAGTTGCCGAAGGAAGACGCCGTGCCGTCGACTTTGGATTGGGACTTGTGGCTGGGCGGATCGGCGCAGCGGCCGTATGCCTCGGCGTATCTGCCGTTCAACTGGCGCGGTTGGTTGGATTTCGGCAGCGGGTCGCTGGGCGATATGGCGTGCCACATTCTGGGTGCGCCGAACATGGCGTTGCAACTGGGCGCGCCGGTGGCGGTGGAGTGCGTCAAGAAGGCCGGCAACAACAAGCACACGCATCCGAAGAGTTCGGTGATTCGTTTCGACTTCCCCGCGCGGGGCTCGATGCGGGCGGTGAAGGTGTTCTGGTACGACGGCGCGGTGGAGCCGCCGTTCCGTCCGAACGGATTGGGCGCGGAGGAGGTTCTGGGCGATCTGCCGCGGCGGCCCGCGGTTGATCCCGCAAAGCCGGCGGCGAATGCGAGCGACCGGCTGAATCAGAACGTGAACCGGGCGATACAGCGGGGATCGAACGGCAGCTTGTTTATCGGCGAGAAGGGGCTTATTACGACCGGCACGTATGGCGAGAACACGCGGTTGCTGCCGGCCGAGAAGATGAAGGACTACAAGATGCCGCCGCAGTTCCTGACGCGATCGCCGGGGCACTACCGCGACTGGATTCGCGCGTGTAAGGGCGGGGGGCGGGCGTGTTCGGACTTTTCGATCGCCGGGCCGTTCACGGAGTGGATTGCGCTGGGCGTACTGGCGACGCGGTTTGAAGGCAAGCTGGAATGGGACAGCGCGAAGATGCGCGTGACCAACAACAATGCGGCGAACGAGTACCTGAAGCCGAAGTTCCGCAAGGGCTGGCAGATGGCGTAGGGTCCGCCCGATGGCTGACGCGCCTCGCGTTGGCGCGTCAGCGGTTATTCAATTGTCACAGAGCTGGTGGCTGCTTGAGCGATCCTTGCGAAAGGCGTAGCTAGTGTCCGGTCTCATATAACTATGTACATATAGGCAGAGTTGCCTCATACGGGGTCATGTTCACCCCAGCAGCTCCCTTGGCGGTAGAAGCGAGCCA
>Ga0194128_10003377_pt1 | contig 24647 bp, 19 predicted proteins | sample TA2KigCa65mmetaG_FD_148650 | JGI IMG/M metagenome (GOLD analysis project Ga0194128, IMG submission 148650) | Freshwater microbial communities from Lake Tanganyika, Tanzania - TA2015037 Kigoma Deep Cast 65m | ecosystem: Environmental > Aquatic > Freshwater > Lake | place: Tanzania: Lake... | reverse complement strand
TTGAATCACGGCACAACCAGCCTGTCGAGCACCTCAAACAAATTACATGACTATTGTCAAAGCCAAAATCCCCGCACTTTCAATTGCTTAGCTCGAAAATGGGGCAAAGTTCAGTTTAGAGTGCGATCGTTTCGCATTGAAGCAAGGCTTCAATGTGAAGGGTGAATCGTCCTCTACTTTGCTTCCGCCCGCGCTGCGCGCGGCTGGGCGAGCTTGCGCACGAAACAAGATGGGGCGCCCCGTTGCCGGGGCGCCCCAGGGTCCGGACGAGCGAGGAGGCTCGTCCGGGGAGGCAGCTCTCAGCTACACCCGCTGGTCGCTCCGCAGGTGGCGCATTTCATGCAGGTCCCGTTGCGTACGAGAGTGAAGTTGCCGCATTCGCCGCAGGCGTCGCCTTCGTAGCCCTTGAGGCGGGCCTCGCGGATCTTCTCGAGCTTGAGATCGACGGCCGCCACGACGTCAGCGGAGACGCTGATGGCGGCGGCGGCGACGCTCGTGCTTGCTGTCTGCAGCGCACCGCCATTCGGCCCGGCAAGCGCCGTGGTCGTGCTCAGGACCGCGGTCGCATGGCCGCTGCCATTGCCGTTGCCGACAGCGGTCGCCGCCTGGATGCCATGGGTGCCGGTTGCGGCGTGGCCATTGCCGCCTTTGAAGACCACGAGGTTGGTGCGCACATAGCCGCGGCTCGCGATCCTGTCGACGGAGGGGGTGACCGGCGGCGTCTCCGGCGCGGATCCCAGCGTGCCTTCCTTCTCGCCGGTGCCCAGGCTGTCGGGCAGCAGATCGGCCGGTGTGGCATGCGCCAGGTCGGTCCGGTCGAGATAGGACACGGCGAGCTCACGGAAGATATAGTCGAGCACCGACGTCGCCATCTTGATCGAATCGTTGCCCTCGACCATGCCGGACGGCTCGAAACGAGTGAAGGTGAAGGCTTCCACCAGCTCCTCGAGCGGCACGCCATACTGCAGACCCATCGAGATGGCGATCGCGAAGCTGTCCATCAGCGCGCGGAAGGCGGAGCCCTCCTTGTGCATGTCGATGAAGATCTCGCCCAACCTGCCGTCGTCGTACTCGCCCGTGCGCAAGTAGACCTTGTGGCCGCCGACGATGGCTTTCTGGGTATAGCCCTTGCGGCGCTGCGGCAGCCTCTGGCGTTCGGCCGGGCGCTGCACCACCCGCTCGATCACGCGTTCGACGACGCGTTCGGCCACCAATGCCGCCTGCTCGGCTCGCGGCGCCGCGGCGATCTGATCGATCACGTCCGCGGCATCCTCGTCCTCGTCGACGAGGGCGGCCGAGAGGGGCTGCGACAGCTTGGAGCCGTCGCGGTAGAGCGCATTGGCCTTGAGGCCGAGGCGCCAGGACAGCATGTAGGCGTCCTTGCATTCCTCCACGGTCGCGTTGTTGGGCATGTTGATCGTCTTGGAGATCGCGCCCGAGATGAAGGACTGCGCCGCTGCCATCATGCGGATGTGGCTGTCGACCGACAGGAAGCGCTTGCCGATGCGGCCGCACGGGCTGGCGCAGTCGAACACCGGCAGGTGCTCGTCCTTGAGCCCCGGGGCTCCCTCCAGCGTCATCGCGCCGCACACATGGGTGTTCGCCGCATCGATCTCGGCCTTGGCGAAACCGAGATGCGCCAGCATGTCGAAGCCGGCGTCGTCGAGTCTGGCCGCATCGATGCCGAGTTTCCCGGTGCAGAATTCGGCGCCGAGCGTCCACTTGTTGAAGGCGAACTTGATGTCGAAGGCGCTGGCGAGCGCCGCCTCGAGCCCGGCGATCGCCTTGTCCGTGAAGCCCTTGGCCTTGAGCGAGTCATGGTTGATGACCGGCCCGCCCTTGAGCGTGCCGTGGCCGACCGCGTAGCGCACGATCGTCTCGATCGCATCGGCGCTGTAGCCGAGCGTGCGCAACGCGTCGGGCACCATGCGGTTGATGATCTTGAAGTAACCGCCGCCCGCCAGCTTCTTGAACTTGACCAGCGCGAAATCGGGCTCGATGCCGGTCGTGTCGCAGTCCATGACCAGGCCGATCGTGCCGGTCGGCGCGATCACGGTTGCCTGCGCGTTGCGGAAGCCGTGCTGCTCGCCGAGCGCCAGCGCTTCGTCCCACGCGCGGGTCGCCGCCGCGATCAGATCGCGATCCGGACAATTGGCATGATCGAGCGCCACCGGCGGGATCGACAGGCCTTCGTAGCCTTTGGTCTCGCCATGCGCCGCGCGCCGGTGGTTGCGGATGACGCGCAGCATCGCGTCGCGATTCTTGGCATAGCCCGGGAAGGCGCCGAGCTCGCCCGCCATTTCGGCCGAGGTCGCGTAGGAGACGCCGGTCATGATCGCGGTGAGCGCGCCGCACAGCGCGCGCCCCTCGTCGCTGTCATAGGCGATGCCCATCGCCATCAGCAGGCCGCCGATGTTGGCGTAGCCGAGGCCGAGCGTGCGAAAGACGTAGCTGAGCTCGGCGATCTCCTTGGAGGGGAACTGCGCCATCAGCACGGAGATCTCGAGCGTCACCGTCCACAGCCGCGTCGCATGCTCGTAGGCCGCGATGTCGAAGCGGCCGTCCCCGGCGCGGAACGCCATCAGGTTGAGCGAAGCGAGATTGCACGCGGTGTCGTCGAGGAACATGTATTCCGAGCACGGGTTCGACGCATTGATGCGTCCCGATGCCGGGCAGGTGTGCCACTCGTTGATCGTCGTGTCGTATTGCAGGCCGGGATCGGCGCAGGCCCAGGCGGCATGGGCGATGTGCTCCCAAAGGTCGCGCGCCTTGACCGTCTTGTGGATCTTGCCGTCGGTGCGGCGAATCAGATTCCACTCGCCGCCCTTGAGCACCTGCTCGAGGAAGTCGTTGCTGAGGCGCACCGAGTTGTTCGAGTTCTGGCCCGACACGGTCAGGTATGCGTCGGAATCCCAATCCGTGTCGTAGACGCGGAAATCGATCTCGGCGTAGCCCTGGCGCGCGAACTGGATGACGCGCTGGACGTAGTTTTCCGGGATCATCGCTTTGCGCGCGTCGAGGATCGCGCGCTTCAGGGCCACGTTCTTCCTCGGATCGAAGCGGTCGTCGCCCTGTCCGAGCTGACAGGTCGCCATCACGGCGTTGAGGTGCTTGTTGGCGAGGCGCGAACCGGCGACCAGTGCCGCCACCTTCTGCTCCTCGACCACTTTCCAGTCGATATAGGTTTCGATGTCGGGGTGGTCGATGTCGACCGTCACCATCTTGGCCGCGCGCCGAGTCGTGCCGCCCGACTTGATGGCACCCGCCGCGCGGTCACCGATCTTGAGGAAGCTCATCAGGCCCGATGACCGCCCGCCGCCCGAGAGCCGCTCGCCGTCGCCGCGCAGCTTGGAGAAGTTCGTGCCGGTGCCGGAGCCGTACTTGAAAAGACGCGCCTCGCGCACCCACAGATCCATGATGCCGCCCTCGTTCACGAGGTCGTCGGCGACCGACTGGATGAAGCAGGCGTGCGGCTGCGGATGCTCGTAGGCGGAATCGGACGTCACGAGCTTGCCGGTCTTGAAGTCGACGTAGTGATGGCCCTGGGCGGGGCCGTCGATGCCGTAGGCCCAGTGCAGCCCGGTGTTGAACCATTGCGGGCTGTTCGGCGCCGCCATCTGGCGGCACAGCATGTAGCGCATCTCGTCGAAATAGGCGCGCGCGTCGGCCTCGCCGTCGAAATAGCCGCCCTTCCAGCCCCAATAGGTCCAGGTCCCGGCGAGCCGGTCGAACACCTGGCGCGCACGCGTCTCGCGGCCGGCCTTGGCCGTCGGGTCGGCCGCGGTGCGGCGCCACAGCCAGGCCGGGACGTCGCTTTCCTCGACCGGCTTCAAATTGTCGTCGGCCGGCACGCCGGCGCGCCGGAAATACTTCTGAGCCAGCACGTCGCAGGCGACCTGGCTCCAGTCGGCCGGCACTTCGATGTCGGATTGGTGAAACACCACCGACCCGTCGGGATTTCGGATCTCACTGACCGCGGTGCGGAACGCGATGCTGGAGTATGGATCCTTGCCCTCAACGGTGAAACGACGCGCAATACGCATGAAACCCAGCTCCCTCCGCTCGAATCCCCAAACCAACCCAGGCGGTGATGACCCGGGCCCCGCTCGATCGCTTGTCTGACCTCCTGGTCATCCTCGCCGCCACTGCCCAGCGACGGGATTCCTAGATATTGTGGTCAGGTGCCATCGTTCATACCAAGATTAGGGCAAGTTCGCCTAATTTGGCAAGATCTTGTTAGAACCCTCTGAAAAAAGACAGAAAATGTCCCCTCGCCGAAGCCGTCTGCTTAGACGAATCCCACTTCGGCAAGCCCACTGGGCAGGCACGTGAGAGAGGTTGTGGGACGGGCCCGGAGGCCCGGACCTGGCGGCAGAGAGGTCAGGGAACCGACCGCGCCGTTCAGGGAGAGTTAGCCTAGATCAGGTCGCCTGGCCTTTGCAACGAGATTTTGTAGCTGATCTGTCATGATTGTTACTAGATCTGGGGAAGCGTGGCCGACTCCCTGGAACTCTGCGGCTCTCGCGTGGGGACAGCCTCGGCGAGGTGCCACAGAGCGAGGCTTTCGCTGATCAGGACGCGGCCAAGCCTTGGTTTTGCTGGGGTTGCGCGGCCTGCCGGCCCTACGGCAGATGGCGCGCAAAACCGCTCGGCACGGGGAGTCCGGCGGGTGAGCCGACCCGCTCTGGTCGACTCATCGTCGGCACCAAGCAACGCCGGTCGTCAGGTGAGCTGCTTCAGCCAGTAGACCATCGGCTTCTCCGTTTCAGCGTCGTCGCCGAGGTCGCGCCAGGAAAAGTGCGAGACGAGCTCGGGATGACGCACGAAACCGCGCTTTTGCCAAAAGCGGTCGAGCGGCACGTAGTCGGCAGGGCGCAGCGGATGGTCGGGCGGCCGGTCGACGCCGCAGAATGCGGCCCACCGATAGGTTCCGAAAGACCGCGCGTGCGCTTCGCGATGCTCGAAAAAGCGCACCCCGATGCCGGTGCCGCGATAGGGCCGCAGCAGGACGGACTCGCCGAAATAGAAGATGGTGCCGATGTCATAGCTTCGGGCGCGGAACGGCGCCGTGATGTAGTCGGGCTCATCGGCCATGGGTAGCGCGGTGGCTGCGCCCACGACGCGATCGCCGTCGAAGGCGACCGCGATGACGCTGCCATCCGAGCGCGAAAAATTGTCGAGATAGCGCCGCTCGTAGTCGAGCGAGCCGTCGTAGAGGTAAGGAAAATCGCGGAACACCTCGATCCGCAACCGCGCCAGATCGTCGAGATGCGGCTGGGCCTTGGCGCCCGTCAGCGACGAGACCCGGACCGGTGACGTCATCGGCTCCGGCCGGGTTTGGCGCGACGCGCTGGCTTGGACTTTTGCGCGCCGGATTTCTTCACTCCGACGCCGACCTTTGCCTTCTTGGCCTTGCGCGCGGCGCGGGGCGGGCCGCCAGCGCCAACCTGGGCCAACCAGTCCTTGAAATTGTAATGGTTGCTGATGCGCGCGACCTTGCCGTTCCGCAATTCGAAGAACGCGCCGGCCGGCAGCCGGTAGCGCTGACCGCGCGCCGGAGGCAGGCCCGTGTCGGTCGCCAGATAGGTGCCGAGCACGGTGAATTCCGCCGCGGCGCGGCGCCCGGTCGGCTCGGTCATGACCGTAAGGTCGACGATCTTCTCGCCATAGCAGCGGTTCATGTGCTCGAGGAAGCGGCGGAAGGCCGCCCGGCCGATCTCGCGTCCGCCCTGGCTGATGTCGTGGACGACGTCATCGGTCAGCTGGGCGAGGAACCCGTCGACATCCCCGGCATTGAAGGCCCGGTAATAGGCGCGGACGGTCCCTTCGGCGCGCGACGCGGCATCGGACATGGGTGAACTCCCTGTTGCTCGGAACGACTTCCTAACCCGGCCAGGGCCGGGGAGACAACGGGTTGCTGGGCAGCCCACGAGCGGAGGTGCGACGCGCTGCCGCGTGCGCTACCGGCAGCGGCGGCGCGACGAAACGCAGGATTTGCCATAGACTTGCGTAATAGGGAGGCGAGGAAACCTCTATGTGGCAAAGCCTCTTGAATAGGGTCCCCCGGCGCTGGCTGGTGGCTGGCGGCGCGATCGGCGCGGCGATCGTCGCCGGCGGTTTCTACATGAACGGCCGCGACACCGGCGCGCATTCGGCCTATCGCCTGGCGCGCATCGAGCGCGGACCCATCGCCGCCGCCGTGTCCGCCTCCGGCACGGTCAATGCCGTGGTCACGGTCCAGGTCGGCTCGCAGCTCTCGGGTCAAATCCAGGCGATCTATGCCGACTTCAATTCGGAGGTGAAGAAGGATCAGCCCGTTGCCGTGCTCGATCCGCAGACGTTCCAGGCGAGGGTGAACCAGGCCCAAGCCGAGCTCGAAGTCGCCAAGGCGAGCGTGCTGACCCAGGAGGCTTCGGTCGAGCGCTGGCGCGCCGAGGTGCGCAACGCGCATGCCGCCATGACCGTCGCCAAGGCGCAGACCGCCAAATCCAAGGCCGCCAAGGACGAAACCGAGCGGGATTTCACGCGCAAGAACGCGCTGGTCCAGCGCGGCTTCATCTCGTCGAGCGACATCGACAAGGCGCGCTCGGCAGCCGACTCCGCGGCCGCGCAGTTGAACGCATCGGTCGCCCAGGAACGCGCCCAGGAGGCGTCGATCGGCTCATCGGAGGCGCAGCTGCGCATGGCCGAGGCCGGCGTCGCCAATGCGATGGCCGCCGTCAAGCAGAAGGAGGCGGCACTCCAGCAGTCCCAGATCGATCTCGACCGCACGATCATCCGCGCGCCGCTCGACGGTGTCGTCGTGCTGCGCAACGTCGACGTCGGTCAGACCGTGGCGGCGAGCCTGCAGGCGCCCACGCTCTTCACCATCGCGCAGGATCTGCGCGTCATGGAGGTCTACACCACGGTCGACCAGGCCGACATCGGCCGCATCCGCGTCGGTCAGAATTCGAGCTTCACGGTCGATTCCTACCCGGGCCGGACCTTCTCGGGTCAGGTATCGCAGATCCGCATTGCGCCGCAGACCGTGCAGAACGTCGTCACGTACATTGTCGTGATCAGCGGGGCCAACCCCGATCAGCGCCTCCTGCCCGGCATGACGGCGAATGTGCGCATCGAGACGGCGGAGCGCGCCGACGTGCTCAAGGTGCCGAACAGCGCGCTGCGCTACCGGCCGCCCGGTGTGGGCGCCGTGGTCGCCGGTGACGGCGAGCGCGGTTCAGGCGCCCAGGACGGCGAGCGCGGCGGCGGTGAACGGGGTGGCGCCGGGGGCGAGGCGGGCTCGCCCGAGCAGCGCGTCGAGCGTCTGGCCAAGGAGCTCAATCTCACGCCGGAGCAGAAGGATCAGGTGACCCAGATCTTCACGGAGGCGCGCCAGCAGTTCCAGGCGGCGCGCCGACAGGCAGGTCAGCAACGCGGCGGGCAGCAGGGCGGCCAGGAAGGCGGCGAGGCCGCGCAAGGCGGGTCAGCCTCAGCGGGAAATGGCGCGGTCGACCGCCAGCGCATGTTCGCCGCGGTGCGCGAGCGCGTGGCCGCCGTGCTGACGCCCGCACAGCGCCAGCGCTATCGCGAGATGACCGCGCGCATGGCGAACACCGACCGCCCGACCCCCGGCCGCGTGTGGATCGTCGGCCCCGACGGCAAGCCGCTTGCCGTCTCCATCCAGATCGGCATTGGCGACGGCAATGTCAGCGAGCTGGTCTCGGGCGATCTCAAGGAGGGCCAACAGGTCATCATCGGTGGCGGCGCCGCATTGGCCGGGACGTCGACCCAGAACCAAGGCCTGCCCAGGCCGCCGGGCCGGCTCTAGTCATGGCGCCGCTCGATTCAGGCGCGGCCGCGCCGCCGGTGGTCGAGACGGTCGAACTCGCAAAGACCTACCATCTCGGCGGCCACGACGTGCACGCCTTGCGCGGCGTGTCGATGTCGATCGCGGCCGGCCAGTTCGTCGCGGTCATGGGCCCGTCGGGCTCGGGCAAGTCGACCTTCATGAACCTGGTCGGCTGCCTGGACTCGCCGACCAGCGGCCGCTATGTGCTCGACGGGCGCGACATCGGCGCGACCGACGCGGTCGAGCGTGCCGCCATCCGCAACGGCAAGATCGGCTTCGTATTCCAGAACTTCAATTTGCTGCCGCGCACCTCGGCCGTGGAGAACGTCGAGCTGCCGCTCATCTACGGCGGTAAGCCGCAGCGCGAGCGACGCGAGCGCGCCATGGCGAAGCTGGCCTCGGTCGGGTTGAGCGACCGCTGGCATCATCATCCGGCGCAGCTTTCCGGCGGCCAGCAGCAGCGCGTCGCGATTGCGCGCGCGCTCATCAATGAACCCGTCCTGCTGCTGGCCGACGAGCCGACTGGCGCACTCGACAGCCACACCAGCCTCGAGATCATGGCGCTGTTCCAGAGGCTGAACCACGCCGGCAGCACGATCGTGCTGGTCACCCACGAACCGGATGTCGCGCGCTTCGCCAGTCGCATCCTGATCTTCCGCGACGGCAAGCTGGTCGGCGACCACTTGAACGAAGCCCGTGCCGATGCGGGTGCCATGCTGGCGGCCACTCCGGCGCTGGTTGCATGAGCCGCGCGCCATGAGCTTCTGGGCCAGCATCCGCGTCGCGCTCCGCGCGCTGCGCGTCAACGCGCTGCGTTCGGCGCTCACCATGCTCGGCATCATCATCGGCGTCGGCGCCGTCATCACCATGGTGGCAGTCGGCTCCGGCGCGCAGCAGCGCGTCGCCGAGCAGATCAAAAGCCTCGGCTCCAACCTGATCGTCGCGCTGCCGGGCAACATTACGGCCGGCGGCGTGCGAATGGGCCTCGGCAGCCGCGTCACGATCACGGACGACGATGCCGTCGCCATCCAGCGCGAGGTCCCGAGCGTGCAGGTCGCGGCACCCTCGGTGCGCGGCAGCGCGCAGCTCGTCTACGGCAATCAGAACTGGGCATCCCTGGTGCAGGGCATCACGCCCGAATACATGGAAGCGCGCGAATGGGAGGTGATCGAGGGCCGCAGCATCACGGGCGAGGACGTGCAATCGACCGCGCGGGTCGTGCTGGTCGGCCAGACCGTGGTGCGCAACCTGTTCAACGAGGAGGACCCGATCGACCGCACGATCCGCGTGCGCGACGTGCCGTTCCGGGTGATTGGCGTGCTCGGCTACAAGGGCCAGAACACCCAGGGGCAGGACCAGGACGACATCGTGATCGTGCCGCTGTCGACCGCGCGCAAGCGCGTGCTCGGCTTCTCCCAGGTGCGCGCCCGATCGGTCGGCTCGATCCTGATCAAGGTGCAGCACGCCTCGCAGATGAACGAGGCCATGGCCGATGTGCGCGATCTGCTGCGCCAGCGCCACCGGCTGCAGCCCAATGACGAGGACGATTTCTCGCTGCGCAACCTGTCCGAGGTCATGGCGACCCAGGAGGCGTCGAGTCGCATCCTCACCTTGCTGCTGGCCGCGGTCGCCTCCGTGTCGCTGGTGGTCGGCGGCATCGGCATCATGAACATCATGCTGGTGTCGGTGACCGAGCGCACCCGCGAGATCGGCCTGCGCATGGCGGTCGGCGCGCGCGGCACGGACATCATGGCGCAGTTCCTCATCGAGGCCGTGACGCTGTCGCTGATCGGTGGCGCCATCGGCATTCTCGCCGGCGTCGCGTCGTCGCATGCGATTGCCAGCTTCGCCGGTTGGCCGACGCTCATCCGCGTCGAGTTCGTGCTGATCGCCTTCCTGTTCTCCGGCGCCGTCGGCGTGTTCTTCGGATTCTATCCGGCCCGCAAGGCGGCGCGTCTCGACCCGATCGAAGCGCTGCGCTTCGAATAGCCGGCGATGGCTTGGGCGACGCGGCGGCCTTGTTTTCCGTGAGCCGCGCCGGCGAAGCCGACACGTTCGAGGAGATTTCGGTGGCAAATTTCGGTGACAGTGCACTAAATTTCCCAATTTCAATTTCGGTGACAGTGCACTAAATTTCCCAATTTCGGTGACAGTGCACTTAATAGCTTTCCTGAACCGCGAAAAATTAAATGCACCGTGACCGTATTCCAAAATTAAGTGCACTGTCACCGTATTCCGCGAAAAATTAAATGCACCGTGACCGTATTCCAAAATTAAATGCACTGTCACCGTATTCCTGATGGAAGCTGCGCTCAGCGGGCAGGTCGAGCTGGTTCGGCTGCTGCTGACCAAGGAGCCGATCGCGGGTTGCGCGACGAGAAGGGCCTCTGCGCGGCCGATCATGCCGCCCAGGCGGGCCACGGCGACGTGGCAGCCCTCTGTCGTTGACGGCGCCTAGACCTTCAGCTTCGGATCGAACCAGTCGCGCAGGCTGTCGCCGAACAGGTTGAAGGCGAACACGGCGAGGCTGATCGCGACGCCCGGGAAGACGATCATCCACGGCGCCTCGCGATAGAAATCGGCGGCGCTGCCCGACAGCATCAGGCCCCAGGCGGGCGTCGGCTCGGTGACGCCGAGGCCGAGGAAGCTGAGCGACGCCTCGAGCAGGATGGCCTGCGCGACGAACGCCGTCAGCATGATCAGGAAGGGCGCCACGACGTTGGGCGCGATATGCCGGAAGATGATGCGCACGTGCGAATAGCCGGCCGCGCGCGCCGCGTCGATGAACGGCATCTCGCGGATGGCGAGCGCGGAGGAGCGCACGACGCGCGCGACATTGGGCGTGATCGGTATGGCGATGGCGACGATCAGGTTGAGATTGAGGCCGAGGATCTTCTGGTTGCCGAGCACGGCGACGACCACGAGCGCCAGCACGATGATCGGGAACGATAGCAGGATATCGACGAAGCGCTGGACGATCAGGTCGATACGCCCGCCGAAATAGGCCGACACCACGCCGATCGTGGCGCCCAGGCTCGAGCCCAGGAACGAGGCGAGGAAGCCGACGGAGAGCGCGGTGCGCGCGCCGTAGATGATGCGGCTCAGCACGTCACGCCCGAAGGAGTCCGTGCCGAGCCAATGGTCGATCGAGGGCGGCGCGAGCATGGCCCCGAAATCGACCGCGACCGGATCGTAGGGCGCCACATATCCGGCGAAGGCGGCCGCCAGGATCATGGCGATGATCACGACGAGGCCGGCCGAGCCGAGCGGCTGCTGCACCACGAACTGCAGCACGGGATGGCGCCGCTTGGGCACGACATAGGTCGGCTCGGAAGCGACGGCGGTCATCGCGACGCGTAGCGGATGCGCGGGTCGAACACTGCGTAGAGCAGGTCGACCAGCAGGTTCATGACCACGGCGATGGTCGCGACCAGCATGACGAGGCCCTGGATCAGCGTGTAGTCGCCGCGCGTCACGGCCTGGACGAACAGCTTGCCGACGCCGTTGAGGTTGAACACCTGCTCGGTCACGACGAGGCCGCCGATCAGGAAGGCAAATTCCAGGCCGACCACGGTGATCACGGGCAGGATGGCGTTGCGCATGGCGTGGCGCGCCACCACCAGGCGCTCGAACACGCCCTTGGCGCGCGCCGTTCGGATGTAGTCCTCGCGCAGCACCTCGAGCAGCGCCGAGCGCGTCATCCGCGTGGCGACCGCCGAGTATCTGTAGCCGACCGCGAGCGCCGGCCAGATCAGTTGGGACAGGTTGGCGAGCGGGTCCTTGTAGAGCGGCGTGAAGGTGATCGGCGGCAACCAGGTGAACACGACCAGCAGCGTCAGGATCAGCATCATGCCGAGCCAGAAGGACGGCACGGCGAGACCGGCGATCGCCAGCACGCGCACGATGTAGTCGACCCAGGTGTCCTTGAAGAGCGCCGCCGTCGTGCCCAGGGGCACGGCGATGCACACCGCAATCAGCGTCGCCATGAGGGCGACCTGGAGCGACAGTTCCAGCCGGATCGCGATCTCGTAGCTGACGGATTGGCCGGTCCACATGGAGGTGCCCATGTCGCCGACCATCATGCCGCCCAGCCAGGTGACGAGCTGGACGTACAGCGGCTTGTCGAGGCCGAGCTTCGCGCGCTCGGCTTCGAGCACATCCTGGGTGACCGCAGCGCCGTCGGCCTTGAGTTTCAGCTCGACGATGTCGCCCGGCATGACCCGGAGCATGAAGAAGACGAGCAGCGCCACGCCCAGCAAGGTCGGGACCATCAATAGGACACGCTGGGCGACGTAGCGGAGCAAATCAGATCTCGTCCGTGCGCTCGAAGCAGCCTCTCACCCTCCCAGCGCTTCGCGCCGGGGCCCTCTCTCTCCCCCGTCGGGGGCGAGTGCAAGGTGCGGACTCCCTCGCCCCCGACGGGGGAGAGGGACGGTGTGAGGGGTTATCGATGCCGCGCACATCGGCTCCGGAGGGCTGGCGTCATTGCGCCAGCCACACCCCCGCCAGCTCCTGGTGGATGTAGTGGCTTGGCGTCACGTACCAGCCCTTGACCTGGGTCGAATGCGCGATGATCCGGTGATACCAGATCGTCGGCACGGTGTAGCTCTGGTCGAGCACATGGCGCTCGAACTCGCGCACCAGGGCGTAGCGCGCCTTCGGATCGGTGGCGCGCTTCTGCTTCTCGTAGAGGTCGTCGAGCTTGGCGTCGTTGTAGCGGCCGTAGTTGATCGGCGACTTGGCGGCCGACAGGTACTTGAGCAGCTGCAGGTTCGGCTCGTCCATGAAGTCGCAGTTGAAGTCCATGCCGGCCTCGTAGTTGCCGCTCGACAGCGCGTTGAGATAGAGCCGGCTTTCGAGCTGCTGGTGCTCGACCTCGATGCCGATCTGGCGCCACTGGTCGATCGCCCACACGCCGACCGGGCTATAGGGCATGGGGATGTTGCGGTTGGTCAGCTTGAACTTGAGCTTGTCCTGGCCGGCCTCCTTCAAGAGGCGCTGCGCTTCGGCCCGCGAAGCGCGCGCATCCTTGGAGAAGCCCGGCATCTTGACCAGCTCCTCCTCGCTCGCGGCGAGCGAATAACCGGGCCGCAGCAGGCCGCCGACATCGCGCACGATGGCGATCTTGGACAGGCCGGGCGCGCCGCCCCAGCGGTCGAGCGCCATGTTGAGGGCGCGGCGCACGCGCGCGTCGTCGAACGGCTTCTTCTCCGTGTTGAAGCCGATCACCAGATTGCAGGTCCACGAGCCCTCTTGGACGCGCAGCTTGTCGCCCATGGCGGCCGCGAGGCGGTCCCTCTCGGCCGGCGTCTGGCCGCGGAACTCGATCGCGACCTGGCCGCCCTGGATCGCGTTGATGATGGCGGCACCGGAGATGAACACCGCCTTGTAGCCGTCGAGATAGGGCTGATCCTTGATGTAATAGCTGTCGAACCGCTTGCCGACCCAGTGCGAGCCGCGCACATGCTCGACGAAGGTGAAGGGCCCGCTGCCGAAGATCGTGGTCTCGGGATATTTCGGGTTCTCCGCGAGCTTCTTGGCGCTGTAGATGCAATCCCATGGCGAGGCGAAGGTCTGCAGCATCGAGGCGTTGGCGGCCTTGAGCCTGAAGATGACAGTGGTCGCGTCGGGCGTGTCGATCGTGCCGATGTCCTCGTAGAGCGCCTTGCGGATCGACACAACTCCCGGCGCCGGATTGCGCAGGCGGTCATAGGTCGCCTTGACGTCCGCCGAGGTGACCGGCGAGCCGTCGTGGAACTTGGCATTCGCCCGCAGCTTGAAGCTGTAAGTCAGCCCGTCCGGCGATACGTTCCAGCTCTCGGCCAGATCGCCGGTCACGGCGGGGTACTTCGGTGCGTCGAACTTCAGCAGCGTCGAGTAGTGCGGCGCAATCGGATGAACCAGCGCGAAGGTCGTGCTGGCATGGCAGTCGTAGTTCGGCGGCTCCGCATTGACGGCGAAGCTCAGCGTGCCGCCGCGCTTCGGCGTTTCCTGAGCGGCGAGCGGCAACGCGGCGGCGCCGAGCGCGGCAATCGCGCCAAATGCGACGGCGAGTCGAAGGCAATATGTGGTCACGGTCTGGTTCCTCCCCAAATTGCGCAATGGTCGCGCGGTAATCGAGCCCCGGTGGAATCCTAGAGCTTGATGCATGCGGCGTGATGTCCTGATCTGATCTCGCGCAGCGCCGGCACGGTTTCGCGGCATTCCGCGCTCGCCAGCGGGCATCGCGTATGAAAGACGCACCCCATCGGCGGCGTCAAGGGACTGGGCAGCTCGCCGCCGAGCAGGCGCGGCGCACGCGCGCGCTCGACGGCGGGGTCGGGCACCGGTGCGGCGTCGAGCAGCGCTTTCGTATAGGGATGCAACGGATCGGCGTAGAGCGTGTCGCGGTCGGCGATCTCCATCACGCGGCCGAGATACATGACGACGACGCGGCTCGAGATGTGGCGCACGACGGCGAGATCGTGCGCGATGAACAGATAGGTCAGGCCGTGGCGCCGCTGCAGGTCCTCGAGCAGGTTGATGATCTGGCCCTGGATCGACACGTCGAGCGCCGACACGGCCTCGTCGCACACGATGAAGCTCGGCTTCATGGCGAGCGCGCGCGCGATGCCGACGCGCTGACGCTGTCCGCCCGACAACTCGTGCGGGTAGCGCTCAGCCATGTAGTCGAACAATCCGACCTGGGCGAGTAGATCGGCGACACGCGCGGCGATCGACGCCGCATCCGGCTCCAGCCGGTAGACCCGGATCGGCTCGGCGATGATCTCGCCGACCGTCATGCGCGGATTGAGCGAGCTGTAGGGGTCCTGGAAGATCACCTGGATCTTCTGGCGCAGCCGCTTCATCTCCTCGGCCTCTGCGCGAACGAGGTCCGATCCTTCGAAGACCACCTCGCCGGCGGTCGCCTGCTCCAGGCGCAGCAGAGTGCGGCCGACGGTGGTCTTGCCGCAGCCGGATTCGCCGACCAGGCCCAGCGTCTCGCCGCGCGCGATGGCGAATGACACGTCGTCGACGGCGCGCACGGTGGCATGGCCGCCGCCCAGCAGACCCAGCCCCTTGGCGATCGAGAAATATTTCTTGAGATTGCGCACCGTGAGAATCGGCGGCTGCTCGCGGTCGGCGCGCACGGCGCCGGTGGCGGCGCCGGTCGTCAGCAGGCCGAGGCGACGATATCCGGCGTCGCCGTTCAGCTCGTCGGCGCGCAGACAGGCCGAGTTGTGCCCCGGTTCGACCTCGACCAGCGGCGGATCGCTGGCACAGCGCGCCTGGCGCGCCGGGCAGCGCGGCGCGAACCGGCAGCCCTCCGGCGGCTCGAGCAAATTGGGCGGCAGCCCTTCGATGGTCTCGAGCTTGTTGCCGCGCGGCCGGTCAAGGCGCGGTACCGAACGCATGAGTCCGACCGTGTAGGGATGGCGCGGCCGGTTGAAGATGTCGTCGGCAACACCCTGCTCGACCAGGCGCGCGGCATACATGACGTTCACGCGGTCGGCGTAGCGGGCGACAATGCCGAGGTTGTGCGTGATGACGACCAGCGCGATGCCGAGCCGCCGGCACAGATCCTTCATCAGCTCGAGGATCTGCGCCTGGATGGTGACGTCGAGCGCCGTGGTCGGCTCGTCGGCGATGATGAGCTTGGGATTGCACGCCAGCGCGATCGCGATCATGACGCGCTGGCGCATGCCGCCCGAGAACTGGTGGGGATACTGTTCGAGCCGGCGCTCCGCATCGGAGATGCCGACCAGGCCGAGCACCTCGACGGCGCGAGCGCGCGCCCGCGCCTCGTCGTAGCCGAGATGTATCTCCAGCGGCTCCATGATCTGCAGGCCGATCGTCAGCACCGGGTTGAGGCTGGTCATCGGTTCCTGGAAGATCATCGCGATATCGCGACCGCGGATCGCGCGCATCTCCTCGTCGGAGAGCGTCAGCAGGTCGCGGCCGTTGAAGCCAACCGAGCCGCCGACGACGCGACCGGCCGGCTTGGCGAGCAGGCGCATGATGGCGAGCGCCGTCACCGATTTGCCGCAGCCGGACTCGCCGACCACGGCGACGATCTCGCCCGGGCGGACCTGGTAGGACACGCCCTCGACCGCGCGCACCACGCCGCGCGACGTGACGAAGTGAACGCGCAGGCCGCGCACGTCGAGCAGAGGGCTTGCGCCTGCGCTTGCCGCGCCGTATCGTCTTTCCTGAACTGCCAGCATCATCCTCGCCTGGTCCGGCCCGCTTCTGCGTCGGGCGCGGGTTCTCGTCGTGCCAAACTCTATCATGTGTCTCGTCGCCGTGGCGAGATTCGGCAGCCAAGCTGCGGCCGTGCGCGCACGCGAACTCTCGATTGCCCAATCGCCCATTGCCTGAAAGATTGAGCGCGGGCGGGGATAGGCGGGACCGGACGAGGATGGCGCATGCCGATAGAACCAGCGCGCGGATCGGTCTGTGGCTGCCGCTCACTCTGATGACCCTGGTTCAGACCTTCTCGACCATGTCGACGCTGACCATGGCGGCGGTTGCGCCCGAAGCGTCGCGCACGCTCGGCTTGCCGGCGGCGGTGATCGGCTATCAGGTCAGCCTGGTTTATCTCTCGGGCATCGCGACCTCGCTGATCGGCGGCGCGCTGGTCCGTCGCTTCGGCGCCTGCCTGATCAGCCAGGCTGCGCTGGCCCTGACCGTGACGGGCTGCCTGATGCTGGCGAGTGCGAGCGTCGCCGCGGCGATCCTTGGCTCGCTCGTGCTCGGCTTCGGCTACGGCCTGACCAATCCGGCGGCGTCCCATCTCCTCGGACGCGTCGCCGGCGGGCGTCTCAATCTGGTCTTCTCCATCAAGCAGACCGGCGTTCCGCTCGGCGGCGTCCTGGCCGGCGCGCTGATGCCGTTTGTCGCGCTGGCCGCGGGCTGGCCGGCGGCGCTGATCACCGCGGCGGTTCTGGCGGGCGCGCTGGCGCTGGCGCTCGAGCGCGTGCGGGTCGCCTGGGACGACGATCGCGATCCGAACTATCCGCTGCGCCAGAAGCCGTTCGAAACCATCCTTCTGGTCGCCGGCGACCGCGTGCTGTGCTGGCTGGCCGTCGCCTCGTTCGGCTACAGCTTCATTCAGCTCAGTTCCGTCACCTTTCTCGTGACCATGCTTGTCGAGGATGTCGGCTTGTCGCTGGTAACCGCCGGCCTCCTGCTCTCGACCACGCAGATTTCGGGCGCGCTCGGCCGGATCTGGTGGGGCTGGTTTGCCGACACGATCGGGTCCAGCTTGCGGACTCTGGCCATCATCGGCGCGTTGATGATGGCGGCCGGCGTGGCGACCAGCATGATCGGCCCATCCTGGCCGATCTGGAAGATCGCGACGGTGCTGGTCGTATTCGGAGCGACCACGATCGGCTGGAACGGAGTCTTCCTGGCTGCGGTCGCCGGATCCAGCCGGCCGGAGCAGATCGGCGCGGCGACCGGCGGGTCGCTCAGCGTCACCTTCGCCGGCGTGATGGCCGGTCCCGCCAGCTTCGCTGCAATCCACAGCAGCCTCGACATCAGCTTGGTGGCGACCTACGGGCTGCTGTCGCTGGTCGCCTTGGCCAGCCTCGCCTGCCTCTGGCGCGCCATGCATGCGCAACGGAGCGCAGCGTGATGGCCGAGGGCTATCTCTATGTCGCGCTCTTCTCGTTCGCGGCCGCGACCATCGTGCCGTTTCCGAGCGAGCCTGTTGTGATGGCGATTGCGAGCCAGCAAGGCTACCAGCCCTGGCTCGTCTGGCTGGTGGCGACAGCGGCGAATACGGCCGGATCCGCCGTCAACTGGTGGCTCGGCCGGGCCTGCCTCAAATGGCAGGGACGGCGCTGGTTTCCGGTCACCCCGGCCCAACTTTCGCGTGCGTCGCGCTGGTTTCAGAGCTGGGGCCAATGGGCGCTGCTGATGGCGTGGCTGCCGATCCTGGGCGATGCGCTGACCGTCGCGGCCGGCGTGCTGCGCGTCCGCCTGTCGACTTTCGTCATTCTGGTCGCGATCGGCAAGGCCGCGCGCTATGCCGCGGTTCTCGGCGCCCTCGACGGCATGTCCCGCGTGCTGCGGTGATCTGCGGGGGCTGCCCGCCGGTACTCCCATCGTGTAGGCATGACCGAAGGTATGTGCAACTTTTGGGTGGCCCGAAGCGGGTTGTCGCTCGGCCGGCTGGGCGATACAGTATTAACCAACCGGTCGCGAAAAATCCGCGGACGTAGGCGAGGGGACGTGGCCAAGGGGATCGACAAGCGCAAGATCGAGTCCAAGCGCAAGCGCAGGCAAATGCTCGATCCGTCGCGGCGGGCGTTGGCCCAGGCCAAGACCGGAGAGCCGACCCGGCTGGAACGCGAAACGATGCTCGAGACATTGGGCGGCCAGCTCGCCCGCATCGACATGCGCGTGGCGCAGGACGTCGACAATGTGCGTCACACGCGCAGGGGCGCCTTGCCCCTCGGCTTCCTGATGTATCCACTCAAGGGCCCGAAGGGCGAAGAGCTGACCGATGTCGCCATCGGCGGATTGGGGCTGAGCAGCGACGACATCGAGGCGAGTGAGCATTTCAAGACGCTCAATGCGACCTGCGGCCGGCTCAATCTCAAGCTCCGCCTCGACCATCGATATCTTGCCGATCACCCCGAACTGACGCGCAGCCTGTTCGTCGTCATCGACGGCTGGACGTGAGCGGGCGCGAACGAGGCATGGGCTCGGCATGACCCCCCAACAAGTCCTGGACGTGATCGGCAGGCACGAGCTCTGGCTGCAGCGCCAGCAGGGCGGGTCGCGCGCGAACCTGTCGGGCCTCAACTTGTCGGGCTTTCAGCTCAACCAGCTCAATCTGCAGTCGGCGCGCCTCAGCGGCGCCAATCTGAGCCGCAGCATCATGACCGGTACGGATCTGAGCTACTCCGACATGTTCTGCGCCAATCTCGACTCGGCCGACCTGCGCGATGCGACGCTGATGCGCTCTGATATGCGCGGGGCGCGCGTGCGCGGCGCCAACTTCACCGGCGCCGACCTGACCGAGGCCGATCTGCGCGGCGGTGCGCTGGTCGCCGCGATCGCGTCCGGCCCCGCCACGCTGATCCGCTCCGACCTGTCGCACAGCGCCATGGACGAAGCGACGCTGCGCAGCGCAAACCTGTCGGGCGCCGATCTCTCGAACTCGACCATGGTCGGCGCCAATCTGGAGAACGCGCTGCTGTGCGGCGCGCTGCTGTCGGGCGTCAACCTTGCGGGTGCGCGGCTCAAGGGTGCCGATCTGTCCGGGGCCAACCTGTCCGATGCCTCGCTGGAGGGCGCCGAGCTGGCGGGCGCCAACCTGTCCGGCTGCATTCTCGGCAACACGCGGCTGCAGCGCGCCGATCTGATGGGCGCCAATCTCGAGGCGCTCGATCTCGGCAAGGCCGATCTGACCGGCGCCAAGCTCAGCCGAAGCGAGAAGTCGCTGTCGCGGCCGGTGCGCGAGATCCTGCGCGACCACCAGGTCTGGATCTCGGAAAATGGGCGGCGCGGCACGCGCGCGCAGTTGGTCAAGGCCGATCTCAGCTTCGTCGATTTCAACGACATCAATCTCTCGGGCGCGGAGATGGATCGCGCCATCCTGCGCGGCGCCCGCCTGGTCAAGTCGCAGTTCGTCATGACCGACCTGGCGGGTGCGGACCTGCGCGAGGCCGACCTGGCGCAGGCCGTGATGGACGGTGTCAACCTGGTCGATGCCGACCTGTCCGGCGCGCGGCTCAGCGAGGCCATGCTCGGCGCTGTCGACATCAAGGGGCCGGATGGCAAGAAGACCGGCCGCAAATGGCCGGCCAACCTGGCCGGGGCCAAGCTGGTCAACGCCGACCTGACCGGCGCCGACCTCCGGCACGCCAATCTGACCAATGCCGACCTGACCGGCGCCAAGCTGGGCGGGGCGAAGCTCGAGGGCGCCAACCTTCATCAGGCCCGGGTCGATCAGAGTCAGCTGGCCCAGGCCGACAAATAGTCCGACAAGGGCATGGTCGCCCGAACCGCGAACGGGTCGAACCAACATGCGTTTCGCTGCGTCGATTCTTGCCTTTGCGGTGCTGCTCTGCGGCAGGACGACGTCTGCAGCCTCTGCCGAGGAGCTGGAAGCGCTTGCGCTTCTGCTGGCCATGAGAGGCCATCCTTGCGCCCGCGCGCTCGACTACAGGCGTCAAGACGGCACCCTCGAGGTGATCTGCATTGAACATCGCGGAGGCACGCGTCGCGTCCTCTACGTCGTTGACGCCAGGAGCAGGCGCATTTTCCGTCCTGGTCTCAGCTTGATCTTGGCGAATTAGCCCGCCGCGGACGATTGGACGCATGCTCGTTGGCATCCCAGGCTTGCCCGGGGCGCGCCACGGCCTTATATAAGCGCACGAATTTCCCGGCATATTGGCCCCGGCTGCACGCAAGGACGTGCGAGGGCGGCCGATTTTGCGCCGCTCGGAGCCCGGCATGGAATTGCGCAACATCGCCATCATCGCGCATGTCGACCACGGCAAGACGACGCTGGTCGATCACATGCTGCGCCAGAGCGGCACGTTCCGCGACAATCAACAGGTCGCCGAGCGGGCGATGGATTCGAACGACATCGAGCGCGAGCGCGGCATCACGATCCTCGCCAAATGCACCTCGGTCGCCTGGAAGGGCGCCCGCATCAACATCGTCGACACGCCGGGCCATGCCGATTTCGGCGGCGAGGTCGAGCGCATCCTCAGCATGGTCGACGGCGTGGTGATCCTGGTCGACGCCGCCGAAGGGCCGATGCCGCAGACGAAGTTCGTCACCTCCAAGGCGCTGCGCCTCGGCCTGCTGCCGATCGTCATCATCAACAAGGTCGACCGGTCCGATGCGCGGCCGCACGAGGTACATGACGAGGTGTTCGATCTCTTCGCGGCCCTCGACGCCAACGATACCCAGCTCGATTTCCCGACCTTGTTTGCCTCGGGCAAGAATGGCTGGGCGGTCGCCGACCTGGACGACGAGCGCAAGGACCTGTCGGCATTGTTCGACCTGATCCTCAGTCGCGTCCCGCCGCCCAAGGCCGAGCCCGACAAGCCCTTCGCCATGCTGGCGACCACATTGGAGCTTGATCCCTATCTCGGCCGCGTGCTGACGGGGCGCATCCATGCGGGACGCATCCGGCCGAACACCACGGTCAAGACCATGGACCGCGAGGGCAAGCAGATCGAGACCGGCCGGCTGACCAAGCTGCTTTCCTTCCGTGGCCTGGAGCGCGTACCCGTCGACGAGGCGGTCGCCGGCGACATCGTGGCGATTGCCGGGCTGGTCAAGACGACGGTCGCCGACACGGTGTGCGATCCGCTGGTGACGGAGCCGATCCACGCAACGCCGGTCGACCCGCCGACGCTCGCCATGACCTTCTCGATCAACGACTCGCCGCTCTCCGGCCGAGACGGCGACAAGGTCACCTCGCGGCAGATCCGCGACCGGCTGATGCGCGAGGCCGAGGGCAATGTCGCGATCCGCGTGCGCGAGACCGAGAACGCCGACAGCTTCGAGGTCGCCGGCCGCGGCGAGCTTCAGCTCGGTGTGCTGATCGAGACCATGCGGCGCGAGGGCTACGAACTGTCGATCAGCCGGCCGCGCGTGCTGTTCAAGACCGACCCCGCCACGGGGCAGCGCCTCGAGCCGATCGAGGAGGTGCAGGTCGACGTCGACGACGAGTTCACCGGCGTCGTGGTCGAGAAGATGAGCCAGCGCAAGGCCGAGATGACCGACATGCGGCCGTCGGGCGGCGGCAAGACGCGCATCACCTTCCACGCGCCGTCGCGCGGCCTGATCGGCTATCACGGCGAGTTCCTGACCGACACGCGCGGCACCGGCATCATGAACCGCATGTTCCACGGCTATGCGCCGTTCCGCGGCGCCATTCCCGGCCGTCACACCGGCGTGCTGATCTCGACCGAGAACGGCACGGCGGTCGCCTACGCGCTGTGGAACCTTGAGGAGCGGGGCGCCATGCTGATCGACCCTGGGGTCGACGTCTACCAGGGCATGATCATCGGCGAGCACAGCCGCGGCAACGACCTCGAAGTCAACCCGCTCAAGGGCAAGCAGCTCACCAACATCCGCACCACGTCGAAGGACGAGGCGGTGCGCCTCACTCCGCCGCGCCGGCTGAGCCTCGAGCAGGCGATTGCCTATGTCGCCGACGACGAACTGGTCGAGGTGACGCCCAAGGTGTTCCGCCTGCGCAAGCAGCTGCTCAATCCGCACGACCGCAAGCGCGCGCAGAGAGCCGCCGAGGCGGAGAGCGCCTGAGCGCCTCGCTTTCCGTTTGCAGCGGCGTCCGCTATTGTTGGACGCAGAATTCAACCACTATCCGGGACATCGTCATGCGTTTCCTCGCCTCGATTCTCGCGGCCATCCTTGGTGTTGGACTGATGGCGGCCGATGCCGACGCGCAAGACAAGCGGAACCTCATCTACATGGATCTCAAGGACGGCCGGGTCGTGATCGAGACCAAACCGGACATCGCGCCCAAACACGTGGCCCGCATCAAGGAGCTGGTGAAGCAAGGCTTCTACAACGGCGTGGTGTTCCACCGGGTCATTGCCGGCTTCATGGCCCAGGGCGGCGATCCGACCGGGACCGGCATGGGCGGCTCGGGCAAGAAGATCCCGGCCGAATTCTCCTCGACCAAGCATGTGCGCGGCACGCTCTCGATGGCGCGCGCGGCCGATCCCAACAGCGCCGACAGCCAGTTCTTCATTTGCTTCGGGCCGACACCGAATCTGGATGGTCAGTACACCGTGTGGGGACAGGTGATCCAGGGCATGGAATTCGTCGACAAGATCAAGAAGGGCAGCCCGGCCGAGAACGGCAAGGTCCAGAACCCCGACAAGATCGTCAAAATGCAACTCGCCGAGGATGCCAAAGACTGAGCGCGCCCCGGATTAGTGGAGAAAAGCCGTGATTTACATGGATCTCAAAGACGGCCGTGTCGTCATCGAGACGAGGCCGGATCTCGCCCCCAAGCACGTCGCGCGCATCGACGAGCTGGTCAAGCAAGGCTTCTACGATGGCGTGGTGTTCCATCGTGTCATTCCCGGCTTCATGGCCCAGGGTGGCGATCCGACCGGGACGGGCACCGGCGGCTCGGGCAAGAAGATTCCGGCCGAGTTCTCCTCCACCAAGCATGTGCGCGGCACCTGCTCGATGGCGCGCGCCAACGACCCGAACAGCGCCGACAGCCAGTTCTTCATCTGCTTTGCCGATGCCAGCTTCCTCGACGGCAAGTACACGGTGTGGGGCCAGGTGACCGAGGGCATGGAGCTCGTCGACAAGATCAAGAAGGGCAGCCAGTCGAACAACGGCGCAGTCTCGGATCCCGACAAGATCATCAAGATGCAGCTCGCCGAGGACGCGAAGGACTGACGAACCTTTCATGCCCGACGGAGCTGCGCTGACGCTGTTCCTGGCCGCGGCGTTGATCGTCGCGATCACGCCCGGGCCCGGCATCTTCTACGTCGCCGCGCGCACGCTGGCGGGTGGCCAGGGCGAAGGCCTTGCGTCGACCGCCGGCACGGGGCTGGGCGGCCTGGTTCATGTGGCAGCCGGCGCGGTCGGCGTATCGGCTATCGTGCTGGCCAGCGCTGAGCTTTTCCAACTGCTCAAGCTGGCGGGTGCCGTCTATCTCGTCTATCTGGGCATCCGTGCCATCCGCGAGGCGGGCGCAGCGTCGATGCCGGTGACGGCCGCTGCCACCGGCGCACGCCGCGCCTTTCGCGAGGGCGTCGTGGTCGAGGCGCTCAATCCCAAGACCGCGGCCTTCTTTCTTGCCTTCATACCCCAGTTCATCGCGCCCGACGGCAGCGTTCTGCTGCAGTTCCTGGCGCTCGGCCTGGCATCGGTCCTGCTCAACACGCTGGCGGACGTCGTCGTCGTCCGGCTCGCGGCGTCGCTGCGCACCGGCGCCGCGCGTCATGCCACGCTGATCCGGCGCCTGCGTCAGGGTTCGGGCGTCGTCCTTTGCGGACTCGGCCTTAGCCTCGCCTTCGCGCGCCGGCCGGACTGATGGTGAGGGTGAGGATCAGGATCGGCTGACTGGGAGCGGCCTATCCGAGGTCTGGCTCGTTCGTCGCGTCGGCCTTTGCCTTCTTGGTGCGCTTGCGCGCAGGCGTACCGGCCTTGATCTTGGCCTCGGCCTTTGCCTCAGCTTCCAGCTTGTCGGCAGCTTCCTTGGCAAGACGCAGTGCCCGGAGCCGGACCGTCTTGGCGGCTTCGGCCGTCTGCTTGTTCTGACTTTCGGTCAGCGATTTCGCATCTCGCTCCTTGACCATCTTGTTGAAGACGCTCTGGGCCCTGCGGCGGGATTCGATGGCTTGCAATTCGTCGGATTTCAACACGTGTCGACACTCCTTTGATTGACTCTGGTCGTGTGACGCCCGTCGGGCGGCATTGGTGGTGGAAGAATCGGCCGGCGCACGTGTCCGAGGCGATCTCGTCTCGCGAGCTTGGCTGATCGCGACTAGCTGGAGCGGCGCAAGCCACGGGCGGCACTGGTCGTTGCATCCGGCCATCTGACATGGCCGAGGCCCTGAAATTGCCGAAACGAGGGCCCGAAGAGGCTTCGATCACTATAGCACCTTTCGCAGGGCACGGCGGGTGCCATTTCATGCTGCAACGGCAGGACGCGGCGCAGCCGCAACCGCCGGGCTGCCGGCCTCCCTAAGAGCCGATCCTGAAAGTTGTTGAATCGGACGAATCTGTTGTGATTCATTGTCGGGCACCCGAATCGTATCCGAGGGGTGCACGATGTGGAAGCCCGAGCATCGCCGTGACGCCGCGCGACACGGCC
>Ga0194128_10003376_pt1 | contig 24649 bp, 20 predicted proteins | sample TA2KigCa65mmetaG_FD_148650 | JGI IMG/M metagenome (GOLD analysis project Ga0194128, IMG submission 148650) | Freshwater microbial communities from Lake Tanganyika, Tanzania - TA2015037 Kigoma Deep Cast 65m | ecosystem: Environmental > Aquatic > Freshwater > Lake | place: Tanzania: Lake... | reverse complement strand
GAGGCGGCACGCGAGGCCGATGTCGGCGAGCGGGCCGGTGACCGGGTGGATCGCACCCAGGCGGACCACGCGCGGCTGCGCGCGGAGCGGCCGCGGGAGCGCCGCGACGACGGCGCCGGCGACGGCCGCCGTGAGGAACGTTCGACGCGTGGGTCTATAGGTCCACAAGTCTTGCCATTTTCACCACTTTCCGCCATTCTCAAAGCGCTTTGAATGCCCTCGTGGTATTCGCCGGGCTGGCGTACCTGGCGGTCGTCGCCTTCACGGGCATCCTCGCGTCCTACCGGTTCCCGATCCCGTACGCGGTCCCGATCTTCGACACGCCCTTCGCGCTCGTGGGCCTCGGCGTCGCGTACCTCTGCCTCGAGCGGCATCGGCTGCGCCACGACGTGCAGTCCGCCGCGCTCGGGGCCACGCTGTGGATCACCGGCCTGCTCGCGCTCGCGCACATCTTCACGCAGCCGGACTATCCCGGCACGCCCGGCGTCCACGCGGGCGTCGCCCCCTACTTCTTCGCGCTGACCTACCTCGGCGGCTTCGTGGGCATCGCGCTCGCGACCCAGTTCGGCCGGCGGCCGTGGCCGCTCAGCGAGCGCGCGCGGTACCTGATCGCAGCCGGGCTCGTGGGCCTGGCGGTCGTCATCGTGATGGGCGTCGTGCAGATCCGTCCGGCGATCCCGTCGCTCGTGATGCCGCCCGGACGGTGGACGCCGTTCGCGCTCACACTCACCATCCCGATCATCGGCGCCGCCGCCGTGTGGGCGCTCCTGGCCAGCTATCGCCGCGCGCGCGATCCGGAGGCGGGTCCGTTCGCGCGCCTCTTCCTCCTCACCGCGCTCATCTGGACGATCGGCCTCGCCGGCTTCCTGCTCTATCCCTACCGCTACAGCATCCCGTGGTACGTGGCCGGGCTCGCGCGGCCCATCGGCGTGCTCTTCCTGTTCGTCGGCCTCATCCGCGAGCAGGTCGGCCTCTATCGCGAGGCGCGCGCGCGCCTGCGAGACCTCGAGCAGCTCCACGGCGCCGGCCAGGCGCTGGTGACGAGCCTCGACGCGGCGCAGATCGTCGAGACGATCGCCGTGCAGGCCGTCCGGGTCTCCGGCGCCGGCGGTGCGATCCTGTTCCGCCTCGACGAGGAGGCGCAGGTCGTGCGGGCGGTCGCGCGCGCGGGCGACATCAGCGCCGCGCTCGTCCGCGACCTCGAGCTGCCGGTCGGCCAGGGCGCGTCCGGACTGTCGGTGGCGCGGCGCCAACCCGTGTGGAGCGTCAATCTCCAGGACGACACCACGCTGCCCTTCCCCGCCGAGATCCGCGACCGCATGCGGCGCGAGGGGCTCAAGGCCGTCGCCGCGATCCCCCTCGCGATGAAGGCCGGCGAGACGTTCGGCGCGCTCTCGGTGTTCTACCGCGAGGCGCGCGGCTTCACGGACACGGACCTCGAGCTGCTGGGCGCGTTCGGGGCGCAGGCGTCGGTCGCCCTCGAGAACGCGCGCGCGTTCGCGCACCTCGCCACGAAAGCCGGACACGACGCCGGGCTCCAGGAGTTCGCGCAGCGCGTGCTGGAAGCGACGGGCGAAGCGGCGATCCGCGCGACGGCCGTGCGGTTCGCGATGAGTCTGCTGAACGCCGACTACGTGGCCCTGTTCATCGCCGACCCGAAGGCGAGCGAGCTGACGATGGACGCCGGCCTGGGCTGGTCGCCGGGCGTCGTCGGCGCCGTCAGCGTGACGCCGTCGCACGAGTCGTTCGCGGGCTACGCGTTCCTGCACAAGACCACGATCCAGGTCGAGGACCTCGCGAACGAGCGCCGCTTCTCGGTCCCCGGATACCTCCGCGAGCATGGCGTGCGCTCGGGGATCGTCGTCCCGATCGGCGTGCGCCTGGAGCCGGTCGGCATCCTGGCGGCGTACTACCGCCGGCCGCACCGGTTCAGCGACGAGGAGAGCCGCGTGCTCACCGCGCTCGCGCAGGAGACGGCGCTCGCGCTCGACAAGGCGCGCCTCTACGCCGAGCTGCAGGAGAACCTCGAGCGGCTCCAGGAGACGCAGGCGCAGCTCATGCAGGCCGACAAGCTCAAGGCGCTCGGGACCCTGCTGTCCGGCATGGCGCACGAGCTGAACAACCCGCTCTCGACCATCCAGCTCTCGGTCCAGCTCATGAAGCGGCAGGCGGCGGTGCCGGAGCCGTTGCGCAAGCGGCTCGACGCCATGGAGGAGGAGTGCGACCGCGCGTCCCGGATCATTCGCGATCTCCTCGTGTTCGCGCGGCGCAAGCCGCCGGAGCGGCGCCCCACCGACGTGAGCGAGGTCATCCGCGCGAGCGTCGCGCTGCACCGGCCGGACTTCGACCTCAGCAAGATCCGCGTCGCCACCGAGCTCGACGCCACGCCGCCGATCCTCGCGGATGCGCACCAGCTCCAGCAGGTGCTCCTGAACCTCTTCGCCAACGCCACGCACGCGATGCGGTCGCACGCGGGCGGCGGGCGCCTGCACGTCCGCGCCGCCGCGCAGGACGGGGACATCGTCATCCACGTCGACGACGACGGACCCGGCATCCCGGACGACAGCCTCGGCCGCATCTTCGATCCGTTCTTCACGACGAAGGCGGCCGGCGAAGGCACCGGGCTCGGCTTGAGCCTCTCGATCGGCATCGTGGAGGCGCACGGGGGGCGGATGAGCGCCGAGAACCTGCCGCAGGGCGGCGCGCGCTTCACGCTGCGGCTGCCCGTCGCAGAGGCGACGGAGGCCGCGCCCGCCGCCGGGGCGGCCGTACCCGGCGCGAGCGCGCCGCGCGCGCGCGTGCTCGTGGTGGACGACGAGGACCGGCTGCGCTCGATTCTCGTCGAGGTGCTCACGAGCCTCGGGCACGAGGTCGACGAGGCGCCGAGCGGCACGCAGGCGATCGGGCGGCTGCGCGCCGGCGCCTACGAGCTGGTGATGCTCGACCTCCGGCTGCCGGACGTCGACGGGCGCGGCGTGTGGGAATGGGTGCGCACGCACCTCCCCGAGCGCGCCGCGCGCGTCGTCTTCATGACCGGTGACACGATGAGCGGCGACACCCAGCGGTTCCTCGCGGCGAGCGGCCGCCCCGTGCTGACGAAGCCGTTGAGCATCGACCGCGTCCGCACGGTCGTCGACGAGATCCTCACCGCCCGCCGCTGACCCACGCTCAGGCGCCGAGGGTCAGCATCTCTCCCACCGCGCGCAGCACGATGTCGGGGTCGACCGGCTTGAGCATGGCCACCGTGGCGCCGAGCTCGCGCGCGTAGGCCAGCGCGTCGCGGCCGCTCACCCGCCAGGCGCCCGAGATCACCAGCGAGCGGAGCGCCGGATACTCCGCACGCAGCATGCGGAGCGCCTCGAAGCCGTCGCGGCGGGGCATGAGCAGGTCCAGCACGACGAGGTCGAACGGCGTCGCGCGGTAGAGATCGACGGCTTCCTCGCCGTCGACGGCGCCCACCACCTCGTGGCCGGCGCCACGGAGGATGATGGTCAGCGCGTCGCGCGCGTCGGCATTGTCGTCGGCGACGAGGATCCTCGCCACGGCCGCCGTCGCGGCTAGCGAGTCAGCAGGCGGGCGACTTCGCTCTGGAGGTCGTCGAGCCGGATCGGCTTCTCCAGGAACCCGTCCGCGCCCGCCTCGAGGATTTGCTCACGCGTGTGATTCCCGCCGTGGCCGGTGATGGCCAGGATGCGCGTCTCGCGCGTGGCCGGATCGGCCTTCACCCGGCGGCAGACCTGGAAGCCGTTGAGCCCCGGCATGCGGATGTCGAGCACCAGGAGGTTCGGCGCGAAGCTGCCGACCTTGATCAGCCCCTCGTAGCCGTCCTGCGCGACCTCGACCTTGTAGCGGCTGTCCCAGGTGAGCGCCTCCCACAGCGTGTCGAGGAGGGCCGCGTCGTCGTCGACGATCAGGATCTTCGGCGGGACCTCGGCTTCGGCGCCCGACCGTTGCACGGGCATGCGGTGCGCGGCCTGGAAGCGGCGAAACTCGTCCTCGGTCACGCGGAAGTGCCCGCCCGCGGTCTGGAACGCCGTGAGGTGGCCTTCGCGGATCCACCGCTTCACGGTCGGGATCGTGACCTGGCAGGACTCGGCGATCTGGCCGGTCGTCAGAAACCGCACGGTAGCTCCCTCTCACTCACGGTCGTCACGGCTCGCATCATATACCGCTCGATCGTCGTCGCGGTCGCCGCCGCGGCCGTGACGGCGATCGGACCGCTCCCGGAAGTAGCGGACGGCCTTCTGCCAGGCCTGCTCGCCGACGAGCGTGCCGAGCGCGAGCCCGCTTTCGTTGTCTTCCGAGAAGTGGATGCCGCCCCAGATGCGCGAGATCGCGGCGGCGTCGGCGGCCTCGGTGAAGGTCGCGTACGCGATGATCGTGTCCACGGCCGGAATGCCGGGCTCGACGCGGCCGAACCCCGCGGGAACCAGCGTGCGGAACCCGAAGCGGTCGCTCCCCGTGAAGGCCCGCAGGACGTACGCGCTCGCGGCCGAGAAGGTCGAATGCCCGGAGATGAAGCCCGGAAAGGCGGGCGTCAGGTTGCTGCCGGGGTTGTAGGGCATCCACTTCGAGCCGGGGATCGTCGTGACCGGCTGGCCCGGCCCGCCGAAGGCGAGGATCTGCTGACCCTGGTAGAGGTGGCGGATCGCGGTGATCGGGCGCACCCCCTCCGAGCTCCGCTTGAGGTGCCAGGCGACGATGCCCGCGTCGAACGAGGCGTTGTGCATCGCGAAGAACATCTTTGCGTCCTCGTCGATCGTGTGCCGGTCCCGCTTCGACACGTACTGCGCGAAGATCCCCCAGTGGCCGGGCGGCAGCTCGGACGCGGGGCCGTCGGCCCAGTACTCCACGACCAGCTTCTTCTCGTCGGTGAGCGCCGCGCTGTGCGCGATCACTTCATCCGCGGCGCGGCGCAGCGAGAACACGTCGCGCATCGCACGCGGCTGCGCGATCCGCAGGTGGTCGAACTGGTTGGCCGAGCGCAGCGCGAAGGGCCGGACGTTCTCCCAGTGGCAGCCGATGTATTTCTGGACGGCGCTGAGCGGCGGCGGCCCGATCAGGGGCTGCCAGTGGAACGGGTCGGCGATGACGAGCGGCGGGCAGAACTCCATGGTGGGCATGCAGAAGCCCAGCGGCTCGTTGCGGAGCTGGTAGCCGGTGTAGTCGGAGTACGCGACGCCCAATCCCGGGTCCCCGGGCGGGTTCATGTCGCCGTACTGGTTCGAGCCGTCGTGGCGCCGGTCCGCGACGACCGCCGCCGCGGCGACGTTGCCGATCCCCGCGGGCGTGCGCACGTCCACCGAGGTGTTCGCGGGGTCGTACCCCATGCCCTGCATGACCGCGCCGAGCCGGGCCGCGCCCGCGGGGAAGAGGTTCAGCAGGCACCGGTACGCCGCGAAGCTGACCGCTTCCGCCTTGTTCCTGCGCGTGTGCTCGCGCGGCGGCCGGCGCAGATCGTCACCGAAGATCGTGCCCGCCGCGTCCTTGTCGTACGCCGCCCACGCGTCGTACATGCACGTGTGCGCGATGGCGAGGGCGCGCGCCGCCATGGGCGGCCCCAGCTTGCCGTTCCGGAGCTCCTCGAGCGCGGCCGCGTTCCAGTCCCTGACGGCGGTGGCGCCTGCGGCGGAGGTGGACAGGGCGACCAGCACGAAGGCGGCGAGCGTGACAAAGGCGCGGTCCATGGCGCGGCTACCATGGCCTCGATGGCGGGCGAGGCGGGCGACGGCTTCCAAAAGGTGCATTTTGTTCGGATTGTGTTTTCGACTACATGCCTCCCCCTGTCAAGGGAAAACTCTACGATCGGGTAAGTACCTGAAAGTATGCGTGACACCGAGCCGGCGCCCGTGGCGTGGCTCATCGGCGGCGGCGATCCACGACGCGCACCGCCTTGCCCTGTGCGCGCTCGAGGCTGCCGGCGGGGCAGAGCTCCACCTCCGGGGAGAGCGCGAGCAGCGTGTGCACCTCGCGGCGGATGCGCGCGGCCACGCCGGGGTCGCAGCCGGGCTCGGTCTCGACGACGACCGTGAGGCGGTCGCCGCCGCGGTCGGTGTCGAGCCGCACCTGGTACTCGTGGCTCACCCCGGGCTGGCGCAGCACGATCGTCTCGATCTGCCGCGGATAGAAGTTCACGCCCTTGACGATCACCATGTCGTCGGTGCGCCCGCGCAGCCGGTCGAGGCGGACACCGGTGCGCCCGCACGCGCAGCGTGCGCGGCTCACCACCCGCGTGAGGTCGTGCGTGCGGTAGCGGATCAGGGGCAGGCCCTCGCGCGTGAGCGTCGACACCACCAGCTCGCCTTCGGCGCCGTCGGGGAGCGCCGCGCCCGTGACCGGGTCGACGATCTCGACGTGATAGTGATCGCCCCACACGTGGAGGCCCGCGCGCGCCTCGCAGTCGATGCCGAGGCCGGGCCCGCCGGTCTCGGTCATGCCGATGATGTCGTACGTGCGGATCCCGAGCGCCCGCTCGATGCGCGCGCGCAGGTCGTCCGACCACATCTCCGAGCCGAAGATGCCGACGCGCAGGGCGAGCGTGCCGAGGTCGACCTTCTCCTCGCGCGCGACCTCGAGCAGGCGCAGCGGGTAGGTCGCGATCGCGGTGAGCACGGTCGCGCGGAGATCGCGCATGAGCGCGAGCTGCAGCGACGTGCGGCCGGCGCCGATCGGAATCACGGTGGCGCCGATCCGCTCGGCGCCGTAGTGGAAGCCGAAGCCGCCGGTGAAGAGGCCGAACGACGGCGTGATCTGGACGACGTCGCGCGCGCCGACGCCGGCCGCGACGTAGCAGCGCGCCATCACCTCGCCCCACTGCGCGACGTCGCCGGCGGTGTACGGGTTGAGGATCGGGTTGCCGGTCGTGCCGCTCGACATCTGGATCCGGCGATAGCCCGCCTCGCCCCCGCACGCGAGCCCGAACGGATACGCGTCGCGCAGCTCGTCCTTGGTGAGGAACGGCAGCCGCGTCCAGTCGTCCGTGCGCGCGAGGTCTTCGGCGCGCGCCTCGCCGAGGCGCCGGGCCCACGCCGGCGTGGCGCGCACGCGACGCAGCGTCGCGCGCATGCGCTCCAGCACGAGCGCGTCCAGCGCCTCCGGATCCAGGGCCTCCCGCTGGGGCTGGTACATCGTCAGGCGCGGGCCTCGAAGCGGCACAGCGGCGCGCCCGTCGCCGCGCACGCGGTCTCCACCACGCGCGGCGCGCCCGGCACCACGGCGCCCACGAGCGCGTCCAGCACGCCGCGGATCAGGTGGCACACCGGCGCCTCGGCGCGACCGTACGCTTCCGCGAACGGCGACCCGGCGACGGTGATGACGAGCTCCGCCTCGCCGTGGCGCTCGAGGGCGAAGCGGCCCCAGCCGAGCTCGCCGCCCATCACGAGCAGGGCGTCGATGCGCGCGCGCGCGTCGCCGGCGAGGGCCGCGGTGGCCCGCCCGCCGCCCGCGCGGCCGCCGGCGGCCACGCACTCCGCGGCGGCGGCGCCGAGCGCGGCGTCCATCGCGCGCTGCCACGCGGCCAGCGTCTCGGGGCGGATCAGCAGGTAGCGCGCGCCACGGTACGTGAGGCGGCCCGCGCCGTCGTCGGCGAGCGCGCCGAGGACGGCGTTGCTCACCGGAGGACGCGCGTCCACGCGTTGGCCGTCCAGCCCTCGTGCAGCAGCGCCTTGATCTCGCGCAGCGACAGCTCGCCCAGCCCGTGCGCCTCGAGCGCGCGCCCGCGCCCCGAGAGCTCCCGGCCCAGGAGCACGCCGAACAGCGACAGCAGCCCGGACGTCGCGGGCGTGGGCGCGTCCGCGGTGCGTGCCGCCGACTCGAACAGGCTGAGCCCGAGCGCGGCGTCCTCGCCGACGTAGCGGTGCTCGAGCGTGAGGGTCTCGCTCCAGAGCCCGCTCGCGAGGAGCTTCGCCTTCGCGCCCGCGCCGTAGAGCCCGGCCGCCGCGCGCGCCTCGTCGTAATAGGTGGCCATCTCGTAGTGCGGCGGGGGATAGCCCCAGCCGCGGCGCGCGGCGCGGCGCTCGTCGTCCACCGCGTCGATGAGCCGGCGCACGCTCTGCGTGGTCCCCTGCGCGTGCACGTCGAAGCGGCCGGCGTCGATCGCGCCGAGGTTGAGCAGCACCAGCGGCGGATGGATGATCGCGCCCGCGTTGGTCAGCGCCGCGTCGAGCACGTCGACGCACACGCGCACCGGGAACAGCGGCGCGAGCTTCGCGAGCACCGCGTCGGTGCGGAACGCGGGGAACACGCCGGTGGGCAGGTTCGCCGCGCGGACCGGAGCCTTCACGTCGGCCGGGCCGGTCTTCCGCGCCAGATACGGGAGCGTGCCCGTCTCCGCGAGCGCGAACGGCAGCCGGCCGCCCGCGCGCGCGATGTCGCGCGCCATCGTGAACGCGCCGAAGCTGCCCGGCGTGAGCAGCACGATCTGGTCCTCCGCGAGCAGCGCGCCGAGACGCTGGACGAGGTCGTCGTGCGCGGTCGCGGGCAGCGGGACGAGCACGACCTCGGCCCCGCGGACCGCCTCGGCGAGGTCGGCGGTGACCAGCGCGAGCCGTGCGCGCCCGTGACGCCCGTCGGCGTGGAGCGTGAGACCCTCGCGGAGCGGGGCGAGGTCGGCTTCGCCACGCCGCCACACGCGCACCTCGTGGCCGGCGAGCGCGAGGTCGGCGGCGCTGGCGAAGGCGCCGTGGCTGCCTCCAAGGACGGCGATCTTCATCGAATGGCTCCCGAGGCACGCAGCGCCTGGATGCGCGCGGCCGGGTACTTCAGCAGCGCGGTGAGGATCTCGTCGGTGTGCTGGCCGAGCACCGCGGGCGGCGCGGGCGTGAAGGGCACGGGCGGGTCGAGCTTGATCGGGGTGCCGAGCGTCGGCACCGTCCCCTGCCGGGGGTGGCGCATCTCCACGGCCATCTCGCGATGGCGCACCTGCGGATCGTCGAGCACGCGGTCGACCGACAGGATCGGCGCGGCCGGCACGCCTTCCGCGTGCAGCCGCGCGAGCCACGCCTCCCGCGTGCGCGTCGGGAAGAGCGCCGCCGCCTCGCGCGTGAACGCCTCGCGGTTCGCGACGCGATCGCGGTTGGTCGCGAAGCGCGGATCGCGCTCCCACTCCGGCCGGCCCGCCGCGCGGCAGAACCCCGCCCAGAACTTCTCGGCGAACACCGCGACGATGAAGTGCCCGTCGCTCGCCGCCAGCGCCTGGTACGGCACGACCGAGGCGTGCGCGGTGCCCTGCGGCTGCGGGACCTTCCCGTCGGCCCAGTAGTACTGCGCCATGTAGCTGAGCAGCGAGACCTGGCAGTCGAGCAGCGCGAGGTCGATGTGCGTGCCCGCCCCCGTCTGCGCGCGCTGGAACAGCGCGCCCGCCACCGCGAAGGCGCCGAACATCCCGCCCGAGAGATCGCCCATCGGCAGCCCCATGCGGACCGGCGGGCCGCCGGGCTCGCCGGTGAGGCTCATCGCGCCGCCCATCGCCTGCAGCGCGAGGTCGAACGCCGGGTACTCGCGATAGGGCCCGTCCTGCCCGTAGGCCGAGATCGAGCACATGATGACCCGCGGGTTCACCGCGGCGAGCGTCGCGTAGTCGCAGCCGAGCTTCTCCATGATCCCGGGGCGGAAGTTGTGCCAGACCACGTCGGCCTCGCGGACGAGATCCAGGAACACCGCGCGCCCGTCCGCGCGGGTGAGGTCGATCACGACCGACTTCTTGTTGCGGTTGACCGCCAGGAAGTACGCCGACTCGCCGTCGGGAAAGAACGGCGGGCCCATCGCGCGCATCGGGTCGCCGCCGTCCGGGTCCTCGACCTTGACGACCTCGGCGCCCATGTCGGCGAGCAGCATCGAGCCGTACGGGCCCGCGAGCATGCGCGAGAGATCCAGCACGCGGACGCCCCGGAACATCAGCGCGCCTTCGCGGCGAGCGCGGCGTGCACGGCGGCGGGGGTGATCGGCAGCTCCACGAGCCGCACGCCGACCGCGTCGTACACGGCGTTGGCGACGGCGGCCGACACGGGAATCACGCCGGACTCGCCGAGCCCCTTGGCGCCGAACGGCCCTTCGGCATCCAGCGTCTCGATGAGCCGCACCGACAGGCGCGGCATGTCCTGCGCCTTCAGCACCGCGTAGTCCATGAAGCTCTGCGTCAGCACCTGGCCGTCCTCGACCACGAGGCGCTCGCTCAGCGCGTAGCCGAGCCCCATGTGGATGCCGCCGTGGATCTGCCCCTCGGCGGCGAGCGGGTTCAGCGCGCGGCCGACGTCGTGCGCGGAGGCGAGCTTCACGACTTCGACGCGGCCGGTCGCCTCGTCCACGTCGACCAGCGCCGCCTGCGCCGCGAAGCCGTACGCGGCGGAGACGTTGCCGCGCAGGTCCTTGTCCAGCATCGCGGTCGGCGGATCGTAGAACGCCTCGGCGACGAGCGGGCGCCCGCCTTCGCGGAGATGGCCCGCGCGCGCCACGCGGTCGTACGGCACCCGGCGTCCCGGCTCGTCGACCACGAACACGAAGCCGTCACGGATCGCCAGGCGCGCGGGCGGGGCCTCCAGCGACTCCGCGGCGATCGCGAGCAGGTCGGCGCGCAGCTTCTCCGCGGCGAGGCGCGCGGCGTTGCCCGCGATGAACGTGGTGCGGCTCGCGTGCGCGCCGACGTCCCAGGGCTTCACGGTGGTGTCGGAGCTCACCACCTCGACGCGCGCGAGCGGCACGCCGAGCGTCTCGGCGACGATCATCGCGAGCACGGTCTCCGAGCCCTGGCCGATCTCCGTCGCGCCCGTCATCACCGAGACCTTGCCGAAGTCGTCGAGCTTCACGATCGCGCCACAGCCGTCCGAGCGGTAGATGCGGGCGCCGCCGCCCACGTGGAACATCCCGGCGTAGCCGATCCCGCGCGTCCAGCCGGGCCGCGGCGCCGGCACGTCCCGCGCGACGTCGTCCGCGACCGCGTCGAAGCACTCGGCCATCGCGCACGAGGTGATCGCGAAGCCCTGCGGGTTCGCGTCCCCGGACTTCGTGACGTTGCGCCGGCGCAGCTCGAGCGGGTCGAGCCCGAGGCGCTGCGCGAGCTCGTCCATCTGCGACTCCACCGCGAACGTGGACTCGAGGTTGCCGTAGCCGCGCATCGACCCCGAGTACGGGTTGTTGGTGTACGCGATCGTCGTGTCGAAGCGCACGTTCGGGCAGCGGTAGAGCCCGGCCACCGTCGACAGCATCACGTACGGGGTGGTGGAGCCCCACGAGACGTACGCGCCGTTGTCGATGACCACGTGCGCGTCGCGCGCGAGGAGGTGCCCCGAGGCGTCCGCCGCCGTGCGCAGCCGGATGCGGCAGGGCTCGCGCGTCGGACAGGCGATGAACTCCTCGACGCGGTCGAACTCCAGCTTGACCGGGCGGCGCGCGTGGCGGGCGAGCAGCGCCGCGATCACGTCGATGGGATAGAGGTCGAGACCCCGGCCGAAGTTGCCGCCGACGGGCGGCTGCAGCACGCGCACGCGGTCGCCGGTGATGCCGAGCGCCTGCGCGAGGTCGCGCTGGTACAGGAACGGCACCTGCGTGGTCGACCACATCGTCAGCGTGCCCTGCAGGTCCCAGTCCGCGATGGCGACCATCGTGCCGAGGCAGGCGGGCGTGACGAAGTTGAGCCGGAACTCGCCCTCCACCACGACCGCGGCCTCCGCGAACGCGCGGTCGACGTCCCCGTGCGCGAACTGGTAGCGGAGCGCGGTGAGGTTCGTCGGCATCGTGTCGTGCACGAGCGGGGCGCCGGGCTCGAGCGCCGCGAGCGGATCGAACACCGCGGGCAGCTCGTCGTACTCGACCTCGATCAGCTCGAGCGCGGCGTGGGCGATCTCGCGGCTCTCCGCCGCCACCGCCGCCACTTCATCGCGGATGCACCGGACCTTGCCGGCCTTGAGCGCCACCTGGTCCTTCGCGAACCCGAACGGCTGCTGCTCGACGTCGTCGCCCGTGAGCACGCCGAGCACGCCGGGGAGCGCACGCGCGCGCGAGACGTCCAGGCGCACGATCCGCGCGTGGGGAAACTTCGCGCGCAGGATCGCCCCGTGGGCCATCCGCGGCAGCTCCAGGTCGTGCAGGAAGCGCGTGCGCCCGGTGACCTTGTCCGGCCCGTCCCGCTTGGGCGTCGCCTTCCCGATGACGTCGAGGCCGTCCATCAGAACTTCACCGGCTCCTTGTGCTCGCCGAACACGTCCTTCATCGCGCGATTGATCTCGCCCAGCGTCGCGTACGCCTTCACGGCCTCCATGATCGCCGGCATGAGGTTGGTGTCGCCGCGTGCCTCGTCGGTGAGCCGGCGCAGCGCCGCGCGAGCCGCGCGGTCGTCACGCGCGCCGCGGATCTTCGCGAGCTTCGCCACCTGCGCGTCCGCCACGGTCTGGTCGAACGCGTAGAGCTCGACGGCCGCGTCCGCCTCGGCCGCCGCGTCGCCCACGTAGCAGTTCACGCCGACCTTCGCGATCTCCCCCGAGTTGAGCTTCTGCTCGAAGAGGTACGCCTGCCGCGCGACCTCGGCCTGGATGGCGCCGCTCTTCACGGCCTCGACGATGCCGCCCATGCGCTCGACGTGCGCGAGCTCTTCGACGATCAGCCGCTCCATCTCGTTGGTGAGCGCCTCGACGTAGTACGAGCCGCCGAGCGGGTCGGCGGTGTCGGCGGCGCCGGACTCCTCCGCGCAGATCTGCATCGTACGCAGCGCGATGAGCTGCGCCTTCGCCGACGGGATCGTGTAGGCCTCGTCGTAGGTGGGCAGCGCCATCGTCTGCCCGCCCGCCAGCGCCGCCGCCAGCGCGATGTACGCGCCGCGCACGATGTTGTTCTCCGGCTCCTGCACGGTGAAGGCCGAGCCGCCGCCGCCGATCAGGCTGCGGAAGACCCACGACTTCGGGTTGGTCGCGCCGAACGTCTCGCGCAGCATGCGCGCGTAGAGGCGCCGGCCCGCCCGGAACTTCGCGACCTCCTCGAAGATCTTGCCCCAGGCCGTGAAGTTGAAGGAGATGCGCGGCGCGAACGCGTCGACCGCCATGCCGCGCGCGAGCATGAGCTCGACGTAGGCCTTCGCGATCGCGAGCCCGTACGCCATCTCCTGCGCGGTGGTGCAGCCGGCCTCGCGGATGTGATAGCCGCACACGGAGACGGGGTTCGAGCGCGGATAGCGCGTCGCCGAGAACTCGATGAGGTCGGCCACGAGCCGGAGCGACGGCTCCACCGGATAGACCCACGTGCCGCGCGCCACGAACTCCTTCAGGATGTCGTTCTGCGGCGTCGTCACCACGCGGTCGGGCGCGGCGCCCTGGGCCTCGGCCACCGCGTAGTACATCGCCGTGATCGGCGCCGCCATGCCGTTGATCGTGAGCGACACGCTCACCCTGTCGAGCGGGATCCCGGCGAACGCCTCTTCCATGTCCGCCAGCGTGTCGATCGCCATGCCCACCCGCCCGACCTCGCCCTCGGCGCGCGGATCGTCCGAGTCGAGCCCGAGCTGCGTCGGCAGGTCGAACGCCACGTTGAGCGCGTCCTGGCCGTGCGCCATGAGGTACTTGAAGCGCGCGTTGGTCTCGGCCGGCGTGCCGAAGCCGATGTACTGGCGCATCGTCCACAGGCGGTCGCGGTACATGGCCGCATGGATGCCGCGCGTGTACGGATATTCGCCGGGGCGGCCGATGTCCTGCGCCGGATCACGCCCCGCGAGGTCCTCCGGGCCGTAGACGGGCTTGATCGGCGTGCCCGCGTGCAGCTTCGCGTCTCTCATGGCGCCGTGTCTCCTTCGTCCTTGAAGACCTTCACGATGTCGGCGAGCGCCGTGCCCATCGGAAACACCCGGTGCACGCCGAGCGCCCGCAGCGGCTCGACGTCGCGCGGCGGGATGATGCCGCCCACGACGACCTTGATCTCGTCCGCGCCCTGCCCGCGCAGCCCCTCGAGCACGCGCCGCGCGAGCAGCAGGTGCGCGCCCGACAGGATCGACAGCCCGACGACGTCGACGTCCTCCTGCACCGCTTCCTGCACGATCTCCTCCGGCGTCCGCTTGAGCCCGGAGTACACCACCTCGACGCCGGCGTCACGCAGCGCCTGCGCGACGACCTTGGCGCCGCGGTCGTGGCCGTCGAGCCCGGGTTTCGCGATGAGCACCTTCATGCGAGCTCGAACGCGGGGAGCCAGCGCCCATGGCCCTTGGGATCGTCCGCGACCCGCAGCGGCGCCAGGCGCACCTTCCGGCCGATCGCCACCGCGGCCGGGTCGGCGCCGGTCAGGATCGTGAAGATGCGCAGGCCGTCGACCTTCACGATCGCGAACACGCGCGGGCCGTCGAAGCCGGCGGGCAGGCCCGCCTCCTGCGCGGTGAACGCGTGAACGACCCCGTCGGACGGAAGCTCGATCCACTCGAACCGGTCGGACGCGCACGCGCCGCAGAACCCGCGCGGCGGCCACGCGCGCGCGCCGCACGCGGCGCACTGCGTGGTGGCGAGGCGGCCCTCGGCGAGCCGCGTGTAGAACTCGTGGAGCTTCGTGTGATCGGCGGACTCCAGCGGAAACGGGTCGATCGCGCGGAAGTACGGCGCGCTCACGCGATCACCGGCCAGCGCGGCGGCATCGTGACCCCGGCGCGCGCGATGTGCGCGCGCGCGAGATCGTCGACCCGCCGATAGACGTCGGTCTCGTCGATGGTGGTGACCCGGCCGTCGTCGAGCACCACCCGGCCGTCGATGACGACCGAGCGCACGCTGGCGCCGCTCGCCGCGTAGACGAGGCTGTTCACCGGGTCGAGCAGCGGGCGCCACTCCGGCACGTCGAGATCGTAGAGCACGAGGTCCGCACGCTTGCCGGGCTCCAGCGAGCCGATCTCGTGCGCGAGCCCGAGCGCGGCGGCGCCGTGCAGCGTGGCCATCTCGAGGACGGTCTCGGGCGGCATGACCCGCGTGTCGAGCCGGACGTCCTTGTAGAAGAGCGCGACGAGCTGCATGAGCCGCAGCATGTCGAAGTGGTTCGAGCCGTTGCCGCTGTCGCCACCGAGCGCGACCGGCACGCCCGCCGCGAGCAGCTCCGGAAAGCGGCCGTACTGCGCGAGGCCCTTGGTGTGCTTCAGCGCCGCGGTCGGGCAGTGCACGATCGCCACCCCGCGCTCCGCGAGCCGCGCGATGTCCGCGTCGTCCACGTAGACCATGTGGGTCAGCTTCGTGCGCGGCCCGAGCACGCCGAGGGCGTCCAGCGCGGAAAGCGCCATCGTATCGTTCGTCTTTCGGGACGGATGCGAGGCGAAGTGCATCATCCCCCACCCCGTGCCGTGCTTCTCGCCGAGCGCGTGCGCGCCGCGGATGAGCGCCTCGGAGCACGTGCCGAAGCCGAGCAGCAGCGGACGGGCGCCGATGCGGCCGCCGGCGCGCCCCGCGAGCGCGACGAGCATCGCCTCGTTCAGCCGCAGCGCCTCGTCCGCCGATTGCCGCATGCGGCCGCGGGCGCCCGCGAGGTCCCACGTCCAGCGGCCGAGCACCGCGCGCAAGCCGATCGCGTCCACCGCGTCCGCGACGGCGCCGACGTCGAACAGCGTGCCCGCCTCGCAGAACGTCGTGGTGCCAGTGCGCAGCATCTCGAGGCACGCGAGCCGCGCGGCGTACGCCTCTTCCTCCGGCGTGATCGCCGAGTAGAGCGGGATCAGCCAGTCCGCCATGTAGCGGTCCACCGGGATCTCGTCCGCCATCACCCCGCGGCTCATGTGCTCGGAGAGATGCACGTGCGCGTTCACGAAGCCCGGCAGCACGAGGCGCCGGCGGCCGTCGATCACGCGGTCGGGCGGGCGCGGCGGCCGGACGTCCGCGGCGCGGCCCACCTGCGCGATCCGCGTGCCGTCGATCAGCACCGAGCCGTCGGTGAAGATGCGCCGCTCGCGATCGACGGTGACGACCAGCGCGTGCTCGACGAGGATCATGGCTTGCGCTGCTGCTTGAGCTGGCGGAGGAGCGCGCGGACCTTCTCGGTCTCGAACGCCTCGCGCTTGTCGCCCTCGTAGTCGTAGAAGCCGCGCCCGGTCTTGGGACCGAGCTCGTTCTTCTGGATCTTCTCCTCCACGAGCCGCGCGGCCCTGAACCGGTCGTCGCCGAGCGCGGCCGTCAGGAAGCCGCTCGCGCGATGGAGGATGTCGACCCCGCCCCAGTCGATGAACTCGAAGAGGCCGATCGTGTTGTAGCGGAAGCCCATGCCGGCGCGGAACGCCTTGTCGACCTCTTCCGGCGTCGCGACACCTTCCTCCACCAGGCGGACGGCCTCGTTCATCAGGAGCACCTGCAGCCGCGGGCCGATGAAGCCCGGCGAGTCGCCGCAGCGCACCGGCGTCTTGCCGAGCTCTGCGAGGAAGCCGAGCGTGGTCTCGACGGTCTCCTCGGAGGTGCCCGGCCCCGCGACGACCTCGACCAGTGGAATGATGTGCGCGGGATTCAGCCAGTGCGTGCCGATGAACCGCTGGCGCCGCGACACCGACTCGACGAGGTGCCTGGGCGAGATCGTCGAGCTGCCGGAGGCGATGATGGCGTCGTCGGGCACGGCGCGGCTCACGCGCGCGAACGTCTCGCGCTTGAGCTCCACGAGCTCCGGCAGCGCCTCCTGCACGAAGCCGACGTCGCCGAGGCCGTCGAGCCCGTGCTGCGCCTCGATGCGCTCCATCGTCTCGGCCACCACGCCGTGCGCGATCACGCCCTCCTCGACCATGAGGCCGAGGTCGCGCAGGATCTCGCGGCCCGCGTCCGCGAGCGCGACGTGCGCGTCGGCCGCGGGCCGCGCCTTGAGATCGACCAGGCGCACGCGGCAGCCGCCGAGCGCGAACGCCAGCGCGATCTGGCGCCCGATGCGCCCGGGGCCGAGGACGGCGACGCTGCCGATCATCGGCCGTAGATCATCACCACGTGCTCGCCCATGCCGCTGTTGTTGTGCGTGAGGCCGACCGCGGCGTCCGGCACCTGCCGCGCGCCCGCCTCCCCGCGCAGCTGCACGAACACTTCAGCCGCCTGCGCGACGCCGGTGGCGCCGAGCGGATGCCCGCAGCCGATGAGCCCGCCGCGCGGGTTCACGACGACGTCGCCGCCGTAATCGCCGCGCCCGTCCTGCGCGAAGCGGCCCGCCTCGCCCTTCGGGCAGAAGCCGAGCTCCTCGTACGCGATGAGCTCGGCGATGGCGAAGCAGTCGTGCACCTCGGCGAGGTCCACGTCGCGCGGCCCGACGCCGGCCATCGCGTACGCGGCGTCCGCCGCGCGCTTCATCGCGGGCCAGTGCGCGTAGTCCTCGTGCAGCGACGTGAGCTGGAAGCCGTCGAGCGCCTGCCCGGTGCCGCGGATCCACACGGGCGCGTCGGTGAGCGTGCGCGCGCGCGCTTCGGACGCGACGAGGACCGCCGCCGCGCCGTCGGTGATCGGCGAGCACATGAAGAGCCGCAGCGGGGTCGCGATCATCCGCGAGCACAGCACCTGGTCGAGCGTGGCGCCCTTGCTGAAATGCGCGTTCGGGTTCTTCGCCGCGTGGGTGTGGTTCTTCACGCCCACCAGCCCCAGCTGCTCCTCGGTGGTGCCGTACGCGGCCATGTGCCGTTGGGCGGCGAGCGCGAAGCACGGCGGCGCGGTGAGGCCGAACGCGGCCTCCCACTCGCGGTCGACGCCGGTGCCCATGTTCAGGATCGCCTCGTCGCCGGTCGGCTGGTTGAGCTTCTCCACGCCGACGACCATCACGAGGTCCGCGAGCCCCGCGGCGATGAACGCGTAGGCGTAGCGGATCCCGACGGTGCCCGAGGCGCACATGTGCTCGGTGCGCGCGCTGAGCGCGCGCGGCTTGATCCCGAGCGCCTCCGCCGCGAGCGAGGAGACGTGGCTCTGGAACGCCGTGCGCTCGGGCATGACCGAGCCCACGACGAGGCCGTCGACGTCCCTGGGCGTGAGGCCCGGCACGGAGTCGAAGCATGCCTTGCCCGCCTCCCAGATGAGGTCGCGGTAGCCGGCCTTGCGGACGCCGAACTTCGAGACCCCGGCCCCGACCAGCGCGACCTTCGGCCTGCCCACGCTCATCACACCCTCCTCACGCCACCAGCGAGAAGCCGCCGTCGACGAACAGCACCTGCCCCGTCACGTACGCGGCGTCGTCGGACGCGAGGAACGCGTAGACCGCCGCGATCTCCCGCGGCGCCGCGAGGCGCCCCATCGGGATCAGCTCCGCCACCGTGTCCTTCACGGCGGGGACGGCCGGGACCGCCGTCGTGCCGGGCGCCACGCAGTTCACGGTGACCGCGCACGGCGCATATTCGAGCGCCAGGCGGCGCGTGAGCGTGACGACCGCCGCGTCCGGGGCGGCCGCGGCCCCGCCGTTCACGGCGCCGACGAAGGTCGTGCTGATTACCCGGCCGGCGTTGCGGTCCCGCATACCTGGCATGATCGCATCCGCGCACAGGGCGGCGCCCTCCGCCGCCGCCGCCTCGTTGTCGCCGGCGTGGTTGACGAGGATGTCGATGCGGCCGAAGGTGTCCAGCGTCTCGCGCACCATCCGCTCGACGTGCACGCGGTTCGACACGTCGCCCAGCACGATCAGCGCGCGCCCGGCCTCGATGTCGACCACCTCGGTCGCCACGCGATCCAGGTGCCGCGAGACGATGTCGTTCAGCACCACGACCGCGCCCTCGCGCGCGAAGCGCAGCGCGATGGCGGCGCCGATCGGGCCGTCGGCCCCGGTGATCAGCGCGACCCTGCCGTCGAGGATCACGGCGCGAACGCCTGCCCGCGATCCCAGTCGAGGTCGCGTCCGATCACGAGCCGCAGGATCTCCGAGGTGCCGCCGCCGGGCAGCAGGAAGCGCGCGTCGCGGAAGTAGCGCTGCACCGGGTACTCGGTGGCGAGGCCGTACGAGGCGAAGATGCGCGCGGCTTCGTCCGTGACGCGCACCGCCATCTCCGAAGCGAAGAGCTTGGTCATCGCCGCCTCGCGCGTGACCGGCCGCCCGGCATCGAGCGCCGCGGCGGCTTGGTACGTCATCACGGTCGCCGCATGCAGGGAGGTCAGCATGTCGGCGAGCTTGAAGGCGATCGCCTGGTGCTCGACGATCGGCTTGCCGAATGCCTGCCGCTGGCGCGCGTACCCCAGCGCGGCGTCGTACGCGGCGCGCGCGAGGCCGACGGACAGCGCGGCGGTCATCACGCGGATCTCGGACAGGATCGTCCCGATCTTCTCCACCCCGCCCGTCTCGCCGCCGAGCACGTGCTCGTCCGGCACCTCCACGCCGTCGAGCACGATCTCGCCGGTCTCGGAGGCGCGGACCGCCATCTTCTCGATCTTCTTGCCGAGGCTGATCCCCGGCATCGCGGCGCGGTCGAGGAGGAACAGCGCGATGTTCTTCATGCCGCGCTCGCCGGACGTCTTGGCGGCGACCGTGAGCACGTCGGCCACCGGCGCGTTGGTGACCCAGGTCTTCGTCCCCGTGAGCACCCAGCGGTCGCCGCGCCGCTCCGCGCGCGTCGTGAGCCCCGCGAGGTCCGAGCCGGCGTTCGGCTCGGTGAGCGCGAACGTCGCGACTGTCTCGCCGCGCAGCGCGGGCACGAGGTAGCGCCGGCGCAGCGCCTCGCCCCCGTACTTGTAGATGAAGTACGTGCCCATCAGCGACTGCATCGCCGCGGCGGCCGCGAGCGACAATGACCCGCGCGCGAGCTCCTCCGCGAACAGGCAGTACGTCACGGTGTCGGCGTCGCCGCCGCCGTACGCCTCGGGATAGCGCAGCCCCAGGTAGCCGAGGGCGCCGAGGCGCGTGAAGAGCGCGCGCGGGAACTCCGCCCGCTCGTCGAGCTGGTCGGCGACCGGCACGACCTCGGCGTCGACGAAGCGCGCGACCGCGCGCCGGAACTCCTCCTGCTCCGCGGTGAACGCGATCACGGCGCCGGCGTCCGGCCCGCGCGCAGCGCCGCGGTGGCGGCCTCGTCGACGCGGAGGTCGCTGCCGTCGACGTGCAGGACGACGCCGTACTGCCCACGCGCCGCCTCGATCGACACGTAATCGTCGAGCACGTCGTCCAGGACGCGCGCGGGATCGCGCAGGAAGGGGTCGCCGTAGCCGCCCGCGCCCGACTGCTGGAAGGAGATCACGTCGCCGTAGGCGAACTCGCGCGACGCCTTGCCGGGGACGAGCTCGTCGCCGGCGCCGGGGTTCAGCACCGTGCGCCCGAGCGCGCCCGGCTCGCCGCCGAAGAGGCCATAGGGCGCAAAGCGCTGGCGGTCGGACAGGTTCGTGAGCTTGCCTTCGTCGGCGAGGAAGCGCATGTCCCGCCGGATGCCGGCGCCGCCGCGGAACGTCCCCGGGCCCGCGGAGTCGCGGATCAGCTCGAAGCGCTCGACCACGATGGGCTGGTTCGCTTCCTGCGACTCCACGGGGATGTTCGAGGCGTTGAAGGCCCACGACATCGCCTCGCAGCCGTCCTTCGTCGCGCGCGCGCCCGTGCCCGACAGCACCAGCTCGTAGGCGACGAACCGGCGCTGCTTCGCGCGGTCCCATCCGCCGAACGTCGGGTTGGCCATGTGCGAGGCGGCGGCGGCGACCCGCTCCGGGACCGCGCGCGCGAGCGCGCCGATGACGGCCTCGAACGTGCGGTAGCAGATGATCGCGCGCGGCCCCCCGCCCGCCGGCGGGCGCGGGTTGAGGAACGAGCCTTCGGGCGCGGAGATCGTCACCGGCGCCAGCGCGCCCTCGTTCATCGGCCCGAACGGATCCGTCAGGCACTTCACCGCCGCGTACGCGTACGAGCGCGTGTAGTTGATGTAGGAGTTCATGCCGGACGCGGTCTGCGGGCTCGAGCCGTCGTAGTCGATGTCCATGCGTTCGCCGTCCACCGTCACCGTCACGGCCACGCGCAGCGGCTCGGTGCCCGGGCCGCAGTCGTCCATGAAGTCCTCGAAGGTGTACACGCCGTCGGGAATCGTGCGGATCGCCGCCCGCAGGCTCGCTTCCGTGCGCGCGAGGATCTCCGCCATCGCGGTCGCGAGCGTGTCCCGCCCGTAGCGCGCGGCCAGCTCTTGCAGTCGCAGCTCGCCCACCCGCAAGGCGCTCCGCTGCGCGCGGAGGTCGCCGAGCACCTTGTCGGGCGTGCGCGTGTTGGCGGCGATGATCCCGACCACCGCGTCGTTCTCCCGGTACGCCGACCACACCTTCGTGGGCGGGATGCGCAGGCCTTCCTGGAAGTAGTCGAAGATCCCTTCGACGCCCTGGCTGCCCGGACGCTGCCCGCCGACGTCCGTGTGATGCAGGATGTTGACCGCGAAGCCGATCAGCGCGCCCTCGTGGAACGCGGGCTGCGTGATGAAGAAGTCCGGCAGGTGCCCCGAGCCGAGCAGCGGGTCGTTCAGCATGATCGCGTCGCCGGGCTTCAGCGTGTGCGCGGGGAACGCCGCGAGCGCGTTCTTCACCGCGAACGACATCGCGCCCATGTGCCCGGGGCTGTACGGGCCCTGCGCGACCATGCGCCCCGCCGCGTCGAACACCGCGACCGAGAAGTCCTGCCCCTCGCGCGCCTGCTCGGAGTACGCGGTCTTGTGCACGGTGGTGCCGATCTCGACGGCGATCGACTGCAGCGCGCCCCACACGACGCCGAGCGTGATGGGATCGAGGCCGGTCACCGGATGACCTCGAGGATCGGCTCGTCTTCCGTCCCGACCGGCGCGACCGTCACGATGAGGCTCGCGTACGCATCCACCGTGGCCGTCGTCCCGGGCGGCAGCACCGTCGTCGACTCCCGCTCTTCCACGATCGCGGGGCCTTCGACGATCGCGCCCTCGCTCAGGGTGTAGCGGTCGTAGACCGGCGTCTCCACGAAGCCGCCGCGCTCCGGGAAGTACGCGAGGCGACTGCCCTTGCGCGCGGTGCCGCCGCCCGCGGTCGCCTTCGCGAGCGTGACGCGCGGCGTGCCGGCCACGGCGGCGAGCTTCCACGTCACGATCTCGACCGGCTCGTGCGGTGCTGCGTAGCCGTAGCGCGCGGCGTAGATCTCGTCGAAGCTCGCGCGCACGCGCGCCAGCGCCGCCGCGTCGAGGCCGTCGGCGGGCACGGGCACCGTGAGCTCGTAGCCCTGCCCGACGTAGCGCGCGTCGACCGACCGCAGCACGCGCAGCTCGGACGTGACGGCGGACTGGCGCACCACGTCCAGCGCCTGCGCGGCCATGTCGGCGTACATCGCGTCGACGGCGGCGGGGTCGAGCGCGTCCAGGCGGCGCACGTACGTCCGCGCGACGTCGAAGCGCACCTCGGCCGCGAGCAGCCCGAGCGCCGCCGTGACGCCCGCGGCGGCGGGCAGGATCACGCGCGGGATGCCGAGCGCCTGCGCGAGCCGGCAGCCGTGCACGGGGCCGGAGCCGCCGAACGCCACGACCGTGAGCGCGCGCGGATCGCGGCCGCGCTCGATCGACACCACGCGCGTGGCCAGCTCCATGTTCGTGGTGACGATCGCGTGGATGCCCCAGGCGGCGTCCTCGACCTCGAGGCCGAGCGGCCGCGCCACTTTCTCTTCGATCGCGCGCCGCGCGGCCGCGACGTCCAGGGTCATCGCGCCGCCCGCGAAGTACGCGGGGTTGAGATAGCCGAGCACGAGGTTCGCGTCGGTCACCGTCGGCGCGTGCCCGCCGCGGCCGTAGCAGACCGGCCCCGGCGTGGACGACGCGCTCTCCGGGCCCACCGCGATCACGCCGAGCTTCGCCCGGGCGATCGAGCCGCCGCCGGCGCCGATCTCCACGAGGTCGATGGCCTGGATGTTCATGGGCAGCCCGCTGCCCGGCGCGTTGTTCACGCGGTGGAGCTCGAACGCGGTCGTCGTGAACGGCCGCCCGTGCTCGATGAGCGCGAGCTTCGCGGTGGTGCCGCCCATGTCGAAGGCGATCAGGTCGCGATGGCCGGCCAGTTCGCCGTACACGGCCGCCATCAACGCGCCCGCCGCGGGGCCGGACTCGATCATGCGCACGGGATAGCGCTCCATCGCGTCCGCGGTGGCCACGCCGCCGGACGACTGCATCACGAAGAGACGCCCGCGATAGCCGCGCCCGCGCAGCGCGCCCTGCAGGGCCTGGAGATAGTCGCGCACCGCCGACATCACGTACGCGTTCACCACGGTGGTCGACGTCCGCTCGTACTCGCGGAAGGTCGGCGAGACCTCGTGCGAGAGCGTCACCGCCACGTCCGGCGCCTCCTCCGCGACCAGCTCCCCGAGCCGCTTCTCGTGCGCAGGGTTGAGATAGGCGTGCAGCAGGCAGATCGCGAGCGTGGTCACCCCGCGCGCGGCGAGCGCGCGGATGGCGGCGCGCGCGTCCGCCTCGTCGAGCGGATCGCGGATCGAGCCGTCCGCGAGCACCCGCTCGCGCACCTCGCCGATGAACCGCCGCGCGATCAGCGGCGCCGGCTTCTCGATCTGGAGGTCGTAGACCTGGTAGCGCTTCTCGCGCCCGATCACGAGCACGTCGCGAAAGCCGCGCGTGGTGAGGAGCCCGATGCCGCGCGCCTTGCGCTCGATGACGATGTTGGAGCCGAGCGTGGTGCCGTGGACGAGCTGCGCGAGCTGGGCGAACCCCACGCCCGCGCGGGCGGCCAGCTCGTCGAGGCCGGCGAGGCACGCCTCGGACGGATCCGGATAGGTGGTGAGCCGCTTCGCCGTGTGCAGCTCGCCGGTGGACGACTGCAGGACGAAATCCGTGAACGTGCCCCCGACGTCGAAGCCGACGCGGTAGCTCACGGAGGTCTCCCTAGCGGCGGTCGGCCTGGGACAGGATCACGCGATAAGGATACCTGCGACCGGTCTGGTACGTGACCGCGTGCTCGAGGGGCTCCCCGTTGGCCGCGATGTACGTGCGCGCGAACAGCAGCAGCGGCGTCCGCGGCCGGAGCTGCAGCAGCTCCGCCACGTGGCGCGGGGCCAGCGCGGCATCCACCGTCTGCTCGAGGAACTTCGGCTCGAGGCCGAGGTGGCGCTCGATGAGGCCGACCAGCGAGGACTGCGAGACGTCCTCGTGGATGATCTTCTTGCCGAGCGCCTCGGGCACCCAGCCCGTCACGTGCTGGAACGGGCCGTTCTCGGAGTGCCGCACGCCGATCACGCGATAGGCGACGGCCCCGGGCGGGATCTTCAGGGACTGCGCGATGTTCGCCGGGACGCGCATCACGTCTTTCGAGACGACCTTGAACCAGTTCTCCTCCGCGAGCGCCATCATGTCGTCCACGGAGCCGATCACGCGCAGGCGCGGATCGCCCGTGACCGCGGTGGAGAAGGTACCGCGCCCGGCGTGCCGGTAGATCCGGCCCTCCTGGACGAGCACGTCCAGCGCCTGGCGGATCGTGGGACGGCTGACCTTGTATCGCGCGCACAGCGCGTGCTCCGACGCGATCTGCTCGCCCTCGCCGCGGAGCTCGCGGCGGATGTCCTCGGCGATCTGCAGATAGCGGGGTATGCCCTGGCGGAAGTTCACCCGTGGCCCTCCGGTGGTGGCTCTCGGACTGGTGCGGACTGTCAAGATGTCTAGACCAGATAACACCACCCGCGGAGGACCGTCAATCGGGACCCGGCCCGCTCCACCGGGACCCGGCCCGCTCCACCTGACCGTCAGGCGGCGCGCGGCGCGCGCACCGCCCTGCCGCCCGCCTCGCCGTCGCGGCTC
>Ga0194128_10003372_pt1 | contig 24660 bp, 21 predicted proteins | sample TA2KigCa65mmetaG_FD_148650 | JGI IMG/M metagenome (GOLD analysis project Ga0194128, IMG submission 148650) | Freshwater microbial communities from Lake Tanganyika, Tanzania - TA2015037 Kigoma Deep Cast 65m | ecosystem: Environmental > Aquatic > Freshwater > Lake | place: Tanzania: Lake... | reverse complement strand
GCATCGCTCGTGAGCAAGCTCGCGGTTTCTGCCCCGCCCAAGGGCCGAGACCCGATTGTGATCGAGGACAGCCAATCGACCGTGGCCGAGCGCGCGGCACGCGCGCACCGCGCCTTCGACACGGTGGCGAAGCAGATGCCGCGCGCCGTGTTCATCGACCGCGACGGCAATGAGGCGGCGGTCGTGGTCGAACTCGGCCGGGTCTCCGATGTGCTGGTGGTGGGTCGGCCCGGCGTCGATGAGCGCAAGCCAGAGCCCGCCTATGTCGGCGCCGCCATCTACGAGTCCGCGCGACCGATCATGGTGGTGCCGCCGAGCTGGCGGCCGGGCGAGTTCAGGCGTGCGCTGATCGCCTGGAACGGCAGCGCCCAGGCCGCCCGCGCGCTCGGCTATGCCATCCCCGTGCTTCGGCGCGTGCCGAACGTCACGGTGCTGAGTGTCGGCGCGGAAGAGTCGCGCGCGCCGACCGAGCCGGCGCTCCGCTATCTCGCGCGCCATGGCATCGAAGCGGGCTCCGCCACCTTCGACGCCGGCACCGGCTCCGCACGCGAGCGCGGCCGCACGCTCCTCCACCATGTCGGCGCGCTCGGCGCCGACCTCATGGTGATGGGTGCCTATGGCGAGGGCGGCGTGCTGAGCTTCCTTGGCCTTGGCGGCGCGACCGGCAAGATCATCACGGCGAGCAAGGTGCCGGTGCTGATGGCGCGCTAATGTCTAAGCTCAATGATCGTGACCGATCATCGAGCTGCCCTCAGGCGCCGGGCGCTCGCTCCGCTCGCTTGGCTTCCGCCGAATAAGCGGCGTCGTGTGCCCCGGCGCGCGCCAGAGCGCGCAACGCATTCGCGCCGGCCGAGGTGCAATGATCGAGGCTCACCACGCCTCGGTACATCACTCAGGCTCTCGCCTTTGAAACGGATGGGTCGAGCATGCTCCTGAAGGACAAAGTGGCGATCGTGACCGGCGCAAGCACCGGTCTCGGCAAGGCCGCTGCCATCGCGATGGCGCGCGAAGGCGCGGCGGTGATGCTGGCCGGTCTGAACACCGAGGCCGGCGAGGCTGTGCGCGAGGAGATTCGCCATGCCGGCGGCCGCGCGGTGTTTGAGCATGTCGATGTCGCCGAGCCCGAGGCGGTCGAGCGCATGGTCGCCCGCACCGTCGAGGCCTTCGGGCGGCTCGACCTCGCCTATAACAACGCCGGCATCGAGAGCCCGAGCTGTGCCACGCAGGAGCTCGACATCGACAAGGTCAAGCGTGCCTACGACATCAACGTGCACGGCGTGCTGCTCTCGATGAAATACGAGATCCCGCACATGCTGAAGGCGGGCGGCGGCGCCATCGTCAACGCGACATCGATCTGGGGCATCGACGCCTCGCCCGGGCGCGCCATCTACGTGTCAGCGAAACACGCCGTCAGCGGCCTGACCAAGACCGCGGCCCTTGAGCTGGCGGACAAGAACATCCGCGTCAACGCCGTGGCGCCCGGGCCGATCCTCACCCCCATGCTGCTGCGCGACTGGAAGGGTCAGGTCGACAAGGCAGCCGCGATCATCCCGATGGGCCGGGTCGGCCGCGCGGAGGAAGTGGCGGACGCGGTGGTGTGGCTCTGCTCGGAACGCGCGAGCTTCATCACCGGCATCATCCTGCCGATCGATGGCGGCGTCGCCGCGCGGATGGGCTGAGTCGGCGTCAGCGGCGGCCAACGCGGTCGGACCGACCGAGCGTGCCGTGCGCCATCTGGCTCAACAGATGCTCGACGTCGGCGGGGCATGCCTCGTCATAGTCGCGCATGACGCGATCGAGAATGGCTTTGCCATAGTCCGGCGTATCGGTCGGCCGCCCGGCCGCGACCGTCTCGCCATGGACCGCAAGCGCCGCGCGAAACGCCCGGAAATATTCGGGCGGCAGGCGCGCGCCCTCATAGAGTGTGCGCAGGTGCGCCAAGCGGCCACTCGAGAGGAACGCATGCGCGTCCGCGGCCGACACACCGGCGCGCATCGCCATGGCGGCCTCGAAGAAATCGATATCGCCCTTGAACAGCGCGCGCATCAGCAGCGTCGGCGTCAGTCGCCCGCCCTTCTGCAGGCTCTTCGCGAGCACGCCCGGGTCGAATTCTTCGCGCGGTGCCCGCGTGTCCTCGATCAGCGTGCGCTCGCCGGCGAGGCCAACGAGCTCGACGGCAAGGCCGGCCGGCAGAGCATGTCGCTGAATCAGCCGATCGCGCAGCGCGTCCGACACCAATTGGATCAGCCGTTCGATCACGCCAAGCGGCAAGGCCTGGCGCTCGACGATCAGGCCCTTCACGCCATCGTCGCGGCCGAAATCGTCCATGATCCTGCGATACGCCGCGTCCGAGATCGCCGCGCCGTCATTACCGAGCAGGGTCGCAATCACGTCGCGGTTTCCGGTATCGGCCAGCGCAGCGGAGATCGGTTCGCTCACATGTTGACGCCCGGCGACCGCGACCTGTTTCGCCTTGTTGCCGGCACCGATGATCGCGAGGAGATCGTCATCGGCCAGCGCGCCCGATGCACCGATGAACGGCACCGCGATCTCGTCGATGTCATCGGCGATGCGGCGCGCGAGCACCCCGGGCAGAAAGTCGCAATGCCGCACCTGATCGGCGAGCGCGCTGCGCACCTCGGTCTCGACGTCGCCGACGAGCTGCTCAAGAATCGTGAGCGCAATGGCGCGCTCGGCCTGGCTGAGCTCGATGGTCGAGAACAGCGTGCCGACATGGCCGGCTGCATCGGTGCGCGCCGCGGTCGAGCGGTCGCTCCGCAGGCGCTCAAGAATGCCGTTCAGCGTGGCAAGCGCATCGGCACGAGAGGTCGGCAACGGCTTCCCTCAACCATTCGAGGCCGCGCCCTTGAGCCGAGGCGCCGGCATCCCGTACCGATCCTATCATTACAAGTTTACGCAACATTAGCGTGTGAGCCGCGCCACCGGCCCCGGTTAATACTCTCTACAGATATTTCTTCGAGACCGCGGCGCCGACCGTGTATTTTGGGTCGACGAAATTGCCGAGCCTGACCTTGCCACACTGGCTCAGCATCATATAGGCGTCCCACTGGTCGTAGCCGTAATCGGCCGCCATCCAGCGGATCAGCTCGCGATAGGCGATGCGCGCCGCGTCCTCGAGCGGCCGGGTCGAGCCGATCGCCATGATGAAGTCGTCCGCCTCGAGCCGCGGCCACTCGATGGTCCAGCCCTTGATCAGGTCGACCGTGATCGTCGTCGTCGTTGGGTACTCGACCGCGGTGCCGCACACCTCGCCATCGCCCTGGCAGGCGTGCGCGTCGCCGATGAACAGCCGCCCACCCGGCGAGCGCACCGGCAAATAGGTGATCGTGCCCGGCCCCATGTCGGGCAGGTCCATGTTGCCGCCGTGATTGTCCGGCGTCAGCGAGTTGATCGAGTCAATCTCGGGCGAACATGAGAGCGTGCCGATGTGCGGCTTGTAGGGCAGCGTGATGCGCTCGCTCCAATAGACATGCTTCTCGTCGATGCGGATTTTCCTGACTTTCTCGGGCAGCGGCTGGTTGAGCGTCGCCGTGTAATAGGTGCCGGTGAGCGCGCCGAACTCGGCGATCATGCAGCACGTGCCACGCGGCTGCGGCCCGCGCGGCACCATGCTCTCGATGTGCACGGCGAGCACGTCGCCCTTCTCGGCACCGTCCACCATGATCGGCCCGCATTGCGGGTTGAGGAACGGCACGCGCAACACCTTCGAGGGCTTGTCCTGCTCGCTGGTGAGCCGCCCTTCAAACGCATCCTTGGTTTCAACCACCACGCGATCGCCCGGCCTGATGTGGAGCGTCGGCTTCGAATAGGGGCCGATCGTGTAGTGGAAGGTGCCCTGCTTCGCCTCGGTCAGCTCATGCGTCACGCCGGATGAGCCGCCGCCGACGCCGCGCGCATACATGATCGAGTTCTTGACCCAGGCGTTCGGATAGCTCCGCATTTCCATTTCCACGGCGAATCCCCCCTCGTCTTGTTATCTTCTAGGTCAGATCGGCTTGACGTCGACCGCGCTGCTGGTGCGCGCCGAGCGGATCACCGCCTCCATGACAGCGATCGCGCGCAAGGCCTCTTCCGGCGGCAGAGGAAACGCTGGCCCACCGGTGCAGGCGCGCGCGAACGCCTCGGCCTGGAGCCGGAGCGAATTGACCGGCGGCTCGATCGGAAACGGCTCGCGCGCGGGCGCGCCGCTCTTCTGAAACGCCACCTGCTCCTCGTCGATGCCGGCATAGACGCTGGCCTTCGCGCCATAGAGGTTGAGCATGGTCACATCGGCCGCCGCGATGCTGCCGCCGATATAGCCGGTCGCGCCCGAGGCGAGCTCGACCAGCATCGAGGTCGTGTCCTCGATCGGCAGAGGCGCGGCGCGATGCTTGCTCCGCGCGCCGACCACGCGCTCGATCGGCCCGAGCAGAAAGTGGAAGGCGTCGATCATGTGGATCAGCGTCGCGGTCATCGCGCCCGCCGGCGCCTCGGCCGGATCGGCGCGCCAATAGCCTTTCTTGAACTCCATCGCGCCCGGATAGGAGAACTGCCCCTCGGCGTGCAGGATGGTGCCGAGCGCGCCCTGATCGACCAGGCTCTTCACCGCCTTCAAGGGACTGGTGAAGCGCCGGTTGAGACCGACCGCGAGCACGACGCCGGCCTTGCGCGCCTCCTCGATCGCGCTCCGACCGCTCTCTACCGTGATCGACAGGGGCTTCTCGACCAGCACGTGCTTGCCGGCGCGCGCGGCCGCCACAATCTGCGGCACGTGCCGCGAATGCGGCGTGGTCACGAGCAGCGCATCGATCGACTTGTCGCGCAGCACATCGTCAAAGCGCACCACCGGCCGCGCGCCGAAGCGCTCGGCATAGCTCTTCATCGCCGCGCTGTCATACGCCGCGTCACCGCAATCATTGTGACAGGCCTCGATGCGCAGGAGCTCAGAGCCCTCGATCGCGCTCGCATGCATGCCGCTCCACCAGCCGAGCCCGATCGCCGCCACCCGCAACATCGCTCCCCTCCCCCAAGGTCTTGGTCCCACTATGGCGAGGGTGACGGGCAAACGGCAAGCGGCCTCGGCACGGGCCGAAGCCGCCGAGAAACGAAGGCACCGATCGCGAGTTGACTAGGAAACGCGCGATCAATCGTCGCCGAGGACGCCGCCGAGCAGCACGGCCGCGATCGCGCCGCCGATCAGCACGGCCATCAGACCGCCTTGATCCAGGCCGCTATTGTCACTGGCCTCATCGTGATGATCGCTCGGCCGGTCGTAATCGTAGTCGCGATCGCGATTGCCGTCGCAATCACGCGACCAGCAGCGATCATCGTGCCGACCACGGCCACCACGATCATGACGGCCATCGTCGACGTCGCCGCCATCGTCATAGCCGCCATAATCATAATCATAGCCATCATCGTCGCGGCCGTAGTCGTAGTCGCCGTTGTCGCGCCCGTACCGGCCATCGGATTCGTGCTCATCATGCGGGCCGCGGCGGTCGTGCGGATCGTGGGTCCAGTCCTTGCCGAAATTGGTGCGGCTCGCGGCCTTGAGCACCGGCGCCTCCGCCGCCACCAGCGCGCGCTCGACCCCAGGCTTCTGCGCGAGCGCCGCCGCCCCGGCCACGGCCTCGGAAACCGTGCCGAGACACAGCGCTGCCATGGCGATGCCGGCCACCGCGGAACGAAACCCAACCGTCTTGATCATCATTGGCTCCTTGAAGGCCCGACGGGTGTTCTATGGCTCCGTCGGCCCGCACAGGATTCACGCTGGCGCCGGCCCAATCCTGCGCCGCCGGAACCACGCCGCGATCAAGTGCGCGTGATGAGCCCCAGGCAAAACGGCGGGCGGAGCGGCGCTTTGCCGCCCGGCCCGCCGCTTGCGGGAAAACAAGTTCACTTCAACCCTCAGGTGCCGGGCGCTCGCTCCGCTCGCTTGTGTCATCGCGCCTTGGTACTACTCGCCGGCCACCGCCGCGGCCGCGTCCACGCTGGTCGTGTCGGTCGAGGCGGTGTCGGTGCCGTCGGTCGAGCCATCGGTGCCGTCGGAGCCATCCACGGTGCCATCGCCGTCACCGTCACCGTCGCCGTCACCCTCGCCTTCAGCGTTGGCCGCCGCCACCGCCGCAACCGCGCTGTTGATATTGGCGTTGGCGACCGCGGTCGCGCTGGCATTGTCGGCCGAGCTGGCGCTCTTGTTGGCCTGAGCGTGCGAGGGCGCATTGGGCGTGGCCGAACCGTCCGAACCGTCGCCATCGCCGGCGCTGGCCGAGCCCTGACCAGCATTGCCGCTATTGCCGCCATTGCCGTTGCCGGGGCCACCGTCACCACCCCCGCCATTGCCGCCGTTGCCACCACCATTGCCGCCACCATTGCCGCCGCCATTGCCGCCGCCATTGCCACCCTTGGCCTCGGCCTTCGGGATGACCAGGTCGGCGACAGCGATTGTGGCAAGACCGCCGATCGCGATCGCCACGGCGAGCAAGCTCGCCGTCGCCGCGCGCGCAAGGGGGGAATGTGTGTGCCGAGCCTTCCTGCGGGCCATGAGAGGTTTCTCCTGTGTTTACGATTGTTGCACACGGCCGGACACGGTCGGGCAGACTCCGGCGGATAGGAAACACCTTGCCGTCGGTTTTTTTCCAAATCCTTTCGTATCGCGGTTATCGAGCAAGGGCGACCGCGCCGACCACCCCGCTGCCCAGCCTTCGCCTCACGCTGGCGTCATCGTTTCGGCGCCATTTGGCGACCAGCGCCGGTGGCCTCGCCGGTAACCGAGTTTCGTCGCGCCCGCAACCAGGCGGCGAGCGAACGTGCGTGTCCCTCGCCTCTTCGTTTGACGGGCTTAACCACCCATCTCGTTGCTTCGCAACAGACCACGATGGATCGCCCGCCTCTTGGTGAACAGGCGCCACCTCCGGACGGGCGAAATCGGCGCTCCGATTGACCAGCTTCGACAAGCCATTCTTATGCGGTGTTGGCGCTATTTACACGGAACACTTTATCAGCGACCGCGCACGATATCGGTGCGCGGACTGGAGGTCCGCCATGTTCCGGGATCTGGCGTCACGCGCCGCGAGCGTAAGCGTGTCGGCCGCTGCGACCGGTGATGGCAACGGCAATGGCTTCGGTGGCGGGGCCGGTTGCGGCGGAGCGCGACGACGATGGAGCACGTCATCGAGGACAGCTTCGGCGGCATCGTCGCCTTCGGCGCCGATGGGCGCATCGAAACCGCCAATGCCGCGGCCTGCCGCCGGTCTGGCCATGACCGCGCCGGTCGCCAGGGGCGGCTCGCCGACTATCTCACGCGCCTCGACCTGATCATTCTCGATGAGCTCGGCTATCTGCCCTTCGCACAGACCGGCGGGCAGCTACTCTTCCATCTGGTCAGCCGGCTTCTATGAGCGTACCTCGATCATCGTCAGCACCAATCTCGCCTTCGGCGAGTGGCCGAGCGGGTTCTGCGACGCCAAGATGACCAATGCGCTGCTCGATCGGCTCACCCATCATGGCGAGATCATCGAGACCGGCAACGACCGCTCGCGCTTCAAGAACCGAGCCTGATCGCGCTATCCCGCCTCGGAGAGCGCCCTCCGGCGATGCGTTGCGCTACGCCTACCCCAGGGGAAAGCAGGTTTGGTTTCGAGCTGCTCACTCAAAGCCTGAACCCATCCGGCGGAGACATAGTAGAGAACCAGTCAAACTTGACTGGCGTCGAAATCCGTAAATACTTGAATTTGTTGGCGTCCCCAAGGGGATTCGAACCCCTGTTTGCGGCGTGAGAGGCCGCCGTCCTAGGCCTCTAGACGATGGGGACGTCCGGGCGCGGAGGCATGGGTGATAGCCCAGGACCGCCCCAAAAGCAATGACCGAGGCGGCGACGCCCGCGGTTTCACCGAACCTTAGCACCTCGGGCGGTCTAATCGCCGCGCGCGACGTGCCGCGCTTCACCGAGGCCGCCCCCATGAGACCCCACATCGCCCACCGCTCAGAAAATCTGCGCCGCGCGCTTCGTGTCGCGTTGGCGCTCGCCTGCGCGCTCGGCGCGTTCCAGATGGCCGGCTGCCAGGTGACGCAGCGCCTCAACACCGAGATGAAAGAGGCGGTCAATGCCCAGCTCGACGAGGTCTTCGGCGACAAGAACCTGCCCACCGATCAGCGCCTGGTGAGCGAGGCGGCGGTCGCGATCGACCGGGGCGAGTATCTCGAGGCCGAGACGCTGCTCGAGGCCGCGCTGCAGGTCAACCCGTCGAGCGCGGCGGCGAAGCTCAATCTCGCGGCGGTCTATGAAGCGACCGACCGTGAGCAAAAAGCCGCTGACCTTTATGCCAGCCTGGTGCGGCCGGCCGGCGATGCGCCGGTCGCGGTCGAGGGCGATGAACGCCTGAGCGATTCCGATGCCGCGCGTATCGCGGCCTTCCGCCTGGAGCGCCTGCGCAATCCGCGCTGGCAGCAGAGCGCGCGCATCGCGCCCGAGGGCGAGGCGAGCACAACCTGGTCGCTCGAGGCCGGGCGCGCGGCTCGCATGTCACACCAAGGCTCGGCCGCGAACATGAGCCATGTCGAGCTGACCTCGGCGAGCGCGGACGAGCCGGCCGAAGAAAAGGCCGCCACCACGGGAGCCGAGGTGACGCTGAAGAAGCCGGTCGAGGTGACGCTCGCAACGTACAAGACCGAGCCGGCCGCGACCTCGGGCTCCGCCGCACTCTGGATCAAGCACGAGACGCTGTTCGGCGAGCTCACACCCAAGATCACGCCGGTCGAACTCGGCAAAAGCAAAGGCAAAGCGTTCCGGCTCTCGACCGGCCCGTTCAAATCGGCGCGCGAAGCCTACGAGTTCTGCGAGAAGCTGCAGGCGCAAAAAGTCTACTGCGTCATCGCCGGCTGAGCTTCTCCGCAAGCCTCAAGAATCCATCGACCTCGGCGTCCGACATGTCGTGGCGGGTGACGAGGCGGATAGTCGGGCTGTCGGCCCAGGGTTCGGGCCAGCCATAGAAGAGCGCGCCCGCCGCCTTCAGCCCATCGATCACCACGCGTGGCAGAGTCACGAACACCTCGTTCGCCTCGGTCGGCGCCGCGAGCGAGGCGCCGGGAAAGGCCGCGAGCCCTTCCGACAAGCGACGCGCGAGCTGATTGGCACGGCGCGCGAGCTGCAACCACAAATCATCCGTGATCAGCGAGTCCAGCTGCGCCGCGAAGAAGCGCATCTTCGACATCAGCTGGCCGGCGCGCTTGTGCTTGAAGGCCAGATCCTCGGCCAGCTCGGTGCGGAATAGGACGATCGCCTCGACCGCAAGCGCGCCATTCTTGGTTCCGCCGAAGGAGAGCGCGTCGACCCCGGCGCGCCACGTGATGTCGGCCGGCGCGCAGCCGAGCGAGGCGACGGCGTTTGCAAAGCGCGCGCCGTCCATGTGCACCGCGAGGCCGCCCTTGCGCGCGCTTTCGGACAGCGCCGCGACCTCGGCCGGCGTATAGACCGTGCCCCACTCGGTCGATTGGGTCAGGCTCAGGGCAGCCGGCTGCGCGCAATGCACGAAGCCTTTGCCAGAGAGCATGAGCGCGGCCTCGAGCGTCTTCGGCACGATCTTGCCGTGTTCGCCCTCGAGGCCCACAAGGCGTGCGCCGCCGGCGAAGAATTCCGGCGCACCGCACTCCTCATTGTTCACGTGCGCGCCTTGGTGCGCGTAGATCACGCCATAGGACGGCGTCATCACCGAAAGCGCGAGCGCGTTCGCGACTGAGCCGCTCGCGACCGGAAACACGCGCACGCTCTTGCCGAACAGCCGCGTGAATTTTTCGTCCAGGCGCAAACTGATCTCATCGCCGCCATAGGAGCCAGCGGTGCCGTGATTGGCGCGCGTAATCGCCTCCATCACCGCCGGCGCCACGGTCGCGATGTTGTCGCTGCGGAAGTCCACGTCAGATCCCAATGCTGGAAACGAGAAGTCCTGGGCCCCATCCTTCGACAGACTCAGGATGAGGCGCTTGTCCGGTAGTCTTCATCCTGAGCTTGCCGAAGCATGAGGGCCGAAGGTCAGCGCGCGGTGGCATGGTCGACCAGTCCTAGCGGCGCGCGCGCGACGGTGCACGTCGCGCCTCTCCCGCGAGGCGGAGATCAATCGCGCGAAACACCCGGCCGCTCGGCCTCACCTGATGCGCCGTTGCGGCGCGCGCCTCGCCCTTCTGCACCGACACAATGACCCAGGCGAACTCGGGCTCGAACGCGGACGCAAGATCGGTCGATGACGGCAAGGCCGGATGATCGGGGTGCGAATGATAGTGACCGATGATCGCCTCGTCCGTGCCCCGCAACGCGCGCTCCACCTTGAAGCGGACCACCGGATCGACCTCGAAGCGATCGCGCCGTCGCTCGGCCGCGACATTGTCGCTCGGCTCGATGCGCCCGGCCTTGGCGACGCCCCGTGTTACCCTGCCGACGATCAAGCCGCAGGCCTCTTCGGGATACGACGCCTCGGCATGGCCGACGATCGCGGCGAGCTGATGCGGCGTCAGCACGAGCGTGCTCAGTTGTTTAGGGACTGGCGCCTTCGAGCGCGACATGGCCGATTACCGTGCCCTTGCGCAGATCGATGATGACGATGCGCTCGCCCGCTTCGGGCACGCGCACGGTAAGCACGAGGCGATCCTCGCTTGTCTGCATCGCGCCGACCGTGCTGCCCTTGGGCAAACCGAGGCTCTGCAGATGCGCACCGACATTCACCACCGCCGGCTGTCCGGTCTCGGTCGTCGCGCTCGCGACAACCGGCGCCGCCTCGCCTTCCGCCTCGCGCTTGCCGAGTTTCTGGATCACCATATAACCGAGCCCGACCAACCCGATGACGATGAGCACGCCCATCACGATGACAGCGACCTTGAGAGCCGGGATCATGCGATTGGGATCGTTCATGGCGGTCTGGGACATGGTGTGATGGCGCGTGGTGGACGGGTGATCCGGCTCGAGGCCGAGGCGATTCCGGCGGCGCAGCGCCTCGATCGCACCTTGGCGGACGCGGTGCCGGAGCTTTCGCGCAGCCGCCTCAAGAAGCTGATCGAGGACGGCCGGGTCCGGATCGGCGGCGAGACCATAGCGGAGCCCTCCCACCGGGTCAAACCGGGGCGGGCGATCGAGATCGATGTGCCGCCGGCGGACGAAGACGGCGCGCCGGCGGGCGAGGCGCACGCGCTCCGCGTCATCTACGAGGACGACGACATCATCGTCATCGACAAGCCGCCGGGCATGGCGGTGCACCCGGCCCCGGGCACGCCCTCGGGCACCCTCGTGAACGCGCTGATCGCCCATTGCGGCGAGAGCCTGTCAGGGATTGGTGGCATTAAGCGGCCCGGCATCGTGCATCGGCTCGACAAAGAAACCAGCGGGCTCATCGTCGCCGCGAAGCACGATCGGGCGCATGCCGGCCTCGCGGCACAATTCGCCGACCGCTCCTTGAGCCGCACCTATGTCGCGCTCGTCTGGGGCGTGCCCTCGCCGGCCTGGGGCGAGATCCGCGGCAATATCGGCCGCAGCACGCGCGACCGGAAGAAGATGGCGCTGCTGCGCAAGGGCGGCCGCCCCGCCCTCACCTTTTACAAGCTGCTCAAGGCGCTCGGCGGCGGCACGGCCGCGCTCATCGAGTGCAAGCTCGCGACCGGGCGGACGCATCAGATTCGCGTGCACCTTTCAGGGCGCGGCCACCCGGTGATCGGCGATCCGCTCTATGGCGGCCAACGCAAGCCACCGAACGCGCTCAACGACGAGCAGCGCGCGGCGGTCGCGGGCTTTCGCCGGCAGGCCCTGCACGCGACCACGTTGACACTCGTTCATCCGATGACCGGCGAGACCATGAGCTTTGACACGCCCCCGCCGGAGGACTTCCAGGCGCTTTTGGCGATGCTGGAGGCGAAGGCGTAGGAATTGACGCCATCATCCTCGCCCCCTTTGAGATCGTCATCCCGGGGGACGGTCAAGCGCGGCGAGACCGTCAACCCGGGAACCATCGCGCAGCAAGACAGGCGTTCGCGGCGCTGGATTCCGGGTCGCAAGTCTCGCACGGCGACGATCTGCGATCGTCGGCTCGCCTAGCGCCCGGAATGACGAACAGAACGCGGGCGGGCCGTTTTCGCTCCCAGCCCCGTCAGCGCGGGATGAACGGCTTGAACTGCTTGCCGAGGGTGAGGCCCTGGCGCTGATAGGACGAGCCGATGCGCTGGCCATAGAGCTTGTCGGGCTTCGCGATCAGCGGCTCGTACGAAAGACGCCCGACGATCTGGCCCTCTTCGACCAGGAACGGCACCTCGTGCGAGCGCACCTCGAGCACCGCCTTGCTGCCGGCGCCGCCGGTCTCGGCGAGGCCAAAGCCGGGATCGAAGAAGCCGGCATAGTGCACGCGGAACTCGCCGACCAGCGTGTCATAGGCGAGCATCTCGGCCGCGTGATCGGCCGGCACCACGACGGATTCCTTGGAGGCGAGGATGTAGAAGTCCTCGGGGTCGAGCACCACGCCGCCGCCCGCCTTGGCATAGACCGGGTCCCAGAACTCCTCGGGCTCATAGGCGCCGATGCGATCGACATCGATCACCGAGGTATTGCGCTTGGCCTTGAAGCCGATGAGGCCGCCGGCGCCATCGCCCTTCACGTCGATGGTGAAGGGCAGCCCGCGCTTCAAGCCATCGCGCCCAAGCTCGGCATCGATCAGCGGCACTTGTTCGTGCAGGCGACGCAGCGCCGCTTCGCTCGCGGTCGGCGTGCCGCGCCGGACGCGCAGCTGCATCAGGCGCGAGCCGGTCTGCACGCGGATCGAAAACGTGCGCGGCGAAACCTCGGCCCAGAGCGGGCCCTTATAGCCCTCGCGCACCCGGTCGAACTCCTTGCCGCCATCGGTGACGAGGCGCGCGAAGGTGTCGAGCCGCCCGGTCGAGCTCTTCGGGTTCGCCACGGCAGACGTGCGCCTGCGGAACTCGACGCTCTCCAAGAGCTGCACGAGATAGACGCAACCGCGCTCCAGAACCGCGCCGCCCTCGAGCCCGAGGCGATACATGCTGAGCCCGGCGATCTTCTGCCCGACCGTCTGGCGCTCGCCGGGGAGGAAGCTCGCGCGCACCCGATAGGCGACCGCGCCGACGCGCAAATCGATGCTCGCCGGCTGAATCTGCTCCTCGCCGATCGGCTCGCTCGACATCACCTCGCCATTCGCGATCGCCTCACGCAGCGACTGCGACGGCAAAATGCCGGTCGAACGCTCGGCCTCGACCGGATCGGGGGAAGAATCGGGGGTTGGGAACATCGACAGGACCGATGATGGCATTCTCGGGTCTCCGCGGCGGCCATGCAATGGCGCCGGGTCGGAACTCTTGGATGATGGCGACCGAATCCGGCGCGCGCCTTCTGGTTCGCGCCAGCTCGGGCGCAGTGTAGCGGATCGCGCGAGAGAAATTCAATCGGTTGTGGTCTACAATGCCGGCACCCACAAACTGTACGATCGCGCAGGACGAATGTGGCGCCTTTCGCTTGACAAGCGCGACCTCGCCATCCCACTCTGCAAGCTAGAGAAACAGCGCCAAGCGGCGCGGCCGACCTGAGTCATCAGGACTCCGGCCCTGAGAACGATCGCCGGCCCCTTGGCCGGCCCAAGCAAAGACCACCAGAGAGAGCAGGTCATGGCGTCTCAGCTTCCCGCCCTCGGTGATGATCGGGGCGTCACGCGCTATTTGCGCGAGATCCGCCAGTTCCCGATGCTGGAGGAATCGGAGGAGTTCATGCTCGCCAAGCGCTGGCGCGAGCATGGCGACACCGAGGCCGCGCATCGGCTGGTGACCAGCCACCTCCGCCTGGTCGCCAAGATCGCGATGGGCTATCGCGGCTATGGCCTGCCGGTTTCCGAGTTGATCTCGGAGGGCAATGTCGGCCTGATGCAGGCCGTCAAGCGCTTCGACCCCGATCGCGGCTTTCGTTTGGCCACCTATGCGATGTGGTGGATCCGGGCGTCGATCCAGGAGTATGTGCTGCACTCTTGGTCGCTGGTGAAGCTTGGCACCACGGCGGCGCAGAAGAAGCTGTTCTTCAACCTGCGCAAGGCCAAGCACCAGATCAAGGCGATCGAGGATGGCGATCTCTCGCCCGAGCAGGCGAGGCAGATCTCGGCCGCGCTCGGCGTGACCGAGGAAGAGGTGGTGGAGATGAACCGCCGCCTCTCAGGCCCCGATCGCTCGCTCAACGCGCCGCTGAAGGACGACAGCGGCAGCGAATGGCAGGATTGGCTGGTCGACCCCGCGGACGATCAGGAGACGAGTTTTGGCGAGAGCGAGGAGCTGAGCCACCGGCGGAAGCTGCTCGCGAACGCGATGGGCGTGTTGAACGCGCGCGAGCGCCGCGTCATCGAGGCTCGGCAGTTGGCCGATGAAGCGGCCACGCTCGAGACGCTCTCGGTCGAGATGGGCGTGTCGCGCGAGCGGGTGCGCCAGATCGAGGCGCGCGCGCTGCAGAAGCTCGAGAAGTCCGTGCGCACCGCCACCCTCGCCGAGCGCGAGGGCGAGGATGCGGCGCGGCTCAAGCGCCTGCCCGCCCGCGCCAAGTAAGCGTTGCGCCTGACCGCTGGGGTCGCCTTATCAGGTAGGCTTGGCCTTCGGCGCCATTCCCGGACGGGACGCTGGCGCGACGGATTTTTTCCCCTCGTCCGCCTCTTCGTCCTCGGCCGCCGCCGGGCCGATCACGCCGGGCCATTGCGCGACAAGCTCGTCGCGTGCCACCTCGGCCGCCCGGCGCCGTTGGCTGTAGATGAACTCGAGCACGTTGCTCACGACCATCGGCACGAGCCAGACCAGCACCCATCCGGCCATGGCAAAGCCGTACATCGTCATCCAATTCGATGGATTGCCGACGATCGCGAAACCGGCATCGAGCGAGAAACTTCCGCCAAGAAGAGGGCGGCACGCCAGGAGGACGCCCGCGGCGTTCATGGTCGCAACCGAGATCAGCAAGTGCTTGCCGCGGCGCTCGTCCGTCAAATAGGCGACCAGGGTCGGCAGAAATCCGCCATAGAGCAGCAGGAAGATTGGCAGGGCGTACATGGCGAGCGCGCCACCGATGCCTGAGAGGCCAAGCGCGGCCAGCAGGATCTTGCCCTTGCCATTCGACGCCGATTGGGACGCGGTCTGAGCCGGCGCCGCGCCGGGTTTAGTCTGGGGCTTGGCTTGGGGCTTTGATCGCGTGCTCACAGGCGGCTCCCGAGCAGCGCCACGAAACAGGCAACGACGAAGACGGCCGTGCCGAGCCCGGCGGCAATCCGCCGGCCGAAATGGCCTGCGATTTGGGCGCGCTTGATGTGGGCGCGCGCCAGCGCGTCGATCTGCTGGCCGAGCGCGTGGTAGCGGTTGGCGGCGCTGCGAAATTCATCTTCATCGGCGCGAAACTCGCGTGGATCGAGCAGGGCTTCCAGCAGCGCCGCCAAATCACCCTCCTGCGCCTTCTGCTTGAGGGCGCGGATCAGCCGCTGCCGCCGTCCCTTGTTGCGCAGACCCTCGAGAGAAGGAACCACACGCTCGAGCAACCAGCGCGCCAGATTCGGCGTTGGCTTCGCGTCACTTTGAATCTGAAACATGGCGAGCATGGCGAGATCGGTGATCGCCTCGCTCGGTCCGGTTCTCATCGCGAAGCTCTTTGCGCGCGCCTTCTTCAATAGATCGGCCTCGAGGCGCGCCGAGACATAGGCAGGGGCGTGACGATCGAGCGGTCGTTGGGCGAACACCTGCACGGTGCTTGCATAGCGATCGAGCACCGCGAGAAAGCGATGCACGCCGATCGGTAATTGCTCGCGCACGATCGGGCTCAGGCACGGCAGCTCGCTCTCGAGCTCGTAGAGGCAGCGCTCGATGCCGGCCTCGGGCTGCTTCGAGCGGAGATGACCGCGGAGCGACTGGTGCACCGCCTCGAGCGCCTTTTGGGCCGCCGGCGCATTCGGGCCCCGGAGCGCCAGGGTCGGCAGACCGAGCGTCAGCATGGTGGTGATCGACTTCTGCGCTTCTTCGTCCTCGGCAAGAACGGCTTGGGCCAGCGCAGGCCCAAAGCCATCGAGCATGATCGAGAGGCCTCGGAAGCGCACCGGGCCGACCGGATCCAAGAGACAGCAGACGCGGGCGACCTGATCTTCATCGATCGTGCGCCGACCGCGCGCGAGCTCATCCGCACGACCGATATGCTTTTCGATCTCATCCGCGATGTCGTGCTCGCCGAGGCTCGAGCGCAGCCAGCGAACGAGCTGGCCCTTTTGCAAGTCCTGCCGCGCCGCATCGACGTTCTGCGCGAACAGATGGGCGATGCCACGCGGCTGGGTCGCGCCCTTGCCGTGCACCGAATAGGGCCGGGTGCCATCGCGCGGGCGCACAACCGCCGGCGCGTTGGCACGCGGGTTGAGCAGCCAGGTGCGCACCTCTTCGATCGTCCAACGCCGCCCGGCATCGTCAATCAAAAGGCCAGCGAGCAGCTCGCGCAGCGCGCCGATGCAGTGAACATGACTTGCGAGCGCCTCGAACGAGCCGCGCTCCATGCGCAGCAGAAGACGTGTCGTGGGATCGGGCTTTTCGGTGGTCGGCGGCGACAGCAGCTCGGCCAGGGTGGCGCCAACCGCAAAGAGGTCGACCGCGTCGCTACCCTCCCCTCGCCCCTGAAGCGAAGCGCCGGCACGCTCGATCGGCTCATAGTCGCTGGCTTGATCGTGCCCTGGCGGCGCGCTGTAGCACTCGCCGAGAATGATTGATTCCTTGCGCTCATCGGCCCAGAACAGATTGGACGGCCTGATCGCGCGGTGCCTGACGCCATGGCCGTGCAGGCCACTCAGGCCATCGAGCAGGCCAGGCAAAACGACCGTGCGCACCAATTGATCGTCGAGCGGGGCGCTCCTCACCGAAAGGCGCGGGCCCGGTGGTCGCTCGAGCACGAGCACCGCCGCGCGCTTGCCACCCTTGACCGTATAGGGTCCGAGTGCGTGGAGCTGCAACAGCGCGGGGTGGCGGATTTCGAGGGCCGCGTGCGCCGCGGCACCACGCCAGGCCGTGCCGGGCGACACGACCAGACCATAGAGCGAGGCACGGCTGTTCTCGCGATCGCGCGCCTCATACGCCTCGGCGCGCGGCGAATTGAGCGCCGGCACGGGCGCATCGAGATCAATCTCGAAGCGGCCGTCGATCAGCTCGACATTGCTCGCGCTTTTCGCCCTGTCGCTCATCTGACCCGCTTGGACCCATGCACAAGGGCGCCGACCGGCAAAAGCTGGTCGACCCCACCCCTAGTCCTAGCGCGGGATGTCTAATCAATGCTTAAGGAAGGCGGGTCGCGGCGACGATCAGGCGGTGAACGGATCACGCACCAGGATGGTGTCCTCGCGCTCGGGGCTGGTTGAGAGCAGCGCAACCGGCGCCTCGATCAGCTCCTCGATGCGGCGGATGTACTTCACGGCGGTCGCCGGCAATTGCGCCCAGGAGCGCGCGCCGCGCGTGCTTTCCTGCCAGCCGTCGAACGTCTCATAGACCGGCTGCACCGCCGCCTGGCCCGCGACCGAGGGCGGCAGGTAATCAACGGTCTCGCCGTCGATGGCATAGCCGACACAGACCTTGATCTCGCGCATGCCATCGAGCACGTCGAGCTTGGTGAGCGCGATGCCGTTGATGCCACCGATGGTGATCGCCTGACGCACCATGACGGCATCGAACCAGCCGCAGCGGCGCTTGCGCCCGGTCACGACGCCGAACTCCTTGCCGCGCGCGCCGAGGCCCTCGCCGATCTCGTCGGTAAGCTCGGTCGGGAACGGGCCGCTGCCGACGCGCGTGGTATAGGCCTTGACGATGCCGAGCACGAAGCCGACCTGGCCTGGCCCGCAGCCGGCGCCGGCCGCCGCCTGGCCCGCGACGGTGTTGGACGAGGTAACGAACGGATAGGTGCCGTGATCGATGTCGAGCATGGCGCCTTGCGCGCCTTCGAACAGCACGCGCTTGCCCTCGCGCCGCGCCTGATCCAGCAGCCGCCAGACCGGCGCGGCATAAGGCAGAATCCGGGGCGCGATCTCGAGCAGGGCGTCGAGCAGGCCGGCGCGATCGGCATCCGCGATGCCGAGCCCGCGCCGGAGCGCGTTGTGATGCTGCAGCAGCGCATCGAGCCGCGCATCGAGCGCCGCGCGCTCGCGCAGATCGCACAGCCTGATCGCGCGCCGCCCAACCTTGTCCTCATAGGCCGGGCCGATGCCGCGGCCCGTGGTGCCGAGCTTGGCCTCGCCCCGCGCCGCCTCGCGCCCGAGATCGAGCTCGCGATGAACCGGCAAAATCAGGCAGGCATTCTCGGCGACCGAGAGACTTTCGGCTGTCACCGTCACGCCCTTCGCCTTGATCGCCTCGATCTCCTTCAGAAGCGCCCAAGGGTCGACGACGACGCCATTGCCGACGATCGAGCGCTTGTTCGGCCGCGCGACGCCCGAGGGCAGCAGCGAGAGCCGATATTCCGTGCCGTCGATCACGAGCGTATGGCCGGCATTGTGGCCGCCCTGAAAACGCACCACGACATCGGCGCGCTGCGAGAGCCAATCGACGATCTTGCCCTTGCCCTCGTCGCCCCACTGGGCGCCGACCACCGCGACATTACCCACGACGCGTCTCCCCTGCCCCGACGCTCCGTGGCGCGCCGTTCTTCAGGACGAAGCCGCAGCCGAGCCGGCGCGCCTCGCCCTCTTCGTCGGTCGCGGGCGCGAGGCCCGCGACCGTGACATAGCCTTCCGCGCGAAAACGTTGCCCGTCCGCCGCCGGCGTGCCGTGCGGCAGAAACAGGCGCTTGACATCGCGCGGCCCGCCGACCGCGCGTACCAGCGTGTCCATGAAGAGCGTGCAACCGGTCGCGGTCTCGCCCGCGCCATTACCATCGATGCGATAGCGCCCGCCGCGCCCGAGCTCAGCCTTCAATGCGATATCGAACACGCTGAAGCTCAAACCCGTCTGATACTCGAAGCCGCGATGCTCGACCGGATCGATGGTGAGCGCGAGCCCGGGGCGTTCGTTGAGTAGCCGGCCCGCGACCGCCTCGAGCGCGGCGGCCTCGTGGCGCGCAACCGTCGGCAGCGTGACGGCGGTCAGCCGTTCGACCGCACGCTCGGCCGGCCCGGTCGCCGTCATCAGCGCCTCGAAGGTGGCTGCCGCCTTGCCCGCCCAGCGCGACACCTCGGCCGCATCCTTGCTGTCGAGCCCATCGCGCAGGCGACGGCGCGTCTCTGGGTCGAGCTTCAGGCTCGCGAGCAGTGAGGTGACCAGCGTCGGCGCGTTCAGGTCAACCGAGACCGCCTCGATACCAAGCGCGGACAGGCCCTCGAGCGCGACCAGAATCACCTCGGCATCGGCCGCCGGGCCATCGGCCCCGATCAGCTCATAGCCGACCTGGCCGAACTGCCGCTTGGGGCGCAACTCGCTGCCCTTCACGCGCAGGATATCCTCGGCGTAGGAGAGGCGGAGCGGACGGGGGCTGCGCGCGAGCCGGCTCTGCGCGATGCGCGCGACTTGGGGTGTCACGTCCGAGCGCACCGCCATCATGCGCTGCGAGATCGGGTCCATCAGGCGGAAGGTCTGCTGCGCCAAGGCCGCGCCAGTGCCGCTGAGCAAACCCTCCTCGAACTCGACGAAAGGCGGCCGCACCCGCTCATAGCCGTGCCCTGCGAATACAGCAAGCAGCCGCGTCGCGAGCTCCGCCTCATGGGCGGCGTCGGGCGGCAGCACGTCCTTCAGGCCGGCCGGGAGCAGCGAGCGGGGTTGAGCGTCGTTCATGGCGGGCGGGAGTTTACACAGTCAGAGGACAGAATACAGGGATCAGGAATCAATCCGATCCCTGATTCCCGATCCCTGTCCTCTGCTTACAGCTTCAGCGCCCGCACCTGGACGATGTTGGGCAGCGCGCGCAGCTGATCGAGCACAGGCTCGGGCACGGGGCCGTCGACGCTGATCAGCGCGATCGCGTCGCCGCCCGGCGCCGCGCGGCCGAGATGGAAGGTCGCGATATTGATGCCGGCATCGCCGATCGCCTTGCCGAGCGCGCCGATCATGCCGGGCTTGTCGTTGTTGGTGACGTAGAGCATGTGGGGCGTCAGCTCGGCCTCGACATGAATGCCCTTGATCTCGATGATGCGCGGCTTGTCGCCCGCGAACAACGTGCCGGCGACGCTGCGCGTCTGGCGTTCGGTGGTCACGGTCAGGCGGATCATCGTCATATAGTCCTCGGCCTGCTCGCGCTTGACCTCGCGAATGTCGATGCCGCGCTCGCGCGCAACGATCGGCGCGTTGACCATATTGACCGAAGACATCAAGGGCTGCAGCAGGCCCTGCAGCACGACCGCGGTGAGCGGCCGCGTGTTCACCGTCGCGGCGTCGCCCTCATATTCGATGGTCGCGGCCTTGAGCCCGGTCTCGGTGAGCTGGCCTGCGAAGCTGCCGAGCTGCTCGGCAAGCTTCATATAGGGCTTCAGGCGCGGCATCTCATCGGCGCTCACAGACGGCATGTTGAGCGCGTTGGTGACGGCGCCGGCGAGCAGATAGTCGCTCATCTGCTCGGCCACCTGGATCGCGACGTTCTCCTGCGCCTCCGAGGTCGAGGCACCGAGATGCGGCGTGCAGATCACCTGCTCCATGGCGAACAAGGGATTGTCCTTGGCCGGCTCGACCGCGAAGACATCGAGCGCCGCGCCGGCGACCTGGCCGCTCTCGATCGCCGCCTTCAGCGCCGCCTCATCGATCAGGCCGCCGCGCGCCGCGTTGATGATGCGCACGCCCTTCTTGGTCTTGGCCAGCGCCTTGGCGTCGAGCACATGGCGCGTCTCATCGGTCAGCGGCACGTGCAGCGTGATGAAATCGGCACGCGCGAGCAGCGCCTCCAAGGTCACCTTCTCGACATGCAGATCGGCCGCGCGCTCCGGCGACAAATAAGGGTCGAAGGAGATCACCTTCATGCGCAAGCCGCGCCCGAGCGACGCCACGATGGAACCGATATTGCCGCAGCCGATGACGCCGAGCGTCTTGCCGAACAGCTCGACGCCCATGAAGCGGTTCTTCTCCCACTTGCTTGCGCGGGTCGAGCGATCGGCCGAGGGAAGCTGGCGCGCCAGCGCCATCATCAGCGCGACCGCGTGCTCGGCGGTGGTGATCGAGTTGCCGAAGGGCGTGTTCATGACGACGATGCCGCGCGCGGTCGCGGCCGGCAGATCGACATTGTCGATGCCGACGCCGGCGCGCCCGACGACCCTCAACTGGTCGGCCGCGGCCAGCACGTCCTTCGTCACCTTGGTCGCGGAGCGCACGGCGAGGCCGTCGATCCCTTTGAGCGCATGCTTCAGCGCGTCGGGCGCAAGGCCGACCTTCTCCACCACGTCGACGCCGCGCGAGCGGAAGATCTCAACCGCGCGCGGGCTCAGTTGATCCGCGATCAGCACCTTCGGCACGGCACGCTCCTATGCTGACTTCACGCTCTCGAAGGCCCAGTCGAGCCACGGAAACACGGCCTCGAGGTCGGCGGCCTCGACCGTTGTGCCGGCCCAGAGCCGCAAGCCCGGCGGCGCCTCGCGATAGGCGCCGAAGTCGTAACCGGCGCCTTCCTTCTCGACCAGCGCGACCAGCTTCTTCATAGCCTCGGCGCGCCCCTTCTCGTCGAGCGCGATGAACCAGGGGTCGACCACCTTGAGACACACCGAGGTGAGCGAGCGCACGCGCGGGTCAGAAGCGAGGAAATCGATCCATGGCGCCTGCGACACCCAGCGCTCGATCGCCCGATAATTCGCCAAAGTGCGCGCGCGCACGGCCGCGGCACCGCCGATCGAGTCCATCCACTTCAGCGCATCGAGCGCGTCCTCGACACAGAGCATCGAGATCGTGTTGATCACCTCGCCCTCGAAGATCCCCTCGTTGAGCTTGCCTCCCTTGGTGAGGCGGAAGATTTTCGGGATCGGCCAGGACGGTGTGTGGCTCTCGAGCCGCGCGACCGCGCGTGGAGACAGGATCAGCATGCCGAAGCCGGCCTCACCACCCATCACCTTCTGCCAGGAATAGGTCGTGGCATCGAGCTTCGACCACGGGAGATCGTAGGCGAACGCGGCCGAGGTCGCATCGCAGATGGTGAGGCCCTCGCGATCGTCCCTGATCCACGCGCCGTCGGGCACGCGCACGCCGGACGTCGTGCCGTTCCACACGAATACGACATCACGCGCGAAATCGACCGTGGTGAGATCAGGCAGCGCGCCATAGGGCGCCTTGATGACGCGGTTGTCCTTGAGCTTCAGCTCCTTCTGCACGTCGCTCACCCAGCCCTCGCCGAAGCTCTCCCAGGTCAGGAGGTCAACGCCGCGCGGACCCAAGAGCGACCAGAGCGCGAGCTCGACCGCGCCCGTGTCCGACGCCGGCACGATGCCGATGCGCCAGTCCTTGGGCACATTGAGCAGCGCGCGCGAACGGTCGATCACCTCCTTGAGCTTGGCCTTGGAAGGGGTCGCGCGATGCGAGCGGCCGAGCGGCGCGCCCGCGAGCACGGCCGGCGACCAGCCCGGGTGCTTGGCGCACGGTCCGGGGGAAAAGCACGGATTGGCCGGCCGACGGGTCGGTTTCATGGCGCGCGACCTTCTCAAGGATTGGTCAAGGAACGATGAGCGCGGAGTGCGGCTCCAAGCGGGCTCGCGGCGCGGATATTAGGTTTCGATGTTGCAGTGCGTCAATGCGATGCAACATCGCATCGAGGCGGCGCCTGCGCGGCGCCCCGACGACACTCACCCTCATGCTTCGACAAGGCCGGCATGAGGCACTATGGTGCGCGCGCCGTCCTGAGCCGTTCGAGGGACGAAGCCTCAGGGAGACCGCCGCTCATGACCACGCTCAGCCGCGCCCAGCTCGTCGATCTGGTCGAGAACCGCTATTTCGGCAATGTCGACGCCAAGCGGCTCGAGCCGGCGCTCGCCTGCTTCCGGCCGGACGCGACGCTCGGCATACAGACCGCGGGCGTGTTCCACACCGGCGAGGCCGCCATCCGGCGCATGTTCACCGACTTCTTCGCCGCGACCCAGACGATCTATCACGGCGACTACAGCCACATCGTCGATGTCGAGACCCAGTCGATCGCCTCGCAGTTCGTGGCGCGAAACACCTACGCCGACGGGCGCACGGCCGAGATGCGCAACTGCAATTTCTTCGTGCTCCGGGACGGCAAGTTCCAGCGCGTCACGATCTACATGAGCGGCGCGAATCCGTTGGTTTAGGGCGCGGGCTTCACACAACGTCATCCCGGCCGCGCAGCGAGCCGGGATCGGGATCCATTGGTACACGTGCGCGAAACAATGGATTCCTGCTTACGCGGGAATGACGGAAAGGGTGATGCCGCCATCTTGTTGATCGTCATCCTCTGGCGCGCCCTCGGCGCGACCAGGGGATCCACGGTGCAGCGTACGTGGGACGATGGATTCAATGGTCGGCGCGGACGCCGCCATGGAATGACGAACGAAGCGCGTTAGGCGCGCTTCCGCTCCCGCGCGTAGATCCCCGCCGCGAGCCCGAGCCCGATCGCGGGGCAGACCAGCATCGTCCACCAGGCATCCGCCCAGCTGCCGAGCCCGCCGACCACGGCGGCCAAGAGCGGCGGGCCCGCGAGCATGCCAACCGCCGCGCCCTGCAGGATGATGCCGTTCGCCATCGCCATGAGTGACGCTTTTGGCGCATGCACGGCGGCGCCCGAGAACGCGGCCGCCGGAAGAAGGCCGCTCCCTGCGCTGAAGATGATCGCGAGCGGGATCTTGCCGTCATCCGGCATGAACGAGCCAAGGATGAGCGCACCCGTCACCGCCATGATGATCATGACCGCCGCGATCAGCAGCCAGCGCGGAACGCCGCGGTGAAGCAGCCACGCGCCCGCGACATTGCCGACCACGTTGACCGCGACCACGAGCGCGGAGAAGAGCGCCGCCGCGAGGCCCGAGCGCCCCTGCGTCTCGGTCAGGAAGGTCGGCAACCAGGCCGCGATCGCGAACCACTGCACGGTGAACAACACGAACGAGCCGGCATAGAGCCAGAGCACGGTGCGCGACACGGTGGCGCGTGCGCCGGCCCAGTCGAGCAGCGCGTTGGCAGCGCGCGCAGGCTGATCGGGCCAGCGCCGCCTCGAGGTGCCCGCGAAGGCAAGCACGGCGACCGCGACCGTCGCCGCCGCACCGACTAGCCACATACCGCGCCAGCCAATGGCGGGGAGCAGCGCCGGCGCCAGCACCATCGAGAGCGCCATGCCGGCCGGCATGTAGGCGCTCCAGATGCCGAGCGCGAGGTCGCGATCCTCCTCGGTCGCGGCGTCGACCGTGAGCTTGGGTGCCGCGACCGCGATCGCCGCAAAGCCGAAGCCCTCGATCACCCTGAGCGCCAGCAGCATGCCGCCGCTGCCTGAGGCTGCGCCGATGGCACCGCCGATCGCGAGCACGGCAAGGCCCGCGAGCAGCAGCATGCGCTCGCCGATCCGCCCGCCGGCAAAGCCGGTGAGTGCGCCCATGACCGCGCCGAAGGCGAAGAAGATCGAGGCGAGCCAGCCCGCGGTGACGCGATCCAGCGTGAACTCGTCCGAGATGAGGCCGATTGCCGGCGGCACCTTGCCGACCGCGACGCCAATCATCACGCCGGCGGCGATGC
>Ga0194128_10003370_pt1 | contig 24669 bp, 24 predicted proteins | sample TA2KigCa65mmetaG_FD_148650 | JGI IMG/M metagenome (GOLD analysis project Ga0194128, IMG submission 148650) | Freshwater microbial communities from Lake Tanganyika, Tanzania - TA2015037 Kigoma Deep Cast 65m | ecosystem: Environmental > Aquatic > Freshwater > Lake | place: Tanzania: Lake... | reverse complement strand
AGATCGGTCCATGTTTCGCATCGGGCGTGGACAGTAGTGCGGGGTCCGTGTCTACACTTGACCGTACGGTCTAGTTGCCGGCGGGTGCCGGCTGGCACTCCAGGAGGTCTCAATGCCCACCGCGGTCATCGTCGACGCCGTCCGCACGCCCCTCGGCCGCCGCAACGGCAAGCTGTCGGGCGTCCACCCGGTCGACCTCGCCTCCCACACGCTGCGGGCGCTGATCGAGCGCACCGGCGTGGACCCGGCACTGGTCGACGACGTGCTGATGGGCTGCGTCATGCAGGTCGGGGACCAGGCGGTCAACGTCGGGCGCAACGCGGCCCTCGCCGCCGGCTTCCCGGAGACCGTCGTCGGCACGACGATCGACCGGCAGTGCGGCTCCTCGCAACAGGCCGCGCACTTCGCGGCGCAGGGTGTGATGGCCGGCGCGTACGACATCGTGATCGCCGCGGGCGTCGAGAACATGACCCGGGTCCCGATGGGTGCCTCGTTCCTCCAGGGCTCGATGCCCTTCGGTCCGATGATGATCGAGCGCTACCCCAACCTCGTGCCCCAGGGCATCTCGGCCGAGCTCATCGCAGAGAAGTGGGGCATCAGCCGCGAGGACAACGATCGGCTCTCGGTGCAGTCGCACCAACGGGCCGCGAAGGCCACCGCGGAGGGGCGGTTCGACAACGAGATCGTGCCGATCGAGGTGACCACCGACGACGGTACCGAGCTCATGAAGGCCGACGAGGGCATCCGGCCCGACTCTTCGATGGAGACGCTGGCCAAGCTCAAGCCCGCGTTCAAGCCCGACGGCGTGGTGACCGCGGCCAATTCGAGCCAGATCACCGACGGATCGGCCGCCATCATGATCATGAGCGAGGAGAAGGCGAGCGAGCTCGGGCTCACGCCGCGGGCGCGGTTCCACGCGTTCGCGCTCGCGGGCGTGGACCCGGTGCTCATGCTGACCGGCCCGATTCCGGCGACGAGCAAGGTGCTCGACCGCTCCGGGATGGCCCTTGACCAGATCGATCTCGTTGAGATCAACGAGGCGTTCGCTCCGGTCGTGCTCGCATGGGAGAGGGAGCATCACCCCGACATGGAGAAGGTCAACCCGAACGGTGGCGCGATAGCGTTGGGGCACCCACTTGGCTGCTCGGGTGCGCGGCTCATGACGACGTTGCTGAACGAGCTCGAGCGCACCGGTGGCCGCTACGGCCTCCAGACCATGTGCGAGGGCGGCGGGATGGCGAACGCCACGATCATCGAGCGGCTCGGCTAGCTCCACCGCGACGCGACCCAGGTCGGCGGGTGAGCCTCTGGTTGAGCATCCCGATCGCGGTCGCTGTCGCGATCGGGATCTACCTGCTCGGGGTCAAAGTCGTGCGGGTGCTGATGACCGCCCCGCCGCCGGAGGAGCCCGACGTCTCCGCGTTGCGACCCGTCGAGCTGCGCTACCGCTGCATGGTGTGCGGGGCCGAGGTCACGATGACCGCGACGCCCGGCGACGACGACCCGGAGCCGCCGCGGCACTGCCGCGAGGACATGACCCTCGTCGGTGAAGGCTGAGGTGGGTACCGGTCAGCGCATGCCGAACGCACGCCGGAGCGGTGGGACGCTGCGGATGACGTAGCGGTCCGCGAGGAGGATCAGCAGCGCGGAGATGCCCCAGAGCGGGTAGAGCAGCCCGAGGACGACCGCGACGACCAGCACGGACTTGGGGGTGCGCACGTCGTTCGGGCGCCGGGGCAGGCCCGCCTTCCCGCTCGGACGTCGCTTCCACCACATCACGATGGCGGTGGTCGCCATCCAGAGGATCAGCAGGCAGCCCGCGGTCATGAGGATCCGCGAGACGACGCCGAACTGGGTGCCCATGTGGGTCTGCACGCCGAGCTCGGTCGTCCACTGCAGTGCTCCCCAGGTGGCGGCGGTGCTGTGCGCGATCGTCCTCCCGCTGAACTGGTCGAGGTAGAGCGCGCCCTGGTTGCTCATCCGGCCGGGCCAGGGGTTGAACACGGCGAACGCCCCGTATCTGGGTTCGTCCGGGTCCTCGAGCACGTCGGCCGGCATGTTGATCGTGAATCCGGGCTTCATGCCCTCGTCGGTCGCGGCGGTGGCGATCAGGTCGAGCGATGCGAGCTTCGTGGGTGGCCCGTCTCCGCCGCCGGCCGCTTCCTCGCCGGAACCCGTGCCGTGGTGCGGGCTGCTCGGATCCGAGGCGGGTACCTCCTCCTGGTTGGTTGCCCACGGGATCCGGTTCCCGACGCGGTCGAGGTCGCCGACCGTCGGGACTGCAGACGTCGGGCCCTCCCACTCCCAGAAGCTCGGCTTCTCGTTGGGGGTGACCTCGGTTGCGACCGTCGCCCAGTTCGAGCCCCAGTAGGAGGACCAGGGCATGCCGCTCATCACGAAGAACACGATCAAGCCGGCCAGGAGCACTCCTCCGACTGCGTGGAGGTCGCGCCAGCGGGCACGGCCGGGCTTGCCGAGTCGGGGCTTGATCAGCGCCTTGCCGGTGCCGCGCTTGCGCGGCCACCAGAGGTACACACCCGTGAGCGCCATCGTGAGTCCCCAGACCGCGGCGATCTCCAGAGCGATCTCGGTGACGGGAACCTCGGCGAGGATCGGCTCGCCGTCGTGGAGCAGTCCCGCGAGCATCGGGAGCTTCACGGTGACGGTCTCGTTGTTGAGGAAGCCGTGCAGGCGGTTGGCCAGGCCCACGATGTCGTCGCCCGGCTTCGACGAACCCAGAACCTCTCCGGAGTGGGGGTCGACGAACACGTCGCGAAACGAACCATCGGCTGCAGTCCCGCTGAACACCGTCGAGTGCTCGCCGTCACGGGGTGGAGTGACCGAGGCGATCTCGAATCCGTCGTACGCATCCTCGACCTCGGCGCGTTGGTCGTCCAGAGAGACCGAGCGAGAGGACGAGGGGACGGTTCGCCAGTCGTCCTGGAACAGGTCCTGGATCGGCTGCGTGTAGAGGATGAACAGCCCCGTCAGCGCGAACAGGACGAGCAGCGGCATGGACAGCATGCCGGCGTAGAAGTGGGTCCGCCACAGCGAGCGCCAGCGACGGCTGGCCTGCGCGCCCGGTTGCTCCGGAGACTCCCAGCCTTGCGTGTCGTCTTCCGTTTGCCCCATGCGCACGACAGTCGTCGCGGCACGGACCTGAGTTCCCGGACTGGCCCACGACGCGGCAGTGACCTCCCATCGTCCACAGGTTTGCCCACAGGCTGTGGGGAACGACAGGCGTGTGATTCGCCCGGGCAGGCGCGGTCGACTGGTTTGGCCTGCCCTAGCGGTACATCGGGGCAACGATGAAGCCGAGGGTGATCTCTCCGAGGCCGAGCAGCAGGTAGCTGTTCTGCTGGGCCCCGGGCAGGAGGCCCATGTAGTTCGCGACCACCACGATGATCCCGACCGCGAACAAGCTGAACATGAGCGTCGGGACCCACGGCGGGCTCCCCGCCTGTTTCTTGGGCGGCGGCGGCGTGTAGCGGGAGCGCTTCGACTTCGAGACCGGCACGGAAAGAGACGTTACCGGCCCGGGGACAGCGAGACGTAGCCGCCATGCGATGGCCGCGGCCGCAATGGTTGGCGGCGAAGTCGACCGGAGACGTGGAGTGCGGTCCGGTACGGTGCGAGGCGATGGGTGCTCGGGTGCTCGTGATCGACAATTACGATTCCTTCGTCTACAACCTCGTCCAGTACCTCGGCGAGCTCGGCGCGGAACCCCTGGTGCACCGCCATGACGCGATCTCCCTGGAGGAGATGCGCGCGCTGGAGCCTGACGCGGTGCTGATCTCGCCGGGCCCGGGGCGACCGGAGGACGCCGGTTTGTCCAATGACGCGGTCGGCGTGTTCGGCGAGCACGGCGTGCCGGTGCTCGGCGTGTGCCTCGGTCATCAGTGCATCGGGGCCCACTACGGCGGCGAGGTCGTACGAGCCGAGCGGGTGATGCACGGCAAGACCTCGGAGGTCCACCACCGTGGGATCGGCGTGTTCGCGGGGCTCCCCGACCCGCTTAGCGCGACCCGATACCACTCGCTCGTGGTGGCTCGCAACTCGGTGCCCGACTGCCTCGAGATCACCGCGGAGACCGACGACGGGATCGTGATGGGCCTGCGTCACCGCGAGCACCCGATCGAGGGCGTGCAGTTCCATCCCGAGGCGATCCTCACCGAGGGCGGCCACGACCTCCTACGCAGCTTCCTCGCCCTCGCGCCGACCGCCACCCGCCCCTGACCCGATCCTGACTCGCCCCCGGATTGTGCGGAGAAGAGCGGAGAAGAGCGGCGAGCGCTCCTTCTGCATCAATCCCGGCGGGGATGGTGGGTGGCGCGGGCGGCTGGCAGTCAGGGGAGGTGGGCGGTGTTGCGCGTGACCTGTGCGAGGCCGTCGGCAACCAGCGACGCCAGCGCCTCGGCGTCGAGCTCGCCTGCCGGTACCCGTGCCTGCGCGCGCAGCCGGGCCAGCACCTTTCCCCGTCGTTGCCGGAACGATCCCGCGAACGCACCTTGACGGGCGCGCCGCTCCCCGTCGAGCGGGCCTCGGGTCGCGCAGCGTCGCCGCAGCGGGCAGGCGGCGCACTCAGGGCCGCGCGCGCGGCACACCAACGCACCGAGGTCCATCAGTGCGAGGAGCCGGTCGCGGCCGCGCAGGCCTCGTCCGACGAGCACGGCAGCCTGCTCCGCCTCGCGCTCGGTACTGCGCCGCCCGATCACGCGCTCGACCACCCGACGCACGTTCACCTCCACCGCGGGGACGTCGGCGTCGTCGCACTGGGCTGCCAGCGCGGCCGCGGTGTAGCGCCCGACCCCGGGGAGTGAGCGCAGGTTCACGGGCCAACCCTGCTCGGTGATCAGGCGCGCCGACTCCCACAGCCAACGGGCCCGCCGCGGGTAGCCGAGGTGCCCCCACTCGGTGATCACCGTGCCCAGGCCCACCCCCGCCATGGCGGCCGGCGACGGGTAGCGGGCCATGAACGTCGGCCAGACGTCGCGCACCCGCGCTGCCTGGGTCTGGGCCAGCATCACCTCGGACACCAGCACCGCCCAGCGGTCCCGAGTCCGGCGCCACGGCAGGTCGTGGCGGCCGTGCTCCGCGTACCAGACGGCCAGCGGGGCCGCCCGGGTCATGTCGTGGTCGTCGTCGTGCCGGTACCGGTGCCGACGGTGATCGTGACCGTCGATCCCCGCCCGGCGCTCGTGCCCCCCGCGGGGTTCTGAGAGATCACCCGCCCGTTGTTGGCCTCGGTCGAGGGCACCTGCACGACGGTCACGTCGAAGCCGGCATTCGTGAGCGTGTTGCTCGCCGGCCCTTGGAACTGGCCCACCACGTTCGGCACGTTGACCAGCTCCGGTCCGGTCGACACGACGATGCGGACCGTCGCGCCGTTCGGGGCCGACTGGTTCCCTGCAGGAATAGTGCTGATGACGATGCCGCTCGCCACGGTGCTGCTCGCGGCCGTGGTCTTCTGCACGACGAACCCGACGCGCGCGAGATTCTGGGTCGCGTCGAACTCGTCCTGCCCGACCACGTTGGGCACGGTGACTGGCGCGGGGCCGACCGACACGACGACCGTGACGTTGGCGCCCTTTGCCACGCGGGTTCCCGCCGGCGGGTCGGTGCGGATGACCCGACCCATGTCGATCTCGTCGCTCGCATTCTCGGTGGGTACCGGGACGAGGCCCGCGTCAATGAGCGTCCGGGCCGCGTCCTCGTAGAGGTCGTTCTCGAGATCGGGGAGCTTCACCTTGCCGACGCCGCTGCTCACCACGAGTTCGATGGTCTCGCCGTCGGCAACCTTCACGCCAGCGGAGGGGTCCTGGCGCACGACGAACCCCTCGGCCACGGTGTCGTTCGCCTTGTGGATGACGTCGACTTCGAGCCCCTGCTTCTCCAGCGTCGCGATCGCGACGGCCTCCTCCTTGCCCACCACGTCGGTCACGACGACCGTGCCACCGCCGTCACCACCGCCGAGCTGGGAGACGACGAGGAACCCGATGACCGCGACGAGCACCGCCAACAGAGCGATGACCGCGACGAGCGGTCCCCTCCGGGGCTTCTTCGACGGGGCCGTGGCGGCACCCGCCGCGCTCATCATGGGCAGCGCGCTGGTGCGTGTCGCGTCGCCCACGGCCGCGACCTGCGCGGTCATCGCGCCACCGATCACCGCCTGCCCGCCCCGGAAGCGCAGCAGGTCCTCGCGCAGGTCGTCGGCTGACTGGTAGCGACCGAGCGGGTCCTTTTGGAGACAGGTCGTTACGACGCGCTCAAGCTGTGCGGGGATTGCGGGCACGCTCCCGGTCAGCGACGGCACCGGCTCGCGCACGTGCTTGTACGCCACCGAGACCGGGTTGTCACCCGTGAACGGCGGCGTCCCCGTGAGCATCTCGTAGAGCACCACGCCGAGGGAGTACACGTCGGAGCGCCCGTCAACCGGGAGTCCCTGGGCCTGCTCGGGGGAGAAGTACGTAGCGGTGCCCATCACTGCGCCCGTACGCGTGAGTCCCTCGGATCCGCCCTCGGCTCTTGCGATCCCGAAGTCGGTGACCTTGACCTGCCCGCCCGGCGTGAGTAGCACGTTGCCGGGCTTCACGTCGCGGTGCACCACTCCCGCTTTGTGCGCGAACGACAGCGCGGCCGCGATCTCACCGCCGATGTCGGCGGCCTGCGCCGGCGCGACTCGTTCCTGGGCCCGGATGAGGTCGCGCACGGTGCTGCCCTCGACGTACTCCATCACGATGAACGAGGTGCCGTGCTCCTGGCCCCAGTCGTACACCGAGACGATGTTGGGGTGGTTCAGGTTGGCCGCTGCCTGGGCCTCGAGCCGGAACCGCTCCACGAACGCGGGGTCGCGCGAGAGCTCCGCCGACAGCACCTTCAGCGCGACCGGGCGATCGAGCTTCGTGTCGCGGGCGAGCAGGACCTCCGCCATGCCGCCGCGGGCGATCTCGCGCACGACCTCGTAGCGGTTGGCGTAGACCTGGGGATCGACCATGGGGCTCCGGGCAGGTTAACCGGCCGGTCCCGCGCCGACGGGGCGGGAAGGTGGACGGGGTTCAGACACCGAGCAGGAGGCGCAGCATCCGGGTGGCGATGGGTGCAGCGACCCTCCCGCCGGTGGCGGTGTCGCCGCTCACCCCACCGTTCTCCACGATCACCGCGACGGCGTAGCGAGGCGCCTCGGCCGGGGCGAAGGCGACGAACCACGCGTGCGGCTTGCAGCCCTCGCAGGTCTGGGCGGTTCCGGTCTTGCCGGCCACCGCGACCCCGTCGATCTGCGCCGCGGTCCCGGTGCCCCGCTCGACGACCTGGACCATGTAGTCGCGGATCGTGGCGGCGGTGGCCGCGGGCATCGCCGTCTTCCAGGCCCTCGCCGGGATGGTTCGCAGCGTGCGCCCCTCGTCGTCGGTGACCTCGGCCCCCACGTGCGGGCGCATCACCGTGCCGCCGGTGGCGACCGCTCCCGCGACCATCGCCATCTGCAGCGGGGTGGTGGCCACCTCACCTTGGCCGATGCCCGCGAGGGCGAACGACGGCTTGTTGGTCGCGAACGTGCCCGGAAGCGGCCCGGTGCTCGCGACCGCGCCGGGATCCAAGTCGATGGGGGGAGCGGCGTAGACGCCGAAGCCCTGCATGCGCAGCGGGAACTGCTCGCCGAGCTCGAAGCCGAGCCGAGCGAATGCGGTGTTGCACGAGTTGACGAACACCTCCTCGAGGTTGCCTCCGCAGCTTCGGCCGCCGAAGTTGGAGATCGACTGGCTGGCTTGGGGCGGGGTGAAGGAGCGCTCGCTCGGGAACTCGCGCTCAGGCGTTGCGATCCCGGTGTCGAGCGCGGCCTCGGTGGTGACGATCTTGAACGTCGAACCCGGTGGGTAGCGCTCACGGTAGGTGCGGGGTAGAGCGGGGTTGTCGGGTGCCGCAGCGAGCAGGTTGAAGTACGCCTGCACCTCGCGGTGCTTGTGGCTCGCGAGTGGCTGAGGGTCAAAGCTCGGGGTGGAGTACATCGCGACGATGGCGCCCGTCGCGGGCTCGAGCACCACTACCGATCCCTTCTGGCCGCCGAGCGCGTCCTTGGCGAGCTGCTGCGCGTCGCTGCGGAGGCTGAGCACCACATTGGCCGATCGCTCCTTGCCGAGCAGGAGCTCGCCCAGGTCCTTCAGCTTCAGCGACTTCAGGTCGCGTCCCGACAGCACGTCGTTGTACGCCTTCTCGACGCCGGTGCTGCCGACCCAGATCGACTGGTAGCCCACCGTCTGGGCGAAGAGCTCCCCCAGCGGGTAGAGGCGCTGGCGTTCGTACTCGTCGTCGACCGGCACCGAGCGCGCGACCACCTTGCCGTCGGCGCTCAGGATCTCGCCGCGAGGTCCGGTGAAGTCGCGCAGAAACGTGCGCGTGTTCCGGGGGTCGTCGGCGAGGTGCTCGGCGTCGATCACCTGGAGCCAGGTGAGCTGCGCGGCCAGCACCACCATCAGCACCACGGCGCCGAGGCCGACGTGACGGATCTGCGCGTTCATGCCTGCACGGACTCCACGGCCTGGCGGGCCGCGACCTGTTCCGCCTCGGCCTCCGCCTCGGCGGCGCTCTCGTCGGAGATGCGCAGCAGCAGTGCGAGGATCACGAAGTTCGCGACGAGCGACGACCCACCGTAGGAGACGAACGGCAGCGTCACGCCGGTCAGCGGGATCACGCGCGTCACGCCGCCGACGATCACGAACGTCTGCACTCCGAGGATCGTGGCGAGGCCCGCGGCGAAGAGCTTGGGGAACGGACGCATCGCCTGGATCGCGACCCGGAACGCGCTGCCGACGAGGAGCAGGAACCCGATGAGCACCGCCATCGTGCCGAGCAGGCCAAGCTCCTCTCCGATCGCGGCGAAGATGAAGTCGGTGGTCGCGACCGGGATCACATCGGGTCGGCCGAGTCCGAGTCCGGTGCCGGCGAACCCGCCGCTGCCGAACGCAAAGAGGCTCTGGGTGAGCTGGTAGCCGCGGAACTCGACGTCCTGCCAGGGGTTCAGCCAGATGTCGAAGCGGCTCTGCACGTGTGAGAACGCGTTGTACGCGAACAGGGCCGCCGCGCCGAAGAGGCCGACGCCAACGGCTACGTAGCCGGCGCGCCCCGTCGCGACGTAGAGCATCGCGACGAACACCGCGAAGAACAGGAGGGACGAGCCGAGGTCCTTCTGCTGAACCATGATCATGATCGAGGCGGCCCAGGGCAGCAGCAGTGGTCCAAGGTGCTTCGGGTCGGGCAGGTACATGCGGCCGATGCGTCGGCTCCCCGAGGCCAGCAGCTCGCGCTTGTCGACCAGATACGCCGCGAAGAACACGACGAGGAGCACCTTGGCGGCCTCGCCCGGCTGGACCGTGAGCGGTCCGAGATGCACCCACAGCCGGGCGCCGTTGATCTCGCGCCCGATGCCGGGCGCGAGCGGGAGCATCAGCGCGGCGACGCCGAGGAGCAGGAACGTGTAGCGATACCGGGCCAGCGAGCGCACGTTGCGCACGAGCAGCAGCGTGACCACGAACGCGCCAACGCCGACCGCGGTCCACGTCGCCTGCGCCGGTGCCACGCGATCGGAGGACTTCTCGGCCAGGTCGAGGCGCGAGATCATCACGAACCCGATGCCGAGCAGCAGCGCGGCGATCGGGAGCAAGGTCGCGTCGGCGCGCGGTGCGAGCCGACGCACGGCGAGATGCGCGACCACGAAGAGGCTGAAGATCGCGCCGAGGAAGCCCCAGAAGTTCGCGGGGATCTCGGGCGCCTCGGACAGCGCCAGCAGAACGTAGCCGGTCCCGACGATCAGGAGGGCAAGCGCTCCGAGCCCGAGCTCCTCGCCGCGCCGCCGCCGGCCCAGCCGGGATCGGGGGTGGCTCACGTCGCCGGCGCCGTCGGTAGGGTCGCCACGACCGTCGTGGAGGTAGTACTCGACGTGGTGCTGGTGGTGCTCGTCGCGGCGGTCGCGCGCGACTCGAGCTGGAGCACGTACGCGTTCGCGTCGCCCTTGGTGGCGAATTCCTTGTCGGCCGCGATCGCGAGCGCGGCCTGCTCGCCGACGTCGTCCTCGGTGAGCTCCGTCGTGCGCACGACCGTGGGATCCCAGCCGAAGAGCCCGCCGGGACGGCCCTGGTAGACGGTGACGTGGCCCTTCGCGTCGAAAGCGACGTAGTAGGTGTTGCGGGCGAACCACCACACCGTGCCGACCGCCAGGCCGATGACGAGCACGATCGGGATGGCCCAGCGCGCCACCCGCCACGTGCCGCGCCCCACGGCGCGGGCCCGGCGCCGGTCGCGGCGGTGCGCGACGGCCTCGGCCGCGGATGCAGCAGGTTCCGGACCGGGCGGAGGGATCGCGAGTTCCGCGACGACCGGCCCAGCCGGCGTCTCGACCACCGTGTCGGGTGCGTCGGCTGAGGGCGCGAGAGCGGCGACCCCTGCGATCGTGCCTGCGATCGACGCCGGCAGCGGGTCGGCCGTGCCGATCTCGACGTCGATCACGACCGTCGTGACGTTGTCTTCGCCGCCGGCCGCGTTGGCGGCGTCGACGAGAGCGTTCGCGGCGCGGGTGGGGTCGGGTTCACGGCGCAGGATCGCGGCGATCTGCTCGTCGCGCAGCATCCCGCTCAACCCGTCGGAGCAGAGCAGGATCCGGTCGCCGGGTGTCGGGGTGAGCGCGTACTTGTCGACCTCGACCGTCGGCTCCACGCCGAGCGCACGGGTGACGATCGAGCGCTGCGGGTGGACGACCGCCTGGTCCTTGGTGAGCTTGCCCTCGCGCACCAGCTCCTCGACGAGTGTGTGATCCACCGTGAGGCGCCGGAGCTCGCCGTCGCGCAGCAGGTACGCACGGGAGTCACCGACGTGCCCAATGACGATCCCGTTGCCCACCGGCATCGCGGCGGTGAGCGTGGTGCCCATCCCGTGGAGGTCCTCGTCGCCGCCGGCCTTGCCATAGACGGCGCGGTTCGCTATGCCGACGGCATCGCCGATCGCGCTGCCAGACGCGATCGACGCTCGCAGCGCCTCGAGCGCGGTGGCGCTGGCCACCTCACCGGCCTGGTGGCCGCCCATCCCGTCGGCGACTGCGAACAGCGCCAGCCGCGGGTCGACGATGTACGCGTCCTCGTTGTTGTCCCGTACCTGGCCCTTGTCGGTGGCGGCGCCGGCGACGAACCTCACCTTGTGAGCTCCGCCACGGTCTGGCCGAAGTTGATGCGGTCGCCGCGGCGGATCCGCACCGAGCCCGAGATGCGCTCGCCGTTCACCAGCGTACCGTTGGTGGAGCCCAGGTCCTCCACGTAGGTCTCGCCGCCCTGGTGGTACACGCGTGCATGGACCTGGGACACGAACGTGTCGTCGGCGAGCACCACCGAGCATCCCGGCGCGCGTCCCACCGTGACCTCCTGGGTGAGCGGGTAGGTCTCGCCGGCGCGCGCCGCGGGCTCGACGATCCGCAGGCTGCCGGCGGCACGCTCCTTGCGGGTGCGACGGGCCCCGGCCGGTGGGGGCGCGGCCGCCGGCGGGGCGCCCTCGGGCACGGCCACGGGGATCCTGGCGGCCTTGAGCTCGAGCATCACGACCCGGACCACGCGGAAGAGGAACAGGTACACCAGCGCGAGAAAGCAGAACTTGAGGACGGTGAGCAGGGTCTCGGGCACGACGTCGGGGTGGCTAGGACGCCTCGAACCGGATCGCGACGGAGCCGATTCCGATGAGGTCGCCGTCGGCGAGCAGATGCTCGGTCACCTTGACCGCGTTGACGGTGGTGCCGTTGAGGGACTTCAGGTCGACGATCCGATAGCCGTCGGGCTCCGGGCGGATCTCGGCGTGGCGGCGCGACGCGAGCGCGTCGTCGACCTTGAGATCGGAGTCCGGGAGGCGTCCGATCGTGAAGGCGCGCTCGCCGAGCGCGATGCGGCGACCGTCGGGCAGCACGAGTGCACCGACCCGGCCACCGGGGCCCTCCTTGAACGCCGACTCGATCTCGAGGTCGCCCCGCCGGAGGTCGGGGTCCTCCACGAGCTGCACCGTCACCGGCCCCATGAAGTGATAGCCCTCCTCGCGGGCGTGCTCGCGGGCCTCGGTGGTGAGCTCGGTCTCGAGAACGTCGGCGTAGTCGTCGAAGCGCAGCGCGTCCGCGGTGGAGAGGGCGACCAGGTACCAGTTGGGCGCGACCGTGCTTCGCACGCCGAGGGTGCGGCCGGCATCCATCTCGCGCAGCAGCCGGCGGGCGATCTCGACGGGTTGGAGGCCACTGCGGAAGGCCTTGCCGAACGCGCCCTCCACGAGCCGCTCGAGCCGGCGCTCGAAGCTCTGGACTCCCATCGGGTCGAGTGTACGGCCCGGAGCGTTCCGACCTGCTCCAAGAGGTCAGGAGCCCAGGTAGGCAGCCTTGATCTCGGGGTCGCGGGCGAGATCGGCGGCGTCGCCGTGCGCGACCACCTCGCCGGTCTCGAGGATGCACGCGCGGTCGGCCAGCGCGAGCGCGCGGGTCGCCATCTGCTCGACGCTCAGGATCGTTACGTGATCGTCGGCGGCGAGCGCGCACGATCTCGAAGACCTCGTCCACGATGATCGGCGCATCCCGAGTGACGGTTCTTCGAGCAGGAGGAAGCGGCGACGCGAGGGCGCGCCCGATCGCCAGCATCTGCTGCTCGCCCCCCGAGAGCAGCCCCGCCGACTGGTCCCGCCGCTCGCCGAGCACGGGGAATCGGTCGTACACGCCGTCGATGTCGGCGCGGATTCCGGGGTCGCGGCGCTGGTAGGCGCCGAGCAGCAGGTTCTCCTCCACGGTGGACTCGGGGACCACGCGGCGGTCTTCGGGTACGTGGGCGAGGCCCATGCGCGCGATGCGGTGTGCGGGGCGCCGCTCGATGCGTTCGCCCATGAAGGTGATCTCGCCGTGCATCGAGCGCAGCACCTCGCTCATTCCCGAGATGGTCTTGAGCGTGGTGGTCTTGCCGGCGCCGGTCGCACCCACGATCGCCACGATCTCGGCGTCGCGCACGTCGAGGCCGACCTTGCGCAACGAGGGTGCCTGCCCGTACTGGACGCGCACGTCGCGCATGGAGAGCATCGACTCGGTCGCATCGAGCGCGGCCGCCGGGCGAAGGGTCGGTGCAGCACAGCCGCGACCGGGACGATCCTGGGTTCGGGTGGTGTCGTCAGCGCCGCGCCCCTTTCGCCGACGTCCGGACCGTGCGGCCGCGGCCGCAGAGCCGAAGGGGTCCAACGGCCCCGAGGTCGCGTCCAACCGACACGACCGACCTCGACACGCGGGTGGGCCCGAGGTCAGGCGCTAACCTCGGCGTTCCCCTCCGGGCCGCGGACGGGCACTCGGGCGAGTGGCGGAATTGGCAGACGCGCAGGCTTCAGGTGCCTGTGTCCGCAAGGACGTGGGGGTTCAAGTCCCCCCTCGCCCACCACGTCTTGGGCTGACGACGCGGTCGGCATGGCTCGGTGAGATCGTCGACCCGGAGGTGGGCGGGGGCCAGTCGGCCGGGTACACGGGGGTCGAGACGCCGCTTGTGCAGCTTCGACCACGCCGGCGGGTGTCGTTCCCCGGCGAGGGTCAGCCTGGCCGGAACAGAGCGGGAGGAGGGCGAGCAGCCGGGGGAACAGCGGGGTAAAGCGGTCCTTGCCCAGTGCTTCCCCGGCTGGTTCGCCATCGCCATCGTGGTGAGGCCGGAAATGACGGCCGCGACGACGAACAGCGCCTCGTCCGAGTCAATCGCCCGGGCCCCGAGCTGTTCGGCGTCAGCCGCGGCCGAGCGAGCCATCGCACCCCTCGCGCTCCGACCTCCCCACCTGCGCCTCACGGGATCGCCCGCGCTGCCGCCCCCGCCGGTCGGGGCCTACGCGCTGCCGAGCGTCTACTACTTCGCGTACACCACCGGGTCGAGCGACCGGTCGACGCGTCGACCACCCCGATGCTCTGCGACCACGGGCATGGCGCCGCGATCGACCCGTCGCCGGTGACCGACGACGCGGGCAACCTTTGGCTCGTCTACAAGACCGAGGGCATCGACCATCCGACCGCCGGGCTCCCGACCCGGATCTGGAGCGTCCGGCTGAGCGCCGACGGGCTCGCGCCGGTCGACGGGCCGGCGCTGCTGCTCGAGGTGCAGCGGCCGCCGAGCCCGGAGTGGCCGATCGTCGAAGAGCCGACGTTGTTGCGCGCGTCCGAGGGTTGGTTCCTGCTGTACTCGGCCAACTGGTGGCAGGGCGAGGGCTACCAGGTCTGGGCCTCGGCTTGTGACGGGCCGACCGGCCCCTGCCGGCGGCTGCATTCGACACTGGTGGTGGGGAACCGGGGCTCGATGCTCAGACCGGGTGGCCAGCACGCCCTTCACGATGCGAGCGGGCAGCTCCGGCTACGGAGAGCGGCGCGCGCGCCCGAGGCCCTCCTGGGCGACCGTGGCCACGTGCACGCCGTCGCGGTCGTACACGCGGGCGAGTGCCATGCCCCTGGCGTTGGCGACGCCGTGGCCGTGAAGGTCGAACAGGAGCCAGTCGGTCGCGCGCACGGGCCGGTGGAACCAGACCGCGTGGTCGAGGCTGGCCGCCATCAACGACTCCCAGTCGGGCGCCGTCGGATGCGGCGTCAGCGCGACGCCGAGCAGGTCCTCGTCGGACAGGTAGGCGAGGGCGCACGCGTGCACGACCGGGTCGTCGCCGAGATCCTCGATGACCCGCAGCCAGCTCTGGGCGCGCGGCTCGGGCACCTGCTCGCGTCGGACGATGCGATGGTCCATGAACAGGTCGGTCGGCTCGACGGCGACGTCGGTCGGAGGAGGGATGTCGACCGGCGCGGCGATCGCCTGCACGTCAGCACCCGCCTCGGCATGCTGGAAGCTCGCGATCAGGTTCAGGATCGCGCCGCCGGCCTGGTAGGCGACCACCTGTCGGGTGGCGAACGACTGCCCGTCCCGTACGCGTTCCACCTCGTAGAGCACTGGCTGGTGCTCGTCGCCCGCTCGGATGAAGTACGCGTGCAGCGAGTGCGGCCGCTGTCCTTCCTCCACGGTGAGCGCCGCTGCGCGCAGCGCTTGTGCGACGACCTGCCCGCCGTAGATCCGTCCCCATCCGAGCACCGGTCCCGCGCCCAGGTATGCGTCGGGCTTGACCGGCTCGAGGTCGAGCAGCGACGCGAGATCGGTGACGGGGTGGATCAGGACGCTCATGGTGGCTCCGGGATCGGGTTCCGCCGCGCGCGGCGGTCAGGGGTTGACGGGGGCCTGTTGACGGATCAGCTCGGCGTAGTAGCGAGCGCCGTCGGGCCGCAAGTGGTAGCCGTCGGGGTAGAAGAACTCGGGGTGCGCGTTGCCCTCGGCGTTCCAGTTGACGAGCACCGCGTTCGGGTAGCGCGGGACCCATGAGGCGAGGACGCTGTTGTCGGGACCCTCCCAGCGCCGCGGCACCTTGAGGTTCACGAAGATGACGCGCTTGCGGTCGGCGAGGAGGTCCATCATCGCCTGCATGTGACCGTCGGTGATCACGCCGTTGGTTCCCATGTGGATCACGACGATGTCGCTGAGTCGACCCTGCTCCTTGAGCGCGCGCACGATGTCGATCGCGTTGCCGAACTGCCGGCTCACGGATGCGTCGACGTACACGTCACCGAGAGCGGCTTCGAGCGCGGGCCGGGCGCCGAGCATGACCGAGTCGCCGATCGCCGTGACGCGCGGCACCGGTGGCGCGGCGGGGGCCGTCGAGGGTGGAGGGGTCGCGCCCGGCACGGCGGTCGCGGTCGCCGTGGTGGTCGTGGTGGAGGACTGCGCGGCCGCCGCCCGCGTGTCGAAGCTCACGGGAAGCGGTGGCTTGCGCCCGCTCGCGAGCCCGACGGTGACGAGCAGCACGGCGAGCAGCGTGAGCCCGGCTACGGCCGCGCCGGTGCCGGCCAGCCGGGACCGCTCCGGTCCGGTGGAGGTCCGGAGCTCCTTCCACCAGCGGCCCAGCGCGCCCTGGCGGATTGGTTGCTCCACGAAGCGGAACGAGAGCTCGGCGAGGCCGACGGTGATGGCCAGCCGGAGCGCGAGGTTGGCGGTCCCGGTGATTCCGACGTCGAGCCCGGGGCGGGTGACCATGTACACCGGCCAGTGCCACAGGTAGATGCCGTAGGAGCGCTCGCCGACCCAGCGCAGCGGCTTGCGTCCGAGGATCCAGTGGCTGAGGTGCGCGGCCGGATGCACCGTCACCGCGATCACCGCTGCGCTCACGATCGCGATCCCGGTGAAGCCCCCGCGATAGAGCATCGGCGAGAACTCGTTGACGTTGACGAAGAGGAGGACCAGCGCGCCGAGCGCTGCCAGGCCGACGGCGTCGAGCCCGACGCGGCCTTCCCGCGGGATCCTCGGGGAGAGCTGCCACGGTGCCCATACGATCGCGAGTGCGGCGCCCCCGAGCATCGTGGAGATGCGCGTGTCGGTACCGAAGTACACGCGCGAGGGGTCCTGGACCGGGTAGTCGCGTGCGATCGACAGCACGGCCATGAGCACCGTCGACGCCACCACGCCGCCGGCGATCGCGAGCAGCATCGGCGCGCGGCGGCCCTTCCAGAGCTTCAGCATGCCGGTGAGCAGCAACGGCCACAGCAGGTAGAACTGCTCCTCGACCGCGAGCGACCACAGGTGGCGCAGCAGCGGAGGGCGCCCGGCGGCCTCGAAGTAGGACTGGTGGCGGAAGATCTGCCACCAGTTGCTGGAGTAGGTGAGCGCGGCGACCACGTCGGCCCGCAGCTCCTCGAGCTCCTCGGGCAAGAAGATCACCGCGTAGAGAGATACGACGGCGAGCACGAGGAACAGCGCGGGAAGCAGGCGCCGGGCCCGGCGCAGGTAGAACTGGCCCATCCCGATCCGGTGGTGGTTCCGGAACTCGGCGAGGAGCAGTGCCGTGATCAGGTAGCCGCTGATTGCGAAGAACACGTCGACGCCGAGGAACCCGCCCGGCATCCAGGTGACCTCCGCGTGGTACAGGAGGACCGCGATGACCGAGATGGCGCGCAGGCCGTCGAGCCCGGGCATGAAGCGCATCCGCACCAGGTGCCGGCTGGGCGTCCGGGCGCGCGTGGAGCCGGCGACTGGCGCGTCCGAGCGCGCAGCATGACCGGTGCCGACCGCCGTCATTCGACGTAGTCTCCCTCACGCGACGGTCCATCCGGGGATCTTTCCGACTGCGATCCGCCTACGATCCGGCGCCGTGGACGCCGACGGCTACCGACCGCTCGCAACACTCGTCGCGCGCCGGGTCGAGGAGCGTGTGGCCGCGGAGCCCGGCGTGGCGCGGGCACTGGTCGTCGGCATCGGTGGTGGGGTGGCGGTCGGCAAGAGCACGACCGCGGCGTACCTCGCAGAGTTGCTCCGACCGGTCACCGTCGAGATCGTCGGGACCGACGGCTTCCTCCTGTCCAACGCCGTCCTCGAGGCCCGGGGCTTGCTGTGGCGGAAGGGATTCCCCGAGAGCTACGACGACACCGCGCTCAGGGGGTTCCTTCTCGCCGCGCGCCGGGCCGGCACCGACCTCGCAGTTCCCGTCTACGACCACCAGACCTACGACGTGGTCGCCGACGTTCTCCGGCCGGTGCCGCCGTCGGCGGTGATCGTGGTCGAGGGCGTCAACGCGCTGCGCTACGCCGCGCACCTCGACCTCGGCGTGTACCTCCACGCCGAGGTGCAGCACATGGAGGCGTGGTACGCGGCCCGCTTCCTCGATCTCTGCGAGCAGCCCCCGCCGGGATCGTTCTACGAGCACTTTCGCGGTCTCGACCTCGCCGGGCGGGAGGCGGTCGCGCGTGACGTGTGGCGCTCGGTGAACCTCGTGAACTTGCGCGAGCACATCCTGCCCACCAGGGCTGCGGCCGCCGTGGTCGTGGAGAAGGCTGCCGACCACACGGTCACCCGCACCTCGGTCGTCGAGCGCGCATGAGCGCGACCGCGCGTGTCGGGGAGTGGCACGGCGCGGCCGCGGTCCGGCTCGCGGCGGGCGACTACGAGGCGACGGTGCTCCCAAGCCTCGGCATGCTCGTGGCATCGGTGCGGTGGCGTGGAGCGGAGCTCGTGGCGCTTCCCGGCGGCTTGCGTGCGTACCGCGCCGGCCACACGACCGGTGTCCCGCTGCTGCATCCGTGGGCCAACCGCCTCGCGTGCCGACGCTACCGTGCTGCGGGCATCGACGTGGACCTGCGCGGCGTCGCGCTCCATGCCGACGGCAACGGACTCCCGATCCACGGCACCATGATCGCCCGGACGGACTGGAGGGTGGAGCGGCTGGGCGCGGGCGCGCGGTCGGCGCGCCTCGTCGCTGTGTTCCCCTTCGGTGAGTACCCGAACCTGCTCGCCTCGTTCCCATTCCCGCACGAGCTCACGGTGGCTGTCACCGCGACCCACGGCGCGGTGCGGGTGCGGACCTCGGTGCGCCCGACCGGCCCGACGCCGGTGCCCGTGTCGTTCGGCTGGCATCCGTACCTCACGCTGCCGGGCGCGGCGCGCCGCTCCTGGCTGTTCGGGCTCCCGGCACTCGCGCGGGTGCGCCTCGACGACCGTGGGATCCCGACCGGTCGGCCCCGACCGCAGCCGGCGGAGGTCGCGCCGCTCGCCGCGCGGGATCTCGACGACCTGTTCGCGTTGGGACCGGATCGCGGGTTCACGTTGGCCGCCGGCGGCCGGACGCTGTGCGTCGCCTTCGACGCGGGGTACCCCTATGCGCAGGTGTACTCGCCGAGCGGCGCGCGCTTTTGCTGCATCGAGCCGATGACCGCGCCGACCAACGCGCTCGTCACCGGCGACCACCCGACCGCGCGTCCCGGCGAGTCGTTCGCAGCGACGTTCACCCTCTCCGCCCACCCCACCCCCTGAACCCGCCCACCCCACCCCGATCCCCGGAATTGTGCGTTCAGGAGCGGATAGCGAGCATTCGGCAGCAATCCGGAGAAGGGAGGCGTGGGGTGCCGGTGCCGCATGGGCGCTCGAGCACGCGCCGATGCGCATCGTGTCTCTGCCCAGCTCGCGCGCCGCCTCGGAGCACCGGCGCCGGGCCCTCGCGTCGATCTGCGTCTGGCGCCTTCGGCCGAAGTCGCGGCGCTCGCGCTCGGTGACCCCGATGCCGTCCCGGTCGGCGACTACCACCTGCCCGCCCTCGTCGCCTGGAACATTGCGGGCGAGCGGACCGCCGACGACGCGCGCATGCTCGAGCTGCTCGAGCCGTACCGTCCCCACCGCTACCGCACGATCCGCCTGGTCTCGGTAGGCGGCGACCACCCGCAGCGGCGAGGGCCGCGCCGGGTCTGCCGCGACTTCGCCCGCCTCTGAAGTCGTCCGGGGGTGAGGAGGGTGGGCCGGTAGGCTGCGACGCCGTGCCAGCGGTCGCGTTCTTCGGGCCCTCGGGCACCTTCGCGGAGGAAGCCCTGCTCACCCAGCCCGACCTCGCGGCCGGTCAACGGGTCGCGCTCGGCTCCATCCCCGATGTGATCGCGGCCGTAGAGCGCGGCGAACAGGAGCTCGGCCTGGTCCCGATCGAGAACTCGATCGAGGGCTCGGTGTCGGTGACCCTCGACACGCTGGCGTTCGAGAGCGACTTGCTGATCCAGCGTGAGGTCGACCTTCCGGTGCGCCTGCACCTCTTCGCCAAGCCGGGCGCCGAGCTCGGCGACGTGCGGACCGTGCTGTCGTTCCCGCACGCGATCGCCCAGTGCCGCCGGTTCCTGCACCGTCGTCTGCCCACGGCCACCGCCGTCGCCGCCAACTCGACGGCCGAGGCGGCGCAGCGCGTTGGCGCGTCCAAGCGGGTCGACCAGGCCGCGATCGGCAACGCCCTGGCCGCGAAGCTCTACGGGTTGCGCACGCTCGCCCGCGACATCGGTGACCACCGCGACGCGGAGACCCGGTTCGTGCTCGTCGGTCGGGGCATCCCCGCGCCCACCGGCCACGACCGCACGAGCATCGTCTGCTTCCAGCGCCACGACCGCCCGGGGTCGCTCCTCGGGATGCTGCAGGAGTTCGCGGCGCGCTCGATCAACCTCACGAAGCTCGAGTCCCGCCCCACGAAGCAGAGCCTCGGTGACTACTGCTTCTTCATCGACCTCGAGGGCCACATTACCGACGAGCTCGTGGCCGACTGCCTGCGCACGCTCACCGCGAAGCAAGTGCGCGTCAAGTATCTCGGCTCGTATCCGGTCGCCGGCCAGGAGGCGCACTCACGCCGCACCGCGGTCACGAAGGCCTGGCGCGACGCGAGCCGCTGGATGGAGGACCTGCGCGCCCAGGTGAGCGACGAGTGAGGCCGCGATGATCGACCTCAAGCGTCTCCGCGGCGAGCACGCGTACCGCCGAGGCATCGAGCGCAAGCGCGTGCGCGACGGTCTGCTTGACGAGGTCCTCGCGGCCGACGACGCGAGACGGGAGCTGCTCACCGAGGTCGAGGAGCTGCGCGCCCAGCAGAACGCGGCGTCGAAGGAGATCGGCAAGGCATCGCCCGAGGACCGTTCGGTCAAGATCGCCGCGGCGGGCGCGCTCAAGGAAGCGCTTGCCGCGCGGGAGCCGGCGCTGGCCGACGCCGAGGTGCGAGTGCGTGCACTCGCACTGCAGGTGCCGAACCCCGCGGACGTCTCGGTGCCCGAAGGGGGCGAGGACGAAGGGGAGGTGCTGCGGGTCGTCGGGAAGCCGAACGGAGAGTCTCCTGCGCTCGACCACGCGGCCTACGCGACCGCGATGCGGTGGGTGGACGGCGAGCGGGGTGCCGAGGCGAGCGGCTCGCGCTTTGCGTACCTCATGGGAGAAGCCGTCCTGCTCGAGTTCGCCCTCGTGCAATGGGTGCTGGGTCGTCTGGTCGAGGAGGGGTTCACCCCGGTCGTCCCTCCCGTGCTCGTGCGCGAGCACGTGATGGAGGAAGCCGGCTTCTTCCCGACCGATCGCAACCAGGTCTACGACCTCCCGTCCGACGAGCTGTTCCTCGTCGGCACGAGCGAGGTGCCGCTCTCGGCGCTGCACCGCGGCGACCTGCTCGCCGCCGATCGGCTGCCGCTGCGCTACGCGGGCTGGTCCACGAACTTCCGACGTGAGGCCGGCACCTATGGCAAGGACACCACGGGCATTTTCCGGGTGCACCAGTTCGACAAGCTCGAGATGTTCGTCTACGCGACACCCGATGCATCCGACGAGGAGCACGAGCGCATCCTCGCGATCGAGGAGTCGATCGTCGGGGGGCTCGGTCTGCCCTACCGAGTCGTGAACATCGCCGCCGGTGACCTCGGGGCACCGGCCGCGCGCAAATACGACCTCGAGGTGTGGCTCCCGTCGGAGGGTCGCTACCGCGAGCTCACCTCGTGCTCCAACTACCGCGAGTTCTCGGCTCGACGTCTGCGGACCCGTGTCCGCACCGAGGGTGGCACCGAGCTCGTGCACACGCTCAACGGCACGGCCTGTGCGATCAGCCGCACGCTCGTGTTCCTGTTCGAGCACTGCCAGCGGCCCGATGGGTCGTTCGCGGTGCCCGAGGTGCTCATGCCCTTCACCGGCTTCAACCTGATTCGCCCGCCCGCGTAGGGCGTAGCCTGGGGGTATGAAGCTGGGGCCGAACGACCGGTGCTGGTGCGGGAGCGGCCGCAAGTACAAGCACTGCCACCGGCTGCGCGACGAGGCCGTGAAGCCGGGCGTGCTCGGCCCAGAGCGGGCGGTACCCGAGGAGATCGAGCGCCCGCCGTACGTCACGAACGGCGGCGAGCCGATGGATCGGGGCGAGCCGATCGTGAAGGCGCCCGAGGTGATCACGGCGATGCACAAGGCTGGTCTGGCGGCGGGCGAGGTTCTCGACCTGGTGGGTGCCGCCGTCGCGCCTGGTGTCACCACCGACGAGCTCGATGCCGTCGCCCACGCGGCGTACGTGGAGCGGTGCGGCTATCCGAGCCCGCTCGGCTACCGCGGCTTTCCGAAGTCGGTGTGTACCTCGGTCAACGAGGTGATCTGCCACGGGATCCCGGACGACCGGGCCCTGCGCGAGGGCGACATCGTGAACGTCGACGTCACGATCTACCTCGGCGGCGTGCACGGCGACACGAACGCCACCTTCGCCGTCGGTGAGATCGACGAGCGTTCGGCGCTGCTGATGCGGGTGACGCGCGAGTGCCTGTATCGAGGCATCGACGCGGTGCGCCCCGGTGCGGAGGTGCGCGCGATCGGTCGCGCTATCCAGGACCACGCCGAAGGCAACGGGTTCGGGGTGGTCCGGACGTTCTGTGGTCATGCGATCGGCCACGAGTTCCACGGCGGGCTCTCGATCCCCCACTACGACGACCCGCGCGCGACGCTCCGGCTCGAGCCCGGGATGACCTTCACGATCGAGCCGATGATCACGATGGGCTCATGGCGGGAGCGCATCTGGTCCGACGGCTGGACCGCGGTCACGGCCGACGGCCTGCGCACCGCGCAGTACGAGCACACCGTCGTCGTCACCGACGACGGCGCCGAGGTGCTCACCCCGTCGGTCACGTTGCCGGCCACCCTCGCAACGTCACCCTCCCGCTAGCCTGCGATCCTCCAGGAGGGATGCCGGAGCGGACGAACGGGGCGGTCTTGAAAACCGCTGAGGCTCGCGAGGGTCTCCGTGGGTTCGAATCCCACTCCCTCCGCTCTGTGATGTCTCAGGACATGAGGACGCTCTTCACCGCTACCGCGTAGCCCGCTGTGGTGTCGATTCGACAACGCTGTGCTTGGTCATCGTTGAGGATCTTGTCGTGGTCGTCGACGACGTACGTCGAGAAGAGCGTATTGTGACGGTGTACGAGCCCGAAGCGACGCGGTGGCACCCCGTCGGAGGCGATGATGCGAATACGACGTGTGTGACAACGGCGAACGAGTAGTCGCGACTCGATCTCGGATCGCGGAACCCGCTCAAGCTCATGGGAACGCGCCGCGCGCGGCGTGAGCCGTCGAAATGGACATCCTGTTCATTGCCGGCTTTGCACCGATCGTCCCTGACCCCGCTCGCGCGCACGGCTTCTATCGCGACGCCTTGGGGTTGCCGCTGCTGACCAACGACGAGAATCCTGACTACCTCGCGATGAACGAGTTCGGCGGCGCGAAGCACTTTGGCGTGTGGCCTCTTGCCGACGCTGCCGAGTCGTGCTTCGGCACGCGCGTGTGGCCCTCGGATGTCCCGACGCCTCAAGCCACCATCGAGTTCGAGGTCGCGAGTGCCGAAGCCGTGGATCACGGCGCGCGCGAGCTCGAATCGCGGGGCTACGCGCTGATTCACGGCCAGCGCACGGAACCATGGGGCCAAGTCCTCGCTCGCCTTCTCGGACCCGAAGGACTCCTCATCGGGCTGAGCTTTGCCCCGTGGTTCCACGAGAGAGACTGAGGATCGCGGCCTTTCGATTCGGCATGTCCGACGGGGCGAAGCAGCCGAGAAAGCACGGGCCCGGAGCTCGAAAGGGATCGCACAAGGCCGCCGACCCGGGCCGTAGCGGCGCATCTTCTGGCCGTGCGTACTCGTGGCGCGTACTCACGGCCACGAGAACGGGATACCGGGAGCCTCGATCAGTCAGCCAACACGGCTTCGATCGCGGCGACCTTGTCGGCGACGAGGACCGGGTTGGTGTCGCGGTAATACGGGATGCCGTAGACGCCGGTGAGCACCCAGCCCTTGCCGCGCTCCCAGGTCGCGTCGTCGATGTCGAGCGCGTCGCGGTATGCGTGGCGGGCCTCGGGTGGGAACAGGCTCCAGGCGACCGTCGCCTCGATGGCCGGGTCGCCGACGCCGCAGGTGCCCCAGTCGAGCACGGCGTGGAGCCGTCCGTCGCGCGAGAGCAGGTTGAGGTACGAGAGGTCGCCGTGGAACCAGACCGGCGGCCCGTCGTGGTCGGGCGCGGCAGCAGCGCGCTCCCAGGCCGCGATCACCGCGTCCGCGTCGAGCTCGCCCCGTAGCCCCGCGATCCCCTCGCGCACCATGGTGTCCGCGAGACGGAGCGGGCGGCCCCGCGGGTGCGTCGGCCCGCCCGACGCGTCGACGGCCTGGAGTGCCCGGACGAACCCGGCGAGCTCCCGCGCCGCGGCCACTGGGTCGGTGAGCCGATCGAGAGTGGCGGGCTCGCCCCGGAGCCACGGCACGACGCTCCACGGATGGGGGAACGCGTCCTCGGGTTCGCCGGTGGCGACGGGGACCGGGACTGCGAGCGGGAGGTGCGGCGCGAGCACTGGGAGCCAGTTCTGCTCCTTGGTGACGCCCTCTACCGCCCAGTCGACGCGGGGCAGGCGCGCGGCCAGGTCCTCACCGAGGCGGTACACGGCGTTGTCGGTGCCGCTCGACGCGACGCGTTCGACCGGGAGCCCGGCCCATCGCGGGTGCTGTGACGCCAGCAGGCGGCGAACGAGGCCGGCGTCGATCTCGACCTCGTCGTCGTGCATGCGCGGCTGGGTCACAGGGCCAGTGTGCTCCGCCGGCGCACCTGCTCGACCAGTGGAATCCGACGCGATCCCAGGCGCCGGGAAACGAGAACGCGTTACAGTCCCGCGCCGCCGCCCATCCGGGCGGCGGTCCGTGCGGCGGACCGGAGGGATGTGACATGTACATCGGCCTGACCCCGGAGCTGCAGGCGCTGCGCGACGAACTGCGGGCCTACTACCAGCAGCTCCTCACGCCCGACGTCGAGCAGCAGCTCTCGAAGAGCGAGGGCATCGG
>Ga0194128_10003367_pt1 | contig 24686 bp, 24 predicted proteins | sample TA2KigCa65mmetaG_FD_148650 | JGI IMG/M metagenome (GOLD analysis project Ga0194128, IMG submission 148650) | Freshwater microbial communities from Lake Tanganyika, Tanzania - TA2015037 Kigoma Deep Cast 65m | ecosystem: Environmental > Aquatic > Freshwater > Lake | place: Tanzania: Lake... | reverse complement strand
TCGATCGCCGAGCACTGCCGCGAAGCGCTCGCGCTCGGTCCGGATCCGTTGCTCGATGAGCTCGCCCCCTTCGGCCAGGATACAGATCTGGCGTTCCCTCTTGTGGACGTCGAGGCCAACATGATCCCTGGCTGGCCTCTCCTCTCTGCGGCATTGACCGCGAGGTCACTCTTGTGGGGCAGCGTATGCCACCACGTCGAGCGGGAGGCCAGCCGCTTCATCCGATCTACGCTCCGCGCAGATCGGCCATCATCGGCGCGTCGATGGTGCCCCGCGTGCCCATATCCACGAGGTGATCGACGGTGTAGCCGAGCGTCAGCCAGCGGTCGGTGGCGCGCTCTGCGTCGTTGCTAGCAGTCGAACCCTCGCCCTTCATCGTCCGGCGTTTGCGGCGCGCGGACCCTGGCGTCGAACGCAAGGCGGGGGCCATCACGCCTGGCCCTCGACGATCCGCTTGATCTCCGCGACAGCGGCGCAGATCGTATCGCGCGCCATCGTCGTGAAGCAGTCGGCGTGCTCGCGCGTCACGTCGGTCGCGTCGAATACCGGATTCGTCATCTTCATCAAGTCGCCGCTCTCCAGCTCGGCGAGCAGGCGCAGCGCCGCCTCGGCGTTCTACCGCCTTCTCGACCAGACCAACTACAGCAAGTCGGTCGATCGCCTCGTGGCGCTACTCCAGGCTTTCGATTGCGACGTTCGCTTGAGAGTGCGCGCGCGACCGGCCTGAGCGCGATCGGGGCGCGCGGGGTGCTCCCTCGCTGAGGTAAAATCCCGGCCCACCACATCCCCAACGCGGTCGCACAGGGAGGCCCCCATGGATGTCCAGCGCCTGGTCAAAGAGCGGAAGCAAGGCGTCGTCGGTCGGCGGCAATTCCTCGCCACGCTGGCAGCCGGCGCGGCCGTCGCGGCCACCCCGAAAGCCGCGCAAGGCCAGAAGAAGATCACCGTGACCACGTGGGACACGGAGCCGAACACGGCGACGCGGGCGGCGATGAAGCAGATCGTCGACGACTTCCACAAGCTGCACAAGGACATCGAAGTCCGCGCCGAGGGCATGGGCTGGGGCGACATGGACAGAAAGCTCCAGGCGGCGATGGCGGCCAAGAGCCCGCCGACGGCCTCGCACACGCAGAGCTACGTGGTGACCTCGTTCCGCGCCAAGGGCCTGATCGAGCCGGTCGACGACATCGTGAAGTCGATCGGCGAGGACAAGATCTTCCCCTCCGTGCTCAAGTGGCTGAAGTACCCGGACGGCAAGTACTGGGGGATCACGCACGCGTGGGGCGCCGAGATCTACGGCGGCCGCGGCGACTACCTGGCCGGCACGGGCGTGAATCCGCAGTCCTGGAAGACGTGGGACGACTGGCTGCGCGACCTGCCCAAGCTCAACAAGCCGCCGCAGCACTACGCGCTGGCGCTGGCGGGGATCCCGTTCTTCGTGAACGAGGACGTCTACATGTGGGCGGGCGCCAACGGGGGCAGCGTCTTCGACGCCAAGGGCCAGCCCGCGCTCGAGACGCCGCAGGTCCTCGGGATGCTGGAGTTCTGGAAGAAGCTCAAGGGTGTCCTGCCGCCGGGCTGGGCGTCGCACGACTACCTCGAGACCCTGTCGGCGTGGGCGACGGGCAAGACGGCCTCCGTGCTGATGTGGGGCCGGACGGCGGGCTACATCGACCAGTACGCGCCGCCCGACAAGCGCAACCCCGACGTCTTCCAGGTGTGGCCCAAGACCACCGGCCCGATGGGCAAGGCGCCGCTGACCCAGTTCGACAACGAGCCGTGGGTGATCTACGCCGACGCGCCGGCCGACGAGAAGGCGGCGTGCCGCGAGTTCCTCAAGTTCTTCTTCAAGCCGGAGAACTACCGCAAGCACTGCGACTCGGTGCCCGTGCACATCCTCTCCATCTACAAGTCGGACTTCCAGGACTCCTCCTACCTGAACCACCCCGAGCGCAAGCGCTGGAAGCCGTGGCTGGACGCGCAGCTGAAGTGGGTGGAGATGCAGCGCGCGCACCCGCTGCTCGTCGCCAACCCGTCGGACTTGATGGTCCCGTGGATCGGCGATGTGGCCGCCTCGCCCATCCTCGCCGACATGGTGATGGCGGTGGTGGAGCGGGGGAAGGATCCGAAGGCGGCGGCGAAGGAAGCCAGCGAGAAGATCGTCCGGGACATCATCGGCAAGGCGAAGTAGGTGTCTGCGATTTGAGACGTTGACGGGCTATGAGGCGCGGCCAGGGTAGCGATAGATATGCTTTCGAGCACCCTCGCCGCGCTTCTAAGGCTGCCCGCCAAGGTTCAGCTGGCCCTCACCGGAGCAGGAGGCCGAGTTCGACCGGCGGCTCGCCGAGCACATCGCGAATCCTGGGACTGCGGTAGGCTGGGATAAGGTCCTGAGCAAGCTCAAAGGCGGGTTGTGAGGTGAGGCACACACGAAAGACCGTGATCTCGAGCCCGATTCCAACCGTCGAGCAGGTACCGGATGGCGGAGGCCGGCATCCTCGGAGAGGACGAGCGTGTCGAGCTGATCGAGGGCGAGATCGTCCAGATGGCGCCGTTCGGCCCCCGGCACAGCGGCTGCGTGATCAACCTCAACCGCTTGCTCGTCACCAGGCTCGGTGATCGGGCGGTCGTCTCGCCGCAGAACCCCGTGGTCATCCCGCCTCGGTCGGTGCCGCAGCCCGACCTCCTGCTGCTCCGGCCGAGGGCCGTCTCCTACGGCCGGGAGCTTCCGGGCTCCGAGGACGTATTGCTCGCGGTCGAAGTTGCCGACACGACGATTCGCTTCGACCGGCTCGTCAAGGCGCGCCTCTATGCGCGGGCCGGCATCGCCGAGTTCTGGCTCTGCCTGGCGATGGACGGCGCCGTCGAGGTGTATCGAGGGCCGGGCGCCGACGGCTACACCGGCGTGACGCTTCACGGGACCGGCGACAGCGTGGCGCCGCTCGCGTTCCCCGACGTCGGCTTCGCGGTACCGGACTTCTTCGCCTGACGCCGCGCGCTTCGTAATATCCTCTCCCCACCCAGGGGAGGAGCCCATCACGAGCGTTCGCGCCGACACGCTTGCCGTTCCGAAGACGCCTGGTCGCACGCGCCGCCGCCGCGAGGCGTGGATCGGCATCGGCCTGCTCCTGCCCTCCGTCGTCCTTGTGCTGACGTTCACCTTGTTCCCCGTCGGCTACAACGTCTGGCTGGGCTTCTACGCCAAGCACTCGCTGCGCGCCACCAGCACCTGGCTCGGCCTCGGCAACTACACCCAGATGCTCGCCGACCCCGATTTCTGGCGCGCGACGTGGCTGGCCACCGTGTACGCCGTGGGGAGCACCACCCTGCAGATCTTCACGGGCGTGGCCGGCGCGCTGATCCTCCACCAGCGCTTCGCGGGCGTCGACTTCCTGCGCGGCGTGGCGCTGTTCCCCTACATGATCCCGACCGTCATCGCCGTGTTCGTCTGGCGCTGGCTGATGAACGACCTCTACGGCGTGATCCCGTACGTGCTCGGCACGCTGCATATTCCCGGCATGCCGGAGGCGTGGCTGACTCACGCCACCATCATGTGGGTGCTGATCGTGCTCTCCGTGTGGACGTTCTTTCCATTCGTGCTGGTGAACGTGCTGGCGCGGCTGCAGACGATCCCGCCCGAGCTCTACGACGCCGCGCGCGTGGACGGCGCCTCGGCCGTGCGCCAGTTCTTCCACGTCACCCTGCCGCAGCTCCGCAACGTGCTCCTGATCGTCCTGCTCCTGCGCGGGATCTGGATGTTCACCAAGTTCGACGTGCCGTGGCTGCTCGGCTTCGGCGGCGGCGCGGGGGAGGCGATCCGCACGCTGCCCGTCTTCACCTACCAGCGGTCGTTCACCTACTACCAGGCGGGGATGGGCGCGGCGCTGTCGAACATCATGCTGGCGCTCCTGCTCATGGCCGTGACGATCTACTTCGTCGCGTTCCCGCCGTCGGAGGACGAGAACGATGCGTAGGCGCCCGGTCTCCCGGACGGCGGCGTGGGCGCTGCGGCTGGCGCTGTTCGCCTTCTGCGCGTTCCCGCTCTACTGGATGGTGGTCTCCTCGCTCAAGGTCAGCCACGAGCTGCTGGCCTCGCCGCCGACCTTCTGGCCGCACGAATGGGAGCTGCGCGCGTACCGGAAGCTGTTCTACGAGACGAACTTCTGGGTCTACTTCAAGAACACGGTGATCGTCTCCGCGCTCACGACCGTCATCGTCATCGTAGCCGGCGTCATCGGCGCCTACAGCCTCACGCGCTACGCGTTCCGGGGGCGGACGTTCGTCGCGCGCATGACGCTGCTGGCCTACATGTTCCCGCCCATTATCATGCTGGTGCCCCTCTTCCTGCTGGCGCGGCAGCTCGGGCTGGTCAACTCGATCCCGGGGCTGGCGCTGACCTATATCTCGTTCTCGCTGCCGTACGCCCTCTGGATCCTCCGCGCGTTCTTCCAGTCGATCCCCCTGGAGCTGGAGCACGCCGCGCTGATCGACGGCGCCAACCGCGCCCAGGCGCTGGCCTACATCGTCATGCCGCTGGCGCTGCCCGGCATCATCGCCACCTCGATCTTCACGTTCATCGTGGCCTGGAACGACTTCCTCTTCGCGCTGGTGCTGATCGGCCAGGACGAGCTGAAGACGCTGGCCATCGGCATCAACGAGTTCTTCCACATGGCCGTGGTCGACTGGGGCCTCATCATGGCCGCCGGCGTGATGGTCACGATCCCGGCGCTGGTGTTCTTCATCGCCGTGCAGCGGTACCTGATCGCGGGGTGGGGGGCGGGCGGGCTCAAGGGCTGAGGGCGTGATACGCGCGAAAGGCGGCGCTGCCCGAGTCGCCCATGTAACGCGCGAGCGCCGCCGGCGGGACCTGGCGCACGTCCACCATGATGAGCGCATCGAGCGCGTTCGCGAACTCGCGGTCGACGCTGACGCCGAGCAGGCGCCCGCCGAGCCGGAGGTAGTGCCTGAGCAGCACCGGCACGCCTTTGCCGTCCGGCTCGAGCCGGGCGACCTGCCCCGACAACTCGTCGAGCGCCCGGGGGACGCGCGCGTCCGGCGCTGACGTGCCGTCGCGAAAGGGCCGCCGCGGCCTGACCCGGCTGACCAGGCCGGCGTCGGCGCGGTAGCGCGACAGGTAGTCGACCATCAGCCGCCGCGAGGCCCCCGTGTAGCGGCTGCTGATGCTGACGGGGCCGAACAGGACCGCGTAGCGCGGCGCGCGCTCGACGAAGCGGCCGATCCCGCACCAGAGCAGCAAGAGCGGGGCGAAGCTGCGCTGATACTCGGCGCGCACGGAACGAGCGGCCGAGCTCGATGGCCGGGTTCAAGCGCCTCGAGCAGCCCGGTCCCGTAGTCGAACAACGAATGGGTGTAGAGACCGCGCGGGCCGTGGCGGGCGAGGATCTCGTCGACCAGCCCGAGCCGGTAGGCGCCGGCGATCGCGTTCGCACGGCCGTCCCAGACGAACAGGTGTAGATAGGAGGCGTCGAACACGTCGACGTCGGAGCGCCGGCCGGTGCCTTCGGCGGCGCTGGAGGCGATCAACGGGCTGAGGCCCGGCAGGACCAGCGCCTGCTCGGGGTCGCGCGCTGCGTCCGCGACCCGTTTCTTGAGATCGGCGTAGAACGCCTGTGCGGTCTCCTTCTCCAGGTGCGCCGTGAACATGGCCTCAGCGTGGCGCGCCGCGAAGTCGCGGCCCGTGTCCGACGAGCCGGCCTGGACGAGGACCGGCCGCCCTTGAGGACAGCGCGGGAGGTTCAACGGCCCCGCCACCCGGTAATGGGCGCCCTCGTGGTTGAGGGGCCGGATGCGTGACGGGTCCGCGTAACGGCCGGCGACGCGATCGTCCAGCTCCGCGTCGGCAGCCCAGCTGTCCCAGAGGCCTTTCACGACCGTCATGAACTCCTCGGCCCGGGCGTAGCGCTCCGCATGGCTCACCTGCGAGACCCCGCCGTAGTTGCGCGCCGCGGAGGCCAGCCAGGACGTGACGATGTTCCACCCGATCCGGCCGCGGCTGATGTGATCCAGCGACGCGAACTGCCGCGCCAGGTTGAACGGCTCCGTGTACGTGGTCGACGCGGTGGCGATGAGGCCGATCCGGCTGGTGCTCACGGCCAGCGCTGCCAGCAGGGTGAGGGGCTCGAGCGCCGTGCGCGGACCGTGCGCGACATCGTCCCCAAGCGCCAGCTGATCCGCGAGGAAGATCGCATCGAACAATCCTGCTTCCGCCCGCTGCGCCAGCGCCTGGTAGTAGCGAACATCGGACAGGGCCAACGATGACGCGGCAGGATGGCGCCATGACGCCTCGTGGTGTCCGCGGCTGTGGATGAAGAGATTCAGGTGCATCTGGCGTTTCATCGGACGCCGTCCATCGTGCCTTCGCCCTTCCGCGCGTGATGATGTGCGAGGCCTATCATGCGCCGATGACGCTTGCTCGAGATCCGATTGCGGCGGGCACGTGCACGGCGGCGTCCACGACCTCGGGGCTGCGCGCCATATACTCGGCGGGTGCCGGTCCTGCTCGCCGCGCTGGGCATGCTGGTGGTCTCGCTCGATTCCGCAGTCAACGTGGCGCTGCCGGCCATGGCGGACGCCTTCGCCATCGGGCCCGCCGAGATTCGCTGGGTGATCATCTGCTACGTGCTCAGCTACGCCATCACGTCGGTGGTGGCGGGCGTGGTGGCCGATCGCGTGGGGCCGGTGCCCGTGTACACGGCCGGCATGTGGTTGTCCGTGGTGGCCTTCCTTCTCTTTTCGCTCGTCACGTCGTATCCCCTGATGCTCGCCACGCGCGCGGCCCAGGGGCTGGCTGGCGGCCTCGTGTACGGCACCGCGCCGGCGCTGGCCACGCTGTCGTTGCCTCGTGAACGGCATGGCCGCGGTCTCGGCACACTCGCGGCCGGCCAGGGCGTTGGCGGGATCGCCGGACCACTGATCGGCGGCGCCATCGTGGCCTGGGGATGGCCGTGGGTTTTTCTCTTCCGGTTGCCGCTGGCGGTGGGCGCCGGCGTCCTTGCGCCCTGGCTGCGGCCGCATCTAGCGGGCGCCGGCGCCTGGCGCGTGCCACCTCGATCGGAGCTGATGGCCTGGCCCGTGATGCAAGGACTGACGCTGGCGGCGCTGGCGAGCTGGGCGCAGTTCTCGGTGTGGCTCCTCGCTCCGTTCTACCTCGTCTCGCTCAGGGGACTGTCGGCGGCCGCCGGCGGGTTGCTCTTCGTGTTCGCCTCGTTCGGGGTGGCCGTGGGTGGCCCGGTGGGCGGCTGGCTCACCGACCGCTTCGGCCGGCGGGGGCCCATGATCGTGGGACTCTTCCTCGAGGCGGCGGGGCTGAGCATGCTGGGGCTGGCACACACGACGACGCCGCTCCCCTTGGTGGCGTTGGCCTTTCTCCTGGTGGGATTCGGGGTAGGCAGCTTCGGGGTGCCCAACATCGCCCAGGTGATGGCGGCGTTTCCGCGGGTGCGCCAGGGTGCCGCTGGTGGACTGGCGCACCTCGGCCGCACGCTCGGCGTGGTGGCCGGGGTGCAGGCCGCGGCCACCGTGTACGGTTGGCTCCACAACACGCTTGGGCCCGCGGGGGCCTTGCGCGCGGCGTTTGGCGCGGCGGCCGCGATCTGTGTACTGGCCATCGTCCTCGTGCTCGTCCCGGGCCCGAGAGCGGCAAGGCCTCGACCGCGCGAGGTGACCTGAAGGCTCGCAGCAAGGAGGTGCGCCGTGCTCGATCTCGTGATCACAGGTGGGCAAGTCGTGACGCCGCAGGGCGTCGCCGTCATGGACGTGGGCGTGCAGGGCGAGCGGATCGCCGCGCTCGGCTCGCCGGGCACGCTGTCCGGGAGTGGCCGCATGATCGACGCCAGCGGCAAGATCGTCGTCCCCGGCGGCATCGAGCCGCACGCGCACATCAACATTCCCGTGCCGGAGATGTGGGCGGGAAAGCCCGATGTCATGACCCAGCCGCCCGAGGCGGCCACGCGCGCCGCCGCCTTCGGCGGCGTGACGACGATCATCGACTTCGCGGGCGATCTCGACCTGACGCCCTCGTCCAGCGCCCCGCGCGTGCCCATCGCGGAGCACGTCGAGCGGCGGCGCGCCGTCTTCCGCGGCCACTCCTACACCGACTTCGCGTTCCACTACATCCTGGCGGGCGAGGTCGCGCCGCAGACGATCGGCGAGATCGGCGAGGCGATCCAGTCCGGCGTCGCGAGCTTCAAGATCTTCACGACGTTCCGCCCGATCCGCGTCCCGTACGGTCACCTCTGGAGCATCTTCGCGGAGGTGGCGAAGCATGGCGGCATCATGGCCGTGCACGCGGAGGAGGACGACGTCGTGACCTACATGACCGAGAAGCTCAAGCGCGAGGGACGGGCGCAGGGATACAACCTCCACCTCGTGCACAACAACATCTCCGAGGACCTGGCGTTCCGGCACATCATCCGGCTCGCGCAGCACACGGAGACGGCCGTGTACTTCGTGCACACGACGGCCAAGGAGGGCGTCGCGGCGGTCGCGGAGGCGCGGCGCTCGAACCAGCCCGTGTACGCCGAGGCCCTGCACAACTATCTGCACTTCACGTGCGACGACTACCGGAAGCCCGGCGGCACGGCGATCCACACCTATCCCGCCATCAAGTTCGCGGACGACCGGGACGCGCTGATCGCCGGTCTGCTCGACGGGAGGCTGGCGACGACCGCGACCGACGAGTACACCGTGCACAAGGCGTACAAGCTGGCCGGCAGCACGATCGAAACCGTGTGCGGCGGACACAACGGGATCGAGACGCGGATGCCCGTGGCGTTCACGAAGTTCGTCGCCGAGCGGAAGATGCCGCTGACGCGGTTCGTGGACATCACCTCCGCGAACGCGGCGCGCATCCTGGGTCTCTATCCGCAGAAGGGCGCGATCCAGCCGGGCAGCGACGCGGACCTGGTGCTGATCGATCCCGCGGTCAGGAAGACGATCGCGCTCGCGGACCTGCACGCCGACGCCGACTACAGCATCTGGGAGGGCTTCGCCTGCCAGGGGTATCCGGTGACGACGATCCTGCGCGGCAAGGTGATCGTGGAGCACGGCAAGCTGCCGGGCAGTTCGTCGGACGGCCGCTGGGTGGAGCGCCGGGTCTCGGGCGACGTGCTGGGCCGCGCGGCGGTGTGAACGATGCGGCCGTCCACTCCTTCAGGAACCTGTCTCGCGCCACGCCGAGATGAGCCGCGGGCCGTCGCCGGTGCGTGCAGGAACGATAATCAAGGTTAGCCGCGCTGTAGCCGTTAGGCAGTAAAGCTACTTATCGAGGCGTCGCGCGTGCTTTGATGCGGCCGAACGCGCCGCGACGCCGAGCGGCTCGCCGGTCGGATTGGCGAGGCGGTCGCGGTGCGGACGCCGACGCCTATGGTCCGTGTACGGTCTATGAGAGCCTCACAGGTCCGACAGACCATCCACCGAGGCGCTATCTCGTTCTGCTGCGCGGGATCGCCGACATTTTTGTGAGCTCAAGCGCGGCTTAAGCGAGAGCGACGAACCGTATGTGCGCGAAAGCGCCACCGACCCGCCAATCCGGCCAGCAGGTCGAATACTCGAACGTGCCGCGCTCGCGGTCGCCGATGCGCAGTGTGCGCGACCAGTCGGATGCCTGACCCGCCGCCTGCGAGGCATACACGACGACGGCATCGAAGCCCGTCGCGGTCGTCATTACCAGTTGCATTCAGCGCAGGTCGATCCAGTGACGCTCGGGCGCGGCCGTGTTCATCCTCATCCTGTGTTCACTCATAGTGAACATAGTGATATAGTGAACACATGCCGCCTGAGTCGGATATCGTTGCCCTCTGCCGGAGCCATCTGGAGGGGCTACCCGGGATCCGCAAGACCACGGTCCGTACCCCGGTGCACTTCAAAGATCTTCCCTCGGCCGATCTGAGCCTCGTCCTCGACACCGACGTCGGCCAGTTCACCTATTTCGGAGCCGTAAAACGACGGCTCACACCCTCAAAGCTTGACCACTGGCTCCTACTGACCCTACCGCGGAGGCAGCGGAAGAGGGACGAACGTAAGCCGATTCTGTTCGCCGACTACGTCTCCCCGGGAAACGCTCAGCGCTTGAGAGAAGCCGACGTCGATTACGTCGATGCTGCAGGAAATCTGCTGATCCACAGGCCAGGCAAGCTCCACTTCCTCAAGTCGGGCGCGCGATCTCGACCACTGGCGGAGTCGCGGCCCGGCCGCCTTTTCATGCCGAGCGGCTTACAAGTCCTGTTCGTTCTCCTGATCGAGCCCGCCGCGGCCGATATGCCCTACCGCGAGCTCGCGCTTCACAGCGGAGTCGCGCTCGGCTCGATCGCCGTCATCATGAACGAGCTCGAAGCCAAGGGTTATCTGGCCCGTGGCCGCGAACGCTCACGTCTCGTTCGCCGCCGCGAGCTGCTCGAGCGATGGGTGTCCGGCTATAGCGAGCAACTGCGGCCGAAGCTCCTCCTCGGCGTCTTCATCGCGGCGGAAAAGGACGCAGGCGCGAACTGGCAGCACCTCCGCGAGGTCCTCCGCCAGCGTCAGATCGCAGCAGCGGTCACCGGGGGGCTCGGCGCCGACGAGTTGACGCATCACTATCGGGGGGAGACCCTCACCGCGTTCGTGTCCGATTTGCCGAAGGGCGTTCTCCAGCAGCTCCGCTGGCTCCCGTCGCCCACGGGGCCGATCACGCTTCTCCGGCAGTTCTGTCCCGCGGTGCTGTGGTCGACGGGGGGCGAGCAGCAGGTCGCCCATCCACTCCTCGTCTACGCCGAGCTCCTGCACTCGGGACGTGAGCGTGAGCGCGAGACGGCGCGCATGATCTACGAACGCTACCTGGAGCGACTTGCGTCAGACGATGCCGATTGAGCCAGCAGCTCTCGAGGCGCTGCGCTTGCTCCTCGACACGGCAGGTCCGGATCGCATCGTGGTGATCGGCGCCGCCGTGCGCATCGTTCTCATCGACCTGCGCTACGGCTTGACCGGAGGGCGCGCGACACGCGATGTCGACGCGGTCGTGCGCGCGACGAGTTGGGACGAATACGAAGCGTTGAAGCGGCGCCTGCTCGCCATGGGCTTCCGGCGAGGGAACGCGCCTCACCGACTCGAGTATGGACCTGCCGAGATCGACCTGATCCCGTACAGCAGAGCTCTGGCACCTGCCGACACGCTCGAATGGCCGGGCGAGGATCGGGCGATGAGCACTCTCGGACTCGAGGAGGCCTTCGCGTCCGCACGTCCCGAGCAAGTTGGAGATCTTGTCGTTCCGATCGCGTCAGTGGCGGCCAGCGTGCTGCTGAAGCTCATCGCCTACAACGATCGACGGCCGGAGCGGGTCCGCGACCTCATCGACATCGTGCATTGCTTTGAGCTCTACGGCGGCGAGCCAGATGCCCTTCGTTACGAGGTCGCTGAAGTCGAAGTGGACGGCATTCCTGTTTCATACGACGAGGCGGGAGCGTACGTGCTCGCTCAAGAAGTCGTGGCGCTGGCCCGCCCCGAATCTCTCGCCGCCGTCCGTGGCGTGCTGGTGTCGATCGACGACGAATACGCCCAGCCTATCCAGCAGATCCTTTCCGAGGAGCGGCGACTTCGTGATGACGACACCCGCCGGCGGAACCTCTACAGACTCTTTCGCGTGTTCTCCGCCCGTCTCGAAAGTGCCATCTAGAAAGACGGGCTGTCGGGATACCCGCGCGCCGGCAAACCACGACGATCTCCTCCCGTCGTGTCAGGTCGACGCGCTCCACGGCGACCGGCACTCCGAGGACCGTCGTCTCGAACGGCAGGGCAAGGTTGTCCTCGATCATCGTGTACAGGCCCACGACTTGTTCGAATTAGCTTGGCCTTCCGCTTCCGTGTGCCTGTCATTCAGGAGTAACGGCAGCGTCGAAGGACTCGAGAGGATCGTCATCCACCTTTTCGCGCCTGACTGTCGCCGGACCGCGGGCATAGCCGATCGCGCGATATCCACGCAGGCGCTTCTGGAACATCTGAGCGAGCATGGGGACGTCTCGGTCAACGTAGTCGTAGATGCGGACCTCCGTCTTGCCGGGATACAGGCGGTGGAGGCGACCCGCATACTGCACGAGGGTGCCCTTCCACGAGACGGGCATCGCGAGGAAGAGCGTATCGAGCCTGGCGTCGTCGAATCCTTCGCCAACGTAACGGCCGGTCGCGATGAGCAGTCGCTGCTCGGCGTCCGGGATGGCTGCGAGGGTTGCCGCGGCGGCGCGTCGCTCCGCCGGCGTCATGCCGCCGCGTAGGACGACGAGATGGCGAACGACGCCCCGAAGGCTGGCCGCAAGGGATTCAAGGTGGTCCTTACGCTCGGTGAGCAGGATCGGAGAACGTCCCTCGGCCAGCGCGGTCGTGACGTCGTCCAGAATGAGACGGTTGCGGTGCTCGTCGGTCGCCAGTGCGGCGTATAGCGGTTGGATGCGATCCGCGGACACCGCGCGATCACGACCGAACGCGGTCTCGCGAATGATCAATCGGTGATCGAACGGCCGTCGCGCCGCCTGGCTCCTGGCATCGACGGCGAAGCGCACCGGGCCGAGCTGCATCTCGATGATCGGGTGAAGACCGTCCCTCCGGCGCGGCGTGGCCGTCAGCCCGGTAACGAAGCGGGCCTTCACCTCGGCCAGTACTCGCTCGAAGGACACGGCCGGGATGTGATGGCACTCATCGACGATGACATGGCCGTACGTCGCGACCAGGTCGTCGACGCTGCCCGAGCGCGCGAGGCTCTGGATCATCGCCACGTCCAGTCGCCCATTCGGCGCATGCTTGCCGGCGCCGATCTGGCCAATGGCTTTGGTAGCGAGGCCGAGGAACATGGATAGCTGGGCAATCCACTGATCGAGCAGCGGTTGACGGTGGACCAGCACGAGCGTGCTTCGGGATCGTGCTGCGACCAGATATGTGCCGATCACGGTCTTGCCTACGCCCGGCGGCGCCACGAGCACACCGATGTCCTCGCGAAGGAGAGCTCGTGCGGCCTTCTTCTGAACCGCCGTGAGCCTGCCGTCGAAAGCGACGTCCAATGGCCTCCCTTCGCAGCGCTGATCCTCGACGAGAAGGGAGCTTCCGTGTTCGCAAAGGATATCTGCGAGCTCGGTCCGGCAACCGCGTGGGAGCGCGATGTGCTCCGGCAAATCCTCGGCGCACGCAACGACCCGCGGAGTGAGCGACGTGGACAGGCGCAGGCTTTGCTTCTTGTAGAACGCTGGATTCTGGAATGCCGCAAGGCGCTTGATCTGGTTCAAGTGGGTCGGGGCCAGTCCGCCCTTCGCCACGAAAAGCCGCTGGGCGAGGACAGCGCGCACCTCTCGAGGAAGCGGCGCGTTGAACCGGACGCGCGGTTGGCCGGACGGCAGACGCGTCCAGGGCTCCGAGCTATCGGCGTCTGTTGTGTCGCTCAGCCGAACACCGACCACCAAGCCCTTGCGTGTCGCCCCGCGAGCGACGCTGTCCGCCGTCGCTGGCTCGATGCATGGGTGCTCGGAGAGGAACTTCCACTGGTCGGGATGCGGAACGAATCCGTTATCGACGAAGACGGTATTCCCCATCTGCCGTGGGCCGTACTGGAGTGGAAGGGCGATGAGGCTCCCGAATCCACCGCGGGGCAGCGTGTCCTGGTTCGGAAAGAGGCGGTCGTACGACTCCATGCTCAGCTGGTAGCGCCGACTCATCGTCTCGGTGATGAGATAGCAGCCCATCTTGCGGGCCGTGCTCGCAGCCACGGGCGCCGAGAAGAAGAACCAGACGTGGGCGCCGTTGCCGGAGCGTGACCGCTCGACGGCAGTTGGGAGGCCATTGACGCGACAGGTTTCCACGAAGGCCGGTACGTCGTCGGTCCAGGACGTCTTGTCGAAGTCCGCCGCCAGGAACCAGCACGTCTCATCGGTGAGCAGTGGATAGACTCCAATGACGTGACGCCCCTGCAGGTGATCGAGGATCACCTGATCCTCGACCGGCAGGAATGCTTGATTCGGACACTCGCCGCACTTCACCCGCGGCTTCTCGCAGACGCCGCGGGCCCACTCGTTCCTGCAGGCGGGTGCGTACCCCTTGCGCCCCGTCCGGGCGTTGGTCCAGAACCTGGGGTAGATGTCCTTGCGGCCTTGAAAGCGCGAGCGGAAAAGTGCGACCTTCTCGACGGCGGTCGCGTGCGCTGACAGAAGAACTTCTGCCGACGACAAGGTCTCGGTCGAGTCGCTCTGCGCAGCCCACGCGGTCTTGAGCGCCGCCAGTCGTGCCTGCGCTTGCGTGCGCTCCTCTTCGAGGCGCAGGAGTCGAGATTCTTCACGAGCGATCGCATCGCGAATCGACTGTTGATCGGGGGGCGGCAGAGTCATCGAGGGCTTGAACGCCGCCTGTACTCTAGCACCGGCGCAGAGCGTTCGAATTCCGAAAGGCCTTGCGCAAAGTCGTCAAGATGCCGTAAGCGGACGGGGCGGCCGCTCTTCGGGGTTGCACCTCATGGAGCTCCGGGAAGTTGAAGGGACGGACCCGGTCGGTGATTCGGGGTGGGCATGAAAATCGACATCGATAAGCTGACCGAAGCAGAACTGACCGACCTGAACAACAGAATCGTTGCGCGGCTCCGGTTCTTGACTCAGATGCGGGCACATGCCGAGATGCTCGAGTTCAAGATCGGCGATCGGGTCTCGTTTCAGCCAGACGGACATCGCGGTGTCGTTGGCATGCTGACTCGCTACAATCGGAAGACCGTTACGATCATCACCGATGATGGTCAGCGCTGGAATGTCTCGCCCGTGCTCTTGCGCCGAGCTGATGACTCTCGGGATTCAGAGACCCCGACTGCGAACATCGTCCCGTTACGCAAGAAGTGATCGTCGAGTCCTGCCTCTTCTTCCTGTGCCGCGCGCCGGGTCGCGCCACTGTGCCCGAACTGTGCCCGGACTCACCGCGAAGCAGCGCAAACTGGCGGAACACCGGGCTCGTATCTGCGCGATTTCTTTGCAGACCGTAGCGGCCGGTCGTGGCAGGTAATGGGCGGAGCGTGGCTCATTACCCAAAGGTCGCTGGTTCAAATCCAGCCCGCGCACCCAGCGAGTCGCTGAAACCAAAGGGGTCGACGACAGTCGGCCCCTTCGGTGTCTCAGCGCCCCTCGGTCACACTCCTTCGATCAGGACCACGCTGCCTCTCGCGGAGCGCGACCGGAGAGCCTTGAGCGCCCGGTATTCCTCCGAGTCGTACCAGCGCCGGGCCTGCTCGATGCTCGGGAACTCCGTCACGACGATGCGCTTCGGCGTCCAGTCACCCTCCAGGGTTTGGATCTGGCCGCCGCGCACGAGGAATCTGCCATCGTATTTTCTCGACGGTGGCCGGCACCTGCGTGCGGTACTCCTCGAATCCCGCTGGATCGGTCACCTCGTTGTCGACGATGAAATACGCCGGCATGCCCAGCCTCCTCGGCCTTACTTCAGCGGCGGCGTCACTCCCTCGGGCAACGGCACCCGCGCGACGTTCAGCGTCATCGACACCAGGCTGTAGTAGCCGACCGCGCCGACCAGGTCGACGACGCCGCGCTCGCCGAAGGCGTCCTTGACGCGCCCGAACGCCGCGTCCGAGACGCTGCCCGTCGCCAGCATTTCGGAGACGAAGTCGTAGACCGTCTCTTCGTGCTTGGCCATGTTCGCGGGCCGCTGGTTCGCGGCGATGGCGTCGGCGATGGCCGCGCTCAGGCCGGCCTCGAGGGCGAGCCGGCGATGGGCGTAGAACTCGTACTGCGCGGTCCACTTGCGGCCGGCCATGATGATCGCCATCTCGTTCAGCTTCGGCGGGATCGAGCTCTTGTACCGCACGAAGGCGCCGACGCGCTGGACGAGGTCGCACAGCTCGGGGCTCCGCAGCAGCGCGTTGAAGGGGCCGCGCAGGCCGGCCCCGCGCGGGCCTGACTGGATCGCGTCGGCCACGCGCTTCTGCTCCGCGGTCATCGTGTCCGGCGTCAGCGTCGTGAATCTCGGCTCAGCCATCGGGTTCCTCCCTGAGAGTCTCGCCGGGAGAGTAGCAAAGGAGGCGCCCTTCGTCGCATACTCTGCGGGCTGACCAGGAGGAGCACGCGCATGCTCACGACGGACGTGTACCCGGGCAAGGATCTCGGCACGCTCGAGCTGACGATCACCGAGGAGATGGTCCGGCACTACATCACGGGGCTCGACGAGCCGAACCCGTGGTACACGACGGCGTCGCCGTTCGGTGGACCGGTGGCGCCCGTGATCGTGTACCAGCAGGTGGACACCGAGTTCAAGGGCTGGTACCTCGACAACCTCTTCGGCAACCTGTGGCGGCGTCAGGAATGGGAGATCCATGCCCCGGCGCGCGTCGGCCAGGTGCTGCGCTGCAGCGCGCGGGTGGCCGATCGCTACCGCCGGCGCGATCGCGAGGTCGTCGCGCAGGAGATGTGGGTGCGCGACGAGGCCGGAACCCTGATCGCGCGCAGCGTCCATCACCAGAGCTTCCTGGCCGAGCAGACCGGCGGTGAGGTTGCCCTGCGCGATCCGGCGAGCAAGGAAGGCGCGCGGCACGGCGAGGAGCCGTCCGGGGAGCCGCTGTCGATCGAGCTCCACAAGACGTTCACGCCCGCGATGTGCGACGAGTTCTTCTACCGGAGCCGCAACTATCACAACGACAAGGACGCCTCGAAGGCGCTCGGTTTCGGGAACACCGTGATCGGCGGCCGCATGACGCTCTCGTGCGTCACCGAGCTCCTGACCCGGCACTTCGGCCGCGGCTTCTACGTGGGCGGCCGCCTCGACGTGAAGTTCACCAACGTCCTGTGGCCGAACGAGCCCTTCACCACACGCGGGATCATCACGGGCCGTCGCGTCGAGAACGGGCAGACGCGCGCCGAGGTCACGGTGTTCTGCGAGAAGGCCGACGGCACGAAGATCATCGTCGCCGGCGCGAGCGCGCTCGAAGGATGATGACCCGCACGCCGCTGCGTACGTCGCCGTCCCGCGCCTATCTCGCCGTCATCCGCACGATCGACAAGTTCACCGAAGTCACGAGCTACCTGTTCGTGATCGTGATCGTTCCCCTGATCCTCGCCAATGTCTACGAGGTCTTCTCCCGCTACGTGCTCAGGGCGCCGACCATGTGGGCCCTCGACGTGACGACGATGTCCTACGCGACCCTGTTCATGATGGGGGCGGCATTGGCGCTGCTCAGGGGCGCGCACGTGCGGACCGACATGCTGTGGGAGCGGTTCTCGGACCGCACGAAGGGCATGATCGACAGCCTGGCGGCGCTGCTGCTCTTCCTGCCGACCATGGCGGTGCTGTTCTTCATCTCCATCGACGATTTCATCCACGCGGTCTCGATCGACGAGCGCTCCGCCTCCGGCGCGTGGACGCCCATCATCTGGCCGCTCCGCGGCGTCATTCCGCTGACGGCCTTCATGCTGTTCCTCCAGGGCATCTCCGAGCTCATGAAGAGCCTCTGGGCCTGGCGAACCGGCGAGTTCCTGGTCAAGCACGAAAAGGTCGAGGTCTGAGAACGTGAGCGGCCCCGAAGCGCTCGGCTTCCTCATGCTCGTCAGCATGGTCGTGGTCATCTTCGTCGGGCTCCCGATCTCGTTCACGCTGCTGTTCCTCGCGCTGATCGTCGGCGGATTCGGATTGGGCTGGGAGCAGACCTTCAATCTGGCCTATCTGCAGATCTGGGGCACGATGAAGGACGAGATCTTCCCCGCTGTGCCGCTCTTCATCTTCATGGGCTTCATGACCGAGCAGGCCGGGCTCATGGAGCGGCTGTTCGGTGCGCTCAGGAGCCTGCTCGCCCGGGTGCGCGGCTCACTCTATCTGGCCGTCATCCTGACGGCGACCATCTTCGCCATGGCGACCGGCATCGTCGGCGCCGCGGTGACGGTGCTCGGCATCATGGCCGCCCCGATGATGCTCAAGTCCGGCTATGACGCTCGCCTGTCGGCCGGGGCGATCGCCGCCGGCGGCACGCTCGGCATCCTCGTTCCGCCGAGCATCATGCTCGTCGTGATGGGCCCGGTCATGGGCGTGCCCGTCAACCTCCTCTATTCGGCGGCGTTCGGCCCCGGGTTCTTGCTCGCCGGCTGCTACATCGCGTACACCCTCGTCCGCAGCTTCATGAACCCGAAGCTCGGACCTGCCATGACCGTGGACGAGCGCAAGGCCGCCTATGACGCCATGACGACCGAGAAGGTCGGAGCCCCCGTGGTTGGATTGGGTCTCGTCTGCCTGATGACGATGGTCTATCTGGCGGCGGACGCGACGCTGGGCTGGCTCGGTGTGCCGTCGTCGCTGGCCCTGGTCGCGCTCGTCCCGGCGGCCGCGACGGCGTATCCCTATTTCCGCAGCGCTTATTTCCGCGCGCTCGTGCTCGGCGTGGCGCCGCTGAGCGCGCTCATCGGATTCACGCTCGGCACCATCATCGGCGGGCTGGCGACGCCGACCGAAGCCGCGTCGTGCGGCGCGTTCGGCGCCACCCTCCTCGCGCTGGTCTACGGCCGGCTCGACTTCAAGTCCGCGAAGAACGCGGCCATGGGCACGATGGTGACCGTCGCCATGGTGCTGTTCCTCGCCGTGGCCTCGAACGTGTTCGGCGCCGTCTTCACCAAGCTCGGGTCGGCGAACCTGATCACGCAGACGCTCCTCGCGATGCCGGTCGGCGACTGGTGGAAGCTCGCCCTCATCATGCTCGTCTTCTTCATCCTGGGATGGCCGTTCGAATGGCCCGTGATCATCTTCGTGTTCCTGCCGATCGTCCTGCCGGTGATCGAGAAGCTTCAGTTCGGGCTCAACAAGCTCGACTTGCTCATCTGGGTCGCCACGCTGACCGCCGTGAACATGCAGACGGCCTACTTGAGTCCACCGGTCGCCATGTCGGCCTATTACCTGCGCAACGTGGTGCCGCAATGGAGCCTGGCCGTCATCTTCAAGGGCATGGCCGACTACATGGTGATCCAGGTCTTCGTGCTGCTCATGCTGCTGCTCTTCCCGATGATCGCCCTGTGGCTGCCGCACGCGGTGCGATAACCACAGGGCGCGCAGGATCGGCGTCTACTTCTTGGCCGGCCAGTAGTGATCCGCCTGGAAGGCATACGGCGGGAACATGAAGCGCTTGGCCGGCACCACCTTCTTCGCATAGGCGCGCTGCGACTCCAGGACCTTCTTGAAGAACGGGTTCTTCGCGGATTCGGCCGCGGCGAACTCGTCCCACACCTTGAGAAACGCCTTGTTGATCTCGGGCGGCGTCGTGAGCAGCTGGACCTTGTGCTTCTCCACGAACTCGGCGATGGCGTCCGCGTTCATCCGCTGCCACGTCGCCCACCAGCGCAGGAACGTCTCGGAGTTGGCTGACTTGATCGCTTCTCTCTGCTGAGGGGTCAAGCTCTCCCAGACGTCCTTGTTGAAGACGATCTCGGCGACCGAGGCGCTCTCGTGCATGCCCGGCGTGTAGTGGTACTTCCACACCGTGTGCAGGCCGAGCCGCAGGTCCTCGACGCCTCCGACCCATTCCGCGCAGTCGATGGTGCCGCGCTCGGCGGCCGGCAGGATCTCGCCGCCCGGCATGTTGACGACGGCCATGCCCATCTTGGCGTAGAGCTCGGCCACGATGCCGGTCTGGCGGCACTTCATCCCTCTGAAGTCCGCGAGGTCCTTGATCGGCCGCTTGAACCAGCCGAGCGCCTGTGGGCTCGGCGCGATGCTCGGGAACGGGACCACGTTGAGCTTCAGCTCCTTCTGGTAGAACTCGGTCCACAGCTCGAGGCCGCCGCCGTCGTAGAGCCAGCCGAGGAAGTCGATGGCGTCCATGCCGGCGATGCCGGCCGGCGTGTTGGCGAACAGCGTCGCCGCCTTGTTCTTGCCGAACCACCAGTACGAGATCCCGTAGGCGCCGTCGAGGACCTTCTTGTGGGCGGCGTCGAGGATCTCGAAGGGCGGCACGATCGCGCCGCCCGGGAGGGCGTCGATCTTGAGCTGGCCCGCGGTCAGCTTGTCGACCCGATCGGCAAAGAATTTGAGGGCGTCCTGGGAGGTGGCCGACGGCGGCACCGCCGACTGGACCTTGAGCACTCGCGGCTGCTGGGCGAGCGTCGGCCCGGTGAAGACGACAACGGCGAAGACCACAGCGGCGGACACCGCCGCAACCACGGCGGCTCTCGTGAGGGCAGTGAAGGTCATGGTGCCTCCTTTCGGTCTCGCGCGGCGGCAAGCTTACCGCGAAAGCGGACGTCCTTGACAACGGCGTGTCTCTGTCCCAGCGTCTGCCGCACCAGCTACCGAGGAGGGTTCGCCATGAACCGAGATCGCTCCCGGACGAGTGCCGCGCGCCGCTACGCTCCGCTGCTGACCGTCCTGCTCCTGCTGCTCACGCCTGCGGTCGGGGGAACGCAATCGCCGGGCAAGCCCAAGGTCGAGCGGCTGGTGATGGGGCTCATCACCCCGTACCTGGATTACGTGCGCCCGTGGATCAACGGGACCGCCGACCACAACATCCAGCACGACCCGATGCAGGAGTGGCTGATCGAGGTCGACCCGTCGGGCCACTACAAACCCTGGCTGGCGGAGAGCTGGACGCTCGGTCCGAATGGACGGTCGTGGCGCGTGAAGCTGCGCAAGGGCGTGCAGTTCCACCACGGGTTCGGCGAGTTCACGGCGCACGACGTCGTCCATACCCACGCGCTCTGGTGTGAGCCGAACTACCCCGGGCGCAAGGACACACCGATCAGCGGCTACCGGGCCGGCATCTGCCAGATCCAGAAGATTGAGGTCGTCAATCCGCACGAGATCACGATGCACTGCAAGGTCGTGTGTCTCGACATGCCCTTCTACTACTCGAGCGCCTCGAACGTGATGATCTTCAGCAAGAAGCAGTGGGACGCCGAAGGCGAGATGGGCTACGAGAAGCGGCCGGCCGGGACGGGCCCGTACATCTTCAAGGAGCGCCAGCTCTCGCGCTACGTGCTGTACGAGCGGGCGCCGACGCCGCACTGGAAGCACGGCGTGGTGGACTGGAAAGAGATCAAGATGACGTGGACGCGCGAAGAGCCGACGCGCTTCGCGCAGATCATCGCCGGCGAGACGCATCTCACCGAAGTCAACCGGGACCTCACGGACGAGCTGGTCGGGAAGGGCTACAAGCTCATCGTGAGCCGTGACACCGCGCAGCAGATGCAGATCAACTTCGGCGGGCTCTATTTCGGCACCGAGGACAAGGCCACGGGGCGCTACACGGAATACGGCGGCACGGCGGGAAAGCTGGACCCGAAGGTGCCCTGGACGAACATCAAGGTGCGGCAGGCCATGAACAAGGCGGTCAACCGGCCGGAGATCCTCCGCGCGATCTACAAGGGCCGGGCGAGCCCGATGTACGTGCATGGCTACTACCCCGGGCTGGAAGGCTGGGACCCGACCTGGGAGAAGCGCTTCCCGGCGATGTACGGCTACGACCCGGCGGCGGCGAAGCGCCTGCTCGCGGAGGCGGGATATCCCAAAGGCTTCAAGGCCAAGGCGTGGCTCTATCCCTTCGCCGGGGCCCCGGAAATGATCGCCGTGATGGAAGCCGTGGCCACGCAGCTGCGCGAGGTTGGGATCGAGATCGAGCTGGTCGATGCCGACTGGGTGGCCGCCGTTCGGCCCAAGCTCCAGAAGCGGGAAGCGCACGGGTACCTCTGGGCCGTGCCGCCCTCGAAGAAGGCGGTCGAGCCGCAGCTCGCCGTCTTCAACGTCGGCAAGGGCATCGGGCACATCTTCCAGACCGACGAGATCTACAAGATGTGGGAAGAGCTCCTGCAGATCACCGATGCGAAGGCCAGGGACGCCCAGCTCCGGAAGATCGGCAACTACAAGTTCGAGAGCTTCGAGACCATCCCGTTGTTCGACGTCAAGATCGAGGTCATCGTGGACCCGAAGGTCGTCGCGGACTGGCCGTTTTCAGGCTGGGACGGGGGAGACATCGGTCACACGTGGCTGATCAAGGCCTGCAAGCAGGAGAGGCCGTGCAAGTAGGAGCGTAGCGCTCTCGCGAACCCGATCCCGCGATCGGGAAAGAAAAGAAGATGAGCGCTCCCTCGGACGCGGAGGTGATCCGCCGCTCGCTGGGCGATCCGGAGGCGTTCGGGCTCGTCTACGACCGCCACGCGGCGACCCTGCTGCGCTTCATGGGTCGCCGCGCGGGGGCGAAAGTCGCGGAGGGGTTGGTCGGCGACCTGGGCGAGGTCGCGTTCTCGCTCAGCGTGACGCTCACTTCGCCGCGTCATTGCCATCCTCGTTGCCATCGGCGAGGTCGGCAGCGGCGTTCAGCGATGTCGGCTGACGCACGAGTGCTACACGCCGCTTGCGGGCTTGGTCGCGCTCGATTCGCTCCACAAGCTCATGGAGGGCGATGTTCGCTGTTGACTGGCCGCATTCGAGGCGCCGAGCGTTGAACGCTCGCGTGAAGCTATATGCTCGGTTGTTCAGCGAGGCCGCCGCAATCTTGTCCTCATCGACGAGCGACTGTAGGAGGCGTAGTTCGACGGCGCTCAGGAAGGCCGGGCGGTTCCGCTCGTAGGCCTCGAGGACGCCGGGATCGAGCGTGAGCCCCTCGAACCGCTTGAGGATCTCGTAGACCGTCGACCGCGGCGCCTTCACGCTCGATGCGATCTCGTCGCCCGTGCGCCCCGCAGCGCGCAGCTCGAGGACTTTGACCGCGAACGACGCCGCCCTCCGGCGGATCTTCGGGCGCGTCACGGCGCGCTCCTTTTCGTGCGGGCGGGCGGTCCGGCGGGCGGGCGGTCCTCCGTCGCGAACGTCTCACGGTGCCGGGAGGATTCGAGCGGCTGAGGGTCCGGGGATTGATCCAGGTCTGCTGAACCCTCTCGACGGCCGGGCGAACCATCAACACCATCACCCCTAATAGGGGTGTGATGGTTGATGGTAACGCCCTCACGCAGCGGTGATGGTTCGAGAGGGCACAACGCGGCAGCCGCGCGGATCGCTCTTATTCATTCAGCACTTCCGGCACCATCACCGGCTCCGTGATGGCGGTTGATGGTTGCGCGATAGAGTCCGTCATGGTCCTGCCACACCAACCCGGCCTTCTTGGCGTCCCTCACAAGCCGCTCTGCGGTCGCGGGCGAGCACTTCGACTCGGAGACGATGGCGCCGGTCAGCGTGGAGTAGCGAAGCGGGATGAGACGCACGTGCTCGGCGACGGCGAGGAGCTTCTCGGGCGGCCCCGCGGTCGTGAACCAGAGAGCCGGCGAGCGCTGCAGCGTCATGGGCGGGGGCTCCTCGGCGTGGCGCAGTTCGAAGGACAGCGTCCACGATTCCTGCGTGCGGTCGAGCATCGTCACGGTGTCCGCGGCGCCGAAGAGCGCCGACGAGCCGCGCAGCCGCTGCCCGCCTTGGCGCGGGTCACCCGCCGCGGACTTGCCGGCGTGGTGGGTCAGTTCGATCGCGATGCGGTACTCCTGGATGAGCCGGTCGAGGCTGTTGATGAGCCCGCCGACGTCGCGGGCGGAGTTCTCCTCGCCGGTCATGAAGCGCGCGAGCGGGTCGAGCGAGACGAGGTCGGGCTGCGTCTGCTCGATCAGTCGCCGGAGCGCGTCGTAGCCCGCGAGCTCATCAATGAAGAGCCCGCGGCGGGTGACGGTGAGCAGGCGCCCGCGCAGACATTCGCCATCGAGGCGGCCCACGGTCGGGGCTTCGCTCAGCATGAGCACCAGGCGCTGCTTGAGCTGCGGCTCGGGGATCTCGGCCTGCACGTAGAGCGTGCGGCCCGGCGTCGTCGGGAACCCGAGGAAGGGCCGGCCGATCGCGCGGCAAATCTCGCGGTTGAGCACCACGAGGCTCTTCCCTCGCTTTGCGGGGCCACCGTTCACCACGAATGCGCGCGGGACGATCAGTCCGCCGCCGACGAGCGCCGGCGGTTCGTTCGGGAAGTCGCGGCGCACGAGATCCGCCGCGTCGATGATCTCGATCGGCGTCTCGCTCCGCGCGCGGGCCTCGGGCTGGAAGTCGCCGCGATGCGGCTGGACGAGGGCGTGCTCGACAACCGCACGCACTTCGTGATCGGGAAGCGGCGGACGGCAGCGCGCGCGATTCTCCTCCGCGACCGCGACGTGAACCGCGCCCGCGGAGAGCCCGCGCTGTATGAGGCTGCGGGTGAGACGAAAGAGCCGATCGTTCCGCTGCCCCTCGGGGATGAGGTCGTCAGCAGCGGGGCTCGTCGGCGACGCGGCCGGTGGGACCGTCGTCAGCAACGCGAGCACGTGATCGGGAAGCGGCGCCAGCGCCATCCGTTCCGGCGGCGTGATCCACTCGTAGCGCCGGCCGCTGGCGTGCAGGCTCGGCGGCGCGACGACGTACCCGCCATCACCGCGGACGTCGAGATGCGGTCGGACGCCAGCGCGGTTGCCGATCGTGACGCCGGGATGCTGGAACCACTGGTGGATACCGCGGCCCGTGCGCGAGAGCCACGTCGTGACCGGCGTCTGCAACGTCTTCAGCGACTCGAGGCCATCCTCGCCGTCGGCGTCGAGTACGACGACCCCGGAGACGCGGCCCGTGAATGCAGATCCGCAAGGTCCGCCCGGACGAGATCGACGACGTCTGGCGCGTGCACGTTGCCTCCAGCAGCGACCTCGCCGTGCGCGGGGGCGGGTCCGCGAGATCGTCCGACGAGCCCGTGCCGAGCG
>Ga0194128_10003360_pt1 | contig 24756 bp, 22 predicted proteins | sample TA2KigCa65mmetaG_FD_148650 | JGI IMG/M metagenome (GOLD analysis project Ga0194128, IMG submission 148650) | Freshwater microbial communities from Lake Tanganyika, Tanzania - TA2015037 Kigoma Deep Cast 65m | ecosystem: Environmental > Aquatic > Freshwater > Lake | place: Tanzania: Lake... | reverse complement strand
TCTACGCGCGCGCGCTCGGCAACACGCTGCGCCGCGCGCTGCGGCAGCCGTCGGAGCTGCGCGCGCTGGTGCGAGCGGCGGCGGCGGATCTCGTCGTGCAGAGCTTCGTCGCACGGCGCTCGCGCGTGCGCTGGATCGGCCACCTGCTGCTGTCGCTCGGCACGCTCGCGAGCTTCGCGATCACCGTGCCGCTGGTGTTCGGCTGGCTCCACTTCACGGCCGCCGGACCCGACCGCTACCGCGCGGTGGTGCTCGGCATTCCGACGGCGAGCTTTGCGGTCGACGGCGTCGCCGGCTGGCTCGCGTTCCACGGGCTCGCCCTCGCGGGCGTCGCGGTGCTGGCCGGTGCGCTCGTGCTTCTCGCGCGGCGCTTCCGCCAGCGTGCCCAGCCGGGCAGCACGGCCGGCTTTCACGTCGCTCCGCTCGTGCTGCTGCTGGTCGTCGCCGCGACCGGCCTCGCGCTGCCGGCGACCCGGCACGCCCCGCTGCTCTTCGACCTCGCGGCCGTCGCGCACGAGGTTGCGGTGATCGTGCTGCTGGCGGCGATTCCGTTCTCGAAGCTGCACCACGTGCTGATCCGGCCGCTGCAGCTCGGCGCACGAGCCGTGAAGCGCTCGGACGACCGCGTCGCGTGCACCGGGTGCGGCGGGCCGCTCGCCCCGCGCGCGCAGCGCGACGCCGTGCGCGTTCTGCTCGAGGCGCGCGGTCTTGCGGTGGACGCGCTCGACTGCTGCCCGCCGTGCCGCCGGCGACGTCTCGCGACCGCGCAGGCGGCACTGGTCGGAGCACGGTTCCACGCGCCCGTTCTCGGGACGCAGGTGACACCGGATCCGGCACGGAGGGCCGCCTGATGGCGAAGCCGACCGCATCGCTCGAGGAGCTCGTCGACCGCCACGGCCCGCACCTCTCGTACGAGCCGCCCGGCGGCTTCGCGGCGCGGGCACATGCGGACCGCAAGGTGAAGACGCACTGCTGCTTCTGCGGACAGCAGTGCGGTGTGCAGCTGCTGGTGCAGAACGAGCGCGTGGTCGGCGTCGAGCCCTGGGAGGAGTTTCCGTTCAACGGCGGCAAGCTCTGCCCGAAGGGCGTCAAGCGCTACCTGCAGAACAACCATCCCGACCGCCTGCTGCAGCCGATGGTGCGTACCGGCAACGGCTTCGGCCGCATTCCCTGGGACGAGGCGCTCGACCTCGTGGTCGAGCGCGTGCGCCGCCTGCAGGAGCGACACGGGCCGGATTCGGTCGCGATCCTCTCCGGCGCGTCGCTCACCAACGAGAAGGCGTACCTGATGGGCAAGTTCGCGCGCCTCGCGGTCGGCACGCGGCACATCGACTACAACGGGCGCCTCTGCATGGTCGCGGCCGGCGCCGCCAACCTCAAGGCGTTCGGCATCGACCGCGCGGCGAACCCGTGGGCCGACATCCCCGCGACGGATCTCGTGCTGGTGCTCGGCTCGAACGTCTCGGAGTGCAGCCCGATCACGACGGACTACATCTGGCGGGCGCGCGACCGTGGCGCGAAGCTGGTGGTCGTCGACCCGCGGCTGACGCCGATCGCGCGCACCGCGGATCTCTACCTGCCGGTGCGGCCGGGGCGCGACTCGGCGCTGCTCAACGCCATTCTCAACGTCGTGATTCGCCGCGGCGGCGTCGACCACGCCTTCGTCGCCGCGCACACCAGCGGCTTCGACGAGGTGCTGCGCACGGTCGAGCGCTACACCCCCGAAGCGGTCGCACGCGAGGTCGGCATTCCGGCCGCGCGCATCGTCGAAGCCGCCGAGATGTGGGTGCAGGCGCCGCGGACGTTCCTGCTGCACGCGCGCGGCATCGAGCACCACACCAAGGGCGTCGACAACGTCCTCGCGTGCATCAACCTCGTGCTCGCGACCGGCAAGATCGGCAAGCCGGGCTGCGGCTACGCGACGATCACCGGACAGGGCAACGGGCAGGGTGGGCGCGAGCATGGCCAGCGCTGCAACCAGCTGCCCGGTGCGCGCGACATCGAGAACCCGGCGCACCGCGCGCACGTCGCCGCGATGTGGGGCGTCGAACCGGACGTGCTGCCCGGCAAGGGGTACACCGCACCGCAGATCGTCGAGGCGATCCACCGTGGCGAGATCCGCGGTCTCGTGTCGCTGTGCTTCAACCCGCTGGTTTCTCTGCCCGACGCGACGTTCACGCGCGAGGCGCTCGAGCGCCTCGAGTTCTTCACGGCGATCGACTTCTTCCTGTCGGAGACGGCGCGCCACGCGGACCTCGTCCTGCCGGGCTCGCTGCAGGAGGAGGACGAGGGCACGGTGACCAGCGCCGAAGGGCGCGTGATCCGCATCCGCAAGGCGGTCGAGCCACCCGGCGAGGCACGGGCCGACTGGCGCATCGTTTGCGACCTGGCACGCCGCTTCGGGCAGGGCGAGCGCTTCGCGTTCGCGGGCCCGGAGGAGATCTTCGCGGAGCTGTCGCGCCTGTCGGCGGGCGGCGTCGCCGACTACTCCGGCATCACGTGGGACAAGATCGAGCGCCAGATGGGCGTCTTCTGGCCGTGTCCGGCGCCGGACCATCCGGGCACGCCGCGTCTCTTCGAGGGCGGGAGGTTCGCGCACGCCGACGGCCGCGCTCGCTTCCATGCGGTCGAGTACCGCCCGCCCGCCGAGACCACCGACGACGCCTATCCGATCATCCTCACCACCGGCCGCGTCGTGTCGCAGTTCCTGTCCGGCACGCAGACGCGGCGCATCGGTCCGCTGGTCGAGCAGTACCCGGAGCCGCGCGTCGAGCTGCACCCGAAGCTCGCGGCGAAGCTGGGCGTCGCCGACGGCGAGCGCGTGCGCGTGTCGAGCCGGCGCGGCGCGCTCGAGCTGACGGCGCAGGTCGTCGCGACGATCCGCCCGGACACGGTGTTCATCCCCTACCACTGGCCGGGCGCGTGGTCGGCCAACCTGCTGACGCTGCGTGCCTACGACCCCGTCGCCGGTATCCCCGAGTTCAAGGTCGCGGCGGTGCGCATCGAAAAGCTGGAGATCTCTCATGCAGCAGCTCTTCATTGACGGCAACCGCTGCATCGGCTGCCGAGCCTGCGTCGAGGCGTGCAGCGAGTGTCCCGGACACGGCGGCTTCTCGATGATCCACCTCGACGACCTCGAGCGTGCGACCACCGTGCAGACTTCGCCGACGGTCTGCATGCACTGCGACGACCCGGCGTGCGCCAGCGTCTGCCCGGCCGATGCGATCAAGACCGACGCCGCCGGCGTCGTGCTGTCCGCCTCGGTCGAGCGCTGCATCGGCTGCGGCAGCTGCGCGCTCGCCTGCCCGTTCGGCGTGCCGAAGATCGACGCCCGGCGCGAGCTGATGATGAAGTGCGATCTCTGCTACGACCGGACGTCCGAGGGCCTGGCGCCGATGTGCGCCACGGTCTGTCCGTCGGGCGCGCTGTTCTACGGCACCCGTGAAGAGGTCCAGGACCGCCGTCTGGCGCGGCCGCTCGACGTGTTCGCGTTCGGCGACCGCGTCGTCTCGACGCGCAACGCGGTGATGGCGCCGGTGCCGGTCGCGCGCGTCGAGGTCGGCGTGTGGCAGGTGCCGGCGCGCTCGCGCGCCGAGCTGCAGCTCGAGGAGGCGCTGTGCGACTGAAGCCGGAGACCAGCGCAGGCGCACCCCGGGTGCCGGAGACCAGCGCAGGCGCACCCCGGGTGCCGGAGACCAGCGCAGGCGCACCCCGGGTGCCGGAGACCAGCGCTGCCTTCCCCATCGCGGCAGCCGAGGAGGAGCGTCTCGACCGGCGGCGCTTCCTGTGTGCCGCCGGATCGGCGGCGGTGCTGGCGCTCGGCGGTGAGTGGGCGGCGCGGCGTGCGGTGACGCGCGGCGAGCCGCCGCTCGAGGTCGCGCTCGAGGGCCAAGCGCTCGTGCCCGGCGAGGCGCGCACGCTGACGGCGGCCGATGGCCGCGAGGCGCTGCTGGTGCGCATCGACGAGCAGGCGACGGTGGCCTTCGATCGGCGCTGCCCGCACCTCGGCTGCCCGGTCCTGTGGTCGGCCGAGCGCGCCCGCTTCGAGTGCCCGTGCCACCACGCCGCGTTCGACGCCCGTACCGGCGCGGTCCTGTTCGGGCCGCCGCGGCGCGGGCTGACGGCGGCGCGCGTCCGGCTGACTCGACGCTGATCCGCCGTCGCGACGTCCGCCGACGCCACGTCCGCCGTCGCCACGTCCGCTCGCGTCGCGTCCGCTGTCCGGTCTAGGGTGCGGCCGGGAGGCAATCGCGTGACGCAAGAGGCCCTCGCCGACATCGAGGCGATCAAGCAGCTCAAGGCGCGCTACTTTCGCCTGCTCGACACCAAGTGCTGGGAGGAGTGGGGCGACGTCTTCACCGAGGACGCGTCCCTCGACACCACCGACGACGCGCCGCATGCCCAGGCGCAGGGCCGGGCCGCGATCGTCGCCCTGGTGAGCGGTGCGGTCGGTCGGGCGGTCACGGTGCACCACGGGCACATGCCGGAGATCGAGCTCACCGGGCCGACCACGGCGCGCGGCGTCTGGGCGATGGAGGACCATCTCGAGTTCCCGGGCGACCCGCCGGCGCTCGTCGTGCACGGTCGCGGCCACTACCACGAGGAGTACGAGCGCTCGCCCGACGGCACCTGGCGCATCCGGTCGCTCCGCCTCGTCCGTCTGCTGCTGCAGCACGGCGGCCGCCGCGTCCTGCCGCGGGGATAGAAGTCTCGCCGCCGGGGCGCGCAACGGGCTTGACGTGGCGCTCGAATGCGTAGAAGGGCAACGCACGACAGGGCGGGCCGCGGACGGCGGCCGGGAGGACGAGCATGTCGACCGAAGAGCGCTACGCACGCGAGCGGGGTCCGATCGAGTGGGACGTGAAGCAGGACTTCGCGACCACCTTCCGCTGGGAGTACGAGGACGGTCGCGACAAGCTGCTGAGCCTCTACGCCAAGGGCAAGAAGCTCCAGTGGGACGCGAACGAGCGCATCGACTGGGCGGCGGACCTCGATCCCGAGAACCCGGCCGGCCTGCCCGACGAGATCATCCCGATCCACGGCTCCGGGCCGTGGAACCGCCTCGGCGGGGGCGAGAAGGCGAACCTGCGTCGCCACTTCCAGTCCTGGCAGCTGTCGCAGTTCCTGCACGGCGAGCAGGGCGCGCTCATCTGCACCGCGAAGATCGTGCAGCAGGTGCCGGGCATGGACGCGAAGTTCTACGCGGCGACCCAGGTGATGGACGAGGCGCGCCACGTGGAAGCCTACTCGCGCCTGCTGCACGAGAAGTACGAACTCGTGTACCCGATCAACCCGCACCTGAAGGCGCTGATCGACGACACGCTGTCGGACTCGCGCTGGGACTTCACCTACCTCGGCATGCAGGTGCTCATCGAGGGCGTCGCGCTGGCCGCCTTCGGCCTGATCCGCGACCACGCGCAGAACCACCTCGCCGCGTCGGTGACCGCGTACGTGATGCAGGACGAGGCGCGCCACGTCGCGTTCGGCCGCCTCGCGCTGCGCGCCTACTACCCGCAGCTCACGCAGAAGGAGCGCGACGAGCGCGAGGAGTTCGCGGTGGAGGGCTGCTACCTGCTGCGCGACCGCTTCCTCGGCGAGGAGGTCTGGGAGACGCTCGGCCTGCCGGTGGACGAGTGCACGCGCCACGTCGACCGGTCGGAGATGATGAGGATCTACCGCTCGAGCCTGTTCTCGCGCATCGTGCCGACGATGAAGGACATCGGTCTCTGGGGCCCGCGCATCCAGAAGGCCTACGCCGACATGGGGATCATCGGCTTCGCCGACAACGACGTCGAGGCGCTGTCGGCGCACGACGAGGAGGTGAGCGTACGCTTCGACCGCGAGCGCGAGATCGCGCGTACGGCGGCGGTCGGCGACGGCGCCTCGCCCGACGATCTCGTCGCGGCCGGGCCGCAGTGACGCGCGACCTGGCACCGTCCGCGCCGCGTCCGCGGCACGTCAAGATGAAGGATCTCGAGCGAGCGACCGGCGTCTCGCGCGAGACGATCCGCTACTACATCCGCGAGGGGCTGCTGCCGGAGCCGGAGCGCCCCGGGCGGAACGTGGCCTGGTACGACGCGTCGTTCGTCGAGCACATCCTGCTCATCAAGCGGCTGCAGGGCGAGCGCTTCCTGCCGCTGTCGGTGATCAAGGGCATCGTCGGCGATCCGCGCGAGCTGACGGAGATGGAGGAGCGGGCGCTGCACGCGCTCGACGGCCACATCGCGCCGGCGGTGGAGCGTGCCGGCGCCGCGCCGCGCCGCACCCGCCCGAGACCCTCGCGCGCGTCGCGCGGCGCGTCGGCCTCGGGGGGAAGGAGATCCGCGAGCTCGCCGACGCGGGTGCGGTCGAGATCGTGGTGCGCGACGGCAAGCCCGCGCTCGAGGGCACGTCGGTCGCGATCGTCGAGAGCTGGGCGCGCTTGCGCGAGGCCAGCTTCACCGAGGATCTGGGATTCACGGCGCGCGAGGCGGCACTCTGCGTCGAGACGCTCACCGGCCTCGCGCGCGAGGAGCTGCGCCGCTTCGGCGCGCGCGTCCCGGCGAAGGTCGACGCCGAGACGACGCGGCGGCTTGCGCGCGAGGGCATCGACCGCGCGAACGAGTTGATGAGCCTGCTGCGCGAGGCGATCCTGCTGCGCCTGCTGGCGGCGGGGAGCCAGAGCGGGGACGGCGCGGATACCGGCGACGCGGGGTGAGGAGCGGGCCTGCGCGTCCGTGGCGGCGATGCTCGCCCGACGACCGGGTTGCCGCGCTGGGTGGCGCTGGCAACGAGCCGGGCTCGGACCGCGTGGCTCCGGCAACGAGCCGGGCTCGGACCGCGTGGCTCCGGCAACGAGCCGGGCTCGGACCGCGTGGCTCCGGCAACGAGCCGGGCTCCGACCGCGTGGCTCCGGCAACGAGCCGGGCTCGGACCGCGTGGCGGCCCCTGCTGCGGTCGGTCGGGCGCGCCGGTCCGAGGTCATGCCGTCCTTCCTGGCGCGGATGGGGCCGATGCGTGGATCGCTGCGACGGCCTTGCCGCGCAACACGACCCTCGTCCACGAGGCCCCCGTCCGGGCGGCTCGCTCACGTCCGGCAGGAGCGCCTGACGCGCCGATCGTCGACGAAAGCGACGACTGGACAAGGGCGCGCATTTCGCGTTCAAATCCTCCGGCGGCCGGTCCCTCTCAGCGAATCACTCCAGCGAAATCTCAGCATGCGAAGACGTCTCGGCTTCTGGCTCCTGCGCGCCCTCGGCTGGCGCACGCAGGGCACGTTCCCGGCCGGCTGCGAGCGCTGCGTGCTCGTCGCGGCCCCGCACACCAGCAACCTCGACCTGTTCTTCATGCTCGCGTTCGCCATGGCGTTCGGGCTACGCGTGCGCTGGGTCGGAAAGCACACGCTGTTCCGCTTCCCGATGGGCATCCTCATGCGTTTTCTCGGCGGCATGCCCGTCGACCGCCGCTCGCGGCAGGACGCGGTCGCGCAGATGGCTGCGCACTTCGCCCGCGAGAAGAGCCTCATCCTGGTGATCGCACCCGAGGGCACGCGCGCGCACGGCAAGAGCTGGAAGTCGGGCTTCTACTGGATCTCGCACACCGCGGGCGTGCCGATCGTGCCGAGCTTCCTCGACTGGTCGACGAAGACCGCGGGCTTCGGTCCGGCGATCGTGCCGAGCGGCGACCTGCGCGCCGACATGGACCGCCTGCGCGCCATCTACGCGAACGTGTGCGGGCGCTACCCGGAGCAGCAGGGGACGGTCCGGCTGGCCGAGGAGGACGCGCCGCCGCCCGCGCTGCGCGTCGCTGCCGGCAGCGCGCCGCGCTGACCTCGGCGGCGTGGCTTCGGTGGCGCTCCGCGATCCGGCGGAGATGCCGATCATGGCGCCCGCGCTGCAGCACGGCGCTCCGCTGGTCACCGGCGAACGCCGGATCGAGAGCCCCGGCCTCGGGCGCGTGATCTGGCGTCCGCGCGACGACGTCAGGCGTGAGGTGCGGTCCGCGCGACGACGTCAGGCGTGAGGTGCGGTCCGCGCGACGACGTCAGGCGGCGCGCACCAGCTTGCCCGGCATCGCTCCGGTCGACTCTCCGTTCTCGAACGTCACCACCCCCGAGACCACCGTCGCCCGATACCCATCGACGTGCTGGATGAGCCGCCGTCCCTGCGCCGGCAGGTCGAAGACCATCTCCGGGCCGTGCAGGTGCAGGCGGTCGAAGTCGATGACGTTGAGATCCGCCTTCTTGCCGACCTCCAGCGTGCCGCGGTCGGGGAGGCCGAAGACGCTGGCGGTGTTGCCGGTCTGGAGCCGCACCACCTGCTCGAGCGGGATCCTGGGCCCGCGCTTCCGGTCGCGCGCCCAGTGCGTGAGTAGGAACGTCGGCATGCTGGCGTCGCAGATGAGCCCGCAGTGCGCGCCGCCGTCGGAGAGCCCCAGCACGGTCCGGGGGTGCAGCATCATCTCGCGCAGCGCCTCGAAGTCGCAGTCGACGTAGTTGGCGAGCGGCGCGAAGAGAAAGCACTTGCCGTCGCCCTCGAGCATCAGGTCGTAGGCGACCTCCTCGGGACGCCGACCGGTGCGCGCCGCGACCGCGGCGACGCTGGTCTCGGGCGCCGGCTCGTAGTCGGGCGACTCGCCGAGCGGGAACATCTGTGCCCAGTTCGAGGCGAGCATGCGCACGATCGGGCTCTCGTGCGTCAGCTCCTCGGCGAGGAGCCGCGCGCGGACCTCCGCCGTGCGCATGCGCGCGACGCGCTCGGCGAGCGGCAGCGAGAACAGCTCGCGAGCGTACGTCGGGTGGAAGAAGAACGGGTGGAACGAGCTCTGCAGCCCGAACAGCATGCCGGTCGGGCGGCACGGCACCTGCGGCACGATCTTCATGCCGCGCGCTCCGAGCTCGTCGACCCTCGCCAGCGTGTCGCGCCACTGCTGCGGCGCGTAGGGCATCTGGGCGAGCGCGAACGTGAGCGCGCGGTTGGTCGTGGTGCAGAAGTCGCGCATCCACGAGAGATCGGGCTCCTGGCCCTGCAGGTCGGCGACCATCTCGAAAACGCCGTGCCCGGCGTCGCCGAGCGCACGTCCGATGCCGAGCAGCTCCTCGGGCGTCGACGACGTGCCGGGAACGAGCCCGTGCTTCGAGCGGTGCAGGATCGTGCGCGACGTCGAGAAGCCGATGGCGCCCGCCTGGAGCGCTTCGCGCGTGAGGCGTGCCATCTCGGCGATCTCGTCCGCCGTCACGTCGACGTCGTGTGCGCGCTCGCCGAGCACGTAGGCACGGAGCGCGCAGTGCGGCACCTGCGCCGCCACGTCGAGCACCCGCGGCATGCGGTCGAGCGCGTCGAGGTACTCGGGGAAGGTCTCCCAGCGCCAGTCGATGCCCTCGTGCAGCGCCGTGCCGGGGATGTCCTCGACCCCCTCCATGAGCTCGATGAGGAACTGCTCCTCGCCCGGACGCCGCGGCGCGAATCCGACGCCGCAGTTGCCCATGACGAGCGTCGTCACGCCGTGCCAGCTCGACGGTGCCAGGATCGGGTCCCACGTGACCTGCCCGTCGTAGTGCGTGTGCACGTCGACCCAGCCCGGTGCGACGATGTGGTCGCGGGCGTCGATCTCCGTCCTGCCCCGCGCGCTCACCGCGCCGACGGCGCTGATGCGCCCGTCGTCGATGGCGACGTCCGCCGACCTGCGCGCGCTGCCGGTACCGTCGATGACCGTGCCGTTTCGAACCACGAGATCGTGCATGACGCATCCTCCGATCTGCAGGTCGTACCGGGGCGGTCAGGCCCTGTCGAGCCCAGCGCGCGCCGCAGCGCTCGCGAGCCTGGCGGTTCTCGCGCTCGCGTGGCCCGTCGCCTGGATCGTCGGCTCGTGGGTCGCGCACGGCATCCTCGTCCGCGAGGTGGAGCGCCTCTTCGACGCGCGACTCGAGGTCGGGTCGGTACAGTTCCTGCCGCCGTTCTGGCTGGTCGCGAGTGACCTGGTGCTGTCGAGCGACGTCGCCGGCGAGCGCGTCGTCTGGGTCCGGGCGGGAGAGGTGAGCGCGACGCGGGTCGGCTGGCGCGAAGGCGGTCTCCCGGCGCTGCAAGTCTCGGTGGACGGGCCGGTCCTGACGAGCTTCCGGACGCCAGGCGGTGTCCTCGACGTGCTGGACCGCTGGCGCGGCAACGCGACGGTCGACGAGGCCGGCGAGGCGTTCGGCCTCCGCTGGGACGAGGCGCCGTCGTGGCACGCGAGCGGCGACGCGCGTGCTCTCGACCTCGCTCGGCTGGAGCGCCGCTTCCCGCAGCTCGGCGGCGACCACGTGCAGGGGATCCTCTCCGCGACGGGGTCGTTCTCTGGTGACCTCGACCGGGACGCGAGCGCGTGGCGCGCGTCACTCGCGGGCTCGGGCCGCATGCGCGCCCGCGAGGGGCGCTTCTACACGATCCCGCTGGTGTCGCAGCTGCTCGAGCAGGCGGGGCTGTCCGACGCCGGTGGCACGCTCACGGAGGCGTCGGCGGAGTTCCGGAACTCGGACGGCACCGTGTACCTCTCGCAGGTCGCGCTCGGCTCCACCGTCGTCGGAGCCCAGGGCGACGGGGAGGTGGGATTCGACGGCCGCGTACGGCTCGACATGGTGGTGATGCCGTTCGGCAGCTGGCGGAGCGCCGTGGCGCGCGGCAACGTCCCGGTGATCGGCGGCGCGCTCGCGCAGCTCGCGGGGAAGGCGCGGGAGCTGGTCGGCAAGGCGAGCGGCGCGCTCTTCGCGTTCCGCATCACCGGGACCGTCCAGCAGCCGCAACTCACGCCGGTGTCGGTGCCGTCGCTGACCCGATCCGCGACCAGCCTCTTCGACCACATGGCCTCGGGGAGCTGGACCCTGGACTCGTCGGTGCACCGCCGTCCGACGGAACGCTAGGCCCCGGCTCTCGCGTCCGCATCATCGGCGAGGCGGCGCAGGTTCTCCTCGTGCCGCGCACGGCTGATCGGGTACATCGCGAGGAAGGCGATGGAGCACAGGTAGAGCGCGACGATCATCGGCGTGTAGACGATGCCGAGATCGCGCACGACCTCCGCGCCGACCTCGCCGGGCTTCGCGTTCTGCGGGAAGCCGATGACGCCGAGCAGCAGCGTCGAGGTGAAGATGCCGATGCCCGACACGCTCTTCTGCACGAAGCTCATGGACGCAAAGAACGTTCCCTCCGAGCGCCGCCCGGTCTTCAGCTCGCTGTCCTCGACGATGTCCGCGATCATCGACGAGCTGACGATGCTCGAAGCGATCGTCAGCGTCAGCGCGACGAGGTTCGTCGCCAGCAGCGCGGGCATGAGAGCGGGCGTGTGGTTCTCCGGGAACCAGCCGACCAGGCGCAGTACGACGGGTGCGGGGCCGAGCACGATCGCGGCGAGCGCGATCGAGACGGCGGCGGCCTTCTTGCCGATCCGTACGGAGATGCGGGGGGCCGCCGCGAGCGCGATCGCGGCGGCGACGAAGCTGGTCAACACGAGCAGCGACATCTGGTTCGAGGTCAGCTCCCAGAAGAACGTGTTGAAGTAGATGTTGAGCGCCGCCATGAGCCCGCCGGCCATCGACGCGAAGATCATCGCGCCGAACAGCGCGAGGAACGAGCGGTTCGCGAGCGTGTCGCGCAGCTCGGCGAAGGTGCGCGCGAGGTCGAACGGCCGATGCGGCGGCGGCTTCCGGAGATGCGGGATGTACGAGTGCGTGCCGGCCGCGGAGAGGACGATCGCGCACGCCATGACGATCGCCGCCGTCCATCCGTAGGCGTGATAGCCGTCGGCGTTGAGCACGCCCACGGGAAACGCCGCGCTCGGCTGCAGGAACACCTGGAACGCGAGCACCGCCATGGCGAGCCCGCCCCACCAGCCGAAGAAGAAGCGAAACCCGAGCAGCGACGTACGCTCGTCGTAGTGCGTCGTCAGCTCGGGCACGAGCGACGCGCTCGGTACCTCGTAGAGCGAGATGAACGCGCGCACCAGGATCGAGATCGCGACGAAGTACGCGAAGAGTTCGCCCTGCGACAGCCCCGCCGGCGGGCTCCACAGGAGCCCGTAGGACAGCGCCACCGGGATCGCGGACAGGTACATCAGCGGATGGCGCCGCCCCCAGCGCGTGTGCAGGTTGTCCGACACGTAGCCGACGATCGGGTCGAGGAAGGCGTCGGCGATCAGCGTGATCATGATGCCGAGGCCGACCCACCTCTCGGGCAGGCCGAGCACCTGGTTGTAGTAGAGCAGCAGCAGGAAGCCGAAGCCCTGGTCCTTGACGCCGAAGGCGACCGAGCCGAAGCCGTAGTACAGCTTCGTCGAGAGGGAGGGGGCAGGACGCGACATTGGCGGACGAGCCTGGACGGTACTGCCCGAAGGCGCGCCCGCGCAAGCGGGCGCGCCGGGTCAGGAACCGGTTCGGAAGGCTGTGCCCGGCGACGTCACGGCTTGCCGCGCACCAGGCCCGGTGACGTCACGGCGCGCAGCGCAGCAGGCCCGGCGCCGTCTGGCAACTCGCGATGCTGCCGGTGCGGCTGATTCCCGCCCCGTGCTGCAGCTGGATCGACAGCGGTGCGAGGAACGAAGGCCCGGTGTCGAGGCCGCGCAGCGTGACGGTGAGGATCTGCAGCCCCGAGTTGTCGCGTGGCCGGAAGGGCTTGACCCGGAGGTTGAAGCGCCGGTCCGGGCTCTTGCAGGACACGATGCCGCGTCGCGACTTGCAGACGGCGGTCTGGAACGTGGCGTCGACCGCCAGCGTGCCGCCATCGCGCACCCGGACCGTGATCGGCGCCGAGATGTCGAACTGGCTCGGCGAGCCGGTCGGCGCGAGGAAGCTGGCCTTTGCGACGACCTTGCGAGTGTAGCGCGCGTTGCCGGTGTTGCGCACGACGCGGCCGCGCTCGATCGACAGCGGGAAATCGCAGTTGGGGCGGCCGTCGTCGGCGTTGCAGATGCCGTCGCCGTCGTCGTCGAGCGCGCCGGCGGGTGCCACGCAGGAGCCGGTGGAGCACGCCTCGGATACCGAGCACGTCGTGCCGAGGTCGCAGACGGTGCCATCGGTGAGCGGAATCGCGACGCAGCCGAACAGCTGATCGCAGGTCGCGACGTTGCACTGCGGGTCGGCGCTGCCCAGCGTGCAGGTCGGCGGCGTACCGGGCAGGCACTGGTCGATGACGTCGTCGCAGGTCTCGGCACCGTTGCAGAACAGGCCGTCGTCGCAGTCGCTGTCGAGCGTGCAGGTCGAGCAGTCGGGCACGGCCGTGAGGAACAGTGCAAAGGCCACGTTCTGGCCCGCCACATCGCAACCCGGGTTGCCCGGGCGCGCGGCGCAGCCCCACGAGTTCTGCTTCGCGTCGAGCAGGAACGGCGGCTGGTTCAGCGCTCCGATCGCGTTGCCCGTGATCGTGTTGCCGCGAACGAGCACACCCTCGGCGCTCGTCTGGGTGATCTCGATCAGGATGCCGAAGTAGCTGTCGAGGAACGAGTTGCAGCGGAACGCGGTGTCGCGCGTGAGGGGGCGGTTCGGCGCGCCGGTGAGCAGCACGCCGGCACCGCGGGCGTAGTTCTGCACGGTGTTCAGCTCGACGATGCTGTCGAGCAGCGCTCCCGCGATGCCGGCGCCGAGGTCGATGTCCGGGTAGTCGCGGAAGACGTTGCGGCTGACGAGAGAGAACTGCGTGTAGCCGTTCGCACCGACGTTCGCGTCGACCACCTCGTTGTCCTGGATGAGCGCCACGCTCACGACGTCGTCGGAGCTGATCAGCGTGCCGGCGTCGCTGCCGGCTGCGATCGCGTCCTCCTCGATGTCCTGCACCAGGCTCTGCACGACGGTCGCGCTCTGCGCGCGGTCGAGCGCCACGCCGCGCCTCGCGGTGAGCACGCGCACGTTGCGTACGACCGCGCTGGCGGCGTTCTGGTCGGCGTGGATCGCGGTGCCGCCCGGGTTGGTCACGGTCACGCCGTCGAGGATCGCGCCCTCGGTGCGAATCCGGAGGCCCAGCGCGACGGTGGCCTCGCCGGTCAGCGGGTCGCGCGTACGGCCGTCCTCGCCGGCGCGCGGGCCGAGCAGCTGCACGCCCTTCGAGAGGATCGGGCTCTCTGCGAACACGTGCACCGTCGGGCGGATCTCCGCCGACGCCTGCGACGCATCGACCGCGGCCTGGATCGTCGCGGAGTAGCCGGTGGTGTCGACGAAGCCGGTCAGCAGGTTGCTGGTCGCGTGTCGTCCGAGCGCGAGGGCGTCGACGGTCGCGTTGCGGCCGACGTTCACCACGAGCCACGGCACGTTCGCGAACGACGCTGCGAGCTCGACGACGGAGCTGGCGGTGGCGTACGCGATGACGCCTGCCCGCGCGTCGACGTAGGTATTCCCGGTCACCGAGACGCCCGACGACGCGGTGAGCGGGACGCCGAGCAGGTCGTCGGTGCCGAAGTCGACGGCCACCGCGGTCCCGACGTTCGGGTACGTGTCGCGCGTCGCGAGCGTCCGGAAGGTGTTGCCGCTGATCAGGGCACCGTCGCCCGGGGCCGCGCCGGATACCGTCGCGACGTGGACGCCTATCCCGGCCACGGTACCCGCGGAGCCGAGCCCCGAGACGTCGTTGCCCCGGATCACGAGGCCGCTGATCGTGTTGCGGGCGCCTGGCATGCCGGTGGTCGCGAAGATGCCGTGCGCGAGGTGAAACGGCGGTGTGGCGGCGTTCGCGAGCGCCATGCCGCGGGCGAACGAGTCGCGAACCGTGATGCCCGCGAGGTCGGCGCTCGCCGCGATCAGCACGCCCGTGTGCGTCTGGGCATCGCCGAAAACGTCGAGGCCCTAGACGGTCACGCCGCCGCTCGCGATGGCGATCGCCGTCGGCAGCCCGCGCGCGTCGATCACGGTCTCGCCGGCGCTGCCTGCGGTGCGGCCGGCGATCGGCACGCCGACCTGTGCGCCGCGCAGGGAGACCGCCTGTGTCAGCGTGACGGTGCCGGGAAACGTGCCCGGCCCGACGCTCACGACCTCGCTGGCGGTCGCGAGGCTCGCCGCGTAGGCGACGGTCGCGCGCGGCGTGCCCGAGCTGGTGCAGTCGTTCAGCAGGTCGTCGCCGCCGACTGCCACGAACCGGTCTGCGCGAGCCGGGGTCGCCGCCGCGACCAGCGCGAGCGCCAGGGCGAGCGCCGGAGGCAGGGCAGGGCTGGGGCGGTGGCGCAGTGCGCGGCGGACGACGTGCGTGGGGTTCCCTCCGTGAGACACCTCGGGCAGAGCAAAAAAGGGATAGTTTCTGCGTCGCCCTCGAGTCAATTCACAATCTTCAGGCGGGACGAACCCCCATGCCGGCGTTCCAGCGCTGGCGCCGGGCGATCTCGCTGCCGCCCGTGCGGACTCCATGGCGGCGCTCGGCCGGGTGCCGCGAGCGAGGGGCCTGCTCGGGCGCGGTTGACCCCCGGCCACCGCCATTGGAGGATCGCGGCCGCGCCCGCGCGCGCTCCGGAGCATCCCGCCCATGACCCGATTCCTCGTCGTCGCGATCCTGCTGCTCTCTGCGGCGTGCGAACGCTCACCGCGCCCGGAGCGAGCGAACATCCTGTTCGTGCTCGCCGACGACCTGAACACGCGGCTCCTCCCGTACCTGCCGGGCCTGGCGAAGATGCTGCCGGCGCGCGGCCTCGCGCTGCAGATGTCGATCCCGACACCCGTCTGTGCGCCGTCGCGCGCGACGATCCTGACCGGCCGCTACGCGCACAACACCACGGTGTTGGGCAACGGTCCGCTGCGCGGCGGCGTCTGGGCCTTCGAGCGTACCGGTGCCGACAAGAGCACGTTCGCCGTGTGGCTGCGCGACGTGGGCTACCACACGGGCTTCTTCGGCAAGTACCTGAACGAGCAGGAGCTCGCCGATCATCCCGTGCCGCCGGGCTGGGAGCGCTGGGTCGGCTACGGCAAGATGAAAATGTCGCGTACCGGGTACTCGGTCATCGAGGAGGACGGCAAGCAGCGCGTGGTCGAGAAGGAGTACGACAGCGACTTCTTCGCGGCGCGTGCGAACGAGTGGCTCGAGACCGTGCCCGAGCCGTTCCTCGCGATGTGGACCCCGATGGTGCCGCACGGTCCGTTCGTGCCGCCCGCGCGGCACAAGGGACGCTTCGACGGCGTGAGGTTCAAGTGGCCGCCGTCCTTCGCCGCCGACGAGCGGAAGGTCGCGCAGCTGACGCGGACGCGTCTCGAGATGATGCTCGGGCTCGAGGACGGTCTCCGGGCGTTGCTGGCGACGCTCGAGAAGCGAGGCCTGCTCGACCGGACGTACGTGATCTTCACCAGCGACCACGGTCTCTTCGCGGGGGAGCACGGCTTCGCTGCCGGCAAGGGCGAGAGCTACGACGAGACCACGCGCGTGCCGCTGTTCGTGCGCGGGCCCGGCGTCCCCGTCGGGCGCAGCGACGCGCTGGTCGCGAGCACCGACCTCGCCCCGACGATCGCTGCGATCGCGGGCGCCGAGGTGCCGCCGAACGTCGACGGGCGATCGATCCTGCCGCTGCTGCTCGGCGAGGATCTCGCCGAGCCCCGCCGGCGCGTTCTGCTCGAGTGGTTCGACCAGGACGGCACCTCACCCTGGCTCGCCGTGCGCGAGGCGAACGACAAGTTCGTGCGGATGAAGGACGGCGCGTGCCTCCACTTCGACGTGCGGAACGATCCGTACGAGATGAGCCCCGCGCCGTGCGACGCGGAGCAGGCGAAGCGCACGTCTTCGACGCTGGACCTGCTCGCGAAGTGCAGTGGTGCGGCGTGCGCCGAAGTCGAGTTCCGCTAGCGCGGTCTACCGCCAGCCCTCGAGTTCCCGAGCGCGGCCTACTGCCAGCCCTTCATGATGTGCTCGATCCACCATTGCGGGGCGGCGCCGAGCAGCTTGTTGAGATCCGGATAGTCCCACCACCGCACGAGCTTCCCGTCGCGGAACTCGTGCACCGACACGAAGGGGATCACGACCTTTTCCCCCGACGGCCAGTGCCACTCCTCCTCGTGCTCGGTCATGACGATGTTGCCCTCGGCGACCATGTGCCGCGGGTGGTGGTAGATGCCGGCCAGCGGCTCGAGGCCCAGACGCAGCCTTGCCGCGATCTGCGCCGGCCCGCGCGCGACGTCGTCGGGTGGCGTCGGGATGTCGGTGTACTCGCCGTCGTCGGCGAAGTAGCGGCCGACGGCGTCGAAGTCGCGCGCGTAGAGGTCGCGCCAGAACTTCTCGATGACCTGCTTGTTGGCCGCGGGATCGCTCACGATGGTATCTCCGTTGCGCGCACGAACGCGGCCGGCATGTGCCGCACGCCCGTGTGCTTGTTGCTGCGCGTCCACTCGATCGGCCCGTCGAGCGCGATCTCCGAGGAGCGGTCGAGCAGGCCTTCGAAGACGAGTCGCATCTCGAGCCGGGCGAGGTTCGCGCCCAGGCAGAAGTGGTTGCCGTGGCCGAGGCTCAGGTGCGGATTCGGGTCGCGCCGCACGTCGAAGCGAAAGGGATCCCGGAACACGTCCTCGTCGCGGTTCGCCGACGCCCACCACAGCGTGATCTTGTCACCGGCGCGGATCGGGATGCCGCGGATCTCGGCGTTGCGCGTCGCGGTACGTCGGTTGTACGGCGTGGACGACGCCCAGCGCAGCATCTCCTCGACCGCGCGTGGCACGAGCGAGCGGTCCCGCCGCAGCGCGCGCCATTGATCGGGGTGTCGCACCAGGGCGGCGAAGCCGAGCGCGATCGAGTTGCGCGTGGTTTCGCTGCCGGCCGCGATCAGCAGGTTGAACAGCATCTGCTGCTCGATCTCGGTGAGTGGCTCGCCTCCGCCGGCACCGGACGGGATGGGCCCGCGTACGGCGGCCGACAGAAGGTCGTCGGTGCGGCTGCGGCGCTTCTCGACGAGCAGTGCCGCACCGTACCGGAAGAGCTCGACCTGCGCGGCCTGGACCCTGGTACTGGTCTCGCCGAGACGCCGGTCGTCGTAGTCGAGCGTCGCGTTGACCCAGCCGAAGAGCCGGTGGCGGTCCCCCTGCGGCACGCCGAGCAGGCGCGCGATCGCCTGCAGCGGCAACTCCGCCGCGACGTCGGTCACGAGGTCGCACGCGCCGCGCTCGGCGACGGTGTCGAGGATCGCGTCGGTGCGTTCCCGCAGTTCCGCTTCCATCGCAGCGAGGGCTCGCGGCGACACGCTCGGTGTCACGAGGCGCCGGATGTGCCGGTGGCGCGGGTCGTCCATCATGTTGAGCAGGACGCCCGCCGCGAAGCCCGACGGCAGGTCCTCGATCAACGTGCCGCCACCCTCGCGCGCACCCCCCCCCGGTGCGACGAGAAGATCGCGGTGTCCACGGCGGCCGCGCTGATGTCGGCATGGCGCGACAGTACCCAGAAGCCCTCGCCGCCAGGTGTGTGCGGGGTCGGCGGATGGAACCATACGGGCGCCTCGCGGCGCAGCGCGGTGAACAGCTCGTGCGGAAAGCCGTTCGCGAAGCGGTCGAGGTCGGTGAGGTCGACGTCGGAGATCATCGCGCAGCTCCCGATGGATCGAGCCGGTGCCGGTCCGGACACCGGATCCCATAGCGTGCGAGCGTCGCCCTGCACAAACCACTCGGTACGTGCCGGGATACACGGCGATGCATGCACTGCATGCACGCACGGCGCACGGGATTGACCGCCGACGATGAGACCGGCTACTCGGTATCTCCGGGCTGACGCGATGGCCAAGCTACCGACCCGATTCGAGACGGCAGTGCGAGCAGCGAGGGCGCACCTCGTACGCCTTGAGGGCTGGCTGTCGGCATACCGCCTGCCGCTGTCGATGGTCGCGTTCAACGTCACCGGCGCGGCCTCGCTGGTCTGGCTTTGCGGGTGGCGGGGCGTGAGCGCAACCGACCTGGTGGTCTTCGGCACCATGTACCTCCTCGGGGTGATCGGCCTCGAGATCGGCATGCACCGGTACTTCTCGCATCGTGCGTTCGAGGTGACCCCTGCGCTGCGCAATGCTCTGGTGATCCTCGGGTCGATGGGCGGACAGGGATCGGCGCTGGTGTGGGCGACGAACCACCGCAAGCACCATCGCTTCGCGGACCAGGACGGCGACCCGCATTCGCCGAGGCCGCGTGGAGAAGGTCGGATCGGCGTCCTGAGAGGACTCGTGCACGGTCACTTCACGTGGCACTTCGCGGAAGCCACCTCGATGGGCATGCGAGACCTCCACCGCTACGGGCGCGATCTCGTGAGCGACCGCGATCTCATGCGCGTGGATCGGTACTTCTGGCGGTGGGTTGCGCTCGGCATGGTGGTTCCCGCGATCGCCGGCCTCGCCGTCACGCGTACGCTGGACGGGGCGTTCACCGCATTCCTCTGGGGCGGCCCAGTTCGCGTCTTCGCCGTGGACAACGCCATCTGGATGATCAACTCGGTCGCGCATTCCTGCGGGCCTGCCCCCTTCGATGCGCGTGACCGCAGCAGAAACGTGTGGTGGCTCGTCGTCCCGCTGCTCGGGGGCGGCTGGCACAACACGCATCACGCCTTCCCCGGCTCCGCGCGTATGGCTCTCCTGCCGGGGCAGATCGATCCGGGCTTCTGGATCATCCGCGCGCTGGAGTGCCTCGGGCAAGCGCACTCCTTACGGGTTGCGCAGCCGCGGGGTGACTCGAGTCCGCCCGCCCCGGACTGAGCAACGTGGGGCCGCTCCGCACCGGACCGCCGCCCGGACCGTGACGGCCCGCTGCGACGAACATAAGCGCTGAGCATGCGCGTCTCGCCGGCATTCCTCGAACGGCCGCTCCTCGTGCTGCTGGCAGTCGTGACGTCGGCGCTGGTCGCCGGGCTTGCGATCGCCGCGCCGCTCGCCGCCGGCAGCGCGCTGCCGGCGATCACGCTCGCCGACCAGCACGACCGCAAGGCCGCCCTCGGTCCCGACGTGCGCATCGTCGTGCTCACGCGCGACATGGCCGCGGGCGATGCCTTCAAGGAGGGATTCGCCGGCATGGATCAGGCGGCGCTCGAGCTGCGCGGCGCGGTCTACGTCGCCGACATCAGCGGCATGCCGTCGATGATCGCGAGCATGTTCGCGGTGCCGAAGATGCGCGACCGCTCGTACCGCATCCTGCTCGATCGGGATGGCGTGGCGACGCGCGACTTCCCACACGCCGAAGGCCGGCCGACGGTCCTCTTCGTCGAGCAGGGAGAGATCACTCGCGTCGTGCAGCCGGCGAGCGGCGACGAGCTGCGGGAGCTGCTGCAGCAGCCCTCGCAGCCCTGACGCCACGTGCGGTGCGGCGCCGCCTGGCACCGCGCGGCCCGCGCTGGTGGCCGCTCGGGTTGCGCCGCGCTCGGCGCGCCGCGCTCCGCACCCGTGCCGGAAAGGCCATCGGCGTGTCCATGCAGGAGGCGGCGGAGACAGCCGGTGTCCCCGGCACGCGCTATCCTGCTCATCGAGGGGACGAGAGGAGGAGAAGCGAATGAGCGAGAGATCGAAGAGCCCCAAGCTGACCAGCCGCTTCGAGGAGGCGTTGACGTACGCGGCGCGCGCGCACTGGGACCACATCCGCAAGGTGACGCCCCCGGAGAACGACGGCGCCGCCGCGCACGATCCGGCAAAGGAGATCCCTTACGTCGCGCACCTGCTCGGCGTGACGAGCCTCGTGCTCGAGCAGGGGGGAGGGGAGGACGAGGCGATCGCGGCGCTGCTGCACGACGCGATCGAGGACGCCGGTGGGCCGGCGCGGCGCGAGGACATCCGAACGCGTTTCGGCGACGAGGTCGCGCGTCTCGTCGAGGCGTGCTCCGACAGCGACGGCGAGAACAAGGCGCCGTGGCCGGAGCGCAAGCGCGCCTACATCGGCCACCTCGCCGTGTCGTCCGATCCCGGGGCGCGCCTCGTGACCGCCTGCGACAAGCTGCACAACGCGCGCTCGGTGCTGGCGGACTACCGCAAGCTCGGCGCGGAGCTCTGGCGGCGCTTCACCGGCGGACGCGAGGGCACCCTCTGGTACTACCGCGCGCTCGCCGACGAGTTCGCGCGCGGTGGGCCCGCGGAGGTCGCAGGCGAAATCGGCCGCGTGGTATCCGAGCTCGAGGAGCTGGTCCGTGCGGCCGAGTCCGACTGGCAGCCGGAGCCGCCGTTCAGGCCGTAGCGCTGGCGCCGTTGCCCTGTGCCGCCGGGCTGGCGGCCATGAACTGCATCAGCAGCTCCACGAGCTCGTGTGGCGGAGTCACATCGGGATCCTCGACCGAGTCCTTCATGTGCTCGAACTTCAGCAGGTCGAGCTTCTCGTACTCGGCGCGGACGCGGGGCGTGAGCAGGCCGAGGCGCTTCAGGTTCGGCACGATCTTCTGGAACATCATCTGGCGGAAGCCGACCATGAACGGCGTCTGCTTCGCCCACTCGACCCAGAGCTTCGTGTCCCAGTCGAGCCGCTCGAAGACCGCCTCCATGAGCAGGCGGTCGCGCAGCAGATGCGTCGCCTCGATGACGAACTCTTCGCGCTCGCGGAGCTCGGAGGACGTCATCTCGCTCCTGTAGAGGTCGGAGAGCGAGAGCACGCCGAAGGCGACGTGACGCGACTCGTCAGCCATGACGCGGCCGATGAGGTCCTGGATGAGCGGCTCGTCGGCCATCTGCAGGCGCGTCACGCCGAACGCGGCCAGCGCGAGACCCTCGACCATGATCTGCATGCCGAGGAAGGTGATGTCCCAGCGCGAATCGCAGAGGATCGTGTCGAGCAGCTGGCGGAGCTGGTCGTTGACGCCGTAGGAGATGCCGAGCTTCTCGGTGAGGTAGCGGTGGTACACCTCGACGTGGCGCGCCTCGTCGGCGACCTGGTTCGCAGCGTAGAACTTCGCCTCCTCCCACGGCACGCTCTGCACGATCTTCGCAGTCGCGAGCAGCGCGCCCTGCTCGCCGTGCAGGAACTGCGAGAGCATGAACGAGTTCATGTGCAGCTGCATGCGGACGAGCTCGTCGTCCTTCAGCGGGACCGGCGGCTTCATGAGCGTGTTCATCAGCGTCGCCGCGCCGTTCGCGACGCGCTCGCGCATCATCTTCTCGATGTCGACGTCGATCGACCAGTCGAGGTCGTTCGCGTTCCAGGCGAGCGTCTTGCCCTTCTCGTAGAGCGCGAGCAGGTTCTGCTTCCTGAGCTCGTACTGCCAGTCGAGCACGGTCTCGATGGTCGCGTTGAGCGACTGGTAGGCGCCGCTCACCGGGATCGGCAGCGGGTTGTGCTGGCGGTATTCCATCGTGTCCTCCGTCTGGCGCGCTTCGTCGAGCGGCTCAGGCAGTCGTCTGTTGCTTGACTTTCTTTCCGGCGCGTGGGTGCGCCTTCGGGTGTCCGTCGGCGGTTCCGACGTAGGCGACCCGTTGGTCGGCGATGCCGACGTAGGCGACGAACAGTCGCGCGATCTCGCGCTTCAGGTCGTCGATCGAGAGGCTCCTCCCGGCGGCCTGGGTGCCGTCGAGGAGCACGTGCTGGTTCATGAGCGAGAAGGCGGCCTGCACGCCGAGGTCGATCGCGAGGACCGGCTCGGGATGAGTGAAGCCCGGCGACTTTCCGACCAGCACGGCGGCGACCCTCTCCGCCGCGCGGTTGCGGAACCGGACCGCGTCGTCGCGGATCTGCACGTCGACCGTCGCGCGGAACATGAAGGCCTTGATGAGCGCCCGGCGCGCCTCGGTCACGGTGACGAGCTCTTCCACCGCCGCGGCGACGATCTCCTGCACCGGCGCATCCGCCCAGCGCCGCTCGTCGGCGAGCGCGTCGAGGCGGCTCTGCACCTCGAGGAAGAAGCGTTCCTCGAGCGCCCGCAGCAGCTCGTTCTTGTCGCGGAAGCGCGCGTAGAAGCCGCCGACCGACGACCCGGCGCGGCGTGCCACCTCGGGGATCGACAGGCCGGCGAGCCCGCGCTCGACGATCAGCGCCTCGGCCGCGTCGAGCAGCCGGTAGAGCGTGCGCTCGCTGCGGGCCTGCTTCGGGCCCGAGACGGTCTCGAGAACGGTGATGGGGCTGGCGGCGTGCATCGCAGGGGTTCAGAATCCGAATCGGATTCGGATTCTCTATCCGAGGTGCGCCAATGGGTCCAGAGGGACCGCGAAAAAAGTTGCCGGGCGGGTGGCGTCAGCCCGGCCGCGCCGCCCCGCGCGCGGCGAGGTCCTCGGCGTAGCCCCGGGACAGCGTGCCGAAGACCCGGTCGGTCCAGGTGAGGAAGCCCGCGTAGTTGCCGCGCACGCGCGCGTGGTGGACGTCGTGGTGCCGCGCGCCGTCGTTGAACGGCAGGAAGTGCGTCGGCGTCCACGGGAAGTCGTAGCCGCAGTGGCCTTCGGCCGCCTCCCACTGCCGGAAGGTGATCCAGATCCACACCGTCACGACGTGCGCGCCCAGCAGCAGGGGGCCGACCAGCGCGAGCGAGCCGGTGAGCACGTATTCGATGGGGTGCATGTAGTGTCCGGTCACCGCCCAGGGAGTCAGGATGCGGTGGTGCCAGCCGTGGATGCGCTTGAAGAGCCACGGCAAGTGGAGCGTGCGGTGCATCCAGTAGTAGAGGAAGTCGTCGAGGTAGACGAAGAACACGACCTGCGCGACCATCACCCACGCGGGCGGCAGCGGCCCCGTGTGGACGCCGGACTCGCGCAAGAGCGGCCACGCCAGCACCGCACCGACGAGCGTCCACAGGCTGTTCACGAGCCACGTGCGGAGCGACGGCCCGACGAGATCCTGCGCGCGCGGGCGCCGGCTCTGGATCTTGTAGGGCCGCGCCCGCGCCGGGTCCTTCGCGGCGAGCAGCGTGAGCGGTGCCGCGAACAGCATGAACGTGAGCATGCTGACGAGCATCGTTCCGACCGGGAACAGCCAGAACATGGGGTCGTCGTGGATCCGCAGCAGCGACTCCATCGGAGCCGCGGGTAGCACGGTCCGTCGAGCCCGGCCAACCCACGCGCAGCCACGCGGCCCGGCGGGACGACGCTCAGGACAGCAGCCCGCGCGCCCTGTACCACGCCGCCGAGTCGGCGATCGACTCGCGCGCCGGGCGCGGGCGATAGCCGAGCTCGCGCTCTGCCTTCGCACTGGAAACGCGCACGCGCAGCGTCGACTGCAGCGCCATCTCCTCGCCCAGCAGCGGCGCGCGCCCGCGCAGCGTCGCGACGGTCTCGATCGCCCGGCCCAGCAGCAGCACGAGACCCGCCGGAAGCTCGACCACGGGCGGACGTCCCCCGACGGCGGCGGCGATGAGCGCGAACAGCTCGCGCACGCTCATCGACTCGCCGCCGAGCGCGAAGCGCTGTCCGCGCGACGCCTGCAGGGCCGCCGCGACGTGCGTAACGGCGACGTCGCGCACGTCGCACACCGTGCGCCAGCCCATCGGCACCGCACGCCCGAGCAGCGTGTGCGACGCGCGGAACAGCGGCAGCAGGTTGCCCTTCCAGTCGCCCGGCCCGAACACGGCGGTCGGGTGCGTGATCACGGCGTCGAGGCCTGCGTCCACGCCGCGCAGCACCTCCTGCTCGGCGAGCGACTTGGTGTGCGGGTAGACCATCGCCGCGCGCGCCATGGCGTCGTCGTAGGGCGTCGATTCGTCGATGGTCACCGGCTCGCCGCGCACGTGGTCGAGCGGGCGCGCGAGCGTCGCCGCCGACGAGGTGAAGACCAGCCGCTCGGGCCGCGCCTCGAGCGCCGCCTCGACGACGCTCCGCGTGCCGGCCACGTTGGTGCGCAGCGACTCCGCCCAGTTCGCACGGTACATGCGCACGTCGGCGGCGACGTGGAAGACGAAGCGCGCGCCGTCCATGCCGCGGCGGAGCGCGTCG
>Ga0194128_10003335_pt1 | contig 24858 bp, 22 predicted proteins | sample TA2KigCa65mmetaG_FD_148650 | JGI IMG/M metagenome (GOLD analysis project Ga0194128, IMG submission 148650) | Freshwater microbial communities from Lake Tanganyika, Tanzania - TA2015037 Kigoma Deep Cast 65m | ecosystem: Environmental > Aquatic > Freshwater > Lake | place: Tanzania: Lake... | reverse complement strand
TGATCTCGTAGTCCATGATGGTCCCGTCCAGGTCATTGGCCCCGTACCAGAGGGCCACCTGCGAGACCTCGATGGTGTTCATGATCCAGAAGGTCTTGACGTGGGCGAAGTTGTCGAGCATCAACCGGGCCACGGCGAGTTCCTTCAGGTCCAGGCAGCCCGAAGGGCCAGGCAGGTGCTCCAATTCGGTGCGCTCGGGGTGGAAGGAGAGGGGGATGTAGGCGAGAAAGCCGCCGGTCTCATCCTGCACCTCGCGCAGCCGGCACAGGTGGTAGACCTTCTCCTCGGTGTTCTCGATGTGGCCGTAGAGCATGGTGGCGTTGGAGGGCAGGCCGGCCCGGTGGGCGGCGGCGGCGATGCGCAGCCATTCTTCCGAGTCGCTCTTGGTCCAGAACAAATCCCCCTGTACCCGGTCGCTGAAGACCTCGGCCCCGCCTCCGGGCAGGGATTCGAGGCCGGCAGCCCTGAGGTCGGCGAAGACCTCCTCCAGCGGCTTTTTGGCGATGCGCTGGATCTGGGCCACCTCAATCATGGTAAAGGCCTTGAGCCGGGCCGAGGGCCGGGCCTCCTTCACGGCCCGCAGTATATCTAAGTAGTAAGAGTAAGGGAGTTTGGGGTTGACCCCGCCCACCATGTGGATCTCGGTGATGGGGGCGTGCAGGTGCTGGCGCACCCGGTCGGCCACTTGCTCGGGGGAGAGCACGTACCCGCGCTCGTCCTTGGCTTTAACATAGAAAGAGCAGAAGCGGCAGAACTTGTTGCAGACGTTGGTGTAGTTGATGTGCTGGTTGCGGACGAAGTAGGTGCAGTCCCCGTGGAATCGCTGGCGGACGATGTTGGCCAGGTAGCCGAGGGCCGGCAACTGGTCGCAGGCGTAAAGCTGGAGCCCCTCGTCGGCGCTGAGGCGCTGGCCCTCCACCACCTTGTGATGGATGGGGCCCAAGCCGGCCTGCTCCAGGGAGTTGCGATGGAGAGAAGTCATGGTCTGATAATATCAAAGCCCTTCTCCGGCGTCAATGCGGTCTGCCGGGGGCTTGAGGCCTTGGTACAGGGCGCAGACACCCAGGGTGAAGGCGGTGTGCCGGTTGTCGACGAAGCCGGCCCCGCCGAGCAGTTTTAGGAAGGCGCCCCCCTGCGGAAAGGTGCCCACCGAGGCGGGCAGGTACGCGTACGCCTGGCGCTGCCCCGAGACCAGGCCACCCACCCAGGGCAGGATGCGGGTGAAGTAGAAGCGGTAGAGCTGTCGGAAGAGGGGGAGTTCGGGCTCGGCGAAGTCGAGGATGATCAGTTCGCCCCCTGGCCTGAGCACCCGCCAGGCCTCGGCCAGACCGGTGGGGATATGGCCGAAGTTGCGCACCCCGAAGGCGGCGATGACCAGGTCGAAGCTCTGGTCCCCAAAGGGCAGGGCCTCGGCGTCACCCCCCAGCAGTTGCACCGGCGCGGCCGGGGGGCGGCGGCGCAGCTTGGCCGCGCCGAGCCGCAACATATCGAGGGCCACGTCCACCCCCACCACCCGCCGGGGGCGGCGGCGGGCCGCAGCCAAGGCGAAATCCGCGGTGCCGGTGGCCAGGTCCAGCACCCGCTGGGGCCCCCGGCAGCGCACCCGCGAGAGGGCGCAGCGGCGCCAGTGGAGATCCACCCCGCCGCTGAGCAGGTGGTTGAGCAGGTCGTAGCGCCGCGCAATGACGTTAAACATCCCTTGGATCCGCTGTTTGCGGGCGATTATGTTATCTTTAGAGTCCATACACTCAGCACACCTATGGAACAGCTCTCTAATTATATACCCTCCCTGGTGGCCAGCCTCACCGAAGGCGTGGCGATCTTCGACGAGGAGGCCGGCGTCCTGGTCCACAACCCGGCCTTGGTGGAGATGCTAGGGCTGCCCAGGGTGCAACTTTTGGAGGAATGCCTGGGGAGCGGCGAGTTGGGGCAACTGGTCCGCCAGGCCCTGGCCGGGGAACTGGTCTGGGACCAAGACATCCAGTACCGCAAGCCGGCGGGCCAGACCTGCTGGCTGCGGGTCAACACCCGCCGGCTGACCGACGAGTCGGGCCGGCCGGCCGGGGCGCTCCTGACCCTTAAGGAGATCTCGGAACTGAAGCGGGCCGAGCGCGACCTGTGGCAGGTGGAGAAGATGACCGCCCTGGGCCGTCTGGCCGCCTCGGTGGCGCACGAGGTGCGCAATCCGCTCAGCGCCATCGACATCCAGCTCCAGCTCTTGCAGGAGGAGCTGGGCGGGGCCGGTGAGGGAGTGGCCGCGCGGGTGAACCGGCGCCTGAAGATCGCCCGCACCGAGATGCGCCGGCTGGAGGGCATCGTGCAGAACTTCCTGCGCTTCTCCCGGCCCCCGGCCCTACACCTCCAGCCGGTGCAGCCCAACGACCTGCTGCGGCACCTCTTCTCCCTGGTCGAGCCTGAGGCGCGCGAACACGGCATCGCCCTGGTCCTCGACCTGGAGGAACCCTTGCCAGCCATCAGCGCCGACGAGAACCTCTTGAGCCAGGCCCTGCTCAACATCCTCATCAACGCCTTCCAGGCCTTGGGGCCGGAACCACGGGTCATTCTACAGTCGCGCCTGGACCCCGTCAAGGGCCAGATCGCCCTCAACATCACCGACAATGGCCGCGGCATCCCCGCCGCGGACCTGGAGCGGGTGCTGGAACTCTACTACACCACCAAGGACGAGGGTACGGGCCTGGGCCTGTCCATCGCCCAGCGCATCGTCCACCAGCACGGGGGGGTGCTGGAGGTGAGCAGCCAGGAAGGCTTGGGCACCGCGGTGAACATCCGCCTGTGGCTAAAAAAGGGGCCGGCCCCTTCGCCCCCGACCAGGCCGGAGCGGGGCTGAGTCATGGCCAAGGGTGTCTTTCGCCTGCTCATCGCCGACGACGAGGTCCACATCCGCGAGGGGCTCCAGGAGGCGCTGCAACAACCCGGCTTTAGCATCGACACGGCCAGGGACGGGCACGAGGCGCGCGACCTGTTGCAGCGGCAAACCTACCACCTGGTGATCACCGACCTGCGCATGCCCGGCCTGGGCGGTATGGAACTGCTCGACGAGATCCGCGACAGCAATCCCGACGCCCAGACCATCGTGCTGACCGCGTACGGTAGCGTGAGCACGGCGGTGGAGGCGATGAAGAAGGGGGCCTTCGACTTCGTCACCAAGCCGGTAGACCTGGACCATCTGCGCCTGCTGGCGGAGCGGGCCATAGACCGGTTGGAACTGCTCTCGGAGAACCGCAAGCTGCACCACCGCCTGGAGAGCCAGGACACCTTCCGCCGGCTGGTGCGCCGCAGCCAGGCCATGCAGGCCGCGGCCGAGACCATCAAGCAGGTGGCCCAGTCCGAGGTGCCGGTGCTCCTGCGGGGGGAGACCGGGGTAGGCAAGGAACTGATCGCCCGGGCCGTACACGAGCGCAGCAAACGCCGCAACGGACCCTTCGTGGCGGTCAACTGCGGGGGCTTCACCCCTGAGCTTTTCGCCAGCGAACTCTTTGGCCACGTGCGGGGCGCCTACACCGGGGCCCACGCCACCCGGCCCGGCCGCTTTGCCCTGGCCGAGGGGGGCACCCTCTTACTCGACGAGATCGGCGAGGTGCCCCTAAAGAACCAGGTGGAACTCCTGCGGGCGCTGGAGTCCAGAGAGTATCAGCCCCTTGGCGACACCCAGGTCCACACCGCAGACGTGCGGATCATCGCCGCCACCAACCGCGACTTGGAGGCCGGCGTCCAGGGCGGCATCTTCCGCGAAGACCTCTACTACCGCCTCAACGTGGTGCCCATCGACGTGCCGCCCCTGCGCCAGCGCCGCGAGGATATCCCGCTGTTGGCCGAGATATTTCTCGACGAGGCCTGCCGGGCCCACGGGCAGCCGCGCAAGCAACTGGGGGCCGAGGCCCTGGCTCTCCTGCTCAACCACCCGTGGCCGGGCAACGTGCGCGAGCTGCGCAACCTGATCCAGCGCCTGGTGGTCACCTGTCCCGAAAGAACCGTCCGCCCCGAACAGATCGCCGCCCTGCTGGGAACCGCGGAGCGCGAAGCCACGGCGCAGTTCGCGGTAAACCTGGGGGCCTCGATACAGGAGGTGGAGGCGGCCCTTATCCGCCAGACCCTGGAGCGGATCACCACCAACCGCCGGCAGGCCGCCGCGATCTTAGGCATCAGCGTGCGCTCTTTGCAGTACAAGATCAAACATTACCATCTGCAATAATTGCACGAAAAGCGCTTTCCGCCTCGTCCGAACCCGGCGCACTCCCTGCCCGTAACTTCCGCAACTCCTTTCTTAACAGATTCTTGATTCCCCCGTGGCCACAGGTGGCACTGAATTTGCGCTTTCCGTATCATGCGCCGGGAATTCTGTGATACAGGTCACAGCCCGGTGTCGATTGAGGTATTAGCGAATACATAGACTTGTGCTCCTTCGGCCCCTTGGGGGACCGGGGACATATAGCCGGCGGGCCTAAAATATGCAGCAAAATCTGCATCTCCCGGCCGCCGACACAATATCGGGATAATACAAAACTTGGCTAACTCATTTCCCCAGAGGGCTCTCCTGGATGCAAAGTTTGCATTCCAGGCCGAGCCCCTCGAAGGACTCGAACCATTGCTCGACCCGGACCTGTTGGTCCCGGATCTGAAGGCGGACAACAAGATCGCCGCAATCAAGGAACTGACCAACCGCCTCTACCTAAAAGGCGTGGTCAAGGACAGCCTCAGTTTTCTCCAAGCCGTGCTGGGGCGCGAGAACATCGAGAGCACCCTGATCGGCGAGGTGGCCATGCCCCACGCCCGCAGCCTGGCGGTCAATCAACTGGGCCTGGCATTGGGGGTATCGCCCCTGCCTTTGGACTATCCCTCAGGGGATGAACGCCGGACCATACAGGTCATCTGCCTGATCGCGGTGCCGGCCCATGCGCCCGATTCCTACCTGGCCCTGCTGGGCGCCCTGGCCCGCACCTTCCAAGAAGGCGGGATGATCGGCGACCTGTTGCGGGCCGGAACTCCCGAAGCGCTGTGCAAACTTTTAGCAACCCATTCCCGACACTCTTAAGAGAGGTTAACACGATGGGTTACACTGTCCAGGAACTACAGAACGACGAGGAGAGCACCCTGCGCCTCTATTTCGACGACATCGCTGAGTCCAAGCCCCTCTCGCGCGAGAAAGAGGTGGAACTGGCCGCCCGGATCAAGGAGGGCGACATGCAGGCCCGCGACGAGTTGGTGCAGGCCAACCTGCGCTTCGTCATCGACGTGGCCAAGAACTACCAGAACCGCGGGCTTTCCCTCTCCGACCTGATCAGCGCCGGCAACCTGGGCCTCTTGACCGCGGCCGAGCGCTTCGACGGCACCAAGGGCTACAAGTTCATCTCCTATGCGGTGTGGTGGATCAAGCAGTCCATCCTCCAGACCATCGCCGAACACGCCCGCACCGTGCGCCTGCCCCTCAACAAGCTGAGCCTGCTTAAGGACATTTCTAAGGTGTCGCGCCGGCTGGGCCAAGGCCGCGAGAGCGAGCCGGACGTCGAGGAGATCGCCGCCGAACTGGACGTGCCCGCCGCGGAGATTCTCGACACCATGCTCAGCGCCCGGACCGTGCGCTCGCTGGACGAGGCTTTTGAGGAGGACGACGAGCGCAGCCTGCTCAACATCCTGGCTGACACCAGCCAGGAGGCCCCCGACACCGACGTGCTGCGCGATTCGGCCCGCGAGCAACTGGAGAACGTGCTCGACAGCCTCGACGACCGGGAGTTGCGCATCATCCGCCTGTACTTTGGGCTGGACGGCAATGAGGCCCTGACCCTGGAGCAGATCGGCGGCCTGATGAACCTCACCCGCGAGCGGGTGCGGCAGTTGAAGGAGCGGGCCCTGGGCAAGTTGCGCCACCCGACCCGGTACCACGCCCTGCTGGCCCTGGTCGATGAGACCGAGGTGTACTGAATCTGCAGCCCTTGTCCCTGACCCCTCTCGCCCTGGAGCGTTAGGATATCCGTCGAGGTGCTCGGCTTCATGGGTATAGCCCTGTGGCTGATGGCCGTGGGGGCGTATCTGAGGAACCGCCGCTCCTGAACCAGCGCTACTTTCCCTGTGCAAGAGCCGGATTCTCCCCAGAGTCCGGCTCTTGTTTTTTTGCCAGCCGGCCGCGCCTTATCTTTGGGGTATGAGCAAGGACCGCAAGGCCGCCCACCGCAAGAGCTACCGCAACGTCCACGAGTGTATGGAGGCCCTGCTGAGCCGGGAGGATCTGAAGCGGATCAACCGCCTGGGCCTGTGGACCGCCTTTGCCGACCTCGATCAGGTCAGGCAGTTCGCCGCCCGGCCCCGCCAGGAGCGCCAGGAGTTCTTCGCCCGCTACGAGCGCAGTCTCGACGACACCCCCACAACCAGGCCGGCCGACGCGGACCACCAGCTGTTCGACCTGCCCCAGGAGGCCGGCGAGGAGGAGGTGCGGCGGCGTTACCGGGAGTTGGCCCTCGCCTTTCACCCGGATCGCAGCGGGGGGGACCAGGGGCTGATGCAGGAGATCAACGCGGCGTACCAGCGCCTGCTGCGCGCCGCCCACCGGGAGGAGGGGGGTTGACTATTCGCGGGGGTCGCGCAACTGCCGCAACTGGTCGCGCAGGGCCGCGGCCCGCTCGAACTGCTCCTGGGCAATGGCCTCCTGCAACTCGTGCTGGAGCAGCTCTTCCTCGCTGAGGGGGCGGTTGCGCGTCAATTCCTCGGCCAGCTCGTCGAGGGCCTGCAGGGAGCGCTCCTTTTCGACGAAGAACTCCTCGGCCTGCACCTCGGGGAGCTGCTCGATCTGGATGCGGGCGGCGGCGGCGATTTCGAGGGCAGTGGCGTACTGCTTTTCCTGGAAGGTCTTGAGGGCCCGGGCCGTGGCGTTAATGCGCAGGATATAGGGCCACCACCGCTCGAGGTTGTTGCGGTCCTCCTCGGTCTCGGCGTGGGTGTTGACGAAGCGGAAGAGCCCCATGTTGCGCTCGGTGTCGCGGATGACCCTGGGGTAGTCCTTGAGCTGGAGCAGAAAGACGTAGCGGCCGTATACCCGCGCCCCCTCGTCGAAAAGCTCCTGGCAGGCGGGGTGGTCGAGGGAGAAGCCCTCGGGCTGGCCCCCGTGGTTCTGGCGGTACTTCTCCAGGGCTTCGCGGTGGTAGTCGAGGGCGAACTCGAAGCCATAGGGCCGCTTGCCGTCGGGCCGGCCGTCCAGGTTTAACTGCATGATACCCTGGAAGGCACCCTGGTCGACGCGCACCTGTAGCTTCTGGGCCCCATCCTCCCCCCAGATCCGGCGCACGTTGGCCTGTGGATCGTACTCCCACTCCCTGAGAATATGGTCTATATCGTGGGGCATACCCAGCTTCGGAGGGTTTAAGGGTACGATACCCCTGGGCCAGGGAAATGTCAATCATCCTCTTGGGAAAAAGCACAAAAACTCCTTGAAATCCCTCCTCCGAAGAGATATCTTGTCGGCGCAGCGGCGCAAAAAACGATTGGCAACAGGAGAAGTGTGATGAAATGGCGCGCGGCGACACTGGCGATTTCACTCCTGGCCTGGCCGGGCCAGGCAGCGGCCGAACCAAAGCAGTGGCAGCAGGGCAAAGGCTGGGGCTGGGTATGGGGCGAGGGGGACCAGGTGGGGGCGCTCAACGAGATGGGCCCGGCCAGCATCCTCAAGGCCGTCCAAGTGGTGAAAGAGGGGCGGGTCTGTGATTTGGGCATCACCTACGACCGCACCTCCTTCAAATGGCCGGGCCATTCCCCCGGCGAGATCCTCACCTTTCGCAGCCCCGAGGGGGTGCTCCGACAAAAGGACCTGCCCTTCACCCTGCCTGAGAAGGGCAACCCTTCGCTGACCACCTGGCACAGCAACGCCCTGTTCATCAACGACAACGTGGCCACCCAGATCGACGGGCTGGGGCATGTAGTGGTGGGGGAGGACAACCACTGGTACAACGGGTTCAAAGAAGAGGATTGGGGTGGCAACTGGGGCATCCGCAAGGCCGGGGCCGAAAACATTCCCCCCATCGTCGCCCGGGGGGTGCTCATTGACGTGGCTGGGTACAAGGGCGTGGAGGCGCTGCCCTCCCACTACGCCATCACCCCGGAGGACCTGCAGGGCGCTCTGGCCCGTCAAGGCACCAACTTGCAGTTCGGCGACGTGGTGCTCATCCGCACCGGCACCCTGCGCTATTGGGGGGAGACCGGGGCCGACCACGACAAGTTGCGCCAACACGACTCGGCCGGCATCAACCTGGAGGCCGCCAGGTGGCTGGTCGAGCAGCAGGGGGCGCTGATGATCGGCTCGGACACCTCGGGCCTGGAGTGTGCGACGGCCCCCCCCGGCAGCGCCAGCTTTATCCCGGTACACGTGTATCTACTAATTGAGCAGGGAGTACATATCGCCGAGTTCCACTATTTAGAAGACCTGGCTGCGGCGCAGGCGTACGAATTCCTGTATGTGGCCGCTGTCAACAAGATCAAGGGTGCAGTCGCTGGTTTTGCGCTGCGGCCGCTGGCCATCCGCTGAGCCGGGTTGCCAGACTTTTTTGTGTAGAGCAAGGTCGAATGCGAGGGGCACCCCTTGACAAAAACCAGGACAAACTACAATTTTGTATAGAATCTGCCGACGCATGACATTTTTGTGAATCTATCTCCGGGGAAGCCATGGCCGCCTCCGCAGTCCAGGTAAAAAAAGACCAGCACCCCGTGGCGGTGCTGCACGAAGTCGGGCAGATCCTGGGCATGGCCACCGATTTCGAGGGGGCGCTCAACGATATCCTCAGAATGATGTGCGACCGCCTGGAGATGCGCTTAGGCACCCTCAGCTTGCTCCACAGCGAGGACGGCGAGGTGGCCATCGACCTGGCCTACGGCCTCTCCAAGTCCGAGATAGAGCGAGGGCGGTACAAGATCGGCGAGGGGATCACCGGCAAGGTGGTTGAATCGGGCAAGCCGGTGATCGTGCCCCGGATCAGCAGCGAGCCACTCTTTCTCAACCGCACCGGGGCGCGCGGCCGCACCGCCAAATCCCAGACCTCCTTCATCTGCGTGCCGATCTTGTTGCAGAAACGGGTGGTCGGCACCCTTAGCGCCGATACCCCGTACCAGAGCGACGCCCTCCTCCAGGAAAAGGTGCAGTTGCTCTCGGTCATGGCGGTGATGATCAGTCTGGCCGTAGCCTCGCGCCGGCGCGCCCGCCAGGAGAATACCCGCCTGCTCGACGAAAACCAGCGCCTCCACAAGCAGTTGCGAGACCGCTTCCAGCCGGCCAACATCATCGGCAACTCCCGCCCGATGCAGGAGGTGGCCGACCTGATCCTCCAGGTGGCCCCCAACCAGACCACGGTGCTTTTGCGGGGGGAAAGCGGCACCGGCAAGGAGTTGCTGGCCGACGCCATTCACTACAACAGCCTGGGCCCGAACCGGCCCTTCATCAAGGTCCACATAGCCGCCCTACCCGAGAGCCTGATCGAGAGCGAACTCTTTGGATACGAGAAGGGGGCCTTTACCGGTGCCTCGGCCAGCAAGGCGGGGCGCTTCGAGCGGGCCGACGGGGGGACCATCTTCCTCGACGAGATCGGAGAACTGAGCCCGGCGGTGCAGGTCAAGCTCCTGCGGGTGCTTCAGTCGCGGGAGGTGGAAAGGCTGGGGGGGACCGAGCCCATCCCAGTGGACGTCCGGGTCATCGCCGCCACCCACGTGGACCTGGAGCACGCCGTGGGCGAGGGGCGGTTTCGCGAGGACCTGTTTTACCGGCTTAACGTCTTCCCCATCTTCGTGCCCCCCCTGCGCGAGCGCAAGTCCGATATCCTGCTTTTGGCCGACCACATGCTGGAAAAGTATGCCCGCAAGCTGGGCAAGCAGATGAAGCGGATCTCCACCCCGGCCATCGACATGATGATGAGCTACCACTGGCCCGGCAACGTGCGCGAGCTGGAGAACTGCACCGAGCGGGCGGTCATCCTCAGCAGCGACGGGGTGGTACACGGCCACCACCTCCCTCCCTCCCTGCAGACAGCAGTGGCCACCGGCACCTCCATAGCCGGCAGCTTCGAGACCATGATGTCGGCGTACGAGCGGGAGATCCTCGTCGAAGCCCTCAAGAACACCTACGGCAACGTGGCCCAGTCCGCCCGCATGTTGGGCACCACCCAGCGCATCTTTGCCTACCGCCTGAAGAAGCTGGGCCTCAAACCCTCGCAGTACAAAGTCTGATTCCCAACCCAGCGACATAATTGTAGTACGCCCTTGTTATCCCCACAAAAATGTTGGGACAAAACGGGGAGACCTCCTCGCGGGAAATTTATTTAAGATAAATACAAACAATTATTTACATAGATTTAGTCCCTAGATGGCATTTCTTTTGCGAGATCTCTGGCGACCACAGGTTGGCTGCGCGCAACCCGGCAGGCCCTCACCTTTCATTCTGGAGGTAGCTATGGAGCGGTTCAACGGAGCGAGAAAGAAGAAGTGGAGTGTGCCGGCTTTGCTGGCCACCCTGGCCCTGCCCACCCTGGCGGGGGCCCAGGAACTCAATTCGGGGGATACAGCCTGGATGCTGACCGCCACGGCGCTGGTGCTTTTCATGACCATTCCGGGGTTGGCCCTGTTCTACGGCGGCCTAGTGCGGGTCAAGAACGTGCTTTCGGTGCTGATGCAGTGCTTTGCCCTGACGGCGATGGTGACCCTCATCTGGGTGCTATGGGGCTACAGCCTGGCCTTTGATGCCACGGGCATGCAGGCGGGGGTGACCAACATCAATTCCTTCGTCGGCACCTTTGGCAAGGCCCTGCTGGCCGGCGTGGGCATCGACAGCCTGACCGGCACCATCCCCGAAACGGTTTTCGTCTGTTTCCAGCTCACCTTTGCCATCATCACCCCGGCCCTGATCGTGGGGGCTTTTGCCGAGCGCATGAAGTTCTCGGCCATGCTGCTCTTCATGGCCCTGTGGTCCACCCTGGTCTACAGCCCGATCTGCCACATGGCCTGGGCGGGGGTGGGCGGCTTCTTCTGGGACCTGGGGGTGCTCGACTTCGCCGGGGGCACCGTGGTCCACATCAACGCCGGCATCGCCGCCCTGGTGGCGGCCCTGGTGCTGGGCAAGCGGCAGGGCTATCCGCGGCACCCCATCCCGCCCCACAGCCTCACCCTGACGGTGGTGGGCGCCGGCATGCTCTGGGTGGGCTGGTTCGGCTTCAACGCCGGCTCCGCGGTGGCGGCCAACGGCAAGGCCGGCATGGCCATGCTGGTGACTCAGGTGGCCACGGCGCTGGCGGCCCTCACCTGGATGGCGGTGGAGTGGATGAAACACGGCAAGCCCAGCGTGCTGGGCATCGTCACCGGCGCGGTCGCCGGCCTGGTGGCCATCACCCCGGCCTCAGGCAGCGTGGGCCCCATGGGTGCCATCGCCATCGGCATCGCCGCGGGGGTCCTGTGCTTCTGGGGGGCCACCAGCCTCAAGCAGAAGCTAGGCTACGACGACTCGCTGGACGCCTTCGGGGTCCACGGCATCGGCGGCATCACCGGGGCACTGCTGACGGGCATCTTCGCCGACGCCAGCCTGGGCGGCCAGGGCCTGGCCGAGGGGGTGAGCATCGGCCAGCAGTTCGGGGTGCAGCTTATCAGCGTGGTCACCACCCTGGTATACAGCGGCGTGGTCTCGTGGATTCTGCTCAAGGTGGTGGACGGGCTGGTGGGCCTGCGGGTCAGCGACGACGAAGAAGCGCGCGGTCTGGACATCTCCCTGCACAACGAGCAGGGCTACTTCCTGGAATCCTGAACCCCTCTTGCAAGGAGAATGCAGATGAAACTGTTGAAATGCATCGTGCGGCCCAGCGCGCTGGAGCGCGTCAAGGAGGAACTGGGCAAACTGGGGGTCACGGGCATGACCGTCAGCGAGGTTAAGGGCTTCGGCCGCCAGAAAGGGCACAAGGAGGTGTACCGGGGTGCCGAGTACAACATCGATTTCACCCCCAAGCTGAAGATCGAGATCGTGGTCGCCGACGAGATCGCCGACCGGGTGGTGGGGGCGGTCAAGGTGGCGGCCCACAGCGGCAACATCGGCGACGGCAAGATCTTCGTCATGCCGGTCGAAGAGGTAGTGCGCATCCGCACCGGCGAAACCGGCGACGCGGCGATCTGAAGCCCGCGCAGGACCCGCCAAGAGCCTAAAGGAGCCCCGGCAGCCTCGCCCGCTGGCCGGGGCTCCTCGCGCCCTTTCCGCCGGCAGCAAAAAAACTGTCTTGCCCCACTTTATTTCTTATATTAATGTTTTTGCTTTCAGTCAAATGCATTCCGGCAATCATCCGTCATCGCCGCACCATTCACCTCGCCATGCCTCAGAAGGAGCAAGCAATGGCCAAGACTACCCGCGCAGGCAAAACCGCCAAGGGCGGCGCCGGCACCCCCCAGTCCGTCATCCAGATGGCCAGGGAGAAGGGCGCGCAGTTCGTGGATTTCAAGTTCGTCGATCTGCCCGGCATCTGGCAGCACTTCGCCATCCCCATTGATGAACTGACCGAAGAGGTCTTCACCGACGGTCTGGGCTTTGACGGCTCGAGCATCCGCGGCTGGAAGGCGATCAACGAGAGCGACATGCTGGTGCTGCCGGACCCGGCCACCGCCTTCCTGGACCCCTTCTTCGCCCTGCCCACCCTTTCGCTTACCTGCAGCATCCAGGAGCCCATCACCCGCGAGGACTACAACCGCGACCCGCGCAGCCTGGCGATTCGGGCGGTGGAATACCTTAAGTCCACCGGCATCGCCGACACCGCCTACTTCGGCCCCGAGGCCGAGTTCTTCGTCTTCGATGACGTGCGCTTCGACCAGAACGCCCACGAGGGCTACTACCACCTCGACTCAGTGGAGGGTCGCTGGAACTCGGGCCGGCAGGAAAATCCCAACCTGGGCTACAAGATCCCCTACAAGGGCGGTTACTTCCCGGTGGCCCCCGCCGACACCCAGGCCGATTTGCGCGCCGAGATGGTTGCGGAGATGATCAAGGCCGGCATCCCCATCGAGCGCGACCACCACGAGGTGGCCACCGCCGGCCAGGCCGAGATCGACATCCGCTTCTGCGACATGGTCACCTGCGCCGACCGGATGATGCTTTACAAGTACGTGGTGCGCAACGTGGCCCGCAAACACGGCAAGACCGCCACCTTCATGCCCAAGCCCCTCTTCCAGGACAACGGCTCGGGCATGCATACCCACCAGAGTCTGTGGAAGGGCAGCAAGCCCCTCTTCGCCGGCTCGGGGTACGCCGGCCTGAGCGAGATGGCGCTTCATTACATAGGCGGGCTGCTCAAGCACGCCCCGGCCATCCTGGCCCTGTCCAACCCGACCACCAATTCCTACCGCCGCTTGGTGCCCGGGTACGAGGCGCCGGTGAACCTGGCCTATTCGCAGCGCAACCGCAGCGCCGCCATCCGCATCCCCATGTACTCTCCCAGCCCCAAGGCCAAGCGCGTCGAGTTCCGCTGCCCCGACGCCAGTTGCAACATGTATTTGGCCTTTGCCGCCATGCTGATGGCCGGCCTGGACGGCATCCAGAACAAGATCAACCCGGGCCAGCCCCTGGACAAAAACATCTACGATCTGGCTCCCGAAGAGGCGGCCAAGGTACCCACCACCCCCGGCTCGCTGGACGGCTCGCTGGCGGCGCTGGAGAAGGACCACGCCTTCCTGCTGCGGGGCAACGTCTTCAGCACCGACCTGATCAACGCCTGGATCGGCTACAAGCGCGAGACCGAGGTGGACGCCGTGCGTCTGCGGCCCCATCCCTACGAGTTCATGCTCTACTACGACGTGTGATTCGCCCGTAGCGCCGGACCTCGGGGGGCCCGCCAGGGGCCTCCCGGTTTTTTTTGCCCGGTCCCTTGTTGCCCGCTTCGGGGCTTGCGCTATATTCTTGGCGATTTTCCCCCAGGAGGTATCCTTGCCCCAGACGCTGCTCATCGGCAGCCGCGGCAGCAAGCTGGCTCTGACCCAGGCCAATATGGTCGGCGAGATGCTCCAGGCCCGCCACCCCGGCCTGCAGGTGGAGATCGCGGTCATCGATACCCGCGGCGACCTGGACCAGGGGGTGCTGCGCAGTTTTGGCGGGGTCTTCACCCGCGAGATCGAGCACGCCCTGCTCGAAGGCCGCGTCCACCTGGCCGTCCACAGCCTCAAGGACCTGCCGGTGGAGGTCAATCCCCAACTGGAACTGGTCGCCTCACCCCAGCGTGAGGACGTGCGCGACGTGCTCATTACCCGGCAGGGCGGCGGCCTGGAGAGTCTGTCCAAAGGCGCCCGCCTGGGGACCAGCAGTCTGCGCCGGCGCATCCAGTTGCAGGCCCTGCGCCCGGATCTGGAGTTCGCCGAGATCCGCGGCAACCTCGACACCCGCATCGCCAAGATGGAACGCGGCGAGTACGAGGCGATCGCCCTGGCCGCTGCGGGCCTGCACCGCCTGGGATGGCAGGAGCGGATCGGCGCGTACCTCGAACCCGGCCAGATGCTGCCGGCCGTGGGCCAGGCCGCCCTGGGCTTGCAGATGCGGGTCGATGAGGAGCGACGACCCCTGGTGGAGGGCCTCAACCACCCGCCCACCCTGGCCGCGGTAAAAGCCGAGCGCAGCCTGTTGCGCTGTTTGGGCGGGGGCTGCCAGGCCCCCATCGCCGCGTGGGGCCGCATTGAGGACAAGGGGCTGCGGGTGGAGGGGCTGGTGGGTAAGGCCGACGGCAGCCAGTTGGTGCGCGCCGAGGTCAGGGGTGATCCCGCCGAGGCCGAGGCCCTGGGCGCGCAACTGGCCGACCAACTGCGCCGCCAGGGCGCCGACGCCCTGCTGGCCCCTGGCTGAAGGTGGAACCCAAGGTCTACCTGGTTGGGGCCGGCCCCGGTGATCCGGGGCTGCTGACCCTCAAGGGCCTGCGCTGTCTGCAGGAGGCCCAGGTCATCCTCTACGACGAATTGGTGGACCGCCGCCTGCTGGACCTGGCCCCGCCCGCCTGCGAGCGGCTCTACGTGGGCAAGAAGGGGGGCCGCAAATCCCTCTCTCAGGAAGAACTCAACGCCCTGCTGGTCGAGCAGGGCCGCCAGGGCCGGAGGGTAGTGCGCCTCAAGGGGGGTGATCCCTTTGTCTTTGGCCGGGGCGGGCAGGAGGCCCTGGCCCTGGCCGAGGCCGGGGCGCCCTTTGAGGTGGTGCCCGGGGTCTCGGCGGCGATGGGGGTGGCCGCGTACGCCGGCATCCCCCTCACCCACCGCGGGCTGGCCGCCGCGGTGGTGCTGGTGACGGGCGAGGAGGACCCGGCGAGGACCACCGCCCTGGACTGGGAACAACTCGCCCGCGTCCAGGGCACTCTGGTCATCTACATGGGCAACCGCAAACTGCCCCAGCTCTGCCAGGCCCTGATCCGCGGGGGCCGCCCGCCCCAGACCCCGGCCGCGGTGGTCGAATGGGGCACCTGGCCCCGCCAGCGCAGCGCTGTCTCCACCCTCCAGAACCTGGCCGAGGAGGCCCGCCGCAAGGAGATTGCCCCGCCCTCCCTGGCCATCGTCGGCGAGGTGGTCTCCCTGCGCCAGCAACTCAACTGGTTCGAGCAAAGACCCCTCTTTGGCCGGCAGGTGCTGGTCACCCGCAGCCGAGAGCAGGCCGGCCCCTTGCAGACCCTGCTGGAGGACCAGGGGGCCGAGGTCTCGCTCCTGCCCCTCTTGGAACTGGCCCCCCCGGAGGGCTGGAGCAAACTTGACGGATGTATCGACCGCCTGGCTCAGTTCGCCTGGGTGGTCTTTTCCAGCCCCAACAGCGTGGAGTTCTTCTGGGAAAGGTTGCGGCAGCGGGGAGGGGATACCCGCGCCTTTGGCCGGGCACAGGTGGCGGCGGTGGGCAGGGCCACGGCCGAGCGGCTACGGGCCCGGGGCGTGGAGCCAGATCTGCTGCCGCCCGACCAGTCGCAAGAGGGGCTGGTGGCAGCCTTTGCCAGGATCGAGGTCGAGGGGCGGGAGATCCTGCTGCCCACCTCCGAAGTGGGCCGCACCCTGCTGGCGGGGGAGCTGACAGGGCGCGGGGCCCAGGTGCAGCAGGTGGTGGCGTACCAGAACCGCCCTCCCGATCAGGCGCAGGTGGAGTTGCCCCCGGCCCTGGCCGAGGGCCGCATCGAGGTGGTGGTTTTTGCCAGCCCTTCGAGTGTCTCGCACTTTTTTGCCGTGCTGGGCGAGGAGCGCGCCCGCGACACATTGGACAAGGCGGTCATCGCCTGTATCGGGCCGACTACGGCGAAGGCGGTAGCCGGGTTAGGGCTGCAGGCGGCCATCCAGCCGGCCGAGAGCAGCGTGCGGGCTCTGGTGGCGGCCATCTGCACCTTCTACCGGGAACAGCAGCGATGAAGTACCCGCCCGGCAAACTGCCCCACGGTGAACTGTCCCGGCTGCTGGCCCGCTACACCCACGCCCATCCGCGCCTCGTGGTTCCGGCGGGGGTGGGCGCGGACGCGGCGGTGATCGCGATGGGGGACCGCTATCTGGTGGCCAAGACCGATCCCATCACCTTTGCCAGCGACGAGATCGGCTGGTATGCGGTCCACGTCAACGCCAACGACATCGCGGCGATGGGGGCGGAACCGCGCTTTTTCTTCGCCACCGTGCTCATCCCCGCCGAGCAGGCCGTCCCCGAACTGGTCGAGGGTATCTTCCGCTCCATCCACGAGGCGGCCCAATCCCTGGGGATCGCTGTTTGTGGCGGCCACACCGAGATCACCGCAGGGGTAGCGCGGCCCATCGTGGTGGGGCAGATGCTGGGGGAGGTGGCGCCTGAGGGCTTGGTGCGCCCCGGCGGTCTGCGCGCGGGGGACGCACTCTTGCTCACCAAGGGCCTGGCCATCGAGGCCACGGCGCTGATCGCCAGGGAAAAAGGGGAGGAGTTGTGCCGGCGCGGGTATGGAGAGGAACTGCTGGCCCGCTGCCGAAACTACCTGCACGCGCCTGGTTTGAGTGTGGTGCGCGACGCCCACATCGCCTGCCAGGCCGGCCGAATACACGCGCTGCACGATCCCACCGAAGGGGGGGTGGCCACCGGCCTGATGGAGATGGCCGCGGCAGCCGGGGTCGGGCTGGAGATCGCCGCCGAGGCGCTCTGCCTGTCCCCCGAGAGCCGGCAGCTCTGCGCCGAGTTCGGCCTGGACCCCCTGGGGGCGATCTCCTCGGGGGCGCTGCTGATCGGATGCCCTTCAGAGGATGCCCCGAGGATCTGCGCGGCGCTGGAGCGGGAGGGGATTAGGGTCGACCAACTCGGCGCGGTGCAGCCAGTCGAATTCGGGTTGCAACTGCGACGGGGAGAAACCCTGGAACCTCTGCCCCGTTTCGTAGTAGACGAGATCACCAGGATATTCTGATGGCAACCGAGGGCGTCGGTGAGTAATCCGCTTCAGCCTTTTCTTCGGCGCGGACTTCCACCCCCCGCTCGCTCTGGCTCCGCTGCCCCGCCACCCTTACCCAGCGTCCTTCCCACTCCGCCCACCCCCCAAGCAAAGGCTTGCGGGGCTATCTCCCCGCCGCCATTACATCATGGATTTCAGCTATGCTTAAAGCAGTTTTTTTCGACATGGACGGGACAATCACCAAACCCCACATCGACTGGGCCGCGCTGCGCCAGCGCCTGGCCGTGCCCACCGGGGTGCCGATCATGGCTTATATCGAGAGCCTGCCCTCGGCTCAGCGGGAAGAGGCCAGCGCGGTGCTGGAGGAGGCGGAGATGGAGGCAGCGGTCGAGGCGGCGCTGAACCCGGGCGCTGCCGAGTTGCTGGCCCGACTGCGCCGGGGTGGGCTGAAGCTGGCGCTGATCACCAATAACCACCGCCGGGCAATGCAGGTAGTGGTGGCGAAGTTCGGCCTGGACTTCGACCTCCTGCACTCCCGCGAGGACGCGCCCCTCAAGCCGGCCCCGGACCTGCTCCTCCTGGCTCTGCGGCATTTCGGCTGCCTGCCCGCCGAAGCCTGCTTTGTGGGCGACGGCCGCTACGACCAGGCCGCCAGCGAGGCGGCCGGGGTGCCCTATATCCACTTGGTTCACGAGGGGGGCGAAAAGGTGGAGGGACTGGCGGTGAATTCGCTGGAGGCGCTGCACGGGCTGCTGGCCCAGGGCATTGACACCTGGGGGCGCCCCTCTTAGCTTCGTCAAAAACCATCTGGGAAAAACCATGCCCTTCCGCAACCTCTTCGACTTCCGCCTGCCCACCTGCCTGGTCCACGGCCCCGGTTCCATCAAACGCCTGGGCGAGTTCCTGCCTGCCGGCCAGAAGTCCCTGATCGTCACCGATCCGGGGCCGCGGTCCGCAGGGGTGGTGGACAAGGCGATCGCCGCCCTCGACGCCAGCGGCATCCCCCACGCCTGTTTCGACGAGGTGCTGGGCAATCCGTCGGCCAGTTGTGTACAGGCCGCTCACCGCCGCTATACCCGCGAAAAATGCGGCAGCATCTTAGGCCTGGGCGGGGGCAGCCCCATGGACGTGGCAAAGATGGTCGCGGTACTGGCCAGCCACGGCGGCCGGGTGGAGGACTACCTGGGCGCCGGCAAGGTAGTGAACGACCTGCCTCCCCTGGTGTGTATCCCCACCACCTACGGCACTGGCAGCGAGGTGACCCCCTTTGCGGTGCTCAACAACCCCAAGACCAAGAACAAAGATCCCATCATAAGCTGGAAGATTGTCCCCCGGGCCGGGATCCTCGACCCCGAATTGTGCGTGGCCCTGCCCGCCTCGGTGGGCGGTCCCACGGGTATGGACGCGCTCACCCACGCCCTCGAATCCTACATCAACCTGATGGCCACCCCCATCACCGAGGGCCTCGCGCTTCAGGCCATCGGCCTGGTGGGCCGCAACCTGCGCCTGGCCTGCGCCAACGACCACGAGCTGGAGGCCACTGGGCAGATGCTCCTGGCCAGCGCCATGGCCGGCATGGCCTTTTCTCAGACCCGGCTGGGGAACGTCCATGCCATGTCGCATGCGGCCGGCGGGCATTTCGAGATCCACCACGGCCTGTGTAATGCCATCCTCCTCCCCTATGTGCTGGAATTCAACTTGAGTGCGCGGCCGGAGAAATTCGCGGCCATCGCCGGGGGGCTGGGGGTGAATACCGCCGGTTTGAGCGCGCGCCAGGCCGCGGAGGCCGCAGTGGGGGCCGTGCGCCAGCTGAACTGCGACCTGGGCATTCCCGTCAAGCTCGGCGAGGCCGGGGTGAAGGCCAGCGCCATTGCCTCAATGGCCAAGGTCGCCATGACCAGCGGCAATATCGCCGTCAATCCGCGCCGGACCACGCTAAAGGACATGGAGCGGCTCTTCGCCGCCGCTGTCTGAGCGCAGCGGTGGTGATCCTCGAGCGCATGCACCTCAAGGGCAAGGTGGCCCTGGTCACTGGCGCGGGAAGGGGTATTGGCCGGGGGGTGGCGCAAGCCTATGCCGAGGCCGGTGCCGACGTGGCCGTGGCCAGCCGCACCCTGGCGGAGATCGAAGAAGCCGCCGAGGAGGCGCGGGCCCTGGGGGTGCGGGCTATCGCGCTGCCGGCGGACCTGGGCGACCCGGGGGAGATCAGCGGGCTGGTGCGCCGCACGGTCGCGGAACTGGGCGGTCTCGACATCCTGGTCAACAACGCCGGGGTCAATCTGCGGGCCCCGGCGCTCGACTACAGGCTGGAGGACTTTGACCGCATCCTCGGGGTCAACCTGCGCGGGGTGTACCTGGCAGCCCAGGAGGCGGCCAGGCAGATGGTGGCCCAGGGCAGGGGCGGCCGCATCATCAATACCACCTCGCTTTCCAGTCATATCGGCATCCAGGGGTTGGCCGCATACGCGGCCAGCAAGGGCGGGGTCGCCCAACTGACCCGGGTCATGGCCGTGGAGTGGGCCCCGCACCAGATCACCGTCAACGCGGTCAGTCCCGGGTACATCGCCACACCGCTCACCGAGCCTTTGCAACAGGACGCGGAGCGCAGCGCCTGGGTGCTCAGCCGCATCCCCATGAACCGCTGGGGCACACCCGAGGACCTGGCGGGCATGTACGTGTTCCTGGCTTCGGACGCCGCCAACTACATCACCGGCCAACTTTTTCCCGTCGATGGGGGCTGGCTGGCCGGCTAAAAACGGAGGCACGATATGGCCTTTCCCCGCATGATTAGGGTGCGCCAGCATTTCGACGCCCCCACCCTCAAGGACATCCCCGCGGCCATCCGCCAGGAGTTGGCCGGCCTGGACCTGTCGCGCCTCAAGGCCGGCCAGAGTGTGGCCATTAGCGTAGGCAGCCGCGGGGTGGCCAATATCGCCCTAATTATCAAAACGCTGGTAGAGGAACTGAAGGCCCGGGGCGGCCAGCCCTTCCTGGTGCCGGCCATGGGCAGTCACGGGGGCGGTATCGCGGAGAACCAGCGCAGCATCATTGAGGGCTACGGTGTCACCGAGGCGTACACCGGCGCCCCCATCCGCGCCAGCATGGACACGGTGCAGGTGGGGGCCACCGAGGACGGGGTGCCGGTCTTCTTCGACAAACACGCGTACGAGGCCGACCACGTCGTAGTGGTGGGAAGGGTCAAGCCGCACACCGACTTTGTCGGCGAGATCGAGAGCGGCCTGCACAAGATGATGCTCATCGGTCTGGGCAAGCACCGGGGCGCCACCCTGTACCACCAGGCCATCGTCCACTACAGCTTCGACCGCATCATCCGCTCAGTGGGACAGACGGTGATCGAGAAGTGCAAGGTGCTTATGGGCCTGGGCATCGTCGAGAACCCCTACGACCAAACCGCCCTGGTGAAGGGCGTGGGGCCTGGGGAGTTTGTCGAGCGCGAGAAGGAGTTGCTGGTCCTGGCGCGCAAGTGGATGCCGCGCCTCCTGCTGGAGCAGATAGATCTGTTGATCGTGGACGCCATCGGCAAGAACATCTCCGGGGCGGGGATGGATACCAATGTGATCGGGCGGAAGTTCAACGACCACGCGGCGCTGGAAAAAGAGTTGCCCAAGATCACTCGCATCTTTGTGCGCGACCTCACCGAGGAGACCCACGGCAACGCCTCCGGGATCGGCATCGCCGAGTACACCCACCAGCGAGTGGTGGACAAGATGGACCGCGAGTTCACCTACATCAACTGCATGACCGGCAACCACCCCTCGGCCGCGGCCATCCCCATCTACTACGACACGGACCGTAAGGTGATGGAGGCGGCGCTCAGGACCGTGGGCCTGGTCGAGGGGCCCACCGCCAAGGTGGTGCGCATCCACAACACCCTGAACGTGGGCGAGATCATGGCCGCCGAGGCGTACCTGCCCCTGATCGAGAAACGCGCTGACCTGGAGGTGCTGGAGGGGCCGGCGGAGATGATTTTTGACGCCAAAGGCGATCTGCTGCCCTTCTGAACTGGAGACAGCGATGGCTGCGTACGAGTACCTGGGCATGCCTCGGGAGGAGATTGACACCCCGGTGCTGCTGGTGGAGTTGGAGGTGCTGGAGGCTAATATCGAGATGCTGGCCCGGCATTTCCGCGAGAGCGGCAAACACCTCAGACCCCACACCAAATCCCACAAGACCCCGGCCATCGCCCACAAGCAACTTGAAGCCGGCGCCATCGGCATCACCTGCGCCAAGCTGGGGGAGGCCGAGGCCATGGCCCAGGCCGGGATCAACGATATCCTGGTGGCCAACGAGGTGATCGGGCCCAAGAAGATCACCCGGCTGATGAGCCTGGCCCGCCACTGCGACATCATGGTGGCGGTGGACAACCCCGAGAACCTGGCCCAGTTGGAGGAGGCCGCGGCCCGGGCCGGGGTAAAGCCGCGTATCCTGATCGAGGTGAATATCGGCCACAACCGTTGCGGGGTGGCGGCCGGCTCCCAGGCTGCCGTCGAGCTGGCCAAAGCCGCGGCCCGCTGCCGGCATCTGCGCTTCTTTGGGTTGATGGGGTACGAGGGCCATGTGGTGGACCTGGAGGACCGGGAGGCGCGGGAGGGTGGAGCGCGTGAGTGTTTGCAGCGGCTGGTGAACACCCGCGCCGACATCGAGGGGGAGGGGGTCGCGGTGCAGATCTGTAGTGCTTCGGGCACCGGTGACTACTACCTGAGCACCACCTATGCGGGGATCACCGAGGTCCAGGCCGGTTCGTACGCGCTGATGGACGTGGCGTACGGCAAGCTGGACTTGGGTTTTGGCTATGCCCTGAGCATACTGACCACAGTGGTCAGCCGGCCCAGCCCAGAGCGGGTGATCACCGATGCCGGGCTCAAGGCCCTCACCCCGGAGCACGGGCTGCCCCTGGTCAAGGACCATTGGGAGCTGGAGTGCCACGCTCTCTCCGAGGAACACGGGCGGCTGCGCACCCGACAGGGGACCAGCGATATCCCCGTGGGCGCGGTGCTGGAGTTCATCCCCGGCCACGGCTGCACCACCGTCAACCTCTACGATCAGCTCCACGCCATCCGCAAGGGCAGGCTGGAGGCGATCTGGCCCGTGGCAGGGCGGGGCAAATCGCGATAAAGATAAGGAGAGTTACATGGCGACGGTACAAGCGGCAGTGATGACGGAACCAGGAAAGCTCGAACTGCAGGAGTTCCCCAAACCGCAGATCGGCCCCGAGGAGGTGCTGCTTAAGGTGGAGCGCACCGGGATCTGCGGCAGCGACAAACACATGTACTCCGGCCACATGGCCCTTCAGTTCCCGGTGATCCCCGGCCACGAGCTGGTGGCCACCGTGGCCGAGATGGGGTCCAAGGCCGCGGAGAAACTGGCTATCGTCGGCGGGCCGGTGAAGGAGGGGGACCGGGTGACCACCACCCCTAGCTCCCTGGCCTGCGGCCGCTGTTATTACTGCCTGCACATGCCGCACCGCCCCACCCTCTGCACCAGCCGCTTTGTCTACGGCTTCGTCTCCTCCGGCATCGCCCCGGCTCCGCGCGGCGGCTTCTCGGAGTACCTGCACCTGACGGCCAATTCCTGGCTATTCAGGATCCCCGACGACCTAAAAAGCGAGTACGCAGTGCTGACCGAGCCGGTGGCAGTGGCCACCCGGGCCGTGGAGCGGGCCCTGGGGCCGGGCATCCCCCATATCGGCGAGGGGCTGGGCATGGACAAGTCGGTGATGGTGCTGGGGGCCGGCCCCATCGGGCAGCTGGTAATCGCCGCCCTGGCCCACCTGGGGGTGGACCAGATCATCGCCGCGGACATCAGCCCCAAACGCCTGGAGCTGGCCAGGGCCATGGGCGCCACCCGCGCGGTGCAGGTGGACAAACGCCCCTTGACAGAGCGGGTGGACGAGGTGAAGGCCTTCACCAGCGGGGTGGGTCCGGATATCGCCATTGAGACCGCCGGGGTGCCCATTGTCTTTAAGGAGTCGCTGGATTTCGTGCGGCGGGGCGGGATTGTGGTGGAGGTGGGTCACTTCACCGACCCGGGCGGGGTGGAGATCCGGCCCAATGTCATCTGCTTCAAGGATCTGGATATACGCGGCATGTGGGCATACCCGGGCATGCAGTTCAAGACCGCCCTCTCCTTCCTCAAGAACACCCGGGCACCCCTGGACCGCTTCATCACCCACCGCCTGCCCCTGGCCAGGATCACTGAGGGTATGGACATCACCGGCAGCGAGACGGCGATGAAGGTGGTCATCGAACCCTAGCTCACCTGAGCGGGTGGGGCGAGGCTGTCTCGTGGTTCAGTTGCTCGTCCCACCTGCTGGGCCGGCCAGTAGCGCCATCTGCTGAAAATGCAAGGGGCTGATTCAGGGCTCGGGAATTGCGATCTCCCTGGGGATTGTCCTCTTGGAAATGGAGCATTCCCATGCGTGCCCGGTGGTCCAGCCGGGCCACGTACCCCTGCCAGCGGGCCTCTTTTCCCCTGGCCTCGGGGTTCGTGGTATGGGTGAATCGTACCGGGTATATCGGAGACTGGGTTAGTTGGGTACCGGCATTGTGACCGGGGTTCGTTGTTGCTGGTAGTAACGCTGCGCAAATTCAACCGGTGGCAGGTAGCCGAGGGGTTCGAGAAGGCGCCGGTGGTTGAACCAATTTACCCATTCGAGGGGTGTAAATTCGACCTGCTCCAGGTGACGCCAGGGACCGTGATGGTGGATCAGTTCGGTCTCATACAAGCCGATGAGGGTCTCGGCCAGGGCGTTGTCATAGAAATCGCCAACGCTGCCGACTGAGGGTTCGATGCTGGCCTGTGCCAGCCGCTGAGAGTAGCGGATCGAGACATACTGGGTAGGTTCTAACGTATCGTCGCAACACGGTCTTTCTGAGCGGAGAGTATATGGTCGTTGAATGCTTTTGCAGGGGTATGCCAGCTGAGCGTCTTGCGGTGACGATTGTTGAGGGCTGCGGCAACTGGGATGAGGCTATCGGCGCTATGCCTGCTCAGGTCTGTGCCTTTGGGGAAGTACTGCCGCAGCAGACCTTTGGTATTCTCATTCGCCCCTCGTTGCCATGGACTATGGGGATCGCAGAAGTAGATCGCCAGGCCCGTGTCGCCCCGGCGTTGGGCGTGCTGAGCCATCTCCACTCCCTGGTCCCAGGTCAGCGATTTGCGCAGGTGGTCTGGCAGCATCGCAATCGAGGTAGCAATCGCGTCGCCAACCGCCTGGGCGCCATGGCCAGCGAGAGCGGGTCGATTCTTCGTGCGGAGCCGATGGCCGTGGCCACCCATCCGGGGGGGGGTGCATCAGCACCGTGAATCGAGTGCTGCGCTCGACCAGCGTCCCGATCGCTGAGCTATCCAGGCCAAGAATGAGATCGCCTTCCCGGTGTCCGGGAACAGCGCGGTCATCGGCCTCAGGGGGTCGCTCACTGATCATAACCTCGCGACTGACGAAACCCCTTCCGAGGCCTTGGGTGCGGGCCCTCGG
>Ga0194128_10003325_pt1 | contig 24897 bp, 33 predicted proteins | sample TA2KigCa65mmetaG_FD_148650 | JGI IMG/M metagenome (GOLD analysis project Ga0194128, IMG submission 148650) | Freshwater microbial communities from Lake Tanganyika, Tanzania - TA2015037 Kigoma Deep Cast 65m | ecosystem: Environmental > Aquatic > Freshwater > Lake | place: Tanzania: Lake... | reverse complement strand
CACCAATACACGCCGCCACGTGATAGGCAGCGAATCGTATAGGTAGTGCCGGTGCTGGTGCCCTGGTAGTTTAAAGACTCGGTGCGGTTAAATGCGGACTCGTCCGTAAACCCGCAAAACGTCGAGGCAAAAGTAATTAGCTTTGCCATTAAGTCGGGGAAATCTGTCGCGCTGCCTGTTTCGTAGCTCATAAAATCACGCCAGTTTAAAGGCCGCGAAATGACTCCGCACCGCCTCGTTAGTGGAATTCCAGACCAGATACGTTACGCCGTCTATGGTTATGGTGTCCTCCGGGTTTAAGTTGTCGCCGGTTACGTGGTAAACGCCGTCGAGCTCCCCATAGAGACCTTTAAAGCCGGTTTCTTTTGAAAATAGCCGGATAGCCCGGACCACTTTCTGCGCCGGGCTCGAGTTATAAACCTTGTCCGCTGTCCACCCGCCCGACATATTTACACTGTAGTAAGGGTCTGTAATGCTGGTCGGCGCGTTATGGCTTGTTTTGTCTCCTGCGTTTCCGAATCGCAGCCACGAGCCGCCTACCGTCCTAACCCACAAGGTCGAGACGGTATTCGTAGACAAGTGCGTCGAGGTCGCTACCCCCGTGCCTGTCGTGAAAGGGTTAAAAAATGCGCGACGGTGCGAGGAGGTCGAGTCGTAGCGAGTGGCTGCCGTATGGCTGCAGCCTCCTACCACGTAGGGCAGGGGATACTCGTCGACCGCAGAAATGGCCGGGGTCATCCAGCCAGCGTAAAGGCTATCCCGGTAAACCCCGGACGCACTGGAAACCAGGCACATAACCCGCTGGCCGTTTGCTATAAACCAGTAAGGAGTCGAGGCTGCATTCGTCATGCAGATATAATTCGGAGGCGAAACGCCGGCCTGGTCCTCCTTTTTGTAAAGGCTGCTATAGGACGTATGGCAGCGCGTGCCTATATTGTAGTAGCCGTCGACGGAGTTGTAATACTCCCAAAAGCAGACGTATATTTCTTTTGTAAAGTCGAGCCCCGGGGCCCGGAAATAAATTACCCGTGCCAGTGTTACGTTTGCCACGGTGCCTATGTCGGCAGAGTCGGCAATCGTGTCGAGGTCTGTATCGGCGAGGCACTCCCAGACCACGGCAGAGCTGGTAAGGAACGCCTTTAAGACGTCGAGGAAATTTCCGTGCGAGGTTAAGTTTCCGCTCTGGTATGCCATGTTTTTAACCCATTGCCGATTTAGCCGCCGAGGAGTTTTTCGTCAGGGTGTTAATTATCACCTCGTCGAATTCCTCGCTATTGCGCAGTGATTCTACCAGCGCAGCGTTATCCATTAAATTAAAAACTGCTATCCGCACCTCCGACTTTTTCCCCATCATGTCCGCCGTATCTTTCCGGCTGGTTACGGTTGCGGGTCCAGAGACCAGCTCCGGGCCCACCTCGCCCACCAGACCGACGGACCCTGCAGGGATAGTGCCCCCGGCGTCGAATGCCCCGGCGAAATTCTGCCCCCGTATGGCTGCGATAGTTTGCGCGCCCTGGGCCGCTGCTGCTGCTACCGCCGGTATCATCATCGGCCAGCCTAGAGCGATACCGGACGAAATACCGGCCTGCATGTCCACCATGGCCTTAGCTAGGGCAAACCCTTTCGAGACCGCAAAAAGAGCCTGGAAGGATTTAGACTGCTCACCCCCGAAAGTTTTTGCCAGTGATGCCATTGAGTCGAAAGCAGAGGCCGCATTCCCCAGCTGCATACTCTGATAGCCAAGAAGCATTTGCGTTTTTCTTTCCTCGTAGCCCCGCTGCAGCTCCAGAAGCTGCTCCTGCGTTGTGGCCTCGTTTGCCAGCATTAGCTCGCGCCTGCGGTCGTAATCTGCCTGCAATGCAGCGAGCTGCTCGTCTATGCCGCCTCTCGGCTGCATGTCTCCCATGGCCTCGTCTGCAAAATCCTTGTTTAAGCGGCCGAGCAGGTCCTCCCGTTGCGCGCTGCCCTCGGGGGTGTTTAGCATTATTATTTCTCTGCGTCGCTGGTAGCTCTGCAGGATTGCCTCCTCCTCCGTGCGCAGGGATTCGACCAGGTTTGCGTATTCCTGCTGGCGCTGCTCTGTAATTCGTCTGGCCTGCTCCTCCTCCTCCTTAGCTTTCCGCTGCGAGGCCTCGGCAGCCTCTGCCCTGGCTTTTTCTGCGTCGACCAGGTCGTGCGCCAGGTTTATGGCTTTAATCTGCTCCGCATTCGCTCCCAGTTTCGCTGCCCTGTAGAGGTCAATCTGCCGGGCAGTTTTCCCGGCCTCCTCTCCCTCCCTGCGAATAGAGTCGACCAGCTTGTCGAGAGTTTCGACCCGCTCCTTTTCTGCGTCCGTCGCTGCTTTTTCGGCTGCGATTTCCTCTGCAGACTTTACGGGAATAGCGGCCACCGGCGCCGCCTCTGGTGTTGCAGCTGCGCTCGCCTTTGGGTATTTCGTCCCGTATCTGGCCTCATTTACCTTGTCCCGCATTTCCTCGAGCCGGACCAGCTCGGCCTGCATTTCCTCCGGGGACATAAACCAGTGGCGACCGCTGCCCTGGTGGAATTTATCGCCGGACATGGAAAGCTGCAGGCTTTCTATTTCCTGGGTCAGTTTGTCGAGCTCGTCTACGTTTCCGGTAATCCGAGCCATTAAGTAGCCGAGGTCCTTGCCGAAATTCGTAAACCCTACGGCACCATCGACCAGTTTCTGCGTAACGGTTACGAGAGCGCCGGCCAGCAGGTCGAGGCTTTCTTTTATCTGCGGGTCCTTTAAGGTGTCGCGCAGCTCGCGCATGGATTCGACCAGCGCGCTGGTGTCGGTAGAGCCTGCAGCGTTAAATAGCTCGTTTCTAATGTCCTGCATTACCGAGGAAACGGTCTCGGGTATTTTTAAAAATTCGCTCTGTATTTTTCCAGACTGCTGCAGGAGCGCTGCCGCCATAGTCTCGCTGGTAAGCTGGCCTTCTGCCGCCATTTGCCGCAGCTCGCCTCGCGTTACGCCGAGCGAGTCTGCCATGGCCTGGGCAAGCCGTGGCGCGTTTTCCATCATGCTGTTAAATTCGTCGCCCCGCAGTACGCCGGATGCAAAGGCCTGGCCGAGCTGCCGCAGTGCGGCCTCGGATTCGGTAGCGCTGGCGCCAGAAATCCGAAACGATTTCGAGACCGTGTCCGTAATCTGTAAAAGCTGCGCCTGGTCGAGCCCGAGCGCCTGCGTAGACTGGGAAAGTTTTATATAGAGGTCGGTCGAGGCCTTTATATCTGCGTGGCTGCTGCGGGTTAAATCGGTAAGTTTCTGGTAGACCGAGGCCGTTTCCTCTGCCGAGCCTGTTACCAGGTTAAGCCGGGCCTGCAGCTGCTGGTATGCGTCTGCGTTTTGCAGGACCTCACGAGCGAGCAGACCTATACCGGCTGCCGCTATGGCGCTTTTTAATTGATTAAACGCACTGGTAAGTCCGTCGGTAGCTTTCTCGGTCCGGCCTGCCTGGTTTTGAAGGTCGCGCAGTCCGCTTTTCGCTCTATCTACGCCAGTGTCGGTTACTCGTATTTGCAGGGTAGCAGTGTCGACCATTTATCGGGCCCCCCAGAAAATAGCGTCGAGCCGGCGAATTACTACCACCTCGGACGGCTGCAGGTTTGCCCCGGTCAGGTCCGAAAATGCCTTTATTTCGCTATAGGTAATTTTTTCGCCGGTAAACATTTCGCGCCACCTCGCCCACAAGTAGAGCAGGTCCTCTGGCGCCTCGGGCAGCTCGTCGAGCTGTTTCGGCTTTTTCCCGGTCGCCTTGTAAACCTGCTGCAGGTGCTGCCTTAACGTCGCACCTGATTTTTCCGGCTTTTTGTCGAGCTCGAGCTCTGCGGCAAACCATCGGTAGAGGCGCTCTGCTTTCTCGAAAAAAAAAGCGAGCGCTGGGACGCGATACGGTCCACCATTTCCAGAATCTGCGGAGCATTCGTAAAAAGTTTTTCGACGTTTGCCTGGGAGCACTCGTCGGGCAAATTCCACGAAATCACCAGACTAGCGGCCAGTTTCACCCGGGCCGCTAGTAAGGTTTTCGTGCGCTGGTCGTCGTTGTCTATGGCGGCAATCGTTACGGCAGCGCGTTTACTATGCGCCTCGGCTATCCTGAATTTTTCCGAGTCGATGCCTCGAATGCGGATAAAAAACTCGGATTTTTCGCCAGTAGGCAGGTAGAGGGGGATTTCTACCCCCTCCTCTGCGGCCTGGGCCGTGAAAAATTGCTCCATGGTCATGCGCTACCGCCTTATGCGTCGTTTCTGTCGATATAGAGGTCTGTCGCGCTCGAGCTGTCGAAAAGCGCCTGGAAAGGCATTGCGAGAGTAATCGGGCCCTCGTCCTTTACGTCTGGCTCGCCGCCGGTGTATTTAATCCGTGGCAGGTTGAACGTGTAGCGGTTGCCCGACAAGTCCACCAGGTTAAAGGAGAGCGAGCTCTCTGTCTCGTTAATGAATTTCGAGAGCAGGGTAGTATTCTCGAAATAGGCAGTAACGGTGCCCTTTACATTCGACCGGCCGATAGAGGGGCGCAGGCCCTGCTGGTCGCCTACGATAAAGCGCTCGGCGTGGCCGTTGTCGATTTCGAGAGCCAGCTCCGTAACGACGGCGATAGCGCTGCCGGCCTCGCTGATTGTCCCAGTAAAGGAATCAAAGGGAGACGTGGTGCTGGGCGCGGAAAGGGTAGAGCCGCTCGGCGCGCTGCCAGAAATGGTCATGTCCTGCCCCATAATGGTAAGACTCATTTCCACCATGGCGTTAGGCTTAATGGTTAGGCTTCCTTTTGAGAATTCGCATCCTTTAAATAAATGGTAGGGGCTGCCAGCTGCCAGGTCGCCGAAAAAGCGCAGGATGCTGTAGGAAAGGCGAGTCGTGCCAGCTTTAAGCCGGTCGGTGCCAGACGACGGGGTCTGCAGTGCCCACTCTCCGCAGAGTAGACCCTCGAGAATCGCGTCGAAAGTTCCGTAGCTCAATTCGACGGCAATGTCGCCGCCTACCTTGTAGTTTCCGTGCCTTGCGTCTGAAATCATGCGGTCTGAGCGAATTTCCTCGCTCTGTATCATGTCTTTTTTCAGGGAAAGGCTAGTCGACTTGTGGCGAATTGCCGCCATTGTCGGGTTGCTAGGGGTTACGCCGTACGTAACCTCCTCAATAATGTGCATTGCATGCCGGCTGCCGTTGCTCATGGTGTCACCTCTTTAGGTTACGGTGCGCGCAGTGCGCGCTCTAAATTTAATTTCGACTGGCAAAATAAACCAGCCCTCTGCGTTTCGGCCACCGGCCCGGCCAGTGCTTAAAATCAGCACCTCCTGCGAGTTATAGGCAAACTTTGCCCCTGCCTCGAAAATTTCGCGGATAGCGTCTGCCTTATCGGCAGCAGCGCCAGCACCATCACCCTGCGGGTAGTTAAGGTTTACCTGGAAAATACCCTCGTGCTCGTCCTCTCCGCTGCCGGATAGTGTAGCGACTTTCGGGGGGGCTGGCAAAAAGAAAACCTGCGCCCAGGGGGTGCCCTGCGTCGGTTTGTAGTTTGCGTTTTCGTGCGCTGTCACAATGTACGCAGCGCAGCCAGTCCATGCGGTAAGCAGCGCCTTTTCTATATCACGTGCGGACATTTATCGACCTCCGAATAAAGAAACAATGCGCGCCATATTACGCCGGACCATGACAAAAGGGGCCATTTTTGGGGTGCCGTATTCGAGGTACCCTATATACTCGACGTTATTAGTAAGGTAGGCGTCGTCTCCCAGCTTGCCCAGTGGCCCTGCCGCTGCCGAGAGTGCATCGGCCGCAGACTTGCTCGGAGGGTTTGGAGTACCGGCCGCCGGGGCTTTTATCGAGGTTAGCCAGTTATTACGAGCTCGTCCGGTATCTACCGGGGTGTCCCGTATTACCGACGTAAACAATTTTATAATAATGGCGCGCCGGTCCTTATCAGCCTTTGCCAGAGCCTCTCGGTTAAACTTTGCCACGTCGCCGGCGAAACTCATTTTTTAAGCCAGAGCTCGTAATAGATACGGGTCCCGCCGGGGTTTAGCTCTTTTATGTTTAGCACCCGGTAGACCACCCCCCCGACCGTTACGGTACTGTCGAGGGTAACGGAGACCCCGGAAACCAGGCATTTTTTATCCGCTCGCTCGACGACCGTCTCGTCGGCGAATACCTGGCCGGCGTCTTTTCCCGTGAAATCAAAAAGGACCCCGTAGGCGCTCTGGGTCGAGGTGCTCTGCGTTACGGTCCCGGCGACTGCGTCCTGGGCCGTGGTCGTTTTGCTCGTAATGGTTAAGGCCTGCCCGAATTTTTCGATAAGAGCCTGCGCCTTTGTTACCAGTCCCGAGTAATCGAAAGCCGTCATGCGCGCACCGCAAATAGGCCGGATTTCCGCAGCAGGGGCGCCAGCAGTGCCTCTGCCTTAGCAAAGGCAGGGGTAGAGCGCAGGCTGGTCGGGTTTGCGTAGGTTACTTCGATTTCGCCTACCTTTTCCTTTGTAACCTGGCCGGAGCTGGAAACGAGCTGCGTCGGGCTTAAATCATTACCAGCCAGCGACTCCATGGCGAAAGCCATTTGCGAGTATTTTAATTCTCGAGGGATTGTCGAGGCGCTTACCTCGTAGTCGTCAATATAAACCCCATCTCGAGGAAACTGCAGAGCCTGGTCCTGGTCTACTTTCTGCCCCTGGTATCGGCCCCGGTAGCTTTCCAGCTTATCCATGGCCTTTATAAGGTACTGCTCGTAGTCCTGGTCGGTGCTTTCGGCGACCACGGTCCCTCTGGCCTCTGCGTAGGCCCGAAACTCGTCGACCGTCACGTAGCTGTTAGAGTCCGTTTTGCCGGTGCCGTCCTCGATTATTAGTGCCATAAATTACCTCGTGCGCGTGCGATAGAAAAAAGGGGGCACCAGGGCCCCCTTTGTTTTCTTTACCTGCAGGACTGTTAGCGGGTAGTAATGCAAACGCCGGCGTAGTCCTTGTAGCTAGAGGCAGACGCAGTCCAGCTGGCTGCAGTCGCTACGATGGCGTCGGTCGGGTTTGCGCCTTGGGCTGTATTGTACTTAAAGCCTTTTACGCCGAGGTTATATGCCCACTCACCCTGCAAGCGCACGAGCAGGTTTTCCTTACCCGTTACCAGCTCCTGCACGATTTGCTCCTCCTCGGTGTTTTCTACCACGAGGCCGTTTTCGGTAAGGCCCAGGGTGTAGTAGAGGTCGGGGCTGTCGTCCAGCATAAGCGCAGTGCTATCGGTAACGATTACGGGACGGCCCAGGGTCGCCGGGGTGCCGCCGTAAACTACTGCGCCGGTAGCAGTCTCGCCAGCATTCGCCGGGGTTAATTGATGCTGGACCAGGTCGTGGTAGGCTTTCGAGTGCATGATAAACGCACGGATAGCGCCCGACTTATCGCCGAATTTCGCTACGCCGTACTGCAATCGGCTGGCCGTCATGGTGCCGGCGCTGCCGTCGTAGTTTACGGCCGCTGCATTTTTCAGAGCCGTAACGCCTGCGCGTATCGCGTTGTTAAGCATGTCGACCTCCATACCTTTGGCGACTTGCGTACCGATAAGGTAGGAAAGCGCCTCGGGGCTGGAATCCATGCCGACCTTGCGGAAAGAGTCCAGCGTCTGGCCGACGGGACCATATTTCCGGTTAATTTTCACGGACACGATTTCGCCCATAGCTTGCGCCAGGTCGGTCACGTCCGCTACGCTCGTCAGGTCTCGACGTGTTACCGCGTTAGCGATATTCGCCAAAAATGACTCTTTAACAAACTCGCCGATAGCGCTGCGAGTAGTCAGACGGAGGACGCCGCCTGCGCTGTTGAAGTAATTACTTGCCTGGGTCAGGACTTCGATAATACCGCCCCGCATTTGCTCGTTATAGACTACAAAGTCGCTTGCTTTACCTGTTGCCATAAATCACCTGTTTAGGTTGCGTTTAAGTTTTGCCCTTTTTGGGCCCCACCAGTTTCGACCAGGCCTCGAGACCATGCTCGGAAATATATGCTGCCTTTTCCTCGTTAGTCATTTTCGCCGGGTCTACCGTAGTGGCACCGCCACCTTTTCCACCTTTGCCGCCACCGGCGCCAGAGGCCTTGCTGCCTACAATTAACGGCGCGAAAGCTGCGTCGTTAATAAATTCCTGTTTTAACTCTGCGACCGTTAAAGCGCTGGGCTTTCCGTCCGGTCCGAGTATTACTGCGGTCGGCTTACCGTCCCGCAGCTCCATGGTCATGCGTGCCCGTATATGCGGCAGGAGCGCCTTTGCGCTACCCTCTACCGCCAGCTCCGCTGCCATGGCAGAGGCCGTGGCCTCTACTGTCATTTCCCGCAGCCAGGTATCCCGCTGCGCGAGCTCTTTCTGGTTTTCCTGGCCGGCTTTTGCGAATTTCTCCTGCCAGGATTTCTCGAGCGCGTCTACGTCGCCGCGTTTTTTATGGCCCTCGTCCGAGAGTTTCTGCAGCTGGTCCTCGAGGGTTTTTGCCTTCTCCTCCGCTGCCTGCCTGGCTGCTTTTTCGTGGTCCTTTGCGCGTTTAAGCGCTCCGGTGTCCTCTAATCCAGCCACCTTTAGAAAAAATTTACCTTCTTTTTCCTCGTAAAGGTCCCGCAGTTTCTCGTCCACTTTGTCGATACTATCGACCGAAAGCTCTAAAGCCATAAGGCACCGCCTCGAAAAATAGCCCAGCGACACGCCGAGCACTGGCGCATATTTTGATTTATGCCGGTTTTTTTGTATAGATAGAAGCTATTTCGCTATTTTTTTGTCGACGACGGTAGCGGCCAGATTGTCCTCTAATTCTGCCAGCGCCCTGGCCTTAGCCTCTGGGTCGGCCTCCATTTTTTTTACCCGCTCGATTTCCGCTGCGATTTCCGAGGCTGCGGAGTAGCGCCCCGTTTCCAGGTCTATAATGGTCGTCATTTAATGCCCACCTTTTTTAATCTATCTTTAAAAGCCTGGCCGTATTTATCAATAAAGCCCCGCATACCCGGTTTTTCGTCCATTAAACGCGAAATGATTTCGCCCTCGCTGTAAGTGTATTTTATAACTCCGGCATGGTCAAGGAGCAAAGCTCGCAGGTGCGGGTATAAAAGGTTAGCCTCGTCCGGGGTGGCCTGCTGGGAGTAGTAGAGCTCGTCGGTAACAGACTGCGCCAGCTTGTTTGCCATTTCCGAGGCCTTTTTCGTTTCTATTTCGCTTTTTAATGGGTTAGCTCTAAAAATAGAGCCGTTTTTGTTCCCTACCGCCACGATTTCCTTTAATTTTAAGCCGGTGGCGAAAATAAGGTCCTCGCTCGAAAACGACCCGCCGCTCGGGTGGTTGTGGTATAGCGTAAGCCGGTCGGGGTGTTTCCTTATCGCGTCCAGCTCGCTGCCTGTAAAGTTTACGGAGCTGCGCTGCCCTCGTTTTTGTAAAAGGGTGCTGCCGTCCTCGAATGAAATCGAGGCGTACTCTATAGCCTTGTTATGCTCTTTTAGCCCACTGTCTCGCACGTAGTCCACGTGGTAGGCATCGTCCTGCGCTGCGGGTTTCGGTGCTGCTTTCGGTACTGCTTTCGCGCTCGGAGGCCGGTCGATAGTTTTCCCAGAAAGCCCCGCACGTGCAAACGCGAGCGGGTCCTTTTCTCGCATTTCGGCGATAGTCAGGGGCTGGAAACTCCGGCCCAGGTTAAGCCGTGCAAACTCGTCGGCAGGCAGACCTCCGTCTCGAAACAATTTGCCCAGCGTGGGCCCGAGCGCGTCGTCCTGAAATTCTGCAGGCTGGCCTTTTAGCCACTCGTAATACGATTTATTTGCCGGGACGTCCGTCCGGCTTTTACCGTCTGGGCCTCTCGCTGCCCTGGTAGCTCCCTCGTCGAGCCAGTCGTAAGCCGGGTCGAGTTTTGGGACCGTGGTCGAGCGGCAGTTTATATGCGCAGGAGGCAGGGGCCCCTTTCCGGGTTTAAAGACGAGGCCGTCGAGACTCCTACAGGTCTGGCTGGTGCGATTGTCGAGGGTAGAAACCCACTCGTAGCCGATTACCAGGTCGGAGTTATTTTCGTAAACCTCATTTTTAGCCACGGCCGCTACGTGCTGGATGCCGGTGCGCACGATTGCCTCGGCGTCCCGTTTCGCTATCTGCAGCAGGCCGTCGGTGTAGTTTGCAGCTTTCGTGCCACGGATTGCTTTAATAATGTCCGGGGTGCTTTTTCCCTGGTAGTAGCCCTGCCGGATTGACCCGGTAAAAAGGTCGCGCTGGTTTTTGCTCATGTCGTCAATAAACGGCCCGAGCAGCTTTCCTGCGTTGTAACCCTTTACCGATAGGGGAGCAGTGCGCACTGCAGCAGCCAGTCTGGCGACGGTCGGCTTGGAAAAACTCACCCCCTCGGGTGCGATATGGTTTAAAAACTGGGTTTCTCGGTTTGCGGTAAGGCCGGCGATTTCACCGAAAGAGCCCTGCAGCTCTTTACCGTATGCCGCGTAGAGTGAGGCCAGGTCCTTGTCTACCGATTTAAGCAGGTCCTCGAGCTGGGCTCGTTTGTAGTCTGGCAAGTCCACCCCGGAGAGCTGGGCCCGGATTTCTGCGTCGACCTTTCGCAGGAGCTCGTCCGCTCGTTTCACCTCTGCAGATTTCAGTCGCTCGAGGTAAACCTGGTCTCGGGTCGCGTGGTTTATTTGTATTTCGAGTGCCATGCGAGCTCCTCGAGCCAGAGCTCGTCCGATTCGGCGCCGAGCCAGTCTTTAAACCAGGGGCCGCCGAGAGTGAAGTGCGCGACCGCTGCCTCTGCAGGCATCGGCTGCACGTTTACCAGCCAGTTAAACTGCGCCGGCAGCTCGCCTATTTCCGAGTCGACCAGCCAGCAAAACCGATGCAGGTCCCGACCCGGCAGGGTGTTTACCATATCGTAGGTTAGCCGACGGTTTGCAGGGTGCGAGGCATTAAAAGCAAAAAAGCTCGACCAGTTTTTCCGCTGGTAGCGGGTCTGGTCCTGGCCGTCCATTTTCGTAAACTCGGTCGGCTCGTGTTTATGCTGTACGCATGCGACTGCTTTCTCGTCGTCTAAAAATGGCAGGATTTCGTAAACGTCCCGCATAAAAATTACGTCGCAGTCGACGAAAATCGCCCAGCCCTCCTGGTGTAGCAGTGGTGCCAGAAATCGGGAGGCCGCAAACTCGGTCGACTGGGGCGCCTCGCTGATACGGTCAAACATTTTTAGCCCCATGCGCTGCAGTGGCCGGGTAATAAGTTTCTGCGGCTCGAGTTTGTCGAGGCGCAAAGGCTGCACGTTTACCGGGTAGCTCGCATGCCTGCGCAGGGAGCTCGCCGCTACCTCGTAGGCGATTTCCTCTCGTGCGTCGTATCCGATGTAGACCGTAAGGGGGGTGCGTTTCATTTTCTGGCCTCGACTCTAAAATCCCGGTTTTTCCTGCACCCATGCCACTGCGGGTCCTTTTCCAGCGTGGTAAAACCTGCCTCGATAAGTAGGGGCGAAAGAGTGCGAAACGTCCAGCCCCATTTATGGCAATCGTAAAGGGATTTTCTGGGATTGTCTCCATAGAAAGGCCAGAGCGCCATTTTCTCTACGTCCTCGTAGCGTCCAGACTCGACCCGCTCTATATAATTTTTTGCCGACTTGTAGAGGTCCGGCATTTCCAGCACCAGGACGCCGCCGGGTTTTAGCAGGGTGTGCCAGTAGCGAATATGCGGCAGCACCTCGTCCGGCCAGAGGTGCTCGAAAACGTGCACGATAAGTATTTCGTCGATAGTTTCCGGCTGCGCTCCCGGTATGCCGTCGAGTCGGTCCCATTTAATCTGCGCCTTTTCGTGCTGCGCGTCTATGTTTATGTAGCCGTCGAGAATATGCCGGCCGCAGCCCAGGTGCATTTTCATTTTTTCGCCTCGATAATTTTCTCGATAAATTTTACCATTTCCGAAAACTCCGCAGCCTGCCAGTTAAACCATGCCACGGAATTAAGAAACCGAGCGCGAGCAGCACCAGTAAGCCGAATAGGCGCCGCAGGTGTCGCTCCTCTAAATCCGTGCTGGCCGATACCATCATAAGAAACGCAAGGTATACCGAGTAGAGCGCAATCAATAGCGACATTGCTATGCAGGCAAATAGCCATAGAGGCACCCCGCAGGCAATCAATAATAGACCCACTCGACCCATTTCCAGCCCCCGGCATAGCCTCCTCGTTTCCTGGTTTCGGCCGGTACACTATACGCCGCTCGGGGTAGATTTCTCGCAAAATGCGGAGCTGCTCGTGCTCCCATTGCATGCCGTTAAATCCCAAAAGGCGCCGGCTTTTTTTGCCGATGCCGCAGAGGACTATATGGCCCTGCGGGTTATAGAAATTTTCGTCGTAGCCTGGGACCACGTAGCCGGGTCGAGGCTCTTTCGTTAGCTCGAGGTCGGACTCCTGGGGGTGCCACGAGTCGACGGTAACTCGGACGCCGTATGCGTGTCGGTCCCAGTAGCCAAGGTCGAGGCAGACCACGTGCCGACCAGAGGCCCGGTGCTTTTTGAAAGCCTCGCGCTGCTCGTGCCCACCGAATCCCCAGAGCGCCAGAATATCTGCCCGGCCGTCGTAGCCCCGGACAATGCGCCCCCCAGTGGCTCGAGCCAGTGCGGTAAGTGTCTGGTGGACTCTCGGACGGCCCACCCCCTGGTTATGCAGCATTAAAATTTCCCAGCTCGCCATTTTGTAAAGTCTCTCGCAGCGTCTGCCGCCGTGTAGGTTTGTTTTCTAAGCAGGGAAGCTGCGACGAGCCGCTCTGCCTGGCCGGATAGTTTGTCGAATGCGCGCAGCAGCTCCTCCGGTGTGTCTGCCCACTCCTCGCCACCGGACGCCGTTTCCTGGTAGCCAGACTCTCTGCCGCAAATTATCGGGGTGCCTGAATTCTGCGCGTTTTGCAGTTTTACGTTACTTTTCCAGTGGTCTGTCCCGTAACCCTTGTGCGGATAATCCCGCAGAGCGAGCACTATATCTACCTCGGTAAGGCATTTCGGATTTATTACAAAAAGCCAGCCTCTGCGGACGCATTCTGCTGTAACTTTCTCGACCCACCGGCCCAGGTAACGAGCGCTGCCCTCGTAGGCGACGACCCCGACCTTTTCCTTTATGCAGTTTTGCTTTTCGTAAACCCGGCCATGGTGGCGCAGTGCGAATACGTCCGGGCCCAGGTCCTCTGCCATGCGCCTGGTGGCCGCTATCATAAAGTCCGGCCGAATCCTGCCTGCCGTCTGCATAACGTGCGCGACCAGCTTGTCCTTTTTCCACTCGTTACCCTCTGGCTGCGGCCATGCGTCGACAATGTCCCAGACCAGAGGCGCAGTCGTTTTCCTGTTTAGTATTGCGTCGGTCGGTCTCTTTACGACGAGAATCGGGTCGCCGGCCTCTACCTCTGCCTGGCTCGGTGCCGGGACCACTTTCGCTCCGAGTGCTGCGCCGAGCTGCTCGCCCCTTATTTTCCAGCTGCCGCCAGAGCCTTTACCAGTTACCAAAAGAGTCATGCGATAAGCCCGAAATGCTTAAACATTGCCCCGGATTCGATTTCCTCCCGGCGCCAGATGGACCCAGACAAACGAGAGAAAACCTCCTCCCGATTGTCTGGCATAAATGGCTCGTTTATTCGGTCGAGACCATGCCTGCAGAGCTCTTTCGTAATGATGGTCGGCGCCATGTAGAAAACCGGCACCCCGTTTATAAGCGCCGTCGTAGCAGAGCTGCTGGCATAGACGACCGCTGCATGCGCGCCGGCGAGGCAGTCCACCAGGGGCGCCTTATGGTCGCAAACCTGCTCGATTTTTACTCGAGGAGCGAGAGGACCCTGCCCTCTGGTTTTCGGGTGCGGCTTGTAGCGAATCGGTCGCCGTGTTTTCTGCAGCAGCTGCGCGCAGGTCATGTCCGGCCAGTCGTCGCAGTGCGTAAGGTATATGCTGCCTTTGTTATAGGTCGAGCCCTTGTTCCCGCAGACCAGGACAAACTCGCCAGCCTCTCGCCATGGCTTTAACTCTATGCCGAAACTGCGCCAGCGCTCGAGGTCTCCGTCTGGGAAAGTGCCGCTGCCATTTATGCCGATGCCAGTCTCGCCGAGCCACGAAACCTGCACCGAGTCCGGCACCTCGCGCAGCCAGGGACGGTCTACGCATAGAATCCGTGCTCCTGCAGGCCGGTAGCGATTTTTTACTCTGCTCTCGCGTTTGCCACCAGTCCACAAGGTATAGACGACCACGACGTCGCTCGGCTTTATTTCGCCGGCCTGGTTATAGTCGAGGCAGTCGATGCCTGCCGATTTTGCCCCCTGCTTTATCCAGCTTTCGCCTACCTCTGCGTCGAGAATTAGTCGCATTTTTTCACCCCGAAACCTACTACCTCCGACTTTATTAAAAATTTATGGCCGTCCTGCCTGCCGTATTTTTTCTGGGGCCCCTCGATAAACTGGCCGCCGGTAAGGTATCCGACGTTTTTCCACTCTATTTGCGGGAAAAGCACCGGGAGCGCCGAGTGCGTTATGCGCCAGTAGTCGAAGGGGTAGCCATGGTGCCGCCAGATAAACGGGACGGTAAGGTAAATCGAGCCGCCAGGACGGAGCATGCCCTGCAGGTTTTCGGACACTATCCACGGCCTTTGCGTATGCTCGAGAATCGAAACGCAGTCTATATGGCCGAAATGCCCGAGCAGGTTTTCCGGTGTTTTGTCCTCGAGGTTGTGCACCAGGTCGACTCCGTCTCCTGGGAGCATGTCGAGACCGATGCCGGTCGGGTATTGCAGACGCCAGTCTGGCCTACCGTCGTAAATTTTCGAGCCGACCACCAGGACCGGGCCCTCTGCTGGCTCATATTTTAAGGAGTGCGTCGAATGCTCTGCCATTTTTTACCTCGTCGAGTGTCCACTGGGCCCAGGCAAGCCGGCGAAACATGCCGAGCCTGGTATCCTGTAAAAGTCCGCAGCCCTCGTAACCTATCCACCGAGGCCACGTCGAAACGCAGCGTATGCCTGCAGCCAGGCACTTTATACCAGCGCCGCTCCCGTGCGTTACTACGTGGCGTGCGTTTCTGCAGTCCTCGACGACGTCGAGGGTTTCATTTTTCCCGGGGTGCTTTCGGACGCGAGCACCAGGGAAAAGCTCCTGCGCAGTTTCCGTCCAGTTTCCTGGCATGGCGACTCCTGGCTCGCCGATACCTCGCTGCGGTAGCAGGACCACCTCTGCGCCTCCCTCTCGATAAGCAGGCAGCTCGACTCCGAGCGAGTCCCAGCGCTCCGGGCCATTGTAGGGAGTGCGGCCGGCGCCGTTGTGATGGTTTAAAGCCATGGCATACCACTGGCCGCCGAGCCAGTCCTTGCCGAGGTAGCCATTTTCGACCACGATTACCTTTGCGCCGACGGCCTCGAATTCTCGGGCCATGGTGTCGCCGTGTCCGTATCTATTCCAGATTACGAGCACGTCGTCCGGTGCTGGTGTAAAAAATCGGTGCGAGTGGTGCGGGTGCTGCTCGAAAATCTGGTAGCCGAGCTCCTGCAGGCCTGCGCAAAAGCACTCCCTGCGATAGTGCAGAGCCTCTCGAAACATTACGAGCGCACGACTCACGCGAGGGCCTCGTCTAGTGTCATTTTCGGAAATGCGTCGACTGCAGAATCCGGGCTGCAGTTAATTATCGGCCGGTCGCAGTTTATGGTCCGGTAGGATTGCACCCAGCGCGCTATATGGTTTGCGTCTCCCCAGCCTTTCGGGTGCGAGCCAAACCAGTGGCGCTGGCAAATATCAGGGGGCCGGCACTTTCCGTCCTGGTCTGGTCTGCAGTCGGGATGGTGTTTATATTTGCAATCGTAGCCGAGCAGCAGAATTTTAGCTGCGCCGAATTGATAGGCGAGGTTTATCGCTTGAAAGCCGGAGTGCGTCCCGTGGTTAATCCAGCCCGGGTCCGTGTTTAGTCCGTTTTCGTATTTCGCCGGCGCCAGCATAACTCCGTGGTGCTGCCATGCGTCCTCCTGCATCGTCCAGAATTCGCCCTCGAAATTCTGCCGCACGTTTTCTATATGGTGCGACCACCACCTCGCATCCGATGCGTAAAGCACGTCGGCCCAGGGTGCCAGCTTGTAGGTGTCGTTTATAACAATAAGACGCGCAGAGGTTTGTTTTACTTTTTCGAGCTGCTCTACAGTGAGAGACGGACCAGAGGCTGCGCATACTATCGTCTGGCCTTGCCATCGGTCCATGTAGCGGACTAGGTCTCCTCTCCGTTTAGATACCATGCTGCAAACTCCTCGAGCTCGAAATCGCTAATAGCGGGCAGGTATTTTACGGCCGCATTGCCAGAAAAAACACTATAGCGCTGCGGTAAAGGCACCATAGTGCGCGAAATAATTGCGCCCCCTGCAGGAGTAATTCGACCAGAGCCCGGACGCGAGTCCGTTTTCTTTTTTTCTGCGAATCCAAAAGCGCGCAGCCTCGGGCCCGGAGTGTTTATCCTGTAGACGTTTTTCGGCAGGTCGTAAACAGGAGAAACCCGGAGCAGCTCTGCTGCCTTGTCGAGCGATAAATCCGAAACCGTTTGCTCCGCCTGTTTCTTTTTCGGCAATCTGCTCGGATGTATTTTTATAGGCCTTTCGGCGTCAAACGTACCGAAAGAAACCCCAGAGGCAGAAACGAGTCGATGGTCTGCAGTACCAGAAAGGTAAACGGTGCCGCCAGCGTCCGGGGTGTAAACAATGCCGCCGCCAGCCTGAAACGACCAGCCAGCCTCCCCGGAAAGCACGGCCTGGCCTCCGAGTGCCGGGGTATAAGTACCAGAGGACGAGGCGCCACCAGAGGAAACTGTAGGACCACCAGAGCCAGGCTTATAGACGCCGTAGTCGGTGCCGCCTCCCAGGGTGCCGACCGTGCCGCCTACTGCTGGGACGCCGACGTATTTCGGTTCGGCAGCGCCGCTCGCCGTAGCGCCACCAGAAACAAAGGCGACCGTAGTCCGTTTCGGGGTTACTGCCCCGCTAAGGGTAACGGTGCCAGAGCCGGTAATCCTATAGGTGTCGTTTGTTTCGAGGGGTAGGCCTGGGACCTGGGGGTCTTTTGGATTATTCCAGCCCACGGTCCAGAGCCGCAGGACGTTTGCCTCTGCGAGCCTGCCGTTTACTAATCTAAGGGTGCGCCAGAGGGACATTTCTCCCCCTTAGCTAGAGGTCGAGGTGCCGTAAATTCTGCCGGTATAAGTGGTAGCAGTCGTGGCCGGTTTTACCACCTCGAGGAGGGCAAGGCAGGCCGAGTTACTGATATAGGGGGCCTGGTCTCGGTTTGTTAGCCAGTCGAAAGGCAGCATAGAGTTAATAACTGGAAAGGACATAAACCCGAGGGGGTGCCCCAGCACAAAATTTACGGTGCCAGTAACGGACGCCGAGCAGCGCAGCTGCGCCAGGTCCATTACTCCGGTGTCGCCGGCTGCAGGAGGGAAAAACCAGGGAGCGCTTAGCGGATGGTCTAGCCGGTCCTGGATGCAGCTCGCGTTTCCCGTCATTACTGGGAAAATCGAATTATCAGTGCCGGCCTGGTTTCTGTATAGGCACTCGTTACCGCCAGCGACTCCCCATTCGTGCGCCGTCGCACCGAGAGCGGCTACGGCCTCGACAAAACAGAAATTACCGCCGGCATACTCCTCGCTCGTCGTTGTGCTCGACTGGTAGCGAGTCGGCACCCCGGTTACGGCCTCGTTTGCCGTAGAGGACATGGTTTTCGCTACGTCGAAAATGCGGTCGTAAATTAAAACAGAGTTGTTAATTATGTTGGCCGAAAAGTCCGCACCAGTAAGGCGCATGGTGCCGGCTGCAGGGTTGGTCCACCGCATCGCGCCGTTAGTCGTGGAGCTGCAAGCTCGACCGCCAGGAGCGGCAGAGCCTGCGCCGCCTCCGGCCGGGGTATTGCCTACCCGCCAGAGGGTATTAGATGCGCCGACCACCCCCGTAGTGCCTACCTTTGTGATATTACCGCCGGGCTGCTGTCTAAATCCCTGGCTCGCTCGGTTTAGTGCGTCCGAAACGTCTACGAAACCAGCATTTAAAACACCATGGCGAGGTTTAGAGGCGCGCACCAGAGCCTCGCGCACCCGGTCGAGACCGACCTCGAATCGACTCGTAACAAAACGGCCGACGAAATCGCCGTCGGCTGCTACACGTACCGAGCCTGGGACGTCCAGGAGGTGTATAGGTTTGTAATACCAGCCCTGCATAGCTTTCTGCAGCTGCGCCACTCCCTCGGGGCCGAGGTAGCGCTCTAGTTTGCCGGCATGGGTCGACGGCATTTTTACATAAGCCGGGGCCTGCATGCGGATTACTCCAGAGAAATAGAGGGGGTAACTTTAATCTGGTCGCCGTTGTTTGCGATTGTAATAGAGCTGGAAAAGCGCTCTGACCACAAAAGCAGCCCGGAAACTGCCTGCACGATGTAGTAGCCGTAGATTACCTGCGACTGCACCGCAGAGGAGGTAAACGTCTGCTCTGCATAGCTCGCCGTCCCGTTTGCCTCGGACCAGCTGGCGCCGGTAAGGCCGACGGGTACGTAGCCGGTAAAGTCTGCCTCGGTGTAGCTGGCTGCAGTGTCACCCTCGGCCGGCACTGTATTCGACTTAAATAGTTTTAGGGTCTGGTTTTGCGCTGCGGTATGGTTAAGCATAGTGCGCAGCATGGTGCTTTCGGATGCGGTAGGGACTACTAGAGCCATGGTTACATTTCCTCTGCTGTTACGGAGCCGTCGCCCTCACGCACGAGGCGTATTTTGCGTTTCGGCTTTCCCGGTTGCTGCTTATCGTCGGCTGGCAGTTTATCACCAGCGCCACCTTTTCCGATAGGGTCGAGGGTCGGGCCAGTAGGTGCAGTAGCCTCGAGCTCGTCCTTTATGTCCTCGTCGGTTTTCGAGGGGTCGATTACGCCGTATTTTCGGAGCTGGGCCCAGAGGTCTGTTTCTGGGAATTTGCCAGACTGCCAGGCCTGGATTAAGGCCGTAAGCATTTGCGGCTCGAGGCGCAGCTCTACGAATTCAGTCGAAATCATAAACTCGACCGACTGCCCGGCACCGCCGGCAAACTCGAGCATAGCCTCTATGGCTGCCAGGTAGGCCTCGGTCGTGTTTTTTACGCAAAGGGAAAGGACAGAGTGCTGCACGTTTTGCTCGCCGCTCGACTGGGTCGCCGTTTTGGCTGCCCCGTTTTGCTCGATAAGCCGGGCCCCGAGCGCTACGGCCTGGGCCTCCTTATGCTTCATTGCCTCCATTGGCATGGTATTCGGCGCCGGCTGCATAATGCCAGCAGTGCCGCCAGCGGGCAGGGGCAGAATAGCGCGAGAGCCGAGGTAGAGGCCTTTTTCGTCGAGCATTTTTACCCATTGCTCGTCTAGCCCGGCCATGTAGGCCATAGGCTGCCCCACGATGTAGCAGGCGTCCTCGTAGTCTGCCGAGTTACGGAAATGCGAAAGGTTTAACTGCGCCAGGTCGAGCAGTGGTGCCGGGTCTATGCTCGAGTCGTTATTTTCAGACCCGACAAAATAAAAAAGTATATGGTCGAATGTCGTGCCGTCTGCTTTTCTCGGGACTATCGGCCCCTGGGCCAGCGTCCAGTCGGACCCTGCCTCCTTTCGCCAGAGCTCGACCGAATAGACTCCTGCAGTAAGGCGCAAAACCCGGCGCTGCGGGATACACGTCGAGCCGAAATCGTCCTGCTCCTCGTGGGTCTCCGCTATTACCACCAGGGTAAGCACGGTGCGGCCGCCTACCTGCTCGGTGCGCCAGTTAATAATGTCCTCGGCGTCGATGCTGCGCACAAAAGGCCGCATAGCCTGCGCGACCAGTGTAGCCCTCGAAATTTCTCCCTCGTTTTCTGGGAAATCGACGTAGAGACCCTGGCGTCCTTTTTTCAATACGCCGGCGAGAGTGCGCTGCGCTTGTTGCACCAGCCCCACTCCCTCGGAGTCTATGTCGGTCGTCGCGTAGTCGATTACCGTCGGCAGTTTTATCGTAGGGTCCTTACGAAATGCAGCGCCGACCATGCCGGCGAGAGTCCTCGAGGTGAATCCGTACCACGTGGCCCTTTGCTTGTATTGCTTGTAGCGCTCTTTATTTTCTTTCGACTTGTCCTCGGGGTTAGGCTGCGGCAGGTGCCGGGTGCGCATTTTGTCCGAGAGCATGTCGCTGGTGGCGTCTGCGCAAACCTGCCAGCCAGGCAGAGCCTCTCGGTAGTCCTCGCGTTTATAGTCCACGTTTGCCATATTTAAAAAGCCCTGCCGAGGTTTATAGACGTAGCCGGTTTTATCACCGGGTAATCATACGCTAAAAAATACCCCCAGGCATCCGGTGCGTGGTCGAGGTCCTGCGTTTTGTCTGGCTCGCCGTGGTCGTTGTATGCCTGCTGCTCGAGGCTGGTCGTAAGCACTGGGCAGAGCTGCGTATTAACGAAAGCGCCATGCGTTAGGGCCCCGTTTACGGAGTTAATGCGGTCGCGCACCGGGGGGTTTTTCTCACGAGCCAGGACGGAAAACCCGGCCTGCTTTAGCAGAGCTATATCGGTCGCCGATGCGTTTACAGACTTTCGAGAGTCGCCGCTCGCGTCCGGGTAGACGTAAATCTGGTGGCCTTGTAGCCGCTCTTTTATCATGGCAATAAGCGCCGGGGTGTCGTAGACCTTTACAAACTCGCCGACGGCATGCGGTCTGCCTGCCCGTTTTACCGAAATAATGGCGACCATTTTCCCTACGTTAAAGTCGACCCCCAGGAAAAGAGGCTCGCCTGGTTTGCGCTCCTCGGTCGAGTTATGTTTTTTGCGGTCGAAAACGTGGTAGACGGTGCCCGAGGTAAGGTTTACGAAACGGCCCTCGATATAGGCCTCGAGCAGATTTTCCGGGTAAATGTCCCGCAGGCTCTGTATGTAGGACGGGTCTAGCGCTGGGTTTGAGTAGCTGGGGGCCCGGACTATTTCGTAGCCTGGTTTTTTATCCCGCTCCCAGGTCTGATAAACAAAACGAAAACCCTCCGGGGTCGTGGCGACCGCTGCGGTATTTCTCCTGCCCGAGGGTTTGCGCTGCCGGTTTCTGGAAAGTATCCGGCGCCAGCATTCGGCTGCGTCTTTTGTTTTCAGGGTGTCGAGCTCGTCGACGTCCGAGTCTCCGACCTCGTAGCCGATAATCCGGGCCGGGGTGTCCATCGACCGAAAGAAAATCGACCCGCTGCCCTCTATGTCGAGGCGATTATGCGGGGTTTGCAGCAGCCTATAGGGGATATTTGCCTCGGAGAGAATCTGCTCGAATCGAGGAAAGGCCACCATGCGGACCAGGTCGTAGGTCGGCTCGTAAAAGGCTCGGTGCGTTTCCGGCTCTTGCATTTTGCCCACTATCGAGCGCATTACGAGCGCCTCGGTTTTCCCGGCACCGAAACCGGCGACCATGGCCGGGAATTGCGCCTCGGAAAAAATAAAAGAGTCCTGCGGCAGGCTGGGGGAAAAGTTAAGCACTCTGCGGGGTCGGCCTGTTAATGATTAGGGCCGGAGGGGAGGTCGGGTCGCCTTTAAGGGTTAGAGCCTCGCCGTATTTTTTCGGCTTGAGTTTCGAGGCAATCCATTTCCGGGCATCTACCCGCAGCCTCGAGCGCTGCACGTGCTCGCCGTTTACCTTGTAGCCTACGCACTCGCCGTCCTTGTCGTGGATTTCCATCCAGTCGTTTGTCCCGTTGTCGGCTATGTCGAGCATTTCCTCGACTAATGCGTCGGCCGCCTCCTGCTTTGCTTTTTCGTATTGCTGCACAAATTCGGGAAACTTGCCCAGCCACATAAAAACCGTGCGAGGTGCTGGCATGTCGTCTGCTTTGCAAACGGTGCGCAAACTGTCGCCACTTGCGAGCCTTTCGCAGATTATCGCTGCTAGTTCTACGGAGTAGTCGGTCGGTCTGCCCCTTTGGGGCTTGTCTGTATCGGTTTCAGCCACTGGCTTTGCCTCTGCACTGCATCGGTGCGAGTAGTTTACATGGTTTGCAGAAATTTTACTCGCAGCGCCAGACGAGCTCGCAGCCAGCAGCTCGCACTCCTGCTATGCCCTTTTCCTGGTCCTGTATATCCGGGGGCCCGAATTCCAGCTGCATGGGCCCTCGTGGGTCTCGGTCCACCAGGAAACGCACCTCGCCGGTTTTCGCCATTCTGAAATCGAGCACCTGCACCCCAGTTACTCCGAGGCGCCATGCCATGCGGTAGCCTTGGTGCATACCTGCTATTACCGGCTGGTTTATCACTATTTCGCCTCGTGCCTTTCGACTAGGGAGCATTTATCCGGGTTAGGGCACTCGCAGTAAGGGTTTTCGATTTCGCAGTCTGCCTGGTTTCGGATTTCTTTTGCCGACTGCACAGCCTCCTCGAGCGCCCTGATATATTCCTGCACCGCAGGGTCGCACTCGTCGATAAGGTACTGCGCCGGCCTGCTCATGCTCTCACCCACCGGCGCGCCTTGCCGTCCCATTTCGCAGCGCCACTTTTCCACACCTTTCCTCCGCAGTGTTTGCAGGGGTTTACCGTGTGCGCGTCCTCGTAGAGGGAAACGCACCCGCATTTCTGGCACTCTGTTACATTGTCGAAACCGCCTTTATAGCCGTAGTAGTCTGGTGGGTCGTGCCTTGGCTTTTTGGCAGAGCTCTTTTTCCCTGTTTCACGTGGAACGGCGTCCCGAGCGAGGCGCCAGTGCGCCCCGTGTTTGTCCACCATGTAAAACTTGCCGCCCTCGTCCTCTACGATAGTAAGAGCCGAGAGGCCATGCTCGGCCAGCAGCTTTATGGCTGCGTCGAGTTTTCGCTGCTTTCTGGCCTGTAGTAGGCCTGCTAAAAACATAAACATTTTTTACCCCCTCCGGTCGTTGCGTGCGAATTCGATACCCTTTGCGCACCATTTCTGGAATCTTCCGGCCAGGCCGTTAAGTTTCTGGCCGTTATAGTGCGCTGCGAATGTTTGGACGTGCGGCCAGAGGTCGAGCTCTTTTACCCCCAGGTTAGCTGCCACCTCTGCGAATAGGCTGCCGCTCGGTATCCAGTCGAGGGTAATCTGCGAGGAGGTTTCCGCTGGTAGATTATTATTTGTTTGTGGGGGGGTATTATTATTACTCTCCTCTCCTCTACTCTCCTCTCCTCTGGTCTCGGTTTTTGCCGGACAATTTGCGGACAATTCAGGGACGGGAGGGGCTGCCCTGGCTCTGCGCTTGCGCTCTGCGTCCTCTGCCCGTTTTTTGGCTGGTTTGCCATTATGTGAACAAAAACGAGGCATTACGAGCGAATTGTCGACGTTTTCGAGCCACCCTGCGGAAATCATGGCGCCGGCGAATCCGGGCCAGCCTATCATTTCGTCGAGCAGCTCCGGGGTGTAATTCTGCAGGACCCCGTCCTCGGTATGGGTGTCGAATAGGCACCAGACCGAAAGCAGTCCACCCACTGTCCGAAATCTGTCCGTTTTTAATTGGGACGCAATGCGGACGACTTTCGGGCTAGTTATCAGGTCGACCCGGACCTTTATCCAGTCGCCGGCCATTATCCACCCCCGTAAATGTCAGGGCGCAGCTGCTGGGGGGTAAAGGTGCCCCCGGTCATTTCGCAGAGCTGCCGGACGTGGCATGCGTCGAAATTGTCGGCGTTTTGCCAGCGCCGGATAGACTCATAAGAGACCCCCAGGGCGTCGGCGACCTTTTGGCCGCCTCCTGCCGCCAGCACGGCCTTTTTCGTAATGTTTAACTCGTCAGGCATAAAACCTCCGAAAGTAGGGGATGCCTAAGCTATAGAAACGGAAACGACTTCGCAACACTTTTTTAAACAAAAACACACAAAAAGGCATTTACAGGTAGAAATAGTTTCGCTATAGTTGCACCACGAGCTAAGGCATACCGCCGAGGCCGTAGGCGAGCAAGGCGCTCGAGGGGATACAAAATGCAAGGCACTATAAAAGTAACAGAAAAGAAAAACGGCGAGAAAGTTTACGCAGTAAGTCTCGACGGCCAGCTGGTAGACACCAGGACCAGCAAACGGGTCTATAAATTCGCTGTAGTAAAAATGGTTATGCGCGACAAGGTCCTCGCCATGGTTACGCAGAGCCTGTTAGAGCACTACAAGCAAGGCAGCCAGGAGCGTAAAAACTACGATTTCCACACGTCCGAGGCGTCAGTCCGCGAGTTTGCAGCCAGATTTCCCAGCCTATACGACGAGGCCACAATCGAAAGAGAGCTGCAGGAAAAACGCGACTACCTGAAAAAATACCCCACCTTCGACGACTATTTCTCGGTCCTTTTTAGAGAGAGCATAGCCAGGGTAGAGGCCAGCCCAGAAACCGCGCTCGAGGTCCTCTGCTACTGCGGTCGCGCAGACCTGGCCGCTAAAGAAATGGCGAAAGCACCTACCAGCACCGGCCCGGTTTTCCTGGCCTCTGTTTAAACGACCTCTGCCAAGGATGGCACCTACTTTCGGAGAATTTATGCAAAATTTTGACGAGTTACAAAAATGCAGAAAGCTGCGCTGCCTCCCAGAGTGGCAGGTGCAAAACCCTATTACGAAAACGTGGAAAACGGTCGAGGACTCTCCCGCAGGAGAGCTGCCGGCTCTGCTGGGCCCGAGTGGTAAGCGCCTTACTATCTGGCTGCCGTCCGGGGCTCGCGTAGTTTGTCGAGCTGGTCCGAGCGGCTTTTCTTTTCCGTGCTGGTGCTTTCACTACCTCGCCGACCAGCGCATAGCGTTTTTAATTCTCGAGCTGCAGCCTGGCGAGTGCTGGCCGCTCAAACCGTCCCGCGATTTTTAAACCATAGGAGCGCAAAACATGCAGACGACCATTACAGGGCAAACCACTCTCGAAAACGGCCAAATAGTTTTTGGGGTGCATTTTATCGACGGCCAGGAGGAGCGCTACGAACAGTACGTCTACCCGTCCGTTTCCGCAGTATT
>Ga0194128_10003324_pt1 | contig 24901 bp, 21 predicted proteins | sample TA2KigCa65mmetaG_FD_148650 | JGI IMG/M metagenome (GOLD analysis project Ga0194128, IMG submission 148650) | Freshwater microbial communities from Lake Tanganyika, Tanzania - TA2015037 Kigoma Deep Cast 65m | ecosystem: Environmental > Aquatic > Freshwater > Lake | place: Tanzania: Lake... | reverse complement strand
CAAGCCCAACCCCAACCCGACGATCCTGATTCAGAACGAACAGCGGCTGGAGTCTGTTTCTCGCTGACAGCACAATCCTAGTGAAAGCCTCGGCTGGCGAAGAGAGAAGCCCGAGGGCATGCGGTCTCCTGTCCCTGCCCCTCTCTTTTTTAACCTCACCGGGTGATTTTTCTTCCTCAGCGCGTCGGGGTGGTGGGAAGAGCGATTTCGGGGGACCGCCGTGCTGATGTGCCGGGTACCTGTTGCTCTCCAGAATGCAACGGGTGATGAAGAACGAGCGAGGCCCGACCACGCTTGGCAGCGGACACTGTCGAGCGTGGATCGGAAGCCCACACATTCCGATGTGGGGGATGGGGGGAGCCGCAGCCGTTCTCCCGGTAGTTACAGCAGCTAGGCGGGCACCAACCGGAGCGGCTTCCACCACCCCGACGCGGTCATCCCATTCTTCAGCCGAGTGATTCTTACTGGGCGCCCGGCGCTGACATGAAGCCTTTCTTGTCAGCCGCGTCCCGCTGGCAGCTTTGCTCCGCCATCATGCGCTGGCCAGCGCTCGCATCCGCGGGGATCCGGCCCATGCAAGCCTGCAAGCTGTCTCTCATCGTACCTGAAGCAGGCCTGCCTTGCGGTTCCGAGGCGCTCGTTCCGCCGCCCATTGAAGATCCGGAAGAGGTGGGGGTTCCATCCTGAGTTGCGCAAGCGCCCGTCAAAAAAGCCGCCGCGAGAACAGCCATCATGCCACGTCGCATCGTCATCATGGATCTCATCCTCCTTGCCTGTGAAGAGTTGCGTGCGTCCGACCATCGGCCTGCCGCATCCTAGCACGTTTGATGGCAAGGAAAATGGAAATTGAGTCTGCGAGGAAATTTCCAAAGGCTTCGTCCAGACAAGGTCCGAACGGGTCGCTCCGGGAGGCACGGAAGCAACGGGCCGGGCCGCCCCGCCCTTCGCCAGCCGAGGCGGTCTTTCAGTGGCTGCGGTAGAAGGTCTTGATGGAGTCCACCACGTAGGTCAGTTGCTCATCGGTGAGCTCGGCATAGATGGGCAAGGAGAGGGCTTGCTCCGCCGCGCGCTCCGACACCGGGAAGGAGCCCTTCTGGTAGCCCAGCTCCTTGAAGCAGTTTTGCAGATGCATCGGGATGGGGTAGTAGATTTCCGTGCCGACGTTCTTCTCCTTGAGAAAGACCTTCAGCTCATCCCGTTTCTGCGCGCGAATCGTAAACTGGTTGAACACATGGAAGTTGCCCACCTCGGTCTTAGGCAGGGTCACCCGGTCCAGGAGCTTCGCGTCCGCGAAGAGCCGTTCGTATGTGACTGCGTTGCGCCTCCGCCCCTCTGTCCAGCGGTCCAAGTGCTTGAGCTTGACCGTCAGCACGGCCGCCTGCAGCGCGTCCAACCGACTGTTGATCCCGACCTGCTCATGCACGTAGCGGGTGCGGCTTCCATGCACCCGCAGCATGGCCAAGGCGTCGTTGAGCGTTCGGTCATTGGTCGTGACCAGCCCCCCGTCGCCGAACCCGCCCAGGTTCTTGGACGGGAAGAAACTGAAGCAGCCTGTGTCTCCCAGCACCCCGGCCTTGACTCCCCGGCGGGATGCGCCGATGGCCTGGGCTGCGTCTTCAATAACTGGAATCTTTTTTCGATGGGCGATCTCGTTGATCGCCTCCATCTCGGCGCACTGGCCGAAGAGATGCACGGGGATGATCGCCTTGGTGCGGGGTGTGACCATCTTCTCGATCCGGGTCGGATCGAGGTTGAACAAGTCCGGTCGGATGTCCACAAAGACCGGCTTCGCGCCCAACCTGGTAATCGAGCTCACCGTCGCAAAGAACGTGAAGGGCACCGTGATCACTTCATCGCCCGGCCTCACCCCCGCCGCCATCAGGGACAGCAGTAATGCATCGCTGCCGGAGGCGCACCCGATCGCATGGGAGCACCCAACGTACTTGGCAATGGCCTGCTCGAGCTCCACCACCCGCGGCCCCAGGATGAACCCCTGATCCTCGCAGACTGCCTCGACCGCCGCCATCACTTCTTTGCGAATGTCGCGGAACTGCGCTTTGAGATCCAATAACGGAACGTTCATCCATTACTCCGTTTAATCTCTCAATCGCCAGATCACCCAATCACTCAATTGTTTGCTGGTGTACCACACCCGGCTGCTTCGCTCAAGGATTTCCTCTCGTCGAGATCCGCCAACAGTCGCTCATATTCGCGTTCCTGCTGCCGCACCATGGACCGGATGTCGAACTCGGCAGGCAGCGTCTGCCCCCGTGCTCCCATCCGGCGCGCCTCGTCCGGATCGGCCAACAGGCAGAGGACCCGGTCGGCCATCGCCTGCATGTCCCCAGGCTCCACGAGGTAGCCATTCACTCCTTCCGCGATCACTTCAGCCGCCCCATCCACCCTCGTCCCCACCACCGGGACAGCACTGGCCAACGCTTCCAGATAGACCCTCGGCAACCCTTCCCAGAGGGAGGTCAGGACAAAGACATCCAGGCAATGCATGATCTCGGCAATGTCACGACGCCAGCCGAGCAGATGAACCGCCTGCCCCAGACCCAGCCGCGCGACTTCCACTTCCATCGCTCCGCGCAACTCCCCGTCCCCCGCGAACAGGAACTGCGCATCAGGCCTGATACGGCTTACCAAAGCTGCCATCCGGACAAAATCCAGGGGGGCTTTTTGCGGCTTCATCGGGGCCACCATGCCGATCGTGGGCCGTTCAACCGAAAGCCCCAGCCTCCGCTTCTTCGCCCCGCGGTCCACGACGACGCTGCGGAAAGCGTCCAGATCGATCCCGCTGCGGACTAGACTGCACCGTTCCTCCGGAAACAGGCCCAGCCCGATGCCGAGCTTGCGGTTGGCTTCAGAGACGGAAAAAAATCTCGTGGTGAACCGGCCGATCCAACGTTCCATCATAACGAGGGCCCGGCGAGGAACCGGCGGTTGCCCGGGGGTGAACCCATAGCCATGGATGGAGTGGATGATGATCGGCACGCCGGCCAGCTTCGCCGCCACACGCCCGAGGATGCCGGCCTTGGAGCTGTGCGTATGGACGATGGCCGGCTTGAGACGGAGAAGGAGCAGGGTCAAGGCGATCAGCGCGCGAAGGTCCTTCCAGGGGCGGATCGGGCGAACGAGGGACGGTATCTGGTAAAACTCGAGGCCGGGCAGCCCTCTGGCCTCCCCATCAAGAAGACCCGGCTCCCCCGCGATCAGGATCGGACGGAACCGCGCGGCCGTCAGGTGGGAGACGGTGAACAGCGTGTTCTGCTGCGCCCCTCCCAGCTCCAGTTTGGTGACGATGTGGGCAACGGTGATTGGGCTGGTCATCGTCGCGCTCCCCCCTCCCCTCGTTTCACACCAGCCTGCACCGTGGCACGCGGCTCCGTTGCGCTCGCCCAGACCTGCTTGAGAGGTACGGAGCCAAGGCCGGCAGCCTCCATCGCCGCGCAGAGTTCCCTGAACAGCGTTCCGACCCCTCGACCCTGATACTGGAGCTGAAATGGCGAAGCTCCTGACTTCAGTTCGGCGTGATGCGCGAGGTAGTACTGCAGGCTTGGGGTGTTCAAGGTGACGTGGACCGGGTGAAAGTCGAAGACATAGAGCGCTTCATCCCGCAGCGCCTGCGTCACGACCTCAGCCGAAAGGGGTTTGTGGCCTGCGTCCTTCCAATATTCTTCCATCGTGAGATCCAGGTTATCCATATAGTAGATCGGCAGCTCCCACAGCCCCCATGCCAACCGGACCGGCTGGATGTGCCGCTCGAACAGGCGGCTGGTGTTGCTGGTATATTTGAACCCCAGCTCGTACAGGGCCATCTCCAGCCGGTGTGAATGGATCGCTGAGTGGGTCCGCACCCCCGTCGGCTCTATGCCGAGGTCATCCAGCAACGTCCGGATGGACGTCTTCCACTCCTCGGGACCGACGGGCGACGGATGGGGACAACGTTCATGGGGCGTGGACTCTAGGAACCGGTACGGCTGATGGAGAAAGATCGTGCCCGTCCCGGGAAACGGGTACTCGTCGAAGAACCGCCGGAGGTCGTCCGGGCGCATCCAGTCCGTGTCGAACGTCAAGGCAATCATCGCACGCCCCGTCTCCGAAAAATAAAGGCCACCAGATGGCCCAGCCCCATGAAATCGGGAATCTGCCGCGCGATCTCGCGCGCGATCTCGTTGATTCGGGCATCGTACCGCGGCTGCTCCGGGGCCACGAGCAACGGATGGACGATACGGGTCAGGAAGTAGTACATGCCGAACCGCTGGACGCGCTCCAGGTCATAACGATCGGCAGTGAACGTGAGCAGGTCGGCCTCGTTGAACTTGAGCGTGCACAGCCGGTCCCGTCCCGAGCCCTCGATGGCGGACAGCCCGAACGTCGCGCGGACCTCGTTCAGCCGCGCGAGCCCCTCCTGGGTCCCTTCCATCAGCACGAGGACGCCCTTCGGCTTGAGCACGCGGGCGATTTCGACGAGCGCCTGCTTCTGTCGCTCCCAGTCCAAGAGCGCCATGAGACAGCGCGCGCTCGTGACGACGTCGAACCAGCCGTCGGCAAAGGGCAGTTTCAACACATCCGCCTGCTGAAATGTCACGGTGCCCAGCCGTGGCCCTGGCTGGACCTGCTCGAGCTTGCGGCACCCCTCGATCATGTTCTGGGCGTAGTCGATCCCATACCCCTCGATGCGCCGTCGAGCCGCGTACTGACGCAGCGCATATCCCAGCCCGCAGCCGACGTCCAGCACGCGCTGCCCGTCTTCGATGCAGCCGAGCGCGGTCTCGATCTCCAGCTCCCGCAGGTTGTAGTCGCAGGCGGTCGTCCGCTCATCCTTCGTGATCGCGATCGACTCGTAGATCTGCCTGAGACGCTCGTGTTCCTCCGGACCGAACATCACCGCGCCTCCTCAGCGGCCGGTCGGGGCTCAAGGACGGTCCGATACATCGCCACGTGTCCCTCGACCACCCGCTTGCTCGAATGGTATTCGCGGATCCACCCCTCGGCCCGCCGCCGATATGCGAGTCGCCAGGCCGGATCCAAGGCGACCAGCGTCTGGACTACCACGTCCGCGGGCGTCCACACCGTGAGAATGGGCGCGGGCTCAGGCACGATCCAACTCGTGGACGCCGGGTCATAGGACATCAGGACGGGCACCCCCGCCGCCATCGCCTCTGGGGCGGTGGCTCCGAAATGCGGCAGCGCCACCTGATCGAACTGGACATCCACCGATTTTTGAAAACGGATGAGGGCGCGTCGCGGCAACGGTGCCATCCAGTGGACCAGAGACTCGACGCCCAGCGACCGGAGCAACTCCTCGCTCTCCCTTACCTGTCCACCCCACCGAGCCAGCACCAGCTTGAACGTGGGGCCGAGCGCCTCGCGCAGCAGCGGCAGCGCGCGAAGATACACGTCCGTGCCCTTGACGGCCCAGTCATGGCGGAGCGTACAGAGAAACAGATGCGTCGCACCCAGCTCCTCGTGCAACCGACGTCCCAGTCCTTCGATGCGCGCGTAGTCCCGCTCGTCCAGGGGATGCACCATCGGGGCATACCGCGTGATCTTCAGCGGGGCAACCGACTTGAGACAGTCGCCATTGGTGATGAACACCCCGTCGGCCAGCGCATAGCCGATCGCCGTGGTCCGCCCGACCTGAGTCGGCACAAACGGCAACTCCCGCAGCGTCCCGTGTTCAAACGCGATGTACGGCCGCTTGCCGGCGAGAAGCGGCAAGATCGGATCAGTGGCATAGGCCTGGACCAGATCGTACTCCGCGAACAGACGCTTCCACAGCGGGAGCAGCGCCCGGAACATATCGAGGTCTTCCAGGGTCAGCGGGTCGGGTCGACCCGGGAACAACCGGCGGAACTCCCGTACCACGTGCTCACGCGCCGGCAAATCGGACGGGATCGGCATCCCCAGCTTGCGCGCGATCCTGCCCAGAAGGAACAGCAGCCCTTTCAGCCGGAAGATCGCTTCCAAGCCGTTCTGCACCACCCATTCATGTTTGCCGCAGAGCAGCGAGCGGGACCATGTCAGCACCCGCCACCACCAGGCTGCCCGAAGCCGACGGCCACGCCGACGGGCCAGCAGGTAAAAGACGCAAAAGAGGCCGGGTCCCTGCGCAAACCACCGCGGGCGGACAAAACCGTGCAGTTCCACCTTGGACCAGTCCGGGCGAAACTGATCCGCCGCAGCCCCCTCGAAGTCCGCATCCTCCCACTCCGGAGTCCCCATGATGTGATAATAGTCGTAGCAGAGGACGTCGCAGTCGAAGCCGGCCTCGTTCAGCAGCTTGACGTTCTTGTAGGCGTTGTTGGCGACATTGCCGATGTGAAGGACTCGCAGCGGGCGGCCTAGCCTCACCGGCTCTCTGGTTCTCAATTCGGCCCTATCAGGCACGGAGGCCTTCACAAGCATTCCCCCTTGCGTGTCCGGAGCGTCTCCGCGAGCGCCTTCCCCTGCGCGATCGCATCTTCCATCGAGGTATGTTCCCACTTGCCGTAGCGGCCGATGGAGTGGATCCCCCTCGATGCCAGCTCCGCCAGGATGCCCGGTAGGACGCGCGCCCGATGCCGGTCGAAAAGGACATAGGCGTAGTGGATGTCCTGCACATCCGCCGCCAGAACCTCGTCATCGAGCCGGAAGATCCCGGCTCGCTCCAGGCCAACCCTGACACGGCGCAACACCTCGGCCGGCGGAATAATCTCCGTCGGCTGGTGAGAGATCTCGACATAGAGCGAACTGCATCCAGGGGGGCCGAGCGCCGGCGAGAAGTTCATGGGGAAGCCGGCCCGGTAGAAGGGATACTCGGGCTCCGGGAAATAGATCCAGTGCATATCGGTGATCCGCTCCCTGGCCACTCCGAGATTCACACTGTACACCGACACACACCGGAGATCGGCCGCCGCCTCGCGGATCGCCGGCGGGAGGTCCGTGCAGCGACGAATCAGTTCGGGCAGGGGGATCGTGGAGACAAGCCGCTCATAGTCTGCGACTCGCCCGTCACGAAACGTCGCTCGCCGCCGCCCCGTATCCACCTCCAGCAATTCTGACCCGTATTCGATTGCATGCAGGGACGGCAGAAAAGCCTTCGGCAGCGCATCGATCCCCCCTTGGACCGGATAGAGGAAGGTCGGATTGTAGCCGAAGGCCTTGTCCTTGATCCCCAGAGCTCCATTCACCACGTCTTTGAGGTTCGGTTTCGGAATCAGCCAGGAGACCCAGTCGGAAGTCAGCTCGTCCAAGGAGACCTGCCAAAGCTTCTCATTGAAGGGCACCATGAAGTGTTTGGCGATGCCTTCACCCAGGTTCTCCAGAATCCACGACTTGAAGGACGGTTGCCTGGGCGCAGCCGAGGAGGCGCTTGCCGGTTGCGTCAACGTGGCGATGAAGCTCACCAGACAGTCGCGGACCACTTCCGGAGGCAGCCCGTAGGTGTTGACCTGGAACGGATATTCCGTGTAGGTCCGGTGGGAATAGATGAACGAGCGACGGACATGCTTCGCCAAGCGACCGTCCAGAAGCCCTTCCACCAGGGCCTTGATCTCAGCCTGGCGAAAGTGGAGGAGGTGACCGGTCTTATCGAAGGTAAACCCGTCCTTGTGATAGGAGCGGCAGAGTCCTCCCGCCTCCTTCTCCTTCTCAAACAACCGGTAGGGAGTCGCTCCCAGGTGAAACGCGGTGCTCAGACCGGCGAGGCCGGCGCCGATGATCAGGATCATGGCATCCTTTGCGCCGCATGGGCGGGAGCTTCCACCTGGCAAGCCTGTTCCGCCGGCTGCGACATATCAATGCGCTTGAGCCAGAGGGCCGCGATAACCCCCAGGATGCTCGTGGCCGCCACAAGACCGAGCGCGATCCCCGCCCGGACAAACATGGATGCGACGCCGATTCCCCCCGACAGGAAGGCCACGCCGTAACTCAACACGACGACTTGCGGCACCGAAAGCGCCCACCGCCGCAAGCGCAACGCCATGTGGTCGGGGCTTCCCAAGAACACCGGGATGCCCCGCAGCGCCCGGATATACATCACGAAAAGCGTATCGAAGATGGGCACACCGAGGATGAGCACCGGCGCCAGGAGGGAGACCGTATTGACGACCGTGTACTTGCCGATCATGGCCAGGGCCCCGAGCATAAAGCCGGCGAAGAGCGAACCGGCGTCGCCCAGATAAATCTCTGCAGGAAAGAAGTTGTATCGAAGAAAGCCAAGCAGGCTTCCCGCCAGGGCGGCCAGCATGACGGCGATCATCATGTCCTGGTTGGCCAGCGCCACGACAAAGAGCCAGAGACAGGCGATGACGCTGACGCCGCCGGCCAGGCCGTCCATCACGTCAATGATATTGATCGCGTTGATGATCCCCACCATCCACAGTACCGTGAGCAGCAGGTCCAGCCAGTCCGGGAACGCCGAGATCTCAATCCGGATGCCGCTCCGGATCAGGACAAAGACGGCAATCAGTTGACCGATCAGCTTGGGCCACGGCGTGAGCACGCCGAAATCATCGATTAGCCCCAGCATGACCATCAATGTCCCGCCCAGCACCAGTCCCAGCACATCCTGTCGGAACTCGAAGGTCAACGCCAAGCTGATCAGGAAGGCCAGGTACACAGCGAGCCCGCCGAAATACGGAACCGGCTGCGGCTGAAGCTTGAGCTGTCCGTCCGGCCGATCCATGACGTTGAAGAGCAGCGCCGCCCGCCGAGCCAGCGGGACTCCGTACAGGCTCAGGAGAAGGGCGAGCGTGAAGGTTAACGCTATGAGAAACATCGCGAGGACTTCGCTCCTCCGGTTGTCACGACCCTGCCACCACCGACGTGGGCGTACAGACTTTCCAGATAGTTCAGGTAGGCGTCCATGGAGTGTTCCTGGACCACGCGTGTGCGGCCCTTCAGCCCCATCGCCTCGGCGCGCGCGGGATCGTTCAGCAGGCTGACCACGGCGCGCGCGACAGACTCCGGCGTGGGATCGACTATGAGCCCGACAGTCTCGTCCACCAGCTTTCTGGTCAGGCCCACATCCGTGGCCACCACGGCCGCGCCGGAGGCCATGGCTTCCAGCAGCGCCTGCGAGGGATAGTTGTCTGTCCGCTGCAAGGACACGAAGACCAGCGCCTGTTCCAGAATCGTCTCCACGTGATCGCGCCATCCGATTTCCAGGCAGGATTCAAGCCCGTGCTGGCGAGCCTGCGCTTCCACCGTTTCCCTCAGCGGACCGTTCCCCAGCAGAAAGAATCGCAGGGCCGGCAGCCTCGTGCCGAGCCGCCGGCGAATCAAGGCGCAGGCCTGCACGAACAGCAGCGGATCCTTCTCCTCAACCAACCGACCGGTAAAGACGACCCATGGCTGTTTGATCGGAGCCGGGCGGAACCTGACCGTGTCCACACAGCTCCCGGCCGACACCCGGACCCGCTCCGGCGGAACGCCCTCCCGTCGGACGGCACTGCGAACCGAGTCGGTCAAGGCATCCACGAGCGAGGCCTGCCGAAGCGCCCATCGGTACAGGCGCAGCCCCGGCGCAGCCCCGACCATCTCCCGCAGACTCGGACAGACGACGGACACCACTGCCGGCGGCGCCAGGCCCATTGCTTGCCACGGCAAGGCCACATAGGCTCCGCCCAGTATGAGGTGCATCACCTTCGGCTTCCGCCGCCACAGCCACCAGCCGACGCAAAGAGACCCAGACACGTAATCCAACTTGCGCAACGCAAAGACCAGCCCAGCTTTCAGCCGCGCCAGCACGCTTGCCGCCTCCGCTCCGGGCGACAGATCGTGCCTCGGCGGGAACAGGGTCTGAGCCAGGCGTCCGAACGGTTCTTTGATGACCGGGCCGCCCGACTCAGCAGCCTGCAGCACACCAGCCCCCGCCAACCGGTCACGCAGCGACTCATTGATCAGCAGCGCGATCGGCACGCCCCTTCGCCGAAACGCTTCATAGACCTGGGCGAAGCGGCGCTCGGCTCCGCCCACCCCGCTGTTGTTCAGCAGCAGCATGACGATGCGGCAGGGCTCCGTCGCGCACCAGTCCTGGGCGACCGCCTGCCGAGCTGTCGTCCGCAGAGCCTCAGTCATGGAACCTCCGCAGCCATCCCTCGAGATTGATCCAGCGCCAGACCACGGGACCGATCGCCAACTGCCCGTCGCAATATCGCCGATACCAGCCCTTCAGCGCCGCTTGACGCCAGTAGGGACGAGATCGGACACTGTCCGAGTCGAGCATCGCTTCGATCTGGGGCCTCAGCTCCACCCGAAGCCACCGGTCCTCCGGCGTCACGAATCCCATCTTGTCGGACCGGAGCCGCACGGCCTCCGGCAGGATCCCCGCCATCGCCTCGCGGAGCAGGACCTTCGTCACCCCCTGCCGCAGCTTGAAGTCGGCGGGCAGACCGGCCAGCCATTCCACCAGCCGATGGTCGAGGAACGGCAGTCGGGCCTCGACTGAGAAGGCCATGGCGTTCCGGTCTTCGTAATGGAGTAGTGCCGGCAGATCCTCGGTCACGGCCCGCTCCATCCGCGCCCTGAGCACAGATCGATCCCCCGCCTTGCGTTCTAGAGGACCATTGGTCGTGTCGTCTCGCCAGGCCCGATCGAACGAAGGAGCCAGCCAATCCCGGTCTCTCACCACCCAGCGGCGCAGCGTCCGGACCGACGTAGCCGGCAACAACCCGCCGGCGAGCGTCGCCACCGCCGCGGGCGGCAAGGAGCCATGCTCCCTTCTCCATGCCGCCTGACCCCGGAAGGCCGCCAGCCAGCGGCCTCGCTTGATCAGATCGGCCAGCCGGGCTCCGTGAAAGTATGGATAGCCGAGCAGGAGTTCATCGGCCCCCTGGCCGTCGAGCAGGGCCTTGAGGCCGATGCGCGCGGCGGTCTTCATGACCTCCCACTGAGCCAGGACGCTGGTTCCGGCGAAGGGTTCGTCCTGATGCCAGATAATCGCGGGCAGCTCCGCGAACAGCGCCGCGCCGTCGGGGAAGACCTGGTGATTGCCGGCTCCCGTCGCGGACAGCACCGCGTGAATGTAGGGGCGCTCATCGAAGCGGGCGTCTTCATAACAGGATGAGACCGACGTCAGCGGCACGTCCGCCGGCAAAGCCCGCCGCATCAGGCACACGAGCGAAGACGAATCCAGTCCCCCGCTGAGACAGCTTCCGACCGGGACATCGGCGCGAAGTTCGAGGCGGACGCTGTCCTGGAGCAGCTCCTTCGTCCCGGCTACCGCCTCCGGCAGGTTCACCCGCTCACTGCCGGCCGGAAGATGCCACCACCGCTGCCGTTCAACTGAGAACCCTTGGCAGCCCGGACTTTCCCGGACCAGCAACCATTCGCCCGGCGCCAACTGCTGAACCCCGTCAAAAAACGTGTCGGCCGTATGGTCCTGTCGCCCAAGGGTCAGATAGTCGTACAGGATCCGCTCATTGGGACGCGGCCGATCAGGCAGGGCGTGGAGGATCGCCTTGATCTCGGACGCAAACAGCAGTCGGTCCCCGGCCAGACGATAGTAGAAGGGTTTCATGCCGAACCGGTCTCTGGCGCAAAAGAGCGAGCGGTCCCGGCCGTCCCAGATGGCGAAGGCAAACATGCCGTTGAACCGATCCAGACAGGACCGGCCCCAGCGACGGTAGGCTTCCAGCACGACCTCCGTGTCGGTCGCGGAATGGAACCGATGGCCTTGGGCGCCCAGTTCCCGGCGCAGCTCCACGGCGTTGTATACCTCGCCGTTGTAGGTGATCCACACCAGCCCATCTTCAGTGCCCATCGGCTGGCGGCCGAGCGGCGTCAAGTCCACGATCGCCAGCCGGCGATGGCCGAACCCAAGCCGAAATCGTCCGGGCGCGTCTCCGACCGACCGGCGGACCGACCCCGCCACCGTCAGCGGCTTCTCATGGCCATCCGGATCCACCAGCACATACCCTTCCCCATCAGGCCCGCGATGGGCCTGCGCCTGCGTCATGGCCTCCAGTGCCCGCAGGTCAGCCGGCTGGGTGCCTCGACTGAACATGCCCGCTATGCCGCACATGTGCCACCATACGCTGCCAACGTCCGGCGGGCGATCGTCAGGGGATCATGACAGTCGGCCACGAACCGACGACCGGCCTCGCCGATCTCCCGCCGACGGGACGGCGAAACGATCAGTTGGCGGAGATCGTCTGCCAGGGTTTCTTTCATCGTTCTCACGATCGGCATGCGGTCGTGAAAGGGAACGAAGCGCTTGGCGTCGTCCTCCCGGATGTAACAGAGCACCGGCTTCCCCGTGGCCATGGCTTCCACGGCCACGCCCCCGTACCATCCGACGAGCAATTGATCCACCACGACGTCGGCCTGCTGCAAGAGGCCGACGACGCGGTCGTGCGGGACGTGCTCGGCCAGCAGGAGTTCGACCGGCATCCCCTCCTGCCGCAACCGGGCGCAGGCCTGCTCGACGTATCGGGTGCCCTTGATGCTGCGGTTCGTCGGTAGGTGGAGCACGCGCACGGGTTCCGTGGCAGGGTGCTCCGCTCCCGCATGGGCCGCTCGGCCATCCCAGTCGCGTGGATCGACGTGCGCATAGGGAAGGAATTCCGCGCCAGGCAGGTGGTGCAGGAGGTCTGGGTTCAAGGCAAAGACCTTGTCGGCGTAGGCGAGCACCTTTCGAATTCTGGCTCGCCGGATTCGATCCATCCGATCCGTGCACCAAGCCACGTCGCACTCGGCGCAGGCCGAGACCGGGAATCGCTCCCGGCTGAACGACTTGATGCGGGCGTCACAGCCTTGAAAGGTCACGACGATCCGTTTGCCCAGGCGTTTCAAGATGGGGAAGTCCCAGTAGTGCAGGTGCCACCGCCGGTGATCCAACAGAGACATGCCCCAGTTGAAATGAAACACGTCGTAAGCACGGACGGCGTTCCTCCAAAAATCTAGGAGCCGAAAAAGTTGCGCCGGCCAGGGCCCTTCCCCCAGCCGCAGGTCGATGTCACTGGGGAATTGCAGCCAACTGGAGCGCCGGACCATGACATCGCTGTGAACGCCCAGCTTTCGCTCGGCGCGGGATAAGCCCCAGGCATGACCTCCTGTCTCCGTGGGACAATGCAGAATCTTCATGACGGTGTGCGCGCCCTCCCGCCCACGATGTCCCCGACCAGCCGATCCAGCCCTTCCTTCAGCGACACCCTCGGGCTGACGCCCAGCGCGAGTTTCATTTTCTCGATGCTCGCCACCATAGCCAGCGGGCCCTTGTCCGGCTCATGAGCATAGACCGGTGCCTTCCCGGTCAACTGCCCGATCATCGCGGCCACCTCGAACACCGACACCACATCGGGCCCCGCCACGTTGATCGTGTCCGATCGCTGCAGGTGCAGGGCTCGTGTGGTCGCCTCCACCGCGTCGGACACGTGGATCGGATTCATCGTCACCCCGGTTTTCCCCGCGATGATCACGGGCGTCCCGTCGAGAACCCGTCCGACCAGCGACGGCATGAACATGTCCCGCTGGCCTTCGCCGTAGACGAAGAAATAGCGGAGCGTCACCGCCGCACAATGGTCGGCGTAGGCGTTCACGAGGCACTCGGCCGCGTATTTCGATGCGAGGTAGAAGTTGAGCGGAGCCGGCGGGTCGGTCTCGACAATCGGGCGCGGCTGGTAGCCGCAGACGCCACCGGAAGACGCCAAGAGGAACGTTTTGACCTTGGCTTCGCGTCCGTAATCCAAAAGCCGGGCCGTGGAGGCGGTGTTCACCTGGAAGATATCTTGGGCCTGCTCCGGGAACCGTCGGTAGTGACGGGATTGCGCCAGATGGATGATCGCGTCGACGGCGGACGGAAGCCGAGCGGTGTCGATCGGGGCGGCCAAGTCCTGGCAGACCGGATGCACGTTCGGATGCGGCGGAAGAGCCGACTCGTTCCGCGTGAGGCAGAACAGCTCGTGCTCGGTAACGAGCCGTTGGACCAGCCACCGTCCGATGAACCCCGACGCACCAGTGAGAAGAATGTTCATGCCGCACTCGTCTCCTTGTCGTGCCGCCAGAGCCGCCGGTAGACGCTGTCCATACGCTCGCCGACCCGCTCGAGGGAAAACACCCGCTCCACGTACCGTCGGCCCTTCACGCCCAGCTCGTACCGGAGCTCAGGGTCGGCGATGAGTGTCGCCAGCGCCTGCTTCAACGTGTCAGGGTCGGCGTTGACGATCGGGCAATCCTCCCCTTTCGGAAGGTAGTGCGGCTTGCGGATGTAGGCGATCACCGGTTTGCCCAACGCCATGGCTTCCACGGCAAAATTTCCGTGCCAGCCGATGAGAAACTGATCGGCCACGATGTCGGCCTGCATGTAAAGTTCACGCGCCCGATCATTCTCGACCCCGGTCACCAGCAGGAGCTCGACCTTGTGGCCTTCTTTCTGGAGCTCTTCAATGGCCTGATACAGGAACCGGCTCCCCTTGAACTGCGCGTGATTCGGCGCGTGGAGGACCTTTACCGGACTGCTGTGCAGCGACACGCCGACGAACGGCCACTTGTTCAGGTTGATCGCCCAGTAAAACACGTCGTTGCGGCTTCCCGGCGTATACTCGCTCATGTCCCCCATCGAGAGCGTGAGATCCGCATACCGACTCACGTGGGCAAGGTTGCGCTCGGCGCGCCGTTCATCGCAGATGCAGGCCACCAGGCGTTGCGTGCAATCCGTGCAACAGTTGTAGGCGCCCAGCGCCCGCGTGGTCCGTTCCGTACGCACATCGGCGCCAAAGGCCGAGACGACGATCTTTTTCCCGAGCAGTTTCAGCAACGGCAATTCCAGGCGCTTGCCGACTGTCCGATTCAGAAAGCCGCCGTCGAAATAGAACTGAAAAATGTCGTAGCGCAGGACAGCCCAGAGAAAGACGGCCCAGGGGATCACGAACGCGGCCGGTTTATAGCGCCACCAGCGTTCGAGGTTATAGGTGAACGCCTTGGTGATGAAGTAGGGCCGATAGACGAGTGTCTCGCTCTCATAGCCGTAAAGCCGGTCGGCTGCCGCATTGGTGCCGACGTTGATGATCGGAGTCGGTCCCCAGATGATCCGTGGCTTCGGTCGTGGCCCCAGGGTGAACTGCCGGAGCTTCAACCAGGGCAGGCAGACCCCGAGGACCAGCAACAGGAACGCCGGTATCAGAAACAGCTCTCCTCCGGCCTTCAGCCAGGCTGTCGTGCGAGTCATCACCGCTGAAGCAACTCCCGATAGATCGCAATCTGCCGATCCGCCACCAGCTCCCACCCGTGATACTTCTCCACCCAGGCACGGGAGGTCTGCCCAATCGCCTCTCTCCTGGCCCGGTCCCGGCCCAACTCTGCCAACCGCTCAAAGATGTCGTCTTCGGTGCAGGCCGAGACGACCGGCGGCATTTCGGCATAGCACCACTCATGGACCTCCCGGTTGAAATATCCCACCACGGGGGTGCCGCAGGCCATGGCTTCCGGCGTGACCGTCCCGAACACCCCCAGCGTAAACTGGTCCAAGACCACGTCGGTGGCATTGTAGTAGTCGATCAGCTTCATCTTGTTGAGCGGCGGCATCCAGACGACCCGCCCAGCGATACCCAGTTCGTCAATGAGGCGCCGCGAGCGCGTGACCTCCTGGCCCCAGGCGCAAAGGATCAGGGCCGGCTTGCAGGACTCGACCGTCGTCAGCCGCGCAAAGGCTCGGATCATCAGGTCATTGCCTTTCAGCTCCCAGTTGTGGCGCGACGGCGAAAAAAGAATCAGATCGGTTTGGTAGCGACTCTCCAACTGTTGACGAAGCGGCGTCGCCCTCGGCCGGTACTTGGTTTCATCCACCGGGTGCGGGATGAACAGAACATTCTTCAGCCCCAGCCGCTGCGCGGACATGATCACATCCGGGTTTGTGATGATGACCTTGCCGGCCTGCCGGTAGGCCACGCTCAGCAGACGTCCCCACCCGCTGTCCTCAAAGGGAATCTCTCGCATCGTTCCGTGCTCGAACGCCACGTACGGACGACCGCCACCGAACAACCACGCATGGATCGGCTCGGTTGCATAGGCCTGGATGAGGTCATAGCCGTCAAACCACCGGATGAAACGATGACGGTGCAGGTACACGCGCAGCAGATCGGTGAAGCGCGGTCTTGGGTCGCTTGGGGAAGCTTGGTAGGTTCTGTATGCTGTCACACACCTTCCCAGCAACGTCGGATCCCGAGCGAGAGCTTCCAGGTGAAACTGTCCCTTGAATAGCCTCCTGCGTTCGTGCTGAAGAAACCAGTCCGGGCGCTGAAATGTCCCCAGGTCAAGTCGTCCCCAATCCGGATGGAACTCGTCCGGCTGTCCGTCGAACTCGGCGTCCTCCCATTCCGGCTGCGCCATGACATGGGTATAGTCATAACAGAGCACATCCGCTTCGATGCCCTTCCGGCGGAGGAACTTCGCATTGTTGTACGCGTTGTTGGCGATGTTGCCGACGTGCAGGATTCTCATGTGCGCACGCCTCTCATTTTGATCGAGCCGCCGCATTCCCCGGACCGGAGCACATCCCTCCAGGCAGTAAAGCGCACCGGCCCAGTCAGCGTTAGTTGCGAGAACCCGCCGTCACGGAACCATCCTTCGATCTCCTCACGGCGGTGCAAATGGTTAAAGACCGGCGCGTAGGCATCGTAGAGACCCAATTGCAGCGTTGAAACCTCTAACGAATCGCCGGACTGCGGATACGGTGCACAGATAATGAGGCGGGCCAGTCGGGAATAGAGCCATGGATTTCTGATAATCAGGCGCCGGCAAGCGCGGTGACGCCTCTCCTCGGGCAACGTTCTCAAGACCCCGCGCAGGAGGTCCGTCAAGAAGAATTTCAAGGGATTGTGCTTCTCGTAAATCATGACGTAGAGCTGCCCACCTTTTTTGACCAGGGGCGTGATGCGCTCGAAGGCCACCCGGGTGTCCGGCGTGTGATGCAGCACTCCCCAACTCACCACCAAGTCGAAGCTCTCCGGCCGGAACGGGAGTCCAAACACACTGGCCTGGAGCACCACCGCGTTGTCGAGCTGCGCCGTCGCCTGATGCGTGATTTCAACCCCGGCGTCGGTCAGGTCCACAGCCACGACCGTGGCGCCCAAGGACGCCATGGCGTAAGTCCACCGTCCGGACCCGCAACCGGCATCCAGCACGAGCTTGCCTTTGAAATAGTCGGCAGGAAGCTTGATGTCGTCGAGCCACTGCTGGACCAAGCGCGGCGTGAAGCGGAGAAAATGAGCGTCTTCGTAGCGTGTATGTTCGAAGTTGAAGCTCCGCCCGACTTGCTGCTCCTCGCTCGACAAACCCGGTAGGAATCGGGGGATGCCGGACACGACCGGAAAAATCCGCTGGCAGCCCATGCAGGTATACCGCTCACTCTCACCTTTGAGTTCGCCGCGACAGGCCGGACAGATGAGCAGCCTGTCCAGAATGGCCCGCTTGTTCAAGCCGTGGTGATCCATCGCCGCCTAGTATACCGACTTGCCCAGCCTGGCCCGGACTCGCTGGTACCGCTCGTACAGGCGTCCGAGCACAATGAGCGGAAACAGACACATGACAAACAAGCTGGGCGCATGCTGATCCGGGTCCTGCCGTAACTGATCCAGGTAGCGAAAATAGTACTTCAGCAGGTTGCGATGGCCGGGCTCCGCCTTGCTGCACGTGACGTAGAATGACGACCCCTCATTATGGCGCAGGAGCCGATCGGCGGCGAGCACGAGCCGGGCCATGAACGGACTGCGCAATTTTGTGAACAGGCAGGAAAAGGCGAACCGTGACCGAAAGTCCAGAATGTAGAACTGATCGGAGAACAACGTGACCATCTCCTGCCGCGTGAACGCCCGATGATATTCGTGGATCGGCGGCTCGCTTACCGGCTCATACCGCTCGATGCGACAGAGATAGTTCACCAGGCCCATGCACAGGCCGCTGAGCTGATTGAACCGCGGCTTGGTGAGGAGATGATCTTGATTGGGCTCCTGTGCAACCAGCAGCCCGTAGGGGGACAGCACCCGCCGGAATTCACCGAGCAGACGCTCGGGGAACGGCAGATGATGCAACACTGCCGAGCAGACGATGGTCCTCACCGCATCGTCCTTGAACGGAAGGTGTTCCCCGTCGCAGACGATCGCTACGACGGCCGGCACTTTCTTTTTCGCTTCGCGCAGCATGGCCAGCGAGAGATCCGCCATGATCACGCGGCGGTAACCATGTCGCCACAGTTGTTCCGACACCGCTCCCGTCCCGCCACCCACATCCAGCACATAGTGCTCACGGGCCGCGTGCCGACGAACCAGCCTGAAAAACTCGCGCAGATGCGCCCGGGAAACCGGGGAGCTGTAATAGTGGAAATCATAGCGGCCCGCCATGCCGCTCTCGAAATTCATTTCTGCCTGCTTCCAGGGCTCCATGTCCGGCTCGCTAGCGGTTGTCGGTTTCCGGAGGCTAACTTTGCACAAGGTGCGACCACTTCACGGGATGATCAAAGACGGTCTGCAAGGGCCGATCCGGGCGCCTGACCGTGAATTCGCACGCCCGCTCGTGATAGTCGTAGGGATCCATCCGATAAATCGACGCAGGCCCTTCCCTCCGCGGAAAAAGGCCGACCGACAGCCAGTAACTGCCGTCCCCAATGAGGAGCGGATCGAAGACGACATCGACCTGGCCTCCTCCCTGAAAGGTTCCCAGATCGACCGGCTCTTCCCCTGAAAAGCAGCTCGTCACGAGCACGCCATCCTGCCTGGTCACCAACACATGCACCGACGGATTCTCATAGAGGCCGGCGGTCTCGTAGGTCAGGCGCACAACCATCCGCTCGCCGCGAAAGTAGGCGTATTGCGGCTGCCCGGTCTCGTCGAACAACCCCACCGATTGAATACGGATCTCCCCGGAGCCCCAGCGAGCGCCGTCCACTGACCGCCCTCCCCGTGCCTGATGGGCGCTCTCCAGCCGCCGCACGTACAAGTCGTAGGCCCGGCAGACCGTCTGGGCCGCCTCGAACTGCACGAGCTTGCCGTCCTCCAGCCAGAGCACCTTCTGGCACAAGCGCCCCAGGAGAAAAGAATTGTGCGAGACGACCAGCAGGGTGCCGCCGCCATGAAGGAACCGCTGAAGAAAACTGATGCACTTGTTGACGAAATATGCGTCACCGACCGCCAGCACTTCGTCGATCAGCAGGATATCGGGCCGCAAGGCCGTCGTGATCGAAAAAGCGAGTCGGGCCTGCATCCCGGTCGAATAGGTCCGTAACGGCTGGTGGATGCTCTCGTTGAGTTCTGAAAATTCGACGATCGTCGGCAGCTTGTGCTCGATCTCCCCGCGACTGAGTCCCAACAACATCCCATTGATCCGGATGTTCTCGATGCCGGTGTAGTCCGGATGAAACCCTGTCCCTAGCTCAAGAACGGATCCCACGCTGCCGCACACTTCCACTGCTCCGCAAGTGGGCGTGGACAAGCCGGCCAGCATTTTCACCAACGTGCTCTTTCCCGCTCCGTTGCGCCCGATCACTCCGACGCTTTCTCCCCGCTTCAGTTCGAACGAGACCCCGTCGAGCGCCACGTGTCGCGTCCCATACTGCTTCCTGTGACAACAAAGAATCTCCTTGACCAGGTCGATCCGCCTGGCATAGCAGCGATAGACTTTCGTCAAGTCCTTGACCCGGATAGCGAGCATCACACACGATCCGCGATGTACGCGCGCATCCTCGACACGATGCCGAGGCCCACGACAAACGCGCCGACGGCCACGAAGATCATTATGGTCCACGCCTGAAAACCCGGTGACCGGTCGGCCAGGAGAATGGAGCGATAGGCGTCCAGAAAGTAGGCGATGGGATTATAGGAAAAGACGGCGGCGAGGGCCCGAGGGACCATGTCGTGCGTATAGACGACCGGGCTCAGAAACATCAACGCCATCAATGCCACCGGCACGGCTTGGATGGTGTCCCGCACGAGGACGTTGACCGACGCCATGATCCAGGCCAGCCCCACGGTAAACACAACATACAGCACCACCAGCGCGGGGAGCAGGAGCAATCCCCAACTCCAGCCGTGGAGGCCGACCAACACAAGCACGAGCATCCCCAGGCTCACGAGCCCGGAGACCATCGCGGCCAGGCTCTTGCTGATCGGCAGCACTTCCACGGGGAACAGGACTTTGGTGGCCAGCGCGGCGTTGGCGGTTATCGAACCGGCCGCGGCGGACATCGCATCCGAGAAGATGAGCCAGGGAGCCAGCCCCGTGAGCAGGAGGAGCAGATAATCCATCGAGGTCGGCACTGGTCCGCCCCTTGTCTGGAAGATCACGCCGAAAAGAATGCCGTAGAGACCTACCACCAAAGCGGGCTTCAACAGGACCCAGAACCACCCCAACATCGACCCCGCATACGCCCGCTTCACCTCGTCCACGGTCAGCATCCGGATGAGTTCGCGATGGCGCAGGAGCCCGCGCAGATGCCCCCCGACCGTCCAAGCCCTCTGAGGATACGTATCGACCATGAAGACCCGATTCGCTCAGGCGTCCGGCTGAGCCCTTAACCCTTCCCCGTCCATGAACAGCCGGTTCCAAAACTCGAAGCTCAGGAGACTCCAGATCAACAACCGATGGTTCACCTTGCCAGCGAGGTGCTCGTCGAGGATGCGCCGGATCGCCGCTTCCTGGAAGAATCCTCGGGACAGGGTCCGTCGGTCCAGCAGCACCGATTTGACGTAGGTCATCAATGGCCCTTGGTACCAGGATTGCTCCGGCGCGCTGAACCCCTGCTTGCGCTTCAACAGGATTTGATCCGGCAGCAGCCCCTCCATCGCACGCCGGAACAGGTATTTCCCGGCAAGGTTCTCGTCGCCGCTCGGATTCTTCTCCCAGCCGTAGTTGATCAGGTGACGCGTCGGCAGCCTCGTCACGAAGTCCACGATCGCGTGGTCCAGCAGCGGCACCCGCGACTCCAGCGAGTGGGCCATGCTCAGCTTGTCCTCGACGACCAGCAGCCCGTGGAGGAACGTTTTGGCCTCGAAGTAGAGGGCTTGCCGGATCGGATCACGCAGACCTCTGGCGCCCTCGACCGCCAGCCGGAACGTCTCGGCCGGTTCGTGTCCACCCGCCAGCCGCAGCACCTCCGGCGCAAAGAACGCTGAACGGTGTTCGTCCGCAATCAAGCGATTCCAGTATCGGTAGTAGCGGGAGCGGAACTCCTCAAACGAGCCGGTGTCAATGACGGTCCTGTATCGCCAGGGGTAGCCGCCGAACATCTCGTCCCCCCCGGTCCCGGCCAGCACCACCTTCACGAAGCGACCGGCAAGCCGGGCGGTGTAATAGTAGGGATAGCACATGCCGACGCGGAGATCCTCAATCGCCCAGATGACCCGCGAGAGCGCCCATTCCAGGTCCCCCGCATGGAACACCATCTGGTAGTGTTCGGTCTTGAAGAGCGCCGACAGCACCTCGGCGTCCTTCCGTTCATCGAAGCCGGCCTCGAACCCCGAGACGTTCGTGAGGTCGAAGCCCCCAGTAAAAGTCATGAGCCTGGGAGTATGGTTCGACGCGAGCGCCGTGATCGAGCCGGAATCCATGCCGCCGCTGAGGTACGCCCCGACCGGCACATCACTGATGAGCTGCCGCTTGATCGTGTCTTCCAGCAGGAAGCGCAGCCGTTCGCAACACCGCTCCTCCGGCAGCGCGTCCTGGGGTTCAAAATCAAAGTCCCAGTACCGGCGGCGCTCGATCCGCTTGCCCTGAACCAGCAGCATGTGACCGGGATCAAGGAGCTGCACGCCGCGGAATAGGGTGGCTTCCCCGAACGTATTCTGAAACGTGAAGTAGTCGATCAGCGCGGCGTGATTCACTTCCCGTCGCATCCCGGGAATCGTCAGCAGCGCTTTGACTTCCGAGGCGAATACCAGGCAGCCGTCGACCTCGGCATAGTACAAAGGCTTGATCCCGTAGCGGTCCCGTGCCAGCAGGAGGAGCTGGGCACGGTCATCCCACAGGGCAAAGGCGAACATCCCGTTCAGTCGGTCGATGCAGGCCGGTCCGAGCTCTTCGTAGAGGCGCAGGATCACCTCGGTGTCGGTTCCCGAGATGAACTCATAGCCCTTCGCCAGCAGTTCCTTCTTCAGTTCCAGGTGGTTGTAGATCTCCCCGTTGTAGGTGATCCAGATCGTCTTCGCCCGATTCGCCATCGGCTGGTGACCGGACCGTGAGAGGTCGAGGATGGCCAGCCGCCGATGGCCCAGAGCCAGACGAAACGCCCGCTTCCCGGCCGGTGACGGGGTCCGGCTCAGGCCACCCGTTTGCAGATCCGGCAGCGAGCGGGAGAAATCCTGGGCAGTCAGCTCGCACCAGCGCGACTCGGCGCCGGCGCCCAGCGGAGCGAGCAGCACGCACCCGGCATCGTCCGGACCGCGATGCGCCTGCGCGTCGCAGAGCCGCATGATGTCGAAGGGGTCCACCGCCTTCTCAGTCAGATTGTAGAGCCCCGCAATCCCGCACATCAGGCACGCACTCCCCTGACCACTTCTTCCAGGCCCTGACGCAACCCGATCGCAGCCTGGAACCCAAGCATCCGTCTCGCCTTCTCGTTGCTTCCCACCCGCCTCATCATGGCGCCCGGCGCATCGGGCACGTAGGTCGGCACCAGCGAGGAGCTGGTGAGTTGGAGCAGCATCGCCACAATCTCCTTAACGGTGACCTCGGTCCCGCTTCCGACGTTGAAGGCTTCTCCGGCCACATCGTGTTCCATCGCCAGGACCGTGCATCGGGCGACATCCCGCACGTGCACGAAATCGAAGGACGCCGAACCATCGCCGCTGATGACGGGCGGCTGCCCCGCGGCGATCTTCGCCAGGACGGCCGGGATCAGGCCGCCGGCCTGCCGCGGCCCGTAGACGTTCATGTACCGCAGAATGACGTAGGGCAGCTTGGCGAGAAACGGCCGGAGCAGGAATTCCGCGCAGAGCTTGCTGACCCCGTACATCGTCCCGGCGTTGAACGGATGCTGCTCATCCATCCCCTCGCGGGTGTCGCCGTAGACCGACGAGGCGGAGCTGTACACGAGCTTGCCGACGCCGGCCTTCACGGCCTCTTCGACCACCTGGAACGTTCCCCGGATGTTGACCTCAAACGCCTGCTCGGGATCTTTCTCGCAGAGGCCGAGCGGCAACACGGCCATATGAAACACGCCTTGCGCGCCGGCCAACGTCCTGGCCAAGAGGGCTGCGTTCACCACATCGCCTTCGGCCACCTGGACGCGGCGGTCTTTCAGCAGGTCGCCGAGGTGCTCCCGCTTGACCGCCTTGTCGTAGATTACGACCCGCGCGGCGCCGCAGTGAAGGAGCTCCTCCACGACGTACGAACCGACGAACCCGCCGCCTCCGGTGACCACAAAGGCATTGCCGGAAATCTTCATGCCCGGTCGTCCTTCTCCTGCAGGCGCATCTCGCCATCACGGCGCAACACCGCATAGCGTTTGCCGCAAGCTCCGCAAGCCGCGTGCCGCTGACGCCCTCTGAGCGCCAGCTTGACGCCGCAGGCGCAGATCCATCCCCGCTGTCGCGCCGGGTTGCCATACACCAACGCGTAGTCCTTGACGCTGCCGGTTACGACCGCCCCGGCACCGATGAAACTGTTCCGGCCGATGGTCACGCCGCAGAGGACCGTGGCATTGGCCCCGATCGTGGCCCCCACCCGCACCAGCGTCTTCTGAAATTCATGCCTCCGAGAGATGCGGGCCCTCGGGTTCACCACGTTGGTGAAGACCATCGATGGACCGCAGAACACGTCATCTTCCAGAATCACCCCGTCATAGACCGAGACGTTGTTTTGGATCTTGACGCCGTTGCCGACCACGGCGCCGGCTCCGATAAAGACGTTCTGACCGATGGAACAATGTTCTCCCACGACCGCCCCCTTCATGACATGCGAGTAGTGCCAGATCCTGGTCCCCTCGCCGATGCCGCCGGGATCATCCACGCAGGCCGTCTCATGGGCCCAAAACGCCCTCTCCATATCACCCCTTCACCGCAACCGGCGCCCCGTCCAAATCCATGGATTTCTGGGCAGCCGTTAGGACCCGAACGACCTGCAATCCCTGCACGCCGTCGCTCAGCGGCCCGGCGCCGGTGCGAATGCATTCCAGGAAATGTTGACATTCGAGCCGCAGCGGCTCGGCTGCGCCGACATGCGGAATCAGGACATCCCCAAAACGCACGTGCAGATAATCCTCGTACGACACGGCGTGAGGACGAACGTCCACGCCCTTGTCGTAAATGCGGATTTTGTCGGCGGGCTCCATATCGTCGAACACCACCATTTTTCGGCTCCCCACGACGGTCGTGCGCCTGGTCTTATGAGGATCCAGCCAACTGAGGTGGATGTGGGCCATTTTTCGCTGAGGAAAGCGCAACGTCACAAACACCACATCCACGATCCCCGGCTGGAGGTAGGCCTCGCCTTTCGCCGTCACGACTTCCGGCTCAGCGCCAAACAGGTGCACCGCGATCGCGACATCGTGAGGGCCAAAGCTCCATAGGGCGTTCTCGTCCCGTCGAACACGCCCAAGATTGAGCCGCTGACTGTACAGATACAACGGCTCGCCAAGTTCGGCCGAGTCGATGAGCTGTTTCATTTTCGCCACAGCAGGATGGTACAGCAGGAGATGTCCCGCCATCAGACACCGCCCGACACGTCCCGATGTCCGCACGAGAGTCTCGGCCTCTTCCGCACCCAGGGTCATGGGCTTTTCCACCAAGACATGTTTGCCGGCTTCGAGGGCGAGCCGCGCATGCTCAAAATGCCGACAGGCGAACGACGCAATGACCACAGCCTCCACCGAGGGGTCTTGCACCACCTCCTCGTAGCGCGTGGTCGTTCGAACGCCCGGATACTGGGCACGCACCTGAGCCAACCGAGCCTCATCCAGATCGCAGACGGCTGCCAACTGCGCTCC
>Ga0194128_10003321_pt1 | contig 24920 bp, 27 predicted proteins | sample TA2KigCa65mmetaG_FD_148650 | JGI IMG/M metagenome (GOLD analysis project Ga0194128, IMG submission 148650) | Freshwater microbial communities from Lake Tanganyika, Tanzania - TA2015037 Kigoma Deep Cast 65m | ecosystem: Environmental > Aquatic > Freshwater > Lake | place: Tanzania: Lake... | reverse complement strand
AGCGAAGTTCTAAGCGTTTATATTTTTGCTGGACGCTTTATCCCCGTGGCAAGACCACGGAGTATTAACCAAAAATAAAAACTTGCCGACGAAAACTATCGAATTTTTCACTTTAACAACCCTTTTTATTGAATACATATAATTAAGTAAGGTATTTAAACCTTTTTCTTATCGTCGCAATTCGTGCCAAGTCTGAAAATCTCTCAAATAAGGCAAGGCGCAACCTTTTTAAATCACTTTTTTCTGTTGATGATATGTTCTATCTTGTAGAAGTGGAAGACCACATACGCGTGGAGCCAAGGCACTTTGGTCTGCCAACAAAAGAAGCAGTAGAAAGACAACTTAAGGAAAGCTATGTAAACAGTATCACAAAGGATCTCGGATTTGTGATAAGCGTAGTCTCAGTAGACAGTGTAGACGACGGCGTCATAATTCCCGGGGACGGCTCGCCATTCTATCGCTCGACCTTCAAGCTGCTTATATGGAAACCAGAATTGCACGAGCTTGTCTATGGGACAATAGTTGAGATAGCTAATTTTGGAGCATTCATGCAGATTGGCCCGGCTCAGGGGATGATCCACATTTCACAGACAATGGAAGATTATGTATCGGTAAGCAAGACCGGCACTCTTTCCGGAAAAATGAGCAAGAGAATTATTTCTAAGGGTGATGAATGCCTGGCGAGGATAGTTGCCATAAGCTACAAGTCAGGCGAACCAAAGATAGGCCTGACTATGAGACAGCCAGGGCTTGGAAAACTAGAATGGATGAAAGAGGATAAGAGAAAGAAAGATGGCGCCGCCAAGGTTGCTGCGAAAAAAGCTGAAAAATCTGATAAGAAAGGAGGCAAGAAATAATGGCACTCAAAGTTTGTAAAAACTGCAAAAAGATTTTAGAGGGAACAAACAAATGCCCAGAATGCGACTCAGAAGAGATAGGAGAATCTTTCAAGGGAAAGATATCTGTGCTTAACCCTGAGCAGTCTGAAGTTGCAAAAAATCTTAAATTGTCTAAAAAAGGCCTTTATGCCTTGAGGATAGGATGACTCTTAATCAGTTCAAAAATTCGATATTGAAGAGGATAGAGATAGAATACATAGTCGAAGCACCTCAGAATCCAGGATTTCAGAAAGCAACAGAGATGGTATCCGATAAGCTTAAAGCCCCCTCGGAGAATATAGCTATTAAAGCAGTAAGAGGAAATTTTGGAAAGAATCAGTTCTTGATTGAAGCATTTGTATATGAATCTGCATCTGACAAGGAAAGGATAGAGCCAAAGAAGAAAGAAAAGAAGAAAGTGGAGGGCCAATAACATGTCTGAGAGAGGAGGAGGCACACAGAAAGCAGGAGAGGGAAAGAAGCCTCACAAGAACAAGCCAACAAGCAAGAAATATGAGATGTTCACTATAGAAGGAGGCAAGATTAAGAGAAGCACACATTGTCCAAGATGTGGCCCAGGAATATTCCTTGCGACCCATAAGGGAAGAGTAACTTGTGGAAAATGCAAGTACACTGAATTCTCAAATAAGTGATTATTTATTCTGATTAGGTTCAGAGGAATATTGTATGTAAAAAGATGCCCTGCCTATTTGCTTTCCTTCTGCAACACATTCAACAACATACATTCTCTTTCCATCTATAAACTCTTTTGCAGGTATCATTCTGACTGGAGAATGGATTTTCCTGCCTTCTAAAGTGTCAACATATACTGGGGGATCAGTTACTTCTATTTCCCCATCACCTTTCTCCAATATCGACTTCTTGAATTCTACACTATTGAAAGACCAGGCAATGAAATGATTTCTGCCTAATTTCTTGTCGATAAGGGAAGGCGAGATGACATTGAAATCGAACAATATTGACCTGCTATACGCCTCTTTCACAATCATCCTGACTTGAGATTCTTGATGAGGAAGTATGATATTCACTACATGTCCTTCAGACAATACCGGTCTTTCCCAATATGGCTGGAATACCATCGGTTCTTCAAAATCCTTTTTGCCATTCTTATTTGAATCGTTGAAATGTCCTATATATACATAATCTTTCAATCGAGTCTGCGGAGCGACTACATTATAGCTCTCTCCTGTCAATGAATGGCTTTGTCTAGCAGGCAGGGGGGCAGTAATATCTCCAAAAATAGAAGAAGCCAACAAAGTAGTGACCATCAGCTTTTTTACCAAGCTCATTACAAAGGCAAGAATTTTCGCTTTAAGAGTATTATGGTTGTCAAGAATGAACATCAATCACCTCTTTATGCGATTCGGATAGCCTCTCCGCCTTCACAAAGGTTAGGAAAGGATTGAAGAATCAACCTTAAACGTAATCAGTTTCAAACCCATAGAGAGGGGAACTTACTCAGTGAGAATATAAGTGTGGGGTTATGCAAAATGGCTTTTTATCTCATTCCTTAATAATCTCTTTCTAAAAGTATCCACTTTAGGTATGGAAACGTTATCTCCCCTAAGATCTTTTCTTGCAGTAGCCAGATTAAAGAGATAAGCCCCTAAGAAAGGCATTAACAGATGAATAATTTCTCAGTTTAAGATGCTCGTGAAGCTTATTCAAGAAATCTTCTTCTCTAGCATCCATTTTCTTTCAAACCTATTAGCTATTTATAGGTCACTATATATCCTATATAGATATATTAATTCTAAAGAATTTCTATATCCATTGTGTTTTACGACATTTGTGAGTGTGCTCCCCTAGTATGGAGATTGTCGCTCGACATAAAAAATAATTTCTAAAGAAAGAACAGTGGGGGCTGACACGACGGACTAATTCATCTTCTTAAATTGTGTGTAAAGCAGGCCTATAAAAATTGCAGAAACAACTAAACCAGAAATACTCGCAAATCCAGAAGCAAAACCAACTGCGTAATCAATAACTGCTAAAGCAGTATAGGCTATCAATCCTATTTTTTTCATCTTCCAAATGTAGATAAGTGCTGGAAGATATAGCAATGCAAGAATTATCGCAAAGATAGAATACCATAAAGGCATAAGCTCTACATTCGGAACTAAACTTACTGCAGACATTCCAATAACTGCCGCAATTAATGATAACGGAAATCCAATGAATCCTAGAATGCATATAATCGTAACTAAAATTGGTCTTTGAGTTCCTTCTTTTTTTGCCATGATAAATTAATAATGATTTTCTTATTTATAAATCTTCGCACAAACTTCCGCCTAACTGAAACTAATAAGTCAGCCCCCACCTACTAATATTCACTCGCAACAATCTCTCTATACTATTAACTGGCTTGCCCTCCTCCAAGCCCCCGACCACCCACGCACACTCACAAACGCTTCGAATTTTCTAAGAAAATCCTCGGGGGCGCTGCGCTTAAAATTTTCTCAGAATTTTACCCTCGCATAACAGCACTTTAACAGGAAAACATTCAGCTCATGTTTTCCCCAAATTTTTCGGCAATAATATTATTTTTATATAGTCAGAAAAACTTTGTTAAAGTGCGATGTTAGTAGAAATAAAATTTTAATTGTTAGAAACGAGCCGGGGAGCCCATATTGCGTTTGCTTCGCTCACGCAATACGATATCTTTTTAACCTTTCTTCTTTATTCATTATATGATGAAGAAAAAACACTTTAGGTTTTTGAGTTTAACATTTTTACTTATTGGAATTTTCTTCTTATTGAATTCAAAAACAGATATTACTGGAGCAGTTGTAGGAGTTTCAAATATTTCTTCTGGATTTAGTTTTATTTTCGGAATTGTTTTTATTTTAGTTTCTGCGATGTTTTTTGTTGGTGGAGAAAGATTAGAAAAAAGATTGGAAGAAGCTGAAGAAATTGCAAAAGAGCATCACTGGATCCCTTATCACGTATCCCCTGATTCTGAACCGATAGATAAAAGAGTGGATAAAAAAACTGGAAAATCGACTGGATTAGGCTACCTAAACGAATCAAAAGATTTTCCAGGACATAAAAACACTCCGGTCCAAGAGAGAATAGAAAGAATGATAACTAAACGTGGTAAAATTTTACCATATATCTCAGAAGATTTTAATAAGTTTAGAAAAGATCACAGAGGTGAAACTATTAATAGAAGAAATTCTTACGAGGAACAATTTTATGAACCTCACGCCGCAGGAGGTGGGAGAGTAATTGAAGTAAATTCTCATATTAAAAATGGAAAATTAGAACATTTTAATGAACTTGCAGATGGAGAGTATATTTGGGTAGTTGATAAAGAAGGAAATTTTATTGTTGGAAATAGAGGAGGGGTTGATGAAGCAGGAAATTTTTTTGGTATGATCCATGATATGTATCAAATGTCTTCTGATTTGGGGAGTGGGAAAAGACACAAGAAAATTGATAAAAGAAAAACAACTCTCCCTCATTCTACTTTGGCAAGAGGTTTAGATGTCTATGGTGCTGGAGAAGTCACCATAAAAGATGGTTTAATTAAAAGATATAATGCGGATTCGGGACACTACGCAAAACTAGAAACTGATGTTGGAGGCCCATATGAACCCGATAATTTTGTTAAACAATCGATCGAAGCATTTAAATTGTTCTCAAAAAAAGCTGGTTGGAAAGAAGTTAAAGGGGGTGCAAAATATAATTCACAACATTTTAATTTATGACTTTTTTTAATGCGGCATAAATTGCTTCAAAGGTTGGTTCTTTTCCTTCATGTTTCTTCAGTGTTGGAACATATTCCGTTCTAATATCATCTAAAACTAATTGAATATCTTCGCCTCTTTCATCAAGGTCACATAATGCCTCTAAATATACTCTTGATCTAAATTTAAACAAAGATCTTCTAATAGATTTTCTTCTAAACAATCCATATGAATCTTCCACAATTTCTTCTGGTTTAGAATAATTAACAAATTCTTCATAGTTCAAACCGACTTTTTTTTTCAAAAATTCATCTATTCTAGAAGTATCTTCTGATTCGACTTCCTCTTTTCTTTTTAATAAGAAACCTATATATGCATCAAAATAAGGTTTTCCAGTTTTTGTATTAACAAAAAAATCTCTATGGTTCAAACTAGGAGAACCATCTCTTTTTGGCAAATCAAATTTTGGTTTATCTTCTTTATTCATATTATGATGTAATGCTTTGCCAAATATATCTTTTTCGGTTTTCATATAAACCGAAGAATATTCTGTTCCTTTATAAAATTATCTATTTTTACTATTATTAAGTTACTACTTGAATAGTAGAGGCTCCCCCGCTCTGAAAAAATAGAGCCTTCGGTATTATCTATAATTAACAATTAAAATTTTACTTTCTCTGCTTCGCTCCTCGTCATGTCTTGCGGGCTCTCGCCTTAGGCTCTGGGCTGATAACAGCGATTATCTATTTCGGACTTGCAGTCCTCACCCAAATTTCACTTGATGAAACTTCAGATAATCGCGATTTTAGTTGTAATAATTTTTAGGGACTTAGAAAAAAGAAGGGCTTTGGGGCTTAAAGGATTTCATAAACCCAATCACGCTCTCCATCTGGTTGATGTGCTAGTGCTAATGTTTCAAGTCTAGGCATTTCACTTTTAAATCTTTGTGCTATTCTTCTTAGAAATTGATGTCTTTCAGAATCAGGTTCAAAGGCTAAGTTGGCAATTGGAAATGAATGTCCTGGAGCTAGCTCCCTACCAACTTCAAGAAAAGGCAAAATTCCGTCAACATAATCTGTACCCATTGCATTAAAAATAGTGGAAGTATGTACTTCCGCTCTTGCAATTCCTTTCTCAGATAGTAATATGTTATAATCTTTTCCTCTGTAATTCATAACACCTAAAACATGATACTCTCTTCCCATATATGTACGATTAGTTATATCTGATATTTTTACAGGAATAGCTTCAGAAGCTAAAACAGGTAGTAGTCTTACCGATACTTCACTAGGTCGAGGGCAATACCCTTTTTCATATTTCATAACTAATGTCATTTTGTAACAATAAGAAAATTGATTATTTTATAAATCTTTCTATTAATAACTACTATAAAGTTAATAAGCTAATCGGCACCAAAGCTCTTTATTCTTTTACTTGATGTATCGCTAACGCTCTTTGACGTCCCTAAAAATTACTCCGCGGATGCAGGTCGCCAGAACTGTGCTTCGCTCATAAGCTGGCGACGCAACTAACAGGAATTTAACGGAAAACTGCTCGGCTCGCTTTTTTCCCAAATTTATTTTTCGAGGTCGGAATTTTTCGGAACTAACGTAATCGAAAAAGAAGATAACAGGCATTAACTGGCTCACTGCATTGCATCTGTTCGCCCAAATTAAGAATTCTCTCCCACTCATAGCACGCTCCTAGCCATGAACACGTATCTTTTTATCTTTAGGAGGCAGTATCGCGAACACTGCCTCTATTTCGCCTTTTTTATACTCAGAATAAGTTTCCATCTTCTCGATTCTAGACGAGTATGGTCATTATATAACTTGTAAGGTTATACACTGAGTAATAAACCCATAGAGAGGAGGTCCCATCAATCAAAAAGAGCGATGAAACGTCCTCTCCTGGGAAAAAGAGGTGATAGTATTACTATACAGGAAGTATATTTAAACCTTTCGGTCTGTTGTAACTTCATAATGAAAACATAATTGCTAATCTGATGACAAGGCATATAAAGAACTTCTTATATACGTCGCAATGGATGAAGAGGATAAGCCTAGGCACGCTGTGCAAAAAGTAGGTCAGGAACAGATACACGGTCTTTTATTTTCGGACACACTGAGTTGGCAGTCCATAATTTATGATCTAATAAACACTGAGCAGCTAGAACCCTGGGATATAGACATTTCTCTGCTTGCGCAAAAATATCTTGAGAGAATTAAAGAATTGGAAGAAGAGAATTTCTTCATATCGAGCAAGGTCCTTCTTGCTGCAGCCATTCTCCTCAGAATGAAATCAGAGATTCTTCTACATCACGACCTTCCAGGACTGGACGAGGTCCTTTTTGGGAAAAAAGAAGAGAAAAAATACCATCAAGAAAGAATTGAGCTCGAAGGCGAGGTGCCAGGACTTATCGCAAGGACTCCATTGCCTAGATTTAAGAAGGTCACTCTGGAAGAGCTGATGTCAGCTTTAGGGAAAGCAATTACCACTGAAAACAGGAGGATAAGAAGGATTGTCGTAAAGAGGCAGCAGGAATTTGAAACAGCTTTATCTCTTCCTAAAACAAAAATCAACCTCAAAGATCAAATATCAGGAGTATACAGAAGATTGAGGGAAATTTTCAAAAGCAGGGAAAACCCGTATCCATTTTCAGAGCTTGCAGGAAAGAGCACTGAAGAGAGAGTCGCTACATTCGTTCCACTTCTACATCTTGACAACCAACAAAAAGTATGGCTTGAGCAGGAAGGACATTTTTCGGAGATTTGGATACTTCTAAAACATCTCTATGAAAAACAAAATTTAGAGCTTTTGGAAAAGATGAAAAAAGAGGCAGAAATAGAGATTGACTTAAGTGATCTGACTCCAGAAGAGCAAGAAAGAGCCGAGAAAGTCGAGGAAGAGTTCAAGGATCCTTTAGGAACAAAAGAAAGTCCCTTAAAAATAGATGATGAAGAGAAATAAGCTGGATAAGTCATAATTCTACATCATCAATGCCGTTAAACTCTTGGATAGTAATTGATTTAATCTTATCTCTAATTTCTGGTCTGACATGTGTAATTGTCATCTCCTTTCTACCTCCTATACTCTCACAATCATCTTCTATCAATGCGTCGGGAAAAACTCTTTCAACAACATCCTTATACTCTTCACTTTCATCACAAAAAACCAACTTTCCTTTTGGAAAATGATACTTTATTAATACTTTCCTGATCTCTTCTATTTGTTGAGGATTTCTACGTGAAGTAAGATAAAATACTTCAGCACCATTTCTTTTCCACTTTCTAATCTTTTCAACAGCATTCCCTATGGGGACGTAGGAACCATATTCATGCACTGAATGCTCTTTATTTTTGACTTGTTCAATAATCTCTTCTCTCGTATGCCCTATCGCATTCTTATGCATGATGATTGTGCCTTCGGTAAAAACCATAACTTTCATTCTATTCATTAAGCATCTTTATCAGCGCCTTATCAGTGAGTTCTTTCTCCTCTCCAGACTTCATGTCCCTGACCTTGAATTTTTTATTTTTTATCTCATTTTCCCCGATAAAAACCACAAATGGCACTGAATATGAATTTGCATATTCAAGGGCTTTCCCAACTTTATCAAAAGATAATATGCAGGAGATTCCTTCTTTTCTTATCTTCTGCGCCAATTTTACGCTTGCACCATTCTGCCCAATGGACAATATCAATGCTGTTGGCAATGAGGGTAATTTTATATTTGCCAGTTCTGTAATCCTCTCAAGCCCAAAAGAGATTCCAGTAGCGGGAATTTCTCTATCAAGATATTTTCCTACAACTTTGTCGTATCTCCCACCTCCAGCTATAGAGAGTCCATTTGAGGCGACTACTTCAAATATATTCCCTGTATAATAACTCAGCCCCCTTATCATCGTAGGTGATATCTTGACTTCCAGGCCATAGAGAGAACATTCTTTTTTCAATGCATCCAAATCTGAAGCTCCGTCGAATGCATTATCTATGAAGAAAGATATATCTTTCTCAAGGAGCTTGAATAAAGTGATTATCTGATTTGAGTCTGCATACTTCTTAAGATTCATTTTTACAAGGTCCTCCCCAATCTTCCCTATCTTATCCAGTTCCCTCATGACTGCCCTGATATCTTTGACCTCTACACTTTCTATCAGTGCTTGCAGAAGTCTCCTGTTGTTGACTCTTATCTCTGCAGGTATCTTCAACGCCTTTAGTATATCCATTACAGCAGCCAGGATTTCAGCATCTCCTTTTATCCCTACGTCACCGACGATATCGATATCGCATTGTGTGAACTGTCTGAATCTACCTGTGCCAGTAGGTTCATCCCTAAAAACCTGGCCTATTTGATATCTCTTAAATGGTAACTTTATATTTGGGTTTTGTTTTAATATCCTTGCCAGTTGAAAAGTAAATTCATATCTCAATCCTAAATTCCTGCCAGCCCTGTCCTTTAGTCTAAATCTTTCAGAGACTGCTTCATCTTCTTGCCCTAATGTATCTGATCTCATAAGCTCGTCAAATTCCACGACGGGAGTCTCTATTGGCGCAAACCCGTAGCTTTGAAACCATCTCTCAATTATTTTCTGCACGGCATTTCTCTTCAGAGATAAAGGTGGAAGGTAGTCCTGGAAACCTTTAACCGTATCAATTTCTATTTTCATTTTTTACTCCCCTGAACTGTATTGCCAGAGGCATATTTAACTGTTTGCTTCAACACTTCTCTTGTAACCTCTTTAGCAACAAGAAAGCATTCTCCATCGATATTTTCTCTATCTCTAACAAAAAGCACAATCTCTCCCTGTCCAGCATAAATTTCTTTTTCTCCCTCTTTGCCTATCAATGTCTTTTTCTTTAGTAATTCAAAGTCAGAAAAGTCTCTGGATTTCTTAAAAGAAAAAAGTTTATTTTTGTATAATTTTACAATTTTATAAAAAGTTTTATCAGAATAAGTTTTAGCTTCTCCATTTATTGCTCCGGCAAATCTCAAAAAACTAAATATTGCTTCTTCAGCTCTCCTTTGACTTTCAGGGTCTTCTAAAAATCCGCATTCCACACCCACGCCAATCTTATTTTGAATGTTCATAAAATAATCTGTTGAACCTGGCTCAAATTCATCAAAATTATATGCAATTACTTGAGCTGGAAGAGCTTGAGCTAACTCTAAACTCTGTTGTCCGCAAATAATAAATGGTATTGACTCCTTAGAGTTACTCGCATGTATATCCAGCATCATATCTGCTCTTTCCAAATAAGGCATAATCTCCCTGGCAGTTCTACCTTCAAGAGTATCTTTGATAGAATCGGGCAGTTCTTTAAGAAAAGCCCTATTCAAATTATATTCAACAAATCTTCTATTCCGCTTAATTGCCTCGAGATTTGCATAAATAAAGTAAACAACTCCTGCCTTTATTTTTAATTTAGGAATAAGTTTATCAAAAGCTTTTATTCCACAAACCTCATTGCCATGTATTGCAGACAGAATAACTAGAGTTTTGCCTTTTCCACTTCCAAGTAGTTTAACAACTTTTATATTATTTAATATTTCTTCATTCATTGAATTATTTCCCCCATTTTGACCATATTTTCCAATCTTTTTAAATTGAATGTTTTAAATTCAAATAAAAACCAAGGAGTTTCTCTTTCAGGATCCAAAAACAAGGAATTTGTTTCCTCAAGAGAGAAAACTTTTTTTAATATAGCTAAAACTGCAAGATTTTTTGTCCTTATGGCAAAGCTTTCGTAACCATTCGCCCTTGCATCATTCAATCGAACAGCAGAAATTAATGTTCCGTATCCTCTGCCTCGATACTCTTCAGAGACTCCAAGTTCTGCACCATAAAATGTTCTTTCAATATTAATCCCTCTCTCAAAAAATAGTGCACTTACTAACGGAAAATTTACAGATGCCGTTCTTTCCTTAGGAACTTTGTATCCAAAACTAAATCCTATTGGCTGCTCCTCTTCTTTAAGCATGTATCCTATAAATCCTTCCTGCCGAATAGCTTCAGAGATAAGTTCAACTTGATTAATATAATTTGGATAGAATTCTATAATCTTTCTCCCGCAAGCAACACATTTACCTAATTTAGAAAAGTCCACTTCTCCCACAATTCCTTTTCTTTCTTTGAATGAGAACGTTTTAGCAACATCGGGAGGCACTTGTTTCGGGGTATATTGGATTGTACATCTTTCAGAATCAGAAATGGGGAGACGCACACCTGAGCAAACTCTATCTTCATACCAAGGTGCCCCTTGAAAGACTCTTTTGTATACTTCCCCAAGAGCTATTTTGTTCTCAAGAGTTATTCTTTCTACAATTGGCGGTTGTTTAAAAGATTGCGTGACAGTGAAAACAATCAGCGTTCATTTAGCCTAAGCCTCCAAAATTTAGTTGAAGAGCAGCAGGGGAGAATCGAACTCCTATTTTCGGCGCCACAAGCCAACGTTCTGCCTTTGAACTAATGCTGCCTATGAAGGATAATATGCAAAGGGAGGGTTGACCCATAAGGGAACCGTAGGTTCTCTTAGGTATGAAAATAACCAGCACTTAAAAGTGCCTGTGCTCCGATAGAGTATATTAAGAGAGAGTACCGACTAGATTTGATTTTACTTTCAATGCCGATAAGGAGAATCCAGAGGATTCTCCAATCTAATTTGAGCGTTCATGTAAAAATGACTTATTCCTTCCTTTTAAAGTTTTCCTATTGAAATTTCCGCAGTTTTATATTTTGTTGAAAAGATATAATCATGAAAAGAATTTTAGTAGGTTAGTCAGCCATTAGGACTTTATAAGTTAAAAAATATCCATTCTGCGAAAGGTTTAAAAAGCTGTTTTTGCAACTTTTTAAAAGAATCACTCTCCAAATACCTGATTCCATTCCTATGCACATCCATCAGCCCAAACATACCCGCCTAAAACAAGAAGAAGTGAAAAATCTTTTGGAAAGATATAACGTTTCCGTCGCACAATTGCCAAAAATTAAGATTACTGATGTTTGCGTTCCAGAAGGCTCACAAGTCGGCGAAGTTCTTAAGATAGAGAGGAAAGATGGAGATAAAATAAATACTTATTTTAGGGTTGTGGCAGCATGAAATCTCATAGGAACATCCTGATTGAGAAATATCTCGAACAGCACTCTCTAGTGGAGTCTAATATCCTTTCTTTCAACGATTTCATACAACACAGAATGCAGCAAATTATACAAGAGATAAATGAGACCATCAATGTCGAAGAAGTTGACATCAAGTTAGGTAAATTAAGGATTGAGAAGCCAAATATCATAGAATCAGATGGAAGTACAAACCTGGTGACTCCGGCTGTAGCCAGACTCAGGAACCTGACTTACTCAGCACCAGTATATGTAGAGCTCACAGTCAAATTCGGGGGGCAGACAGACAGTTCAGAAGTGGAAGTAGGAAGGATACCTGTCATGGTCAAGAGTGCAGCATGTAATGTTTATGGTATGACAAGAGATCAGCTTAGAGAGCAGTATATGGATCCTCTTGACCCCGGAGGATACTTCATAATCAACGGAAATGAGAGAGTCATGGTTATGAGCGAGGATCTTGCCGCAAACCAGCCATTTATAGAAGAAGGCAGGCTAGGTCTTACTGTAAGATTATTCTCACAGAGAGGCTCTTACAGGATACCTACCACTATCTCTGAGACAAGTGAAGGGATTCTCGAATTGACATTCAGTAGACTGAAGAACATCCCTGCAATCGTAGTACTGAAGGCATTGGGAGTGATAAAAGAAGCAGATATAGCCCGTCAAATAAACCATGAAAATGACTGTCTTATCGTAAACTTATACGAATATGCAAAGATACAGAGTACAGAAGATGCTATGATGATGATTGCAGAAAAAGCAGGCATACAAGGAACTAAGAAAGAGATACTTGATAGGGTAAAGCAAAGGCTGGATTCATTCTTCCTGCCACATATAGGTTTGGACAAGTCTTCGAGGACTGAGAAGGCCCTTACGTTAAGCAGATTGATAAGTCTCTACCTCAAGGCAAAAGAGAACCCTGAAATAAGAACGGATAAAGACCATTATGCAAGTAAGAGAATCAAACTTTCAGGCGACCTTATGTCAGACCTTTTCAGAGTTAATTTAGGGATTTTAGTTAGAGACATCCAATACTCTCTGCAAAAAGTAGCTAAAAGAAAGAAATTCTATTCTATAAAGACAATAGCTAAATCGACTCTTTTCACTCAAAGGATTGAGAGCGCGATTGCTACAGGAAGTTGGATTGGAGAGAGATCTGGCGTTACTCAGAATATGGATAAGACAAACTATCTTGCGATGTTATCTCAGTTACAAAGAGTATCAAGCATGCTCCCAGGTGAACAGGAGAATTTCTTGGCGAGAACTCTTCACCCTACGCATTATGGAAGGTTCTGCCCAACAGAGACTCCTGAAGGAGGAGAGATAGGCCTTAGAAAGAATCTAGCCCTTCTAAGTAAGATCTCGACAGCAGCCAGTTTCAACGAACAGTCAGTCCTGCAGTCTTTTGCGAGCTTTGGACTCAATAAAGAATCTGATGAGAAAAGCAATGATATCTTCTTCAATGGTAGGTTCCTTGGATACACTGCAGATGCGCAGAAATTCGCCACGCTTGTCAGAAAATCAAGAAGAGAAGGTAAACTTCCAAAAGAAATTAGCATAAGATATATACCTGAGACAAACCAGATCTTGATGTCTACAGAAGTAGGCAGAGTTCTTAGGCCACTTGTTGTTGTAGAAAATGGATCAGCTCTTCTTAAAGACGAACACCTCGTATTACTAGACAATGGCAAGCTGAAATGGGCAGACCTTGTGAAAGAAGGCAAAATAGAATATATAGATGCGGCAGAGGAAGAGAACGCTCTTGTAGCACTATATCCAGAAGAGATTACCAATAATCATACTCATACTGAAGTCCATCAAATAGACCTTTTCGGCCTAATCACATCTCTCGTTCCTTTCGGAAACCACGATCAGTCTTCTCGTCTTAACAGAGGTAGCAAAACTCTGAAACAATCATTGGGTATTTATGCCGCTAACTATCTAGTCAGACTGGACACAGATGTCTCCGTATTACATTACCCTCAGAAGCCTCTTGTCAGGAGCTTCATATATGATACATTGGAAGTATATCCTGCAGGTCAGAACATCGTAGTCGCCATCATGCCATTTGAAGGCTACAATATGGAAGACGCAGTGGTATTAAACAAAGGTAGCGTCGATAGAGGTATGGGTAGAAGCACATACTTTAGACCGTATAGTGTAACAGAACTACAGTATGCTGGAGGATTGTCAGATGAGATAGTTATCCCTGACAAAGACGTTTCAGGTTATAGGACAGAAAGCTCGTATAGGTTCCTTGAAGATGACGGAATCGTCTACCCAGAAGCAAGCATGAGTGAAGGGGAAGTCGTCATAGGAAAGACTACTCCTCCAAAGTTCCTTAGTGAAGCAAAAGACATTAGTATTCAGTCAAAGAAAGAAGCAAGCGCAGCAATAAGGCAAGGAGAGAGAGGAACAGTTGACGCAGTTTTCGTGACAGTAAATGAAGAAGGTAACAAGATTGCGCAAGTAAGAGCAAGAGACAGCAGATTGCCAGAGCCAGGAGATAAATTCTCTACCCCTCACGGACAGAAAGGAGTCATAGGACTTATCGCAGACTCAGAAGACATCCCATTCACTTCAAGAGGAGTCAAACCAGACCTTATGTTTAACCCTCACGGTATACCTAGCCGTATGACTGTAGGATATCTTATCGAGCTTCTTGCAGGTAAGACTGGAGCCATAACAGGAAAAATAATCGACGGAACATCATTCACTGGATGCAGTGTCCAGGAGCTGGAGAGCCAACTAAGAGAGCTAGGATTCAGTTATGATGGAAAAGAAATTATGTACAATGGAATTACAGGAAAGAAGATGGAAGCCAAAATATACATTGGAAATATGTATTATCTTAAACTAAAACACATGGTCAAGAATAAGATGCACGCAAGAGCATCAGGAAAGGTCACATTGCTTACAAGACAGCCAATTGAAGGCCGTGCTCGTGGTGGAGCACTAAGATTGGGAGAGATGGAGCAGCAAGCACTTGTAGGTCATGGAGCATCTCTCCTTCTAAAGGAGCGTTATGATTCAGACAAGACAGTAGTATTTGTCTGTAAGGATTGCGGAAGCATGACATACGAAGACACAATCAGAGGAAAAGTAGTTTGCAATCTTTGCGGCTCAAATGAGGCAGAGCCATTAGAGATGTCTTATGCATTTAAACTCCTAGTAGATGAGCTTCTTGGATTGGGTATTCAGACAGACTTTGAATTAAAGAATAAATACGAACAATGAGACAACAATATTTCAGAAAACAAGTCAGAGCATTGAAGTTCAGCCTTCTTAGTCCTGACAAGATTAAGAAACTTAGTACTGCCAAGATAGTAACCCCTGAACTTTATGATATAGATGGATTCCCTGTAGATGGTGGGCTTATGGACCTAAGACTTGGAGCGATAGATCCAGGAGTGAGGTGTAGGACTTGTGGTAAGAGAGTAAAGGAATGTACAGGTCATCCAGGAAGCATTGAGTTGGCAAGACCAACATTCCATATAAAATATATTCCTCTGATAGAGTTGTGCTTGAGGAGCTTCTGTTCAAAATGTGGAAAGCTTACACTTAGCGACGAAAAACAGAAAGAATATGCTCCTAGCTTGAGAGCAAAGAAAGCCAGAGATGCTAAGAAATGCCCTCATTGTTCAGAAACTCTTGAGAGAGTGAGATTGGAGAAGCCTAGCATTTTCATGCTTGTAAAGAAAAGGATTTCTCCAATAGAAGTAAGAGAGAGACTTGTCCTGATAAAAGATGAGGAGCTAAAGAAGATAGGAATCAATGCAAAGACGTGCAGGCCAGAATGGGCAGTACTTTCTCTATTGTTGGTTCCTTCGGTCACTGTAAGACCTAGCATAACTCTTGACACAGGAGAGAGAAGCGAGGATGATCTGACACATAAGCTTTCAGACATAATCAGGTCAAACCAAAGACTTTGGGAAAACCTCAACGCAGGAGCACCTGAAGTAATCATAGAAGACCTCTGGGATCTTCTGCAATATCATGTAACCACATTCTTTGACAATAATATTTCAAGAATACCTCCTGCAAGGCATAGGTCTGGACAACCTCTTAAGACGATTACAGAAAGAATAAAAGGAAAAGAGGGAAGAATACGTCAAAATCTAGCTGGAAAGCGTGTAAACTACTCGGGCAGAACAGTCGTCTCACCAGACCCATTCATCAAGATAAATGAAGTGGGTGTACCATTCGAGATTGCTAAAATAATCACAGTGGCCGAGACAGTCACTTCTCTTAACATAGAGGCGATGAAAGAATTAATTAGAAAAGGTTCAACATATCCTGGTGCTAATTATGTTATAAGGTCTGATGGTAAGAGAAAGAGGATTACAGAAGAGCTAAAAGAAGAGCTCTGTGCTGAGATACAGCCCAAATACAAGATAGAGAGACATCTAAGGGATGGAGATATAGTTCTTTTCAATCGTCATCCGAGCTTGCACAAGCAAAGCCTTATGGCGCATTATGTAAGAGTCTTACCGAACAGGACATTTAGATTGCACCCTGCAGCTGCTACCCCTTATAACGCAGACTATGATGGCGACGAGATGAACATTCACAGTCCTCAAACTGAAGAGGCATTAGCAGAGGCCAAGATACTCTTGGATGTCAATGCAAATATAATATCCTCAAAGAACAACATGAACTTAGTAGGCACAATAGCTGACGCAGTGACTGGCGCTTATCTTCTAGGGAAAGATAGCATGAAGAAAGGTGACGCCGATCAGGCTTTATTCTCTGCAGGAGTAATCAATACATTGAAAGGGCAAGAATTGAAAGGTTTGGATGTATTTGCCCAGGTGATGCCAAAGAATTCAGGAGTAAAAATCCCAGCAGAATTGACAGGCAGCGGTTCATTCGGAGTTGAAGATGGTGAGATGATAAAGGAATTAGACAAAGAATTTGGAAGAGATATCGCAGTAGATTCATTAATGAAAGCATTCGTACTTGGTTCCATATATCTCTCTAGGAAAGGATACACTCTATCGGTTCAAGACTTGAATGTATCAGAAAAAGTTAAGAAAACTACTGATGAGATAGTCATGCAGGCAGACAGTAAGACACAAGAAGTCATAAATAATTTTAAGGAAGGCGAACTTACTCCATTACCTGGAAAGACACTTGAAGAGACAAGAGAAATAAAGATCTCCCAGATTCTAAACGAGGTGCGGACGGAGATAGGAAAGGTTGTACAGGCTAACTTCCCTATTGATGGAAATGTCAATAAGATGATTAGCGCGAAGGCTGCTGGAAGCATGCTTAATATTACTCAGATTGGTTGTTGCGTAGGTCAGCAATCTCTCTGGAATAAACGTATCAACTTTGGTTATACTCAAAGGACGCTTTCTTTCTTTAAACCTGGAGACATAGGCCCAGAAGCGCGTGGTTTCATCAAGTCGTCATTCTTTGGTGGATTGAAACCAAGTGAATTCTTCTTTGGAGCAATAACTGGAAGAGACTCCCTTATGGATCTGGCTCTCAGAACACCAAAATCAGGTTATTTATACAGAAGGCTTGTAAGCGCACTTCAAGACCTTAAGGTTGCTTACGACGGGACAGTAAGAGATGCGTCCGAAAACATTGTACAATTCGTCTATGGAGATGATGGGAAAGATGTGGCAAAGTTGCATATGAAAGAAAGTAAAGTCTCTCCAGGCGAAGCAGTAGGAGTAATAACTGCACAAAGCTTTGGAGAAGCATCTACGCAGATGGTATTGAACGTATTCCACTTCGCAGGAGTCGCACAAATGCAAATCACTCAGGGTCTCCCAAGAATAATTGAAATTTTGGATGCAAGAAAACAGCCTTCAACTCCTCTCATGGAAGTAGCTCTTGAGAAGGAATATAATAATGAGAAAGACGCAAAGGCAATTGCTGAAAAGATCAAGGAAGTAAAGCTAAAGGAGATAATATCTGAGATAAAGATAGACTTCGCAAACAAGAAGATAGAGATAGCCTTGGATCAAAAGGCCCTGAAGACAGTTCATGCAGGTGGGCAGAAGATAATAGAGAGGCTACAGGAGAAAGGATTCAGTGTCAAGGGCAATGAGTCAAAGATAAGCGTTCATGTCCCTGACATGGATTTCAAAGCAATATATAAACTAAAAGAGAAGATGAAAGAGACCGTGGTCTCTGGTGTGAAGAATGTCAAACAAGTAGTTATTGCTAATAGAGGAAAAGAATATGTCGTATTGACTTCAGGTTCAAATCTCGAGGAGATAATCAAAGTTAAAGGCGTCGACAAAGACAGAGTGAAATCAAACGATATTCATGATACGGCAAGAGTATTGGGTATTGAAGCTGCAAGACAGACAATAATAAATGAGATTAAAGATGTACTTCAATCACAAGGCCTAGATATAAATGAGAGACATTTCAAATTGATTGCAGACGCCATGACTTCCTCAGGCGTAGTTAAAGGAGTCACACGTATGGGTATTATTTCTGAGAAAGCAAGCATCCTTGCACGAGCTACATTCGAGATTCCTGACAAGCAATTTATCAATGCAACAATTCAAGGCGGAAGAGATGAACTAAGTTCAGTAATTGAAAACATTCTCCTAAATCAGGCTATCCCTGTTGGTACCGGCCTTCCAGGCCTTCTCGTCAAGATAACAGGGCCATTGGTAAACAAAGATCTAGAAAAAGTAAAAGCAAAAACCAAAAAGAAGTCTGAGGTATAAAAGTCATGTCAACTAAAATAAGTATCGATCAAAAACGTGGAACTGAACGTGTTACAATTGCCCTTGAAGATAGAGGGGTAGACTATTCTTATAAGAACCTTGCCACACACGCACATTACGGAATTCCATTTACTACCATCAGCTCAAAATACCGAGAAATCACTGAAAAAAGTTCTCTTTCTCTCAAACTTACTGCAATTTTTGGAGTTATTGGGGCAGGTATGTTCGTAACATTCCTTATCACAAATAAGGCTTCCTATCTCTCAGCCATGTGGATTTATCTTTTTATTACACTTGTTTGCGGCCTCTATTATTATTTTTCAGTAAAGAGTTATTTTATTATAGAACTCCTTGATGGAAGAAGTCTTGTAATGTTAAAAGATAAACCATCTAAAGAGGAGCTAGAAAAGTTTGTTAAAGTGATGTACCAGGCTCAAAATAACTTTCTCAAGAAGCATAAAGTAAAAATACAGATGGAGAATTAATTCATTTGCCGACGAGAAAATCACCAATAAGTTTATATACTTCAGAAATAAAATGAAAATAAGAGGAAGAAGTTAAATTTTTAATTAAGAATGACAACATTTGATCTACAAACTATCAGATACATAAACCTGCTTGATTCCACGGCAAAAGTCAAGACTAGAAAATGTTTCAATTACAATAATATGATAATATTTGCTGTCCCAAGGGCCCTCATGGCGAAAGCTATCGGCCCAGGTGCTTCTCACATCCACAGCATACAGGAAAAATTGGGCAAGAAAATAAGAATAATAGGGGAAGCAAATGATGTCGAAGAAGCAGAAAAGTTCATCAAAGATATAGTCGCGCCAATTACATTCCATTCATTGGAAATAAAGGAAGGTACATTGATTCTTACTGCAGGAAGCCAGAGCAAGGCTGCCCTAATCGGCCGCAACAGAAGAAGGGAAGATGAGCTACAGCAGATAATCAAGGACACGTTCGGTATGGATCTAAAGATAGTGTAGTGAAATGTTACAAAGCACTTTGGGTTTTAACTTCTACTTAAATTTAGAGGATTTATACGAGCTTTAATTATCCTATTTATTCAATGATATTAATGATTTCATCAGCAAATAAATTCTTTAAGCTAAAGGTTTAAAAACCACTTTTTGCTCTTCAAAATATGGGTTTAATGAATGCACGAAAGATGATGAAGCGCCAGAAGAAGTTTAAGTGGAGTCAGCGCATGTATAAAAAAAGGATGCTGGGCCTTAGAGAAAAAGTTGATCCACTCGAAGGTTCATCACAGGCAAAAGGAATAGTCATTTCTAAATTCCAGAAAGAAGCAAGACAACCAAACTCTGCAATGAGAAAGTGTTGCAAAGTCCAGCTTATTAAGAATAGTATTCAAGTAGGTGCATTCATTCCGCGCAACCTAGCACAAAAGTTCATCGACGAACACGATGAAGTCATAATCGAGCGCATCGGCGGTCGTATGGGTCGTTCTAAGGGAGATATTCCAGGAATCCGCTTCCAAGTCATAAAAGTAAATGAGCAGCCATTGCATCTTCTCGTCAAAGGAAAGATCGAGAAAGGTAGAAGATAAACATGACATTCCTACAATCTCCCCCATCTGCTTTAAATCCTACAATACATCATTACGATCATCTCACTCCTAAAGAACTCTCTGAAAGAAAAAGGAAAGAACTATCTTATTTTGAGTATGTTGCAGAATGTATACAGGGACTAGAAGTAGGAAGAGAAACGGATGTAATGTCTACAAATACTGAGATAGTAAAATCTCAGAAAAGCCTAAGGACTCTCTTACAAAGAAAATCGTATTGCTTAATGAGAATGCAAGAGGGCGCTCAGAATCTCATTAACATTTTAGGTGATAGAGCCAATAAATTTGAGGTTTTTGCTGAAGAAAGAAAAACAGGATACATACATTATCATTTAAAAATAAGGAGAAAACGGGCATGACAACCCAATCACAAACTGAACATAGCGAATCATTCAAAATCTTTGATATCTACGATACGCAAGATATCGTAGTCAAAGACCCTTCTCTTAAACCTTATCTAAATCTCGGTAACAAGCTCCTCCTCAAGTCATATGGCAGAAGAAAGGAGAAGTTTGCAGTGGGGAAAATACCAATAATTGAACGCTTAGCAAACCGTCTGGCAGTACCGGGACATGTTGGAAAGAAACACAAGGTAATAACTAGCTGGTCATCTGGAAAATACAATCGTAATATGAAGACAGTTCTTCAGACTCTAGAAACAATACAGAAAAAGACAAATAAGAACCCTATTCAAGTATTAGTAGAAGCGATTGAGAATGCTTCTCCAAGGGACGAAATCACAGTAATAGAATCTGGAGGGGCAAGATACCCTCAAGCCGTAGATTGCAGTCCATTAAGAAGAATAAACCTAGCATTGAGATGGATGATTCAGGGAGCTTATGGAAAATCTTTCGGAAAGAGGACTAAGATGGCAGATGCACTTGCAAACGAAATCCTCAATGCTGCGAAGGGGACAATGGATAGCTTCGCCATGATGAAGAAGAACGAAGCAGAGAAGCAGGCAGATGCTGCAAGATAACTATTCTAATTAAATATTTCATTGCATTTTCAGAGAATCATTCACTTCACTTATCAATTTAGCCTCCAATTGATACAAAATACCTCTTGAGACAATTCGCGGCCAAACTGCTTCAGTGTAAGAAGTTTCAGAAACAAATTGACTAGAAAGGGGAAAAGCATGGACATAAATTCCCTGCTGTTTCTCAAGTGAGATATTCGATGCTCTCAAGAAAAAAGCACCATACTGTTCGGGAGCAAAATGCCCATACTCTGCACGAGAAGGAGTTGGCAACTGAAGAGCTAAAATGGAAGCAAATTCAACAATGCCTTCACTTGACGCCGCCAACATAAGGCATTCAGCTTTAGAAAGAGAACGATTACGGGAAACGCCGTCAGCAAAAGCAAATAGGGCACGAAAACGTTCGACTTCTGAATATTTTACTTGCTCAAATTCGACTTTCAAAGGCTCTCCCAAGACCGTCCATTCTCTCCCACGATATACTTGCCATCCCTGAAGAGAATATTTTACGGGCTCTTCCTGTGTCAAGCAAGCAGATGCTCTCTGATTCAAAACAAAGGATTCATACTCCTTCGTCTCTTCCCATACTTGGAGTCTGCCTCTGCTCATCTCTAACAGATCCATACAATTATCTAAGAGAAACTTTGATATAAATCTATCTAAAATAATACCTTAAGAAATCATTTTCCGCAATAACTCCACCAGTAATGCTGCTTCCCGATGTCCCAGAACTAGAAGAAGTATCTTGTGGAGGAGGAGATGATGGAGGTGGCGACGAAGGTGGAGGTAAGGTCTCTGATGGAGGCTGAGTGCCTGCAGGAGGCTGTGTCCCAGTAGGAGGCTGCTGAGGAGGCTGCTGATTTCTGAATTTGTCTTGCTCTTGCCTAAACCGCTCTTGCTCCTGTCTAAACTGGTCCTGCTGCTGCTGGAATTCTCTCTGCCTCTGATCATTATCTCGCCTCTGTTGTTCACCCTGATCCCTCTGCTGCCTGCCCCATTCTTCCATCACTGCTCTGCAAGCCTCAGGAGTAGTTGCACCTTTCTGCCTGCAAGGTTCAGGGAATTTACCTTGATTTCCTTGTTGACGATTATCAAAACGCCGATCATCTTTTCCAAACTGATTGCCCTCATTGGCATTATTGAATCTCTGTTCATCCTGGAAACATCTGCAAGGATTGCTTGGATCTATACTGGAGAAACTGCAATCCCATCTTCCCCCTTTCTCAAGACATTGTCGAGCAAAGTTCTCTTCATATTCTCTCATCTTGTTCGCTCGATTCTTGCTTGCCTGAATCAGTATCTTCTCACAGGCTTCTTTGGTAGTCGCACCTGCTTGCCTGCACTCAGGCGGAAAATTCGCAGGATTCACACCCTTGCCAGTATTCATTCTCTTTCCTTGTTCTGATACGCCAGGACCATTGCCCTCAAATGAAAATTCATCGTTAAAACTGCCAAAGTTTTCAGGACCAAAACCCCCATAATGGCCTGCAACATTATTGACTGCAGCATCAACAGAGTCAAAACACTTTAGTCTGTCTTCAGGATCCTTTATCTCCCTGCATCTTGAGCCTGAAGTAGAAGAAAACTGGGGTCGTCTCTCTCCACCACCTTGTAATCTCATTATCTCTTCGCATCTTCTAGGAGAATTTCTATCACTGCAACTCAAACCAGCATCTTTACACTCTTGCGGGAAATTTTTCTCACACATAAAAGTACCGCACTTTCTGGGATCTTTTATTCCTGCATCAATGCATTCCTTTGGCGTATTTTCCTTGAACATTATTTCTTCGCAGATTCTACGTGCATCCCGCTCATTTGTTACTTTTTGCTTTTTAAGTTCTTCTTTACATAATTCAGGAGCATGTTTCTCAATCATGACAAGAGAGCATTCTTCAGGAGTCTTGGCTTTTGCTTCTTCACATTCCTTGGGTAAAAATCTGCTAAATTGCTCTCGATTAATACCTTCTTGAACATCTGCGAAAGCATCTTGCAAGTGCTCAGGCAATGTCTCTTCAATCCCTTCTGTCGCATCATCCATTTTCTCACACGATGCTTTATCTCCCTTATTCTCACACGCATTAACAAGGGGAGCAACAATACTGCACCGTGTTGCAAAGTCCTTAAAAGTGATTTCATCACACTTGCATTGCGCCCCTTTGCTCTGCATACATTGAATCATGATATCCTTAAATTTTTTTACTTCTTCTTTTTGAGAATCGGTTAGTTTCTTGTCTTGATCCTGTCTCCACTTAGGAGTTTCTTTGTCAACTCTACAGGTTTTTGCATATTGGGAAGGATCAATCTTTGCAAGTTCTTGACAAAGTGTCTTTATCTTATCAGCAACAGCGACTGCTTTTGCATTCAACTCTGCTTGCTGAACAACTCCATCCACAAGCTCCTTACGGTCTTTTTCAGGAACTCTTTCTTTAAGTTCTTTAATTGTATTCTTGACAGCTGCAGAATCTCTCTGTATTTTCTCTTTCTTTTCAGGATTGGCTTCTTTCTCTAATTTTGCTGAATATTCTCTGTATGATTCATATGCCTTCTTAGCAGCCTCAAAGTCTCCCTTTTCTATAGAAGACTTAACTTCAAGTGCTTTTTGACGGGCATTATCATCATCTGATCTAAAATTTGTACGTACACCCTCCCACCAATAAAGCCAACTCCCAGGGGTCAAAGAAGTACTGCCCTCAAGCTTCTCATCTTTATATTCCTCAGGTATTGCGCTTGAAGATGAACTGCCACTTTCAGTCTTTACATCAGTATTGGTAGAAGCACTCTTTGAAGAATCAGGAGAAGCAGAGACGCCTGCAGCAGTTTCGGAAGAAGCAACAACTTTGGCCTCCTCAGCCAAAACAAAACTTAGTGAAAATATAACGAGGAATAAAGTAACAGACAAAACAAAAACACTAGCACTCACCCCTTTCATCACTCAACAAATGTCCTCTGCTATTTAAACACTTCCATAAGGCCAGAAATTTTGCAAAAGCTTAAAAGCATAATTATTTTTATAACTATAATGGCAGAAAGAGCAAGATGCGACATATGCAATCAGGAATTCAAGGATAACGATGGCCTTTCACAGCATCAGAAGGCTAAGCATGGAGTACATATGCCAAATTCTAGTTCAAACAAATCATCTCCTCAATTGATTCAATCAGGCAAAAAGACTTATCTGATAATAATAGGCATATTTGTAGTAATTGCACTGTTCTGGTATTTCAAATCGCAACCAAATGGAAATGTTGTAATTAACATGACAGATGTCATAGGTTCTGGAAGGCCGGTGAATGGAAATAGCAATGCTCCAGTCACAATCGTAGAGTTCTCAGACTTTCAATGCCCTTACTGCGTAGTCTTTAGCAAAGAAACATATCCTCTGATTAAAAGAGATTACATAAGCACAGGAAAAGTCAAGATGATATTTAGGAATTTCCCTATTTATCAAGCGCATCCTCAAGCAATGCAAGCAGCAGAGGCCGCTCTCTGCGTCCATAAAGAGGGAGGAGATGAATCATTCTTCAAGTACCATGACAAATTATTCCAGAACTATGAAAGCCTTCCAGAAGAAAAGCTGATATTATGGGCTAGCGAAATGGGTTATAATATAACTTCCTGCCTGCAAAGCAAGACACTAAGAAACGACGTCCTGAAAGACCTCGAAGATGGTGCAAAATCAGGAGTGCAAGGCACGCCTTCATTCTTCATCAACGGAAAGATGATTGCTGGAAACTTGCCTTACACTGAATTCAAGAAAGTGATTGATAGCTCACTAAGATAAGTTTTTCAGTATATCTGAACGAGTAATTACCGAGAAAGAAGTAAGAATATAAAAACCGGGAGAATTAACTTCTTCTTTTTTTCTTAACTTTCTTTTTCCCTCTACTTCTTAACCACGCCTTAATCTTTCGAATCTTAGAATTCTTACCCTTGCCACTCGCTCCACGCCCTC
>Ga0194128_10003312_pt1 | contig 24963 bp, 22 predicted proteins | sample TA2KigCa65mmetaG_FD_148650 | JGI IMG/M metagenome (GOLD analysis project Ga0194128, IMG submission 148650) | Freshwater microbial communities from Lake Tanganyika, Tanzania - TA2015037 Kigoma Deep Cast 65m | ecosystem: Environmental > Aquatic > Freshwater > Lake | place: Tanzania: Lake... | reverse complement strand
CGTCGGCGCCGCGCTGGTGTGCGACAGGGTAGTCGTCCACACCGCCCTGTTCCGGCACCGCCGTGACGGCACCGAGGGCCCGGGCATCCGCCAGCCGGGCCACCGCTCGCTGCGTTTCCAAAGCTGGATCGCCTAGGCGTGCGTGGTCAGGGGGGCGCAACGAGCGCATGGGCACAGCCATCACGCCGCACGTATGCCTGGAATCGTACGGCCCATCTGCGCAAGCTCGGTAATCCGCCGGAGGGTCTGGAGCCGCTCCACTCCCTGCGTGTGAAGCTGGAAGCCGCCCGGCCGAAGGTGCAGGACGAGTACAAGAAGCTGCTGGCCATCGCCCGGACGGGGATGCTTGACGTGAGGCCCAAGAAGAAGCGGCAGGCACCGCCTCACGTCGCGAAGTACGCCGCGCAGCACAACGGACTGCCATGTCCAATGGCTCACCCCGGCCAGCGTCACGAGGAGTTGCTGCTTCTCAGGGCGTAAGGTGGGCCGTTCAGAAACCCCGTTCGTCCCTCATCTTTTCCTGTGCAAGGATGAGGGACGAACGGGCTAACGCTCAGGCGATCAATCTGCCAACCACAGGGGCACGCAACAACGCCCGTGGCGCGTTGGGTTGGGTTCAACCGGCCAAAAACAAGGGCCGGAGGGTTAGTCCGGCCCATATCTGAGTCTTAGCTGGTCGGGGTGACAGGATTCGAACCTGTGGCCCCCAGTACCCCATACTGGTGCGCTACCAGCTGCGCCACACCCCGACAAGGCTCAGGTTACCACCGCATCCCCAAGATTCGATTACGTCAGCAGCTGGATTGCATTCCGCCATGCCATGATTCGCGGGGTCCTGAAACGCCCCCCGGGGAGGTCGCACGCCTGATCTCTACTTTTCCACAACCATTCCGCGACCGATTCTCAAGAGCGCAAGAACTGTCACCGTATCCGGGGCGTGCCGGAATCCCGACAGGCAAGTCCACGCATCCACACAGTCTTCAACTTCCATCGAGCCTGAAAAGGCGGTCCCGTCGGACCACCTTCTCGTTTCTGGCAGGTCCCGGGCGCGGGGGATCGCGACCCGGTCACCTTATAATCAAACGTAACAATTACCACCCGGGAGCAGTTATCTCATGCGTGAAATCGCGGACCAGGCGGCCGAGATAAAACGCCGCGTCGCCGAGATCGTGGGGCGTCTTTGACCTCCCTCGGCTTGAGAAGCGCGTTTCAGAACTGGAACATGCCTGCTCGCAGCCGACGTTCTGGTCCGACCAGCGATCCGCACAGCAGCAGCTGAAAGAGCTATCCGGGGTCAAGGCAACGGTAACTGACTGGCGTGACGTGGAGTCGCGATCGAGCAACCTGTCGGAGCTTGCCCAACTGGCGCTCGCCGAGTCGGAAACCTCCATGGAGGCTTCACTCCGCGCGGAGTTGACCGGTCTCTCCGACAAGCTCAAGGGTCTCGAGTTCTCGCTGAAGATGTCAGGCGAGTTCGACGACCGCAACGCGATCGTCGCCCTCAAGGCTGGGGCGGGCGGCGTCGACGCCCAGGACTGGTCCGGCATGCTGACCCGGATGTACCTCCGGTGGGCAGAGTTGCGCGGCTTCAAGGCAACGATGCTGGACTCGACCCCGGGCGAGGAAGCCGGGATGAAGTCTGCGGCGATTCGTGTCGAGGGCCGCTACGCCTACGGAATGCTCAAGTCCGAGCGAGGCGTCCACCGCCTTGTCAGGCTGTCACCATTCGACGGTGACCACCTCCGCCACACGAGCTTCGCCCTGGTGGAGGTGTTGCCGGAGTCGGACCCTGTCGCCGACATAACGGTGAACCCCGACGACGTGAATTTCGAGGCTTTCCGGGCCGGCGGGCACGGTGGACAAAACGTACAGAAGGTTTCCTCGGCTGTCCGACTGACCCACATCCCAACCGGAATCGTGGTGTCGGTCCAGAACGAGCGCTCGCAGGGGCAGAACCGGGAGATCGCGTTCAGCATTCTGCGTTCCAGGCTTCTTGAGCTCGAGTTGCGGCGTCGAGAAGAGGAGCGCGTGCGTCTCCGAGGTGAGCACGTGTCGCCAGAGTGGGGGCGCCAGGTGAGAAGCTACGTACTGCACCCCTACCAGATGGTCAAAGACCATCGCACGGACTACGAGACCGCTGATGTGACAAAGGTGCTCGACGGCCACATTGATCCACTGCTCGAGGCGTATTTGCTCTCTACGATCGAAGGCGCACCTGCCTAGGGAACCGGGCGCGGTCGGAACGGCGGGAAGCAGGGGCGCCGAATCCCGGCCGTTGCCTTCAACGTACTCGTCTATTGATCTCCAGTTTCGACTCCCATGGTTCGATATCCTGATGCAAGCCCGCTGAGCAGATCCACCAACGACCCACGGAGACTCAGGTGAAACCAGGCAAGACAGCATTCGTGGCCATTTTCATCGGGGCGGCACTTGCCCTCGCGATGGCGTGCAGCGGCGGCGGAAACAAGGGCGGGGAAGCTGCGACCGCGAAGTCTGGATCGACGGCCACGGCGACTCAACGCCCGGCCAGCGGCGTACAGATAGCGCCAGAGCTAAAGCAGACCCCCGCTCCCTCGACGGGTACGAAGCAAGGTGGCGTTCTAAAGCGCCTGTGGGCTGATCCCCCCACCCTCGACCCTCACCAGGTGTCAGATACGACTTCCGCATCGATCATCGTCGAGATCTTCTCCGGGCTGGTCAGGCTCAATTCGGATCTGAAGATCGAGCCGGACCTCGCAGAGTCGTACACCGCGAGCCCAGACGGCAAGACGTATGAGTTCAAGTTGCGGTCCGGGCTGAAGTTCTCCAACGGTTCGCCGCTTACCGCGGCCGACTTCAAATGGTCGTTCCAGCGGGCCGCCCACCCACGCACGGAGTCCTCGGTCGCGGAACTCTACCTGGGCGACATTCTCGGCATCCAGGAAATCATCGACGGCAAGGGCACGGTCACCGAAGCGCGCGGGATCGAGGTCATCGACGAGCGGACGCTTCGAATCACGATCGACGCTCCAAAGCCCTACTTCATTGCGAAACTCACTTACCCGACGGCCTACGTGCTGAACCGCCAGAACGTCGAATCCGGCGGCAACAACTGGACTCGCAAGCCCGTCGGGACCGGCGCGTTCAAGCTGGAGGACTACCGCATCGGTGAACGCATGGTCCTCGCAAGAAACGAGCACTACTGGGGCCGGAAAGCGCTGCTCGATCGCGTTGAGTACAACCTTGCGGGCGGCGTGGCCATGGCGATGTACGAGAACAACGAGATCGACATCACGGGCGTCGGACTGCTTGATATCGACCGCATTCGCGACCCTCGGGAGCCACTCAACAAGCAGCTGGTGAACGTTCCTCCGGGCTTTAGCGTGTCCTACATCGGTTTCAACACGACCAAGCCACCTTTCGACGACGCGAACTTCAGAAAGGCGTTGAACCTGGCGGTCGACAAAGAGCTGATTTCGACGGAGGTGTACGGGAGCCTAGTGCTCCCGGCTTACGGGGTGATCCCGCCCGGCTTCCCCGGATACAGCGACGACATCAAGGGGCTCAAGTTCAACCCGGACCTCGCCAAGGAGTACCTCCGGAAGTCGAAGTACGCCAGCGCGACCAATCGCCCACGAATCGTGATTACCGTTCCCGGTACCGGCGGGTCTCCCACGCTCGACGTAGAGGTGGTGACGGACATGTGGGAGCAGACGCTGGGCGTCAAGTCTGAGATCCAGCAGGTCGAATGGGCAACCTACCTGCAGGACCTGAACCGGCGCCGCCTCCAGGCATACGCAGGCCTGGGCTGGAACGCCGACTACCCGGATCCGCAGGACTTCATAGATATCCTGTTCTACAGCGGGAGCGACGCCAACCACGGCGCGTACGCAAACACCGCGGTCGATCGCATCATTGAGAAGGCGCGGACCGAGCAGGATACGCAGAAGCGCTTCGCTCTGTACCGGGAAGCGGAACAGATGATCGTCGATGACGCGGCCTGGGTTCCGATGTGGTTCGACACCCAGGGCTATGCCCTGATCAAGCCCTGGGTCAAGGGCTTCAGCTTCACTCCCCTGATCGTCCCTAAGCTCAAGGATGTCTGGATCGACAAGTAGGACTCTGCCTTCCGATCATGGGGCTCGGGCCGAACGCGGTGGCCGTAGCCGAATTCCCAGGGGCCGCGCAAGGCGCGGGGCCTGACGCGCCGTTCCGGCGGCCTTAGTATTCCCGCATGCTGATCTATATCGCACGCAGGCTGCTCTGGACGCCGGTGTTGCTGGTCTCGGCATCCCTGTTTGTCTTCGTGCTCGGTCGCTTCGGTCCCGGCGATCCCGTCGAGGTCGCGCTTGGCCAGCACTACACGCCGGAGGCGGCCAGCCGGCTTCGCGAGCAGCGGGGCCTCGACGACCCCGTGGCCGTCCAATACGGACGCTACGTGTGGAACGCGGCGCACGGCGACTTCGGAACCAGCTACCGCTACCAGGGGAAATCGGTCTCCAGCCTGCTGGGACCCAAGCTGTGGGTTTCGGCCCAGCTGTTCCTCGCCGGAATGCTGATCACCGTGTCCATCGGCGTGCCGATCGGCTTCTACGCCGCCCTGAGGCAGGGCAGCTGGATCGACCCGGCGGTTGTCGGGGCGGCGCTGGTGCTCTACGCGCTGCCGATCTTTATCGTCGCCCCTGTCCTGATCATGGTCTTTGCGCTGTGGCTGGGCTTTGTCCCCACCTCGGGCTGGGGCGGATTCTTCGACAAACGAATGATCTTGCCGGCGGTCACCATCGGCGTTCCAGGTATCGCCGTGTTCGCCCGGTTGATGCGGGCCAGCACCCTGGACGTCCTCGGCCAGGACTTCATACGGACCGCGCGCGCCAAGGGGCTGCGAGAGAGGGTAGTCAACACCCGGCACACCGCTCGAAACGCGCTTATCCCGATCCTGACGATTCTCGGATTCTCACTGGCCGGGATGCTTGGCGGCGCGCTCATCACCGAGCTGATCTATGGAATCCCCGGGGTGGGCAGCTTCTCGCTGGATGCGATCTTCCAGCGCGACTATCCGGTAATCACGGCGCTTGCGCTGATCGGAGCAACTTCGCTGGTCGTGGCGAACCTCGTAGTCGACATCCTTTACGCGGCGGTTGATCCACGGATTCGCTACTCGTGACGATGACCGCTGCCACCACCGACCCCGCACCCCCTCAGAGCCCGTTCCGCAGGGCGGTGCAGCGCCTTGTCCGAAAGAAGGTAGCGATGGTCGCCCTCGCGATCATCGTGCTGCTGTACCTGGCCGGCATCTTCGCCCCGCTCGTAGCGCCACACGACTACAACGAGACCAACCTGCGCCGGGTCAGACAGGGTCCGAGCGCGGAGAACTGGCTGGGTACGGACAGCCTGGGGCGCGACATCCTGAGCCGCGTGATCTGGGGTATCCAGACAACGGTGATCGTGACCGGGATAGGACTGGCGACCGGCAGCTTGCTGCTCGGCGTCACCCTTGGACTCATCGCCGGGTTCCGCGGCGGCTTCGTCGACACGCTGATCATGCGATTTGGAGAGATCGTTGCCTCGTTCCCCGACGTCCTCCTGATAATCCTCCTGGCAGCGACCCTCAGGCCGCGCATCGTAGAGACAGTGCGAGGAATTGAGGACTTCACGGGTATCTCAGGGCTAGTCTCTTCAGGGGTCGTCGACTACTTCGTGGTCGGCGTCGCACTGCTGCCCCTCAGCTGGTTCGGGATGATGCGCCTGGTCCGTGGCCAGGTGCTGTTCCTGGGCAAGATGCCGTTCGTCGACGCTGCCCGCGCGCTGGGCGTTTCGACCCGGCGCATCCTCTTCGTGCACCTCCTGCCAAACACGCTCGGTCCGATCATCGTGAGCGCATCGTTTGGGCTGGGCGCGGTAGCCGGATCAGAGATCTTTCTCAGCTTCCTGGGCCTCGGGGTACAGCCCCCCAGGCCAAGCCTGGGCGCCATGATCGCCGATGTCACCGGCCGGGGTGCCGGAAGCGTTTCGGTCCTTCGTAACCATCCCGAGCAGCTGCTGGCGCCGATCGTGGTCGTCTGGCTGTTGATCTTCTGCTGGAACCTGCTGGGCGATGCCCTGAACGACGCCTTCAACCCCCGTACGCGCTGAAGCTCCCGTAACCGGGCCCGGCTATTCGGAGTCCCGGGCTGCATGGCGCTGGGCCTCGTAGCAGGGCTCCTCTGCAAACGTGTCCCGGACAAGGAGGCTCCGCGCCTGGATCCGGGCCCGCAGGTGACGGAGCCAGTATCCGATCAGGCCCCACCGCTTCAATTGCGAGCTGTGGCACAGCTCGTGACGGACCAGGGCCAGGTGGCGCCCGTCGGCGAACCATCCTGCGTCCTGACCAGGTACTTGCGCCTCATGAGAATCACCGCGCGCGCCACAGGCAGGTAATGGTGATCGCGCCACCCACTTGCAGATCGAAAGCGTAGCAGCGCGCACTGCGGGGCTCATCATCGGTCACGCCCCAGCCGAGCAGGCGGCGCCCGGCGGCAGTGACCGGTGAGACCTTCATATCTTGATCCGCTTCCAGCGGGACTCCGGGACCGCCCGAAGCAGACCCATCACCCACTTCCAGAACCAGGGGTGATAGATCACGTCGCGTCGTCGCTCGACACCGCGCGTGATCGCCCGCGCCAGCGACTCCGGGCTGGCGATTGGAATCCGGCCCCGACGCAGGCCCCAGGTCATCGGCGTGTCGATCAGGCCAGGCTTAACCGTCAGTACGTGTACGCCCTCGTGGTACAGGCGGGCCCGGAGTCCCTGGAGGTACAGCGAAAACGCGCCCTTCGAACTCCCGTAGAAGTAGTTGCTGTACCTTCCCCGCTCTCCAGCGACCGAACTGAGCCCCACGATCGTCCCTGAGCGCCGGGGGGCCATGTGTTGCGCAAGGGCCTCGGCGGTCGACGCGGCGCCCACGAAGTTCGTCTCGAGCACGGCCCTGGCCGCAGTCGGGTCGGTGACCGAGCGTTGCCAATCGCCGAGATCTCCAAACGCGATTACGCCGACCTCGATCGGCCCGAGGTCACGCGCTGCCTCGGCGACCGTCTCACGGTGTCGGTCGTACTCCAGAGCGTCGAACGCATAGCCCCTGGCTTTCACCCCGTACCGGATCGTGATGTCGGACGCGTGCCTGGCTACTTCGGCGACGTCGCGCGCGGCCAGGGCGATCGGGTTGCCCCTCATTGCGTACTCCCGGGCGATGGCCCGAGCGATCGGCGAAGTTGCACCCAGGATGAGGACGGTCATGAGGCGTCTCCCACCAGGCCCAGGCGCCGGCCCAGGTCGGACTGGAACACCTGATCAGGGTCGGCGGCATCCCGCACTTCCTTCCACCGTGACCAGTCCGGGTACATCCGACGGAACGACTCCCGGCCCAGGCGTGCATCCTTGGCGAGGTACACGCGACCGCCCGCGCTCGCCACCGCGTCGTCCAGGCGGTCGAGCAGGTCGAGCAATCGGGTCCCGGTGTTTGGGAAGTCGAGCGCTACGGTGATACCAGGCGCCGGGAATGACAGCCCCCCGTGTGCGCGCTCGCCGAACTCCTTGATGACGCCCAGCGACGCCGCGATGCCCGACGAGGCGATCGCTTCCAGGATCGCCGCGACGCGGTCGCCGCCCCCGCCGGGAGGCACGACGAACTGGTACTGCAGGAACCCCCGCTTGCCGTACAGGACATTCCAGCCCTGAACGGCGTCCAGGGGGAAGAAGAATCGATCCGCGTCGACGGTCCGGGCCGTTGCCCTCCGAATGTGACGCCGGTAGTAGAAGGTGTTGAACGATTTGATGGTCGCCGAGTTGATGAGCCAGCCGGAGCCCAGATACCTGGCCATGCTTGCGCGCGCGGCGCGCCTTCGGACGGCTCGTCGCGGGGCGGCGCTCCAATCGCCTCTCATCAGCACGCCGCGTCCGGTGCCGCGGCCCCGCGCGGTTCCGTCCACCCAGCCCACCGTGTACTCGCGCTGGTGGCTCGCCGCGCTCACCTGCAGGAACGTGGCCAGGTCCGGCACACGTATGGTCTCCACATCGATCATTGGCACCTGGTCCGCGTCGCTGGCGGTGGTCGAAGACCGTACCCGCCCCAGCCGGACGTCCATCGCCAGGATCATGCCGGTCAGGCCCTGTCCTCCGGCCGTCGCCCAGAAGAGATCGCTGTTGGTCGCGCGGTCGCAGGTAACTACTTCGCCGTTTGCCGTCAAAAGCTCGACGCGCCGCACATGGTCCGACCAGGAACCGGCAACATGGTGGTTCTTGCCGTGGATGTCACTCGCCAGCGCCCCGGCGACCGTAACGTATTTGGTGCCCGGGACGACCGGTGGAAACCACCCCCGCTCCAGGAACACATCGACGATCTCAGCGATCGTGACGCCAGCCTCGCAGCGCAGCCATCCTTCGTGCTCGTCGAAAGACAGCATCCGATTGATATGCGTGAAATCGATGACCCGGCAGCCTTTCAGCAGTGCGGCATCACCGTAGCTTCGACGCATCCCCTGAGCCAGGACAGGTGACCCTTCGCGGTCCTTGAACGCAGCCTCGATATCTCGACGAGTTTCTGGCCTGGCCACCAGGGCCGTGGTGCTTGGATATCTCCCCCAGCCAGCAACCTGTTGCTCCGCCCACCGTCCCAAGATCAGGCTCCCGCCGCGCGCGCCGGCAACAGTCAGCGCCCCGCCGGCTCGCCGCGTCGGTTGGCGAGCGTGCTTGGTGAAAGGTCGTAAAGGGTCTCGTGGCCGGCGAAGAAACGCCGCAACTCCTCGACCATCAGCGAGAAGAACCTGGTGCGCGACGCCGCCGTCACGCCGGCGATGTGCGGTGTGAGGAAGACGTTCCGCATCGTCCGGATCGGCGAATCCACCGGGATCGGCTCCGGATCGAACACGTCGAGGCTGGCGACTATGTCGCCTAGCCTGAGCCGTTCCACCAGGGCGGCCGAGTCGACGATTGCTCCCCGCGAAACGTTGACGAAGACCGTGCCCGGACGCAGGAGTGCGATTTCCTTCCGACCGATCATGCCGCGCGTTTTCGGGGTCAGTGGCGCGAGGCACACGACGACGTCGGATTGCGAGATCGCCGTTTCCAGTCGTGTAAGCGCGAACCCGTAGATGTCAGCCACCTCACGTGGAAGGTACGGATCGTGCACCAGGACTCGCACCCCGAACGGGCGGAGGAATTCGAGTAGCCTCCTGCCGATGTGGCCGCACCCGATGAGGCCGACCGTCTTTCCGGAAAGCTCCCCGCGCAGGTAGCCGTGATCGGCCTTGCGTTCGTCCTGGGAAAAGACTGGCTTGCCCGCGATCAAGTCCCGAAACAGGGCGCCCGCGTTTCTAAGGCCGATCAGCATCATCGCCAGCGCCCATTCGGAGACCGGGTACGACGACCCCTGCGTCGTATCGACCGTGCGGATGCCGAGCGCGGCGCAGGCCTCGACGTCGATCCGCCGGGCGAATCGATCGCCTTCCAGCTCGCCCACGAACTTGAGGCGCGGCGCTCGGACGAGTTCTCCCGTGATCCTGGGCGCACCATGACAGACGACGAGGGCATCGATCCCCTGCAGCCAGTCCATGACCTCCCGGAGCTGCGCGGGCTTGATCGTCGGAGGAGCATCCCAGCTTGACGGCAGGTCAAGCTCAAGGAACTTGAAGTCGGCGATGCGCGCGAGTTCGTCGGCGTCGTGCCGGGCGATGTACTCGTCCCGCACCTGCCGATTGGCGCACAGGCCAACCACCGGCCGGCTGTCCACTTCCTTGCCACCTCCGTATGTATCGTCGACGCGCAATCTACCACGACCGTCTGCTAGGATGGCCCGGCGCCACAGGCGCACGGGACGGCCAGATCAGGACGGTTGGGGTCTTCGCCTAGTAGGGGCGCACCGAATGCGCCCGGCCCTGGAGCACTTCATTGACCTGGTTCAATTCACGCCGCTCTGCAGTTGTGGCCCGGCGCGGTGCCGTGGCGACAAGCCAGCCGCTGGCCGCCCAGGCCGGACTGAAGATGCTCATGGACGGCGGCAACGCCGTCGATGCGGCGGTCGCTTCCGCAGCCGCGCTCAATGTGCTCGAACCGATGTCGACTGGAATCGGCGGCGACATGTTCGCCCTCATTTGGAAGGCCGATGCCAGGAAGGTGCTTGCACTCAACGGCAGCGGGCACTCGGCTGCCGGCGCCAATCCTGAAGACGTACGCAAGAAGGGGCATTCCTCGATTCCGCACTCCGGAAAGGATGCTGCGCTCTCGGTGAGCGTTCCCGGAACGGTTCACGGATGGCAGACCGCCCTCGAGAACCATGGCCGTATGACGCTCAAGGAAGTGCTCCAGCCGGCGATCGAGTATGCAAAGCACGGCTATGCCGTGTCCGAAATCATCGCCAACGGCTGGCAGCGGAACGAGGAGAAGCTGAAAGAGCGGCCATCCGGCGCGGAGATGCTGCCTGCAGGCAGGGCGCCGAAGTTCGGCGAGGTGGTCAAGCTGGAGAAGCTTGGACAGTCTCTGCAGGCGATCGCCGAGGGAGGGTCCGACGCGTTCTACAAGGGAGAGATCGCCCGCAAGATCTCAAGTTTCGTTCAGTCCGAGGGCGGCTGGATCACCGAGAACGACCTGGCCGACCACCATTCCGACTGGGACGATGCGATCTCGGCGAACTACCGCGGGGTCGATGTCTGGGAGTGCCCGCCCAACGGGCAGGGGATCGCGGCGCTGATCGCACTGAACGTAGCTGAGGGGTTCTCGATCCCGCGCATGGGTGCGCAGTCGGCCGACCGGTACCACTACTTGATCGAAGCGATGAGGGTCGGCTTCGCCGATGCGCTCCAGTACGTGGCCGACCCGCGCGTCACCGAGGTCCCGATCCGCGGGTTACTCGCAAAGGAGTACGCGGACAAGCGGCGCCACAAGATCAAGCAGGCCAGAGCAATGGGCGACGTCTCATACGGTCGCCCCGGACCCGCAGCGGACACGGTTTACGTGACGGCGGTCGACGGGGAGGGGAATGCCTGCTCGCTCATCAATAGCCTCTTCGAGGGCTTTGGTTCCGGGCTGGTCGTCCCCGGTACAGGGATCGCGCTTCAAAACCGCGGCTCCCTGTTCTCATTAGATTCGAAGCACCCGAACTTCCTGCAGGGCCGGAAGCGACCCTACCAGACCATCATCCCGGCGATGGCGACCCGCAACGGCCAGATGTGGCTGAGCTTTGGAGTCATGGGCGGGTTCCAGCAACCGCAGGGCCATCTGCAGGTGGTCTCCAACATGGTCGACTTCGGCATGGACTCGCAGAAGGCGCTCGATGCCCTCAGGTTCCACGTCGATGTCGAGACCGGCTCGGGGCTAACGAAGCTTGAGGCGGGTGTCGACAGGTCGGTCGTCGAAGAGCTCAAGCGGCGCGGCCACAATGTCGAGGTGCTCGACAGCTACGAGCGGACCAGGTTCGGTGGCGGACAGGTAATCTCACGCGACCCCGAGACCGGCGTGCTGGTCGCGGGCTCCGAGCCTCGCAAGGACGGATCCGCGGTCGGCTGGTAGCGCCACCGCCCGGACTCCCGCTCCGTCGCCCGGCGCGTCGACGGCTGATCCTTTGCCGGCCGGATCAATTCGAGCCCTTGCATGATTCCCGTCAACAGTCTACTATTATGGAATATAAGGGAAGTTAACTCCGTCAGGCAAACCTTTCTTTGCTCACCCTCAAGCCACGCGACATTGCCGCACGCCTGAACGTCTCGGAGAAGACGGTCTACAAGTGGCTGAACGATGGTGTGATCCCCGCCCGTCGCATGGGCCGCACATGGGTCGTCACGGAGGAGGGGCTTGAGGCCGCGCTGAGCCCGTCGCGCCAGGCGGCCGCGTCCACCCGCGCCGTCGCTACTCAGCCAGCCGCACGCGCTGATCGCGACTCCGCGGTGGCAATGCTGCAGCGCTTCACGTCGCTCGCCGAGACGGCTATCGACGAGGGAATCCTGGCTATCCTGCGACCACGCCGGCTCGCCGACGACGCCTCGCGTGCTATCGACCTCGCCCTGGACACGGCCACCGGCGAAGTGCTGCTCATGGGCATCGGGCTGCGCGACTTCTTCGGCGACCAGGGGCACACGCTGCTCATTCAGCGGATGATCGACGAAGACCGGCCCGTTCATCTGCGTGCTGTCCTCGTCGATCCGTCCGGAAACTTCGCCCGCGCCCGCGCCGTCGCAGAACAGGGCCCCGCTTACGCGGAGGACAAGCAGTTCCTGTCCGGTCCCCTTTATGGTGACTCGTGGCGCAGCCTGAATGTGATCAGCGCAATGCAGGACCGGGCGCGGTCCGGCAGAGGTGAACGCCGTTTCCGAATGGAGGTGCGCTTTGCCGACTACTGGCCCTCCGCGCACCTGGTCATGACGCCGGATTCATGCTTTGTGGAGCCCTACTCCTTCGGTCGTCCCCCTGGGAGCCTCACGGGCTCGACCATCGACGGCCTTGTACCGATGCTCCAGCTCGCAGCCCGGTCGCGCTACTACGAAACGATGCGGGCGCACTTTGAACACATCTGGGGCGGCCAGAACCGCCACGTCAAGATCTGCGGCGTCGACGACATGCGGGCCCGCATGCGCGAGCAGTGAAGCGCTCGTTGCCACCGGAACTTTCCGGAACATGTGGCCCAGTTTCTGTAGAAATAACGCCCCAATCCGCCGTTTCGCCGCACCTACCCTGACAGGCGGCCGTTGCCAGCGAACCCCGGTCATCGGACCGCGCTTCGCTTCCCTGAACTGCCCCGCCAGCGCGCGGGACGATGGAGTGGTGGATTGGGACAGATCAACGTAGCGATCATCGGCGTGGGCAACTGCGCCTCTTCGCTTGTCCAGGGCATCTACAAGTACGCCGAGGTCGCCGAGGACGCCCAGGTGCCAGGGATCATGCACCCGGTCGTAGGCGGCTATCACGTGGGCGACATCAAGGTCGTTGCCGCGTTCGACGTCGACAAGGAGAAGGTCGGCAAGGACCTCTCGCAGGCGATCGCCGCCAGCCACAACAACACGGTCAAGTTTCACGACGTCCCGCACACCGGCGTCAAGGTGTCACGCGGGATGACACACGACGGCCTCGGCAAGTACCTCTCGGAGATCATCGAAAAGGCCCCTCCGCCCAGCGATGACTTCATCCAGGTCCTGCGCGACCGGAAGGTCGACGTCGTCATCAACTACCTGCCAGTCGGTTCCGAACAGGCAACGAAGTACTACGTCGAGCAGGTCCTCGCCGCCGGCGCCGCGTTCGTGAACTGCATTCCCGTGTTTATCGCCGGCGACCCCACCGGCTACTGGCCCAAGCGTTTCAGGGACAAGGGGCTCCCGATAGTCGGCGACGACATCAAGTCCCAGGTTGGTGCGACGATCGTGCACCGTGCTCTGACCAGGCTCTTCGAGGATCGCGGCGTGCGGCTCGACCGGACTTACCAGTTGAACTTTGGCGGGAATACCGACTTCCTGAACATGCTCGAGCGCGAGCGCCTGATGTCCAAGAAGATCTCGAAGACCAACTCCGTGAAGTCCCAGATGGACCACGAGATCCTGCCTGAGAACATTCACATCGGACCATCCGACTTCGTGCCGTGGCTGCTGGATCGCAAGTGGGCCTACATTCGCCTGGAAGGTACGTCCTTCGGGGACGTCCCGCTGAATGTTGAGCTGAAGCTTGAAGTGCACGACAGCCCCAACTCGGCCGGTGTGGTTATCGACGCGATCCGCTGCGCGAAGATCGGGCTCGACAAGGGCATCGCCGGGCCCCTCGAAGCGGCGTCCGCTTACTTCATGAAGTCGCCTCCAAAGCAGTTCCGCGACGACGAGGCCCGCAGGATGGTCAACGACTTCATCAAGGTCGGTCCGGCCGGGCCCAGGCCGGCGCGCAAGGCGACCGGTTCGACCAAGGTGGCGCCGAAGGCTGCGAAGCCGCGCCGCTCGAGCAACCGCCGCAAGCAGTAGTTCCCCGGGGCGGTCTGGATCACACTCCGTGTATTGCGGCCAGGTTGGCAAGTGCCAACCTGGCTTTCCGTCCGTTTCGGGTGGTCGCGACGGGACGTCCCGGCCCAGGCCGCGGCGGTCGCGGTCACTTTGCCTCCCGCCTCCGTATAATGCGGCTCGACGTGCCAGGCCAGATTCGTACGAAGGAGGACCCCAGGCGCGTGAAGATCGCGCTCATGTCGCCTTACGACTTCGCTTATCCGGGCGGTGTGACCAGTCACGTCTCGCATCTGGCCGAAGAGTTCGCCAGGCTGGGCCATGCCGTAACTGTCATCGCACCCGTCTCTCAGGCGGTCGATCCGCCTGCCGGCGCCAAGCTGATTCAGGTGGGGCGCCCGATCCCCGTGCCGACCAACGGCTCGGTGGCCCGAATATCCGGCTCGGTCTGGCACGAACCCCGCATCAGGGGCCTCATGAAGCGTGAAGAGTTCGACGTTGTGCACGTTCACGAACCCTTCATGCCGATCATGCCGTGGCTCGTCATCCACGGGGCCCGTGCGACTACGATCGGGACTTTCCACGCATTCAGCGAGCGCGGGCTGCGCCTCTGGTTCTGGAAGCCAGTCCTCCGCTATGTCGACCGCAGCCTCGACGGCCGGATCGCCGTCTCAGAAGCGTCACGTTCCTACTTCAGCCGGCGGTTCCCGGGCGAATATACGGTCATTCCCAATGGCATCGACTACAACCACTTTTCCGCTGTTGCGCCCCGCTTGCCGGCGTTTAACGACGGACGAGTGAATATCGTCTTCGTTGGACGCATGGAAAAGCGCAAGGGCCTCAGATACCTGCTCGCCGCATACAGCAACCTCAAGTGGGAGTTTCCGCAGCTGAGACTGATCGTCGTCGGGCCCGGCGCGATCGATCCTGAGGCGCAACGGGTCATGAGCGAACGAAACATCAAGGACGTCGTATTCACGGGCCCTGTCCCGTACAAGGATCTGCCGATGTACTACCAGGCCGCCGATATCTTCTGCGCTCCCGCAGTCGGGCGTGAGAGCTTCGGGATCGTGATCGCGGAGGCCATGGCGGCCGGCAGGGCGATCGTCGCAAGCGACATCCCCGGATTCCGGAGCGTAGTGGCCCACGGGCACCAGGCGTTGCTCGTAAAGCCGCGCTCGGAGGAGTCGCTGACTGCCGGCCTGAAGACCCTGATACTCGACCCCGAATTACGATCCCGGCTGGGCCATCGGGCACACGCATCGGCCGAGCAGTACAGCTGGGATCGAGTGGCCGTCCGCGTCCTCGAGTACTACGAGACTGTGGCCGCGCAGAAACGTGCGGCCGCAACGGTCGCCACCATGGCCGCAGCTGAATGATCCAGACCAGTCGCACCCCCGCGGTCGCCCGCTAATGCCGATTCTCCAGCGCCTTCGCCAGTTCATTCGCGACGCCGTCGGCCGGTACTTCGAGCAGCCCTTCGCGTCCGCCCTCTCCAGGCTCGGCGTGACACCAAACCTCGCGACCTTGCTCGGGGTAGTCCTGGCGGCGGCGGCGGCCTACTTCGTCGCTACGGGTCGCTTCCAGCTCGCTTCCGTCTTCTTGCTGGGTGCAAGCGCCTTCGACCTGGTCGACGGCGCGATCGCGCGGCGCTCGAACACCGTATCCAAGAGGGGGGCGTTCTTCGACTCCACCGCCGATCGCGTCAGTGAAGGCGCCGTTCTGCTCGGGTTCCTGGTCTATTTCGTTCAGCCGGCGACCGCCAATGGCACCGCGGCCATCCTTGCTTTTGTGGCCTTCGCGGGCTCAGTCATGGTGTCCTATGTGCGTGCGCGGGCAGAAGGGCTGGCGCTCGGAGGCAACTCAAAGTTCGAGGGCTTCTTCACACGCACCGAGCGTGTCCTGATCGCGATCGCCGGCCTGGCTATCGGCCAGCCCCTGATCGTGTTGTGGGTGCTGGCAATCGGGACACCGCTAAGCGCCCTGCAGCGGTTCTGGTCCGTGTGGCGATCCGCCCGGGACTGACCTGTAACCTGTCCCTCAAACCATGAACTACCGAAGGTTCGTAGTAACTGCCGTGACTGTCCCGATTCGCTCACTCCTGCTGGCCATCGCGCTCGCGAGCGTCCTGTTCCTGGTCCCGGCGAACCTGGTGAGCGCCGATTCCGGCCTGGAGGTCCTGCGGGCGGACGCGATCAGCGAGTTCCCTGATGGCCTGAGGTTCGTGTTCGAGGCCCGGTCGACCAGGGAAGTCGACGACGTAAGGGTCCGATTTGCGGTCGCGGGGCAGAGTACGACCCAGTACAACTACCTTGCGCTCGAGCCCGGAGACGTGATCAAGGGGGAGTACTTCTACCGCACTGGCCAGCGCGACCGCTATGTCCCGCCCGGCGCCGAGTTCACGTTCTTCTATGAAGTGGACTTCAAGGACGGCACGAACGAATCTACCGAGCCCAGGTCGTTCCTCTTCCAGGACAGCCGCTACACCTGGTCAGAGCTGACGAAGGGACCAATCACCGTCTACTACCACGGGCCCGTTCAGAAGCGGGCCCAACTTGTCGCCGACATCGCGCTGGCAACGTTCGAGAACATGGGTCCGGTCACAGGCGCCGACACCAGGGCCCCGATGCGGATCGTGATCTACAACAACAATGCAGAGATGATTGGAGCCGTTTCGATTCGCAGCCTGACCTCGGCGCGGCAACTCATCACCGAAGGTCAGGCGTTCGCGCAGCACAACCTGGTCATTGCGCAGGCAGGCGCGGATCGCGCCGCGGGCGTCATCTCGCACGAGGTCACCCACATCCTCGTCGGAAGGGCGACCCAGAACGCCGTTGGGGGCGTTCCGGTCTGGCTCAACGAAGGCCTGGCGGAGTACGGCAACCTTGACCCGGGCCTGTCCTACGTCCGCTACCTTGAATGGGCGATCGACACCGACCGAGTGGTTCCTATCGTGTACCTCGACAACTTCCCGGCCGATCCTAACTTGACGATCGTTGCCTACGGCGAGGCCCGCAGCATCGTCGAATTCATGGTCACGACATGGGGTGAGGCGAAGATCGCGGCCCTCCTGGCGAAGTTCAATTCCGGTGTCCCGTTCCGGCAGGCATTGCTCGATGTCTACGGTTTCGACACCCAGGAGCTGGACAGCCGCTGGCGAAAGTCCGTCGGGGCGAAGCCGTTCGAACCAGCACCGGCCGCCACGCCCACGCCGGTGCCTGCTGCCACGCCGGAACCCCGTCCCACGCCCGAGCCGCCCGGGGTACCACAGCCCACGGCGACGGCCACGCCGGCCCCGTCCGGTGGAGGCTGCACGGCCAGCGCGCGCGGTGGCCGTGCCGAGGCTTCGGCCTTTGCGATCTTCGCCATCCCGGTCGCCCTCGCGGGTATCGGCATCGCGCGCCGCCGCCCCTGACCTGTCCCCGTGGGCGCCGTCCCCTGTAACCGTAATTTCACGCCCGCGTAACAAGTTCGAAACACGCGTCTCTTAGCCTCGTCCCGTAACAAAACTGTCGGGAAGCGGGGAGTAGTCATGCCTGAAATAGACGCCGGAGCAACCGCCTGGGTGCTCGCCTCAAGTGCGTTGGTGCTGTTCATGACGCCGGGTCTTGCGTTCTTCTATGGCGGCCTGGTGCGCGGTAAGAACGTCTTGAGCACGATCATGTACAGCTTCATCGCGATGGCCGTTGTAAGCGTTGTGTGGATCCTGTGGGGCTACTCACTGGCGTTTGGTCCCGGGTCCAAATTCATCGGCAATCTCGATTTCCTGGGCTTCACCGGGGTCGATTCGGGCGGGACGTTCGAAGTCGCTGGGGTCAGCGCGCCGATCCCGCACGCGCTGTTTGCGACGTTCCAACTGATGTTCGCCATCATCACGCCGGCCCTGATCACCGGCGCCTTTGCCGAGCGCTTCAAGTTCAGCACCTACCTGATCTTCCTGGTGCTCTGGATTACGTTCGTCTACGCGCCGATCGCCCACTGGGTGTGGTCGGGCAACGGCTGGCTCTTCGGACTGGGTGCGCTCGACTTCGCCGGCGGCACCGTCGTTCACATCAACGCCGGAATGGCGGCCATCGCCGCAGCCTGGCTGGTTGGGCGCCGCCGAAACGTCGAGCACGTCGTGGTACCGCACAACGTGCCGTTCGTGATTCTTGGCGCCGGGATCCTCTGGTTCGGCTGGTTCGGATTCAATGCCGGGAGCGCTCTGAACGCGAACGCCTCGGCGGTCAACGCGTTCCTCGTAACCAACACCGCAGCGGCGATGGCAGCACTGACCTGGACCCTGCTCTCCTGGTGGCAGTCCAAGAAACCCAGCGCCGTCGGCGCCGCGTCAGGCGCAGTTGCCGGGCTGGTCGCCATCACGCCCGCCGCCGGATTCGTCGGGCCGATGGGTGCGCTCGCCATCGGACTGGGCGCGGGGTCACTCTGCTACTTCGCCGTCCGGTACCGGTCGAGGCTCAAGATCGACGATGCGCTGGACGTATTTGCGATCCACGGCGTGGGCGGAATGTGGGGAGCCATCGCAACCGGCATCTTTGCGGCGGCGGCTTTCGGAGGGTTCGACGGCCTGATCAACGGTAACGGCAAGCAGGTCGTAACTCAGCTGATCGGCGTCGGCGCCACCATGGGCTATTCCTTCATCGTTTCGTTCATAATCTTGAAAGTGCTGGACCTCATTCCAGGGCTTGGCCTGCGGGTCAGCGACAAGGACGAGGATTCCGGCCTGGACACCGCGCTCCACGGGGAGCAGGGCTACACCAACAACTAGCGCGGATTTGCTGCCGACGCTATCCGTCTGACACTCGGGCGGGCCAACCCCGCCCGACCGTCCGCATTACGGCGCACGCCGAAGGTGAGGGATCCGAATGAAGAAGATCGAGGCGATAGTGAGGCCAGAGCGAGTCCAGCCAGTTGTCGAAGCGCTGGAGGCGATAGGCATTCTCGGACTAAACGTAACCCAGGTCACAGGGCGGGGGCGCCAGAAGGGCGTTACCGTTCACACCGGCCGAGGGGTAGAGACCACCCAGGTCAATATGCTTCCGAAAGCCAGGATCGAAGTCGTTGTGGCCGACGCCGACGTCGACAAGGTCATCGCAGCCGTGATCCGTGCCGCGCGCACCAACTCAAAGGGCGCCGTGGGCGACGGCAAGATCTTCGTCAGCCCGGTGAACGACGCGGTACGGGTCAGCACCGGAGAGCGTGGCGATTCGGCAATCTGACCGGGCATAGCCGGTGCGCCAGGGGCCCGGTGAAGCCGCCGACAAACCCCGGGTCCCCGGGGCCACCCGGCCGCCGTTCTCCTGGCCGCATACGGACCCTGGGCCCCGACTTTCCTTCCGACCTGCGGTATCATTCAAACGAGGCCACCTTCTGCTGGGCCCGGCCCCCTTGCCGGGGGGCCGGCACCGAACGAGGGCGGTGCAGGCGCAGGAGCGTAGCTCAGTTGGTAGAGCAGCGGTCTCCAAAACCGCAGGCCGGGGGTTCGAATCCTCTCGCTCCTGCCAGTTCTCAGGCCTCCGCCCCTCGTGGGCGAGGTTTCGATCGTTCCCTCATGCCGAGGTGTTGAAATGGTAGACAAGCAGCGTTGAGGGCGCTGTGCCCGCAAGGGCGTGCGAGTTCGAGTCTCGCCCTCGGCACCACACTGACGATCCATGGACCGGTGACACGAGGGCGTCGAACGAACGCCCGACATGACCTTCAGGCGACGTAGCCAAGTGGTCTAAGGCAGGGGTCTGCAAAACCCCGATTCGGCGGTTCGAATCCGCCCGTCGCCTCCAATCCTTCGCCCGACCGTGTCTGTGCCGGCCACCTCGAGCCGCCGGCGTCCCCCACTTTCCATTGCCGCTCCGAATCGATCGGCGCAGGTTCTCGTTTTGTCGGCCGAAGCAGGAACCTATAACCTAGAACCCGGCTGCCGAGGTGGCGAAACAGGCATACGCGGCGGACTTAAAATCCGCTTCCCCTTCAAAAGGGAGTGTGGGTTCGATTCCCTCCCTCGGCACCAGCACAGAATCCAGTCCAGGCCGGTCACCGAGTTCGACGTGCAGCCCTTGACCGTCTTTGCGCCGGGCCTGGCACGGCCGTAGCGGGCAGCTCCGGATGCGCCAACGACGGTCTGGCCAATGAAGCTACCGCCTTGGCCGGGTCAGTTGCAGCTAGTACCCGCCATAGCCGGGCGCACGAATACATGCCACCTGGTGCCCGGGCGAAAGTTCCCTCAAATCCGGCTCGACCCTCGAGCAGTCGTCGATCGCCATCGGGCACCGCGTGTGGAATACGCACCCCGGCGGGGGACGCAGTGGACTCGGAATGTCGCCCTGCAGGACGATCCTCTCCCGCTTTCGCTCCAGCACCGGGTCGGGAGTCGGCACCGCCGACAACAGGGCCCGCGTGTAGGGGTGCATCGGATTCGAGTACAGTTCCTTGCCAGGCGCGATCTCAACGATCTTGCCCAGGTACATGACCGCCACGCGGTCGGAAATGTGACGCACTACCGACAGGTCGTGCGCGATGAAGACGTAGGCGAGGTTGAACTTCTCCTGGAGGTCGGTCAGCAGGTTGATCACCTGCGCCTGGATCGACACGTCAAGTGCCGACACCGGCTCGTCGAGCACTATCAGACTCGGTTTTGCCGCAAGCGCACGTGCAACGCCCAGCCGCTGCCGCTGACCCCCGGAAAACTCATGCGGGTACCGGCTCGCCATCGCCGGACTCAGGCCGACCGTGTGCAGAAGCTCAGAGACCTGAGCCCGGTAGGCCGCCTACTCCTGGTGCAGGGTCACCGACCGCATCGGAGGGGCGAACTGGTGCGGCTCCAGCCGGATGACCTCCTTTTGGTACACCTGCACCCGGTATGAGCCCGTGTCGGTGATGTAGAGCCGGCCCTGCGCGTCGACCGCGATGCCCTTCGGCTGCCGCAGCCGCTTCTGAGGCTCGAGCACCGCCATGTCCCGGATCCGGTTGGGGCTCGCGTTCGTGAGCATGTAGTCGCGCGCTATCTGGGACAGGGTGGCGTCGCCGATGAACTTCTCGACGTAACGCGGCTCCGAGTTGAACAGCTGTACCCGGTCGTTGCCGCGGTCGCACACGTAGATGTCGCCGTCGGCGTCGACCGCGACGTCGGTCGGCCGGTTGAACTCGCCGTCGCCGCTCCCGGACTTGCCGAACTTGAGGATGAACTCGCCGTCCCGGTTGAACTTTTGCACCCGGTCGTTCCGCCAGTCGGCGACGTAGACGTCGCCGGCGTCGTCGACCGTGATCCCCCACGGCATGTCGAACTGGCCGTCCCCGTCGCCGTGGCTGCCCCACGAAAGGATGTGCTTGCCGTCCTTCGTGAACTTCTGGACGCGGTGGTTCAGGGAGTCGACGACGTGCAGGTCCCCGTTGGCGTCGAACGCCAGGCCGGCCGGCCGCCTGAGCTGCCCGTTCTTGCTGCCGGACTCACCCCAGCACTTCAGGAACGTGCCCTCGCTCGTGAACGCCGAGACTCGGTCCAGCGCCTCGTCCGAGATGTAGAGGTTCTCGTTCCGGTCGGCGGCGATGGATACCGGCCACTGCAGCTTGCCCTCGGCGTCACCAACCTCGCCGAAGTTGCCCAGGTCTTTGTCCTCGAACGAGTATCGCCGGACGAGCGCTGCGCTCTCCTGCCGGCAGAGGATGTACATCCGCCCTTCGGCGCCCAGCGCGATGTCGACCGGGAAGTTCGTAAGCCTTCGCATGCCCAGCGACTTCAGGTATGGGAAGCCTGCCCTGAGCAGGCCGTAAGGTCTGGCCATTCGAGGTTCTCCAGATGCAGCCCGAGCCGTCGCTTCAGGCCGCCTTGAATGGATTCAGCTGCTCGTACTTGCCGTGAACGATGTCCTCCGATCCGACGTCCATCCACTGCTCGAGGAGCGTTGCGTACACGCCGCGGAAGTCGATCGTGTGGGCAAGGTCCTCGCCGTTCGCGAACGTCTTCGGGTCGAGCGAGGGGTACTCGGCGTAGAGCCCGCCTTCGACCCTCTCGCCGATGATGAACGCCCCACCGCCTGAGCCGTGATCGGTGCCGCTGCCGTTGTCCTGCACGCGGCGTCCGAACTCCGTGAAAACGTACACGACCACGTTGTCCGCCGCATCGTGCTCGCGGAGATCGGCCATGAAGTCCCGCAGAGCGCCCGACAGCTCGCCGAGCAGCTTCTCGTGGTTCGGCATCTCGACGGCGTGGTGGTCGTAGCCGCCGTGTTGCACGTAGAAGATCCGCGTGCCGAGCCCCGCGATGTGGGTGCGGGCAACGTCGCGCAGGCTTTTCGCGAACGAGTTGTTCGCATACTCGACCGACGACTTGTATCCCGCCGGCACCGCCCTCAGCTGGTCGATACCCGAGAGGACGTCCATTCCGGTCTGCTTCATGTAGTTCATCGTCGCCCCCGTGCCGATCGCGGGGGTGTAGATCCGTTTGAATATGTCCAGCTCTTCCGCGCGCTGCTCCTGGATCTGAACCGCGGTCATCAGCCCGTACGTGTCGAGGTCTCCGACCGAGGTCACCCTGACCCCCGGCGCGGACATCGCCCTCGGTAGCCCCCGCCCGAAGCTGACGCCGGTCAGGACGTTCTTTCCCTCGGGGTCGAGCTGCCGGATCGCCTTGGCCACCCACCCCTCGGTCGCGATCCTGCTCGGCTCGGCCGTATGCATGATGTCCATGGCCCGGAAGTGGGACCGGTTCGAGTTCTCGTAGCCGATGCCCTGCACGATCGCGACGTCGCCCGCGTCATAGAGCTCCTTGAGGGGGCCCGCCGCAGGGTGGAACCCCAGCGTGTCATTCAGCTTCAGAACGCGGTCCTCGGTGATGCGCACCGTCTTCCGCGCGTCGTAGTACATGCCGGACGTGTACGGCACGAGCGTGTTCATGAAGTCGTTGCCACCGGTGAGCTGTACGACCACCAGCACCGGGTCTTTTGACTTTCCGCCGTTTTTTCGGACCATTAGAGCCTCCTGTAGCGCTCCGCTAGGCGAGCTGGTAGTCGGGGGTGGCGACGATCAGGCGCAGCAGCCTGACGATCCGCGCGCGGGGCTCGTCCTTCTGCGAGTCGATTGCGAACTTGACCAGCGCCTCTCTGGTCGATGGATCCACGTCGATCGGCCCGATCAGGTCGAGAGTGGCGTCGACAAGAGCGGAGGGCTCCGATACCGCCGCGCCTCCCGTGGTCAGCCGGTCGACGATCCGCCGTATGCCGGGCACCGACCCGTCTCCTATCTCCTCCACCGCGAAGTTGACCCTCTCGGTCAGGTTCCCGCCGTCGATCCACTCGCGGCCCGTGTGCCAGCCTTCCACCGTGGGGGGATCGAGCAGCTTCTGCCCCATGGCCACGGTCGTCGTCTCCACGTACTTCGCGAGGCCAGGCCGGAAGTCGTCGTAGCTCCCGACCATCTTCAGGACGCCGGCCACGAGCTCGGTCGGGCTCTTCACCTTTTTGAACCTGGCCGATTTGAACGAGTCGGAGTTGAACATCACCCGCAGGACTTCCCGGATCTGGCCTCCGGAGTCGAGGAAGGCCCTCGACATGGCGTCGATCAGCTTCGGGTCCTGCGGTGGCACATCGTTCCAGGACGGCACCTGCGGCTCGTCCGCCACGAAGAAGTTGTAGAGATGACGGGAGACGAACCTCGCACAGGCTGGTTGCCTGACGATGATGTCGACGATGTCGCCACCGTCGAAGTTGCCGGTCTGGCCAAGGAACGTCTTCTTGCCGTAGTCGTGGTCCTCAGGGATGAACCTGAACTGGGCCGGATAGTAGCCCTGAGGGTAGAGTGGCGGAGGCTGCGCGAATGTCCAGCCGGTGAACGCCCGGGCGGCATTCTTTATGTCGTTCTCCGTGTAGTTACCGACACCCATGGAGAACAGTTCAAGAAGTTCACGCCCGTAGTTCTCGTTCGGCTCGCCCTTGTGGTTCTCGTTGTTGTCCAGCCAGAAGATCATCGCCGGGTCGCGCGAAATGTCCATGAGGATCGCTCGCATGTCCCCGAGCCCGTTGTGCCGGAACATGTCGATCTGGTTCGACGCCGACAGGATGTGCTCGTTCTTCGACAGCCCGGTCGCGAACACGTAGTGCCAGAAGAGCGCGATCTTCTCCTGCAGCTGGCACTCGGAGTTGATCATGCGGTAGAGCCACGTGGCCAGGTACGCGGTGGCCGACTCACCGCCCATGTAGCGGGCGATCTCGTCTTCGCTAACCCCCGAAGCCTCAGGGGTCGGGTTCAGGAGGAAGTCGACGACCTCCGAGTATTCTTTCGCCGCCAACCTCTCGAGCTGGTCGCGAGTTGCGCCGAACCCGGCACGCCGGTAGAGGTGCGCCAGGAGCCCCGGGTCGGACTTCGCCCTGGGTTTTCTCGTCTTCAGCGCCACGCCGGCCATTGGCTCTTTCTCCTTCGCAAGGCAATCGGTTAGTTCTTCCGGGGGAAGTTGCAGCTAGTACCCGCCATAGCCGGGCGCACGAATACATGCCACCTGGTGCCCGGGCGAAAGTTCCCTCAAATCCGGCTCGACCCTCGAGCAGTCGTCGATCGCCATCGGGCACCGCGTGTGGAATACGCACCCCGGCGGGGGACGCAGTGGACTCGGAATGTCGCCCTGCAGGACGATCCTCTCCCGCTTTCGCTCCAGCACCGGGTCGGGAGTCGGCACCGCCGACAACAGGGCCCGCGTGTAGGGGTGCATCGGATTCGAGTACAGTTCCTTGCCAGGCGCGATCTCAACGATCTTGCCCAGGTACATGACCGCCACGCGGTCGGAAATGTGACGCACTACCGACAGGTCGTGCGCGATGAAGACGTAGGCGAGGTTGAACTTCTCCTGGAGGTCGGTCAGCAGGTTGATCACCTGCGCCTGGATCGACACGTCAAGTGCCGACACCGGCTCGTCGAGCACTATCAGACTCGGTTTTGCCGCAAGCGCACGTGCAACGCCCAGCCGCTGCCGCTGACCCCCGGAAAACTCATGCGGGTACCGGCTCGCCATCGCCGGACTCAGGCCGACCGTGTGCAGAAGCTCAGAGACCTGAGCCCGGTA